>WNFU01005598.1_pt1 | contig 28329 bp, 28 predicted proteins | sample 5400121 | NCBI WGS metagenome assembly WNFU01 (sample SAMN13153360, study PRJNA577476) | soil metagenome | isolation source: 100 cm soil or saprolite under grassland replicate 1 | place: USA:California | collected 2016-06-15 | reverse complement strand
CGCGGTTGGCGGCCGCCAGCCGCAGGTTCCATTTCACGATCCCTCGCCCTCCTTCCAGGCGTTGGGGCGGTGACCGCCGGCATGCCACACCGCTGCTGCGACCAGGCCAAGGTTCGTCTCGTCCAGGCCGGTCAGGACGTCACGGAGGTCAACCGGGATGCCGTCTGCCAAGCTCGCGATGATGCGCAAGATCTGCTGCTCGCTGGTTGAGCAGGCAAGCTGCCCGGCCTGCAAGGAGATAACCGCGCCGGCCCAGTCAACCGCCGCCATCTCGCTGCCGCAGCGCAGCCCGCGGGCAACGTGGAGGAACCCACCGGTGAAGTCGGTGCGAGCCAGCCAAGAGCGGTGGGCGATCAGCAGCTCGACGGCGGCCTCATCAGCAACCAGGCCGCGGGCCTTGGCACGCAGCGCAGCCGACACAGCCGACAGGTCGATGGTCATCGCAGCAGGCCCTTCAGGCGTTCGGCGGCGCGCTGCTGCCCGGCGATCCAGGCGTCCTCGATGTGGGTGCGCTGGACGTTGATGTAGGCCATCGTGGTGGCGACCCAGGAGTGGCCGAGGGTTTCCTGGCTCGCGATCAGGTCCATGCCGTGCAGGTAGAGCTGGCTGGCGCAGAAATGCCGAAGGACATGCGGTGTCAGGTTGTCAGGCCACTCCGGCAGGTGCTCGGCGGCGGCCTGGGCCAGGGCGGCCCGCAGCGCCTCGTCGCCGACCCGGCCCGCCGAGCCGTCGGCGTTCTTGCGCTCAGAGGGCAGCAGCGGCGCGCCGGGCCGGGTGTGGTCGTCGCCGAAGTGGCCCCACACGTCCTCGACGAACCAGCGCAGCGTCCGCCCGGCGCCGTTGATCAGCGGCACCATGCGCTCGCGCGGGCCGGATCCCTGGGCGCCCTTGCCGTGGCGGACGTGGAGCTTGCCGAACCGGCCCAGCTCCCACTTGACGTCGGCCAGGTCGAGCTTGCAGGCCTCGTTGATCCGCAGCCCGAGCTCGGCCAGCAGCCGCGCGGCGGCGTAGTTGCGGGCCGTCGGGGCGAACTTGCGGCAGGTGGCAAGCTCCCCTCGCCACCCGGCGAACAGCGCCTCGACCTGCGCTGCGGTGGGCGGGATCCGCAGGGCGCCGCCCCGCTGCCCACGAGGCCGGTTCAGCTCGTCGATCGGGCACTCGACGATGCGGCCGGTCAGCTGGTGGAGCTCGACCTTGTGGCGCAGCTCCAGGAACAGGAAGTAGGTCTTGAGCGCCTGCGCCCGCGCCAGCCGGGTGCCCTTGGCGGCATCCCGCAGCACCTTGCCGAAGTAGGTGTCGGCGTCGGCCGGCCCCATCTCCCACAGCGGCCGCCCGAACCAGGCCCGCGTCTGCTCCAGGTGCACGACATCGGAGCTGATCGTGCCGTCCGACAGCCCAGCGGCCGCCCGGGCGAGCACGAACCCGGCCAGCACGTCGGTCTCGAACGCGGCCAGCTCCTCCGCGCCCGCCGGCGGACGCGCCTCGCGCAGGTCGCGGACTACTGCGAGCCCCAACCCTGCCTCCTCGCCTTCACTTGGACCGCAAGATGAACGGCGGGGACGATAGGGCTTCAGGAACACTGAGACAAGTTCAATAGCGAATCCATCATGGCCAGAGCCGAGAAGGCCCAGGTCCTGGGATGGAAGCGGGAGGAGAGACCTCAGAGAACTCTGGGGTTATCTCTTAATCCTCCTCGACCACTACACGAGCCCCGGTGATGGCCGGCCCGGCTGGGACCTCCACCAGCTCCGCCATTCTGCAGCAACGCATCTCGGCGAGGGCAACGTGGCCCTGCAGCTCATCATGGCCAAGACCCGCCACCACAACCCGCGCACCGCGATGCGCTATGTCAAGCCCGGCGCCGAGGCGGTCGCCGAAGTCACCGAGCTGCTCGACATCGCCCCGCGCCGCCGCTGAGCGCCTGACTGGGCGCCGACCGCGGCGCTGCTGGACCTCGTCGTCGCGGAGATCCGACGGGACGCGCGCAGCGGGACGCGCCGCGCCGATCGTGACGGAATCCGTCGGTTGCGCCGGGTCTGGCTGCGTCTGGTTGAATCCGCGACAGCGCCGCCGACCGTGACCTGACCGCGCGGCGCGGGAACTCCACCCGGGGGGCAGGCGTGCCGGTCAACTTCCTGACCGAGGAACAACGCAACCGCTATGGCCGCTTCAACGCCGACCCGGACGAAGCCCAGCTGGGCGGGTTCTTCCACCTGGACGCGGCCGCCCGCCGCCGCGCGATGGCCGTCCGAGGCGCCCGCAGCCAGCTCGGCTGGGCCGTGCAGCTCGGCACGGTGCGGTTCCTTGGGACCTTCCTGCCCAACCCCGAATACGTCCCGACGGTCGTCGTGGACCACCTCGCCAGGCAGCTCGGGCTGGATGCGGGCGACCTGAAGGGCTACGGCGAGCGCGAGGCCCGCTGGGACCACCAGGCCCAGATCCGCCAGCTCTACGGCTACCGCCTCTTCGGCCCCGCCGAGTGGCTGGCCCTGACGCGCTGGCTGTACACCCGGGCGTGGACGGCCAACGAGCGTCCCAGCGTCCTGTTCGACCTGGCCACCAACCGGCTGGTCGAGGCCAAGATCCTGCTGCCCGGCGTGACCGTGCTGGAGCGGCTGGTCGCCGCGGTCCGCGACCGTACCGCCGCCAGAGCCTTCAGGCTGCTGGCCACCGCGCCCAGCCCACTGGAGCGCGCCCGGCTGCTGGGCCTGGTCGACGTCGCGCCCGGCCAGCGGGTGTCGGACCTGGACCGGATGCGCAAGAGCCCTGTCGACATCAGCGGCGCCGGCGTGGTCAAGGCCCTGGACCGCTACACGCAGATCGCCGCGCTGGGCGCCGGCGGCTGGGATTTGTCGGCGGTGCCACCAGGGCGGGTCGCTGCGCTGGCCCGGTTCGCCAAGGCCGCCCGCGCCCAGGCCGTGGACGAGCTGGCTCCCGACCGGCGCCTGGCCACCCTGGTCGCGTTTGCCGCCGAGATGGAGCCCACCGCCGCCGATGAGGCCCTGGAGGTGTTCGACCTGCTGGTCGGCGACATGGTCCGCCTCTCCGGCTACCAGGCCGGCAAGGAGCGGCTGCGCACCCTCAAGGAGCTGGACGGCGCCGCGCTTGCCATGCGCGAGGTCTGGCTGGAGCTGCGCGCCGCCCACGCTGACCCCGCCCGCGAGCTGGAGGCCGCCTTCGAGGCCCTGGCCCAGCGGGGGGATGCGGCGGCCGACACCATAGGCGAGGTCGCCCAGCAGCCTGACGAGGACTTCCAGCAGCAGCTCCAGGAGCGCTACCGGACCATCCGCCGGTTCCTTCCGCGGCTGCTGACGGTGATGGACTTCGACGCCTCCGGGGATGGCTACCGCACGCTGGAGGCGCTGGACTTCCTGCGCTCAATCGAGCGGCGCCGCAGCCCGATCCAGCCCGTCGAGGTCCCCACCGCGATCCTCACCAACGCCTGGCACCGCCGGGTGTTCCCCAAAGACGGCGAGCACGCCGGCGGGGTCGACAAGCGCGCCTACACCGTGGCCGCGGTCGAGCGGCTGCGCGACACGCTCAGGAGGCACACCGTGTTCGTGCCGGGCTTGCGCAAGTGGGGCGACCCGCGCGCCGGGCTGCTGGAGGGCGAGGCGTGGGAGCGGGCCCGTCCCCAGGTCTGCCGTGAGCTGGACCTCAGCCCCGAGCCCGGCGCGGACGTCGACCGCTGGGCGGCCCGGCTGGATGGCGCCTACCGGCAGTTGGCCGAGGGGCTGGCCGACAACCCCTCGGTGCGCATCGAGCAGCGCGACGGCAAGGATCACCTGATCCTCACCGGCCTGGACAAGCTGGATGAGCCGCCGTCGCTGGAGGCGCTGCGCGACGACGTCGACGCGCGCCTGCCCGTGGTCCAGTTGCCCGAGGTGCTGCTGGAGGTGCACGCCTGGACCGGCTGCCTGGATGAGTTCACCCATGTGTCCGAGGCCACCAGCCGCTCCAGCGACCTGATCACCAGTCTGGCCGCCGTCCTGGTCGGCCAGGCCATGAACGTCGGGATGCCTGCGGTGGCGCAGGAGGGCGAGCGGGCGCTGTCGTTGGACCGGCTGTTCTGGGTGGAGCAGAACTACCTGCGCGCCGCCACCCTGACGGCCGCCAACGCTCGCCTGGTGGACTACCACTCCCGTCTGGAGCTGGTGGCTGCCTGGGGCGGCGGGGAGCTCGCGTCGGCGGACGGGCTGCGGTTCGTGGTGCCGGTGCGCACCATCAACGCCGGTCCCAACCCCAAGTACTTTGGCCGCCGGGGCAAAAGCGCCCGCGGGGTCACCTACTACAACTTCACCTCCGACCAGTTCACCGGGCTGCACGGCATCGTCATCCCCGGCACCCCCAAGGACTGGTACTACATCCTCGAGGGCCTGCTGGAGCAGGAAACCTCCCTCCAGCCCACGGAGATCACCGCCGACACCGCCGGCGCCAGCGAAATGGGGTTCGGGGCCTTCCGGATGCTCGGCCTGCAGCTCTCCCCGCTGCTGGCCGATGCCGGCAGCGCCACCCTGTACCGCGTCGATCCCGGCGCCGACTACGGCCCCTTGCAGGGCCTGACCCGCTCCCGGGTCAACACCGCGATCATCTGCGACGCCTGGGACGACCTGCTGCGGGTCGCCGGGTCGCTGCGCACCGGCGCGGTCAAAGCCTCCGAGCTGTTCCGCTACCTGGTCGGTGGCGGCAAGCCCACCCCGGTCGGCCGCGCGCTGATCGAGCTGGGCCGGCTGGACCGCAGCGCCTACCTGGCGACCTACTTTGACGACGAGCTGCTCAGACGCAGGGTGACCACCCAGAAAAACCGGCAGGAGGCCCGCCACTCCCTGGCCCGCCGGGTCTTCCACGGCCAGAAGGGCGAGCTGCGCCAGCGCTACCGCGAGGGCATGGAAGACCAGCTGTCCGCATTAGGCTTTCTGGTCAATGTCTGCGTGCTGTGGAACACGGTGTACACCACGCGGGCGCTGGAGGCCATCCGCGCCGAGGGCAAGCGGCCCGCCGCGGCCGACATCGCCCGCCTGAGCCCGCTGGGGTCCGAGCACCTGCGGTTCCTGGGCCGCTACAACTTCTTGCTGCCCGAGGACCTCCGCGACGGCCAGCTCAGGTCGCTGCGCACCCCCACCCCAGGGCAGTAGCGCCCGGCTACCCGGCTACCCCTGGCCCTGGGCGGTCGGGGCCGGGGCGGCAAGCAGGCGCCGGACCTGCTCGTGGGACACCCCGCTGAACGCCGCGATCCGGCGCAGCCCCCAGCCTTCCTGCTTGGCGGCCGCCATGCCCGAGGTCAACGCCGCGGTGGTCACCTCGTCCAGCGCCGCGCGCAGCTCGGCCACCAGCCGCAGCCGGACCGCAGGCGCCAGGTCGGCCAGCTCGTCGCAGAACCGCTCGACGTCTGCTCGCAGGAAGGCCACTCCGTCTGAGTCCATGCCGCACAGGCTGACTTCCCCCGCCCGCGCTGTCAACTGATGTGACAGTAGAACCGGTTTCCTGTTCCATTCCTACCGGCACCCGATAGCGGTCCAGCAGGTCGGAGAGCTGGACCAGGCTGGCCGCCCGCTCGACCGCGTCGACCGCGGTGGTCTTCCCGAGCGTCTTGGTGACCCCTTCGAGCACGATCTGCGCCATGGCCGGAACCTCCGCTTCGTGAGCGCTTCTACTGCCCGACCCGGCTCCAGAGGCCGAGCAGGTAGCGGCGGATCAGGAAGATACCCGCGAGGGCCGGCGCCAGCATGAACCAGGCCGCGGCGAAGCGGTACGGCAGCGAGGCGCCCTGGAGGGTGTTGACCACCAGCGCCGGCAGCGTGGGGTGGTCCAGCGTCAGGATGGTGGCGGCGAACACCTCGTTCCAGGACAGCTCCCAGGTGAAGGTCCCGGCTGCGGCCAGGCCGGGCAGCGCCATCGGCAGCACGATCCGCACGAAGGCGCCCACCGCGGTGCAGCCGAGCGTGCGCGCGGCCTCCTCCAGCTCCTTTGGCACCGTCACGAAGATGCTCGAGGTGACCAGCACCGTGAACGGCAGCGCCAGGGCGGTGTGCATCAGCGCCACGCCGAGCAGCGTGTCGAAGATGCCCCAGGTGATGCAGGTCACCGCCAGCGGGATCGCCAGGATCACGATCGGGAAGGCGCGGGTGGACAGGATCGCCAGCCGGTAGGCGGCCCGGCCGCGGAAGGCGTAGCGGGCCAGGGCGTAGCCGGCGGGCGCGCCGAGCGCCGTCGAGATCGCCAGGGTGATCACCGCCACGATCACCGAGGTGCCGAGCGCGCCGAGCACCCCGGAGGAGCGCGCGAAGAAGTCGACCGTCCCGCCGGACACGTGGGTGGGGACCACCGGCCTGGGGAAGTCGAAGGCGTGGTCCCTCGGCGTGAACGCGGTCACCGTGATCAGGTACAGCGGCGCCAGCACCCACAGCGACAGCAGCACCGCCGCCACGTACAGCAGCGCCCGCCGAGCCGGAGCGGCGACAGCAGCAGCACCAGCGAGGCGTAGGCGGCGGCCACGCGCGGGTCGCGCAGGCGGTAGTACCAGCGGTAGGCCTCGTTGGCGAGCGCGGTGGTGGTGCCGCCCGCCAGGGCGATCACGGTGGCGAACACCTGCAGGGCCAGGATGGTCCGCAGGATCAGCGCGACCCGGATGCTCTGCTTGAGCAGCGGCAGCACCACGTGGCGCAGCCGCTGCCAGACCCTGGCGCCGAACACGTCGGCGGCCTCCAGGAAGTCCCGCGGGATGCAGCGCCAGCCCGAAGGCCTGGAACATCGGCACCGCGAAGAACCCCGCCAGAAAGGGCCTGCGAGGTGACCCGGTCGGTGAAGGGGCCGACCATCGAGCTGACGAAGTTCACCTTGCCGTCGAAGCCGGCCAGGATCTGCTTGCGCATCTTCTCGGCCTCGTCGACCGGCTGGAACTGGTCGGAGACGAAGGTCAGCGTGGTGCTGCCGCCTCCGCCCTGTGTCTTGTTGGCGTTGGGCGCGCAGCCGGCGAGGCCCACCACGGCGGCGCCCGCGCCGAGCGCCAGGGCCTGGCGGCGCGGCTCGGTCCGTCGTTCGCGTCGATGCGAACGTCTGCCTGATGGGTCCTGCTTCGTGCCAGTATGGCATGCCTCGCCTGGATGTCGGAGAGTTGTCCCGACCCGTGGAGAGCGCCCGGTCCGCCGGACGCACGCTAGGCGGCCGCCCCGGCGAGCATGCGGAGCTGCGAGGTCGCGTCGTCGACACCGCTGCTGACCGGGCCGGCGATCAGGGTGGTCACCCCCGCCTCACGGAGGGCGTCGAGGCGCTCCCGGACCCGGCCGGCCGGGCCGCAGACCGTCACCGCGTCGATCAGCTCGGGCGGCAACGCCGCGGCGGCGCCGTCGACCCGGCCGTCGAGGTACAGCTCCTGGACGGTGTCAGCCGCCTCGTCGAAGCCGTAGCGGCGCATCAGCTCGTTGTAGAAGTTGCGCTCCCGGGACCCCATGCCGCCCACGTAGAGCGCCAGCATCGGCCGCATCGCGTCGCGCGCGGCGTCGAGGTCCTCGTCGATGCGCACCTGGAGGTTGACGGCCAGGTCGAAGGTGTCCAGCTTGCGCCCCCCACGGGCGGCGCCCTCCTGCAGCGCGGCGCGGACCTCGCCGCCGTGCGCCGGGTCGAACAGGAAGCCGAGGCAGCCGTCGGCGATCTCGCCCGCCAGCGCCAGGTTCCTCGGCCCCATCGCCGCCAGGTAGATCGGCAGTGGCCGCTGCACCGGCGTGACCGTCAGCTTGAGGGCCTTGCCCTGGCCGCCGGGCAGCGGCAGCTCCAGGGTCTCGCCCCGGTAGGCGACCCGCTCGCGCGCCAGCGCCTTGCGCACCACCGCCACGTAGTCGCGCGTGCGCTCCAGGGGCCGCGCGTAGCGCTGCCCGTGCCAGCCCTCGGCCACCTGCGGGCCGGAGACCCCCAGGCCGAGCCGGAAGCGCCCGCCGGAGAGCCGGTCGAGCGTGGCGGCGGTCATCGCCGCCATCGCCGGGCTGCGCGCCGGGATCTGGAAGACCGCGGAGCCGAGCCCGATCGTGGTGGTCCGGGCGGCCAGCCAGGCCAGCACGGTGGCCGCGTCCGACCCGTAGGCTTCGGCCGCCCAGACCGAGTCGTAGCCGAGCCGCTCGGCCTCCAGCGCCATGGCGAGCTGCCCGTCCGCGTCGATGCCCATACCCCAGTAGCCGACGCTCAGCGCCAGTCGCATCGCACCCGCCCTCCCAGGTTCCTCTCCCCCACCTTGGTGCTGAAAGCCTATCCTGTCGGACGTCCGGACCCGTCCGAACGCCGAGGAGACAGCACATGCTCGAGCGGTTCACGTGGTTCAAGCAGTCCGCCTACCGGTGGGAGGGCGACGACAGGGTCGTCTACATCGACCCGTGGGAGGCCGAGGGGCCTCCGGCCGACCTCATCCTGATCACCCACGCCCACGCCGACCACTACCAGCCGGAGGAGATCGAGCGGCTGCGCAAGGACGGCACCAAGCTGGTGGCGCCACACGACATCGCCCGCGAGCTTCGCGGCGACGTGACGCCGGTCGCGCCCGGCGACGCGGTCGAGGTGGCCGGGGTGAGGATCCAGGCGGTGCCCGCCTACAACATCGCCGAGGAGCGGTTGGACAAGCATCCCAAGGCCAACAACTGGGTGGGCTACATCCTGACCCTCGGCAGCCACTCGTACTACCACGCCGGCGACACCGACCACGTGCCCGAGCTTGACTCGGTGAGGGCCAACGTCACCTTCCTGCCGATCGGCGGGACGTTCACCATGGAGGCCGACGAAGCGGGAGGCCTGGCGCGCGCGATCGGCCCGGAGCTGGCCGTGCCCATGCACTACGGCTTCGTGGTCGGCGGCCAGCAGGACGTCGAGCGCTTCGTCGAGGCGGCCAAGCCGGTCGCCGTCCGCACGCTCCAGCCGCTGCGCCCGTTCGAACGATAGCGCGGGGCGGCCGCCGCCTTGGCGGACGCGGCACGCGCAAACGGAAATCGCCGCCCCCCCAAGCGGCGATTTCCGTTGCGGACCGGCCGTCTGCCCGGAGCCGGGGCACGGACGTCGGCCGATCGGCTCCCTCGGCCCTGCTGCTCTCTCCCCGTATCGCGATCAATCGCTCGATCGACTCCTACTGTACGAGAAATCCCGACAGAAGTGAAGAGCTCATTTTACGGACCGAAACAGACGATCTCCCGGAACGGTGCGCGGCGGGCGCGGACCCGGGGCGCGGGGGAAGCCGGGCGGCGGGCGCCGGGCAGGCGGCCCGCCCGCCGGTCAGGCGAGGGGGCCGTAGAGCTGGCGGGCGCGGGCGGCGGTCTCGGGGGGAAGGGGGACGAGCAGGCCGGTGGCGGAGACGGCGGCGGTGCCGTCGGGAAGGTGCAGGCGGGCCCAGGCTCGCACCCGGCGGCTGCGGGTCTCGGTGATCCCGGCCACCAGTTCCAGGGTCGCGTCGTAGGGCACGGGGGCACGGAAGCGCACCTCCATGGTGGCGGTGGCGCTCCAGATGCCGGCGAGCAGGATGGCCGCGTAGCCCATGACCTCGTCCAGCGCCGTGGTCGACAGGCCGCCGTGCAGCATCCCCGGGTAGCTCTGGTACTCGGGCCTGGGGTGCAGGCTCGCCCGCACCTCGTCGCCCTCGCGGCGGATGCCCTCCAGGTGCAGGCCGATGGGGTTGTCGTCACCACAGGCGAAGCACTGCCGCGCCCCAGGCGGCAGGACCTGGTCCTTGCTCTCGGGTCGGTCGTCGAGGCTCCTCGCCATCCGTCCTCCAGGTCGCGCTCGGTCGCAGATCGCGGGCGGACGCCCACGCCACGGTAGGCTCTGCCCCGGCATGCGTCCCAGCAAGCCGGCGGCCGACCGATCGCGAGGTGCGAGGCGACGATGTACGGGCCAGCGGCGACCTTCCTCGGCGTCCCCAAGGCCGACCTGGAGGAGCCGGAGTCGTTTGCGGGCGCCGACGTCGTGGTGGTCGGCGCGCCCTTCGACGGCGGCACCAGCTACCGGCCCGGCGCGCGCTTCGGGCCATCCGCCATCCGCACCACCGACTACCTCCCGCCCGACGCCTCGCGCCCGCACCTGGCCCTCCACGTCGACCCGCTGCGGGACCTCCGGGTCGTCGACGTCGGCGACGTGACGATGCCACCGGGCGAGATCCAGACCTCCATCGAACGGCTCGAGCACGCCGTCCACGCGATCGCGCGGGCGGGCGCCATCCCGGTCGTGCTCGGCGGCGACCACACCATCGCCCTGCCCGACGTCACCGGCGTGGCGCGCCACCTCGGCTTCGGTCGGGTCTCGGTGGTGCACTTCGACGCCCACGCCGACACCGGCGACACCCAGTTCGGCTCCCTGCTCGGCCACGGCACGCCGATGCGGCGGCTGATCGAGTCCGGCGCCGCCCGCGGCGACCGCTTCCTCCAGATCGGCCTGCGCGGCTACTGGCCGGAGCCGCCCGTGCTCGACTGGATGGCCGAGCAGGGCATGCGCAGCTTCGAAATGGCCGAGGTGGTGCGCCGCGGCCTCGACGACTGCCTGGACGAGGCCTTCGCGATCGCCACCGACGACTGCGACGGCGCGTTCCTCTCCATCGACGTTGACGTGGTCGACCCGGGCATGGCGCCGGGAACCGGCACCCCCGAACCGGGCGGGCTGACCGGCCGCCAGCTCCTGGACGCGGTCCGCCGCTGCGCCCTGGAGCTGCCGGTGGTCGGGCTCGACGTGGTCGAGCTGTCGCCGCCGTACGACGGTCCCGGCGAGGTCACGGCCTTCCTCGCCAACCGGGTCGTGCTGGAGGCGCTGTCGGGGATCGCCAGGCGCCGCCGCGACGCGAATCCGCCGGACCCCGGCCCGGACGCCCGCTGAGGCCGCCCGCCGACGCCGTCCGCCGACGCGCTCAGCGGCGGCGGCGCAGCGCCCGTAGGGCCTGCTCGGCCTCCTGGACCGGGCCGAGCTCGTCGAGGACCTCGCCGATGGCCTCGGTGCGGTGCTCGAACTCCATCCCGCTGGTGACCGCTTCGAGCTGGACGGCGCGGCGGTCGGCGGCGTCCAGGGCGGCGGCGGTGGCCCGCTGCGCGCCGGTGAGCTGGGGCACGGCCCAGCCGGGCAGCTCCTGGCGGGCGGCGGCGGTCCCGGCGAGGAACCCCTGCACGCTGGCGTCCAGGGGCACCCCCGGTCGACGGGCCGAAGGCACCGCGGCCAGCAGCGCCCTGCTGCCCTCGTCCAGCGCCTTGGCGAAGCGCAGGAAGCTCTGCCAGGCCGCCTCGACCTCCGGGTCGGGAGCCCGCCGGCGTGGCCACATCGCGCCCTCCACCTCCTCAACGCGCATCTCCAACGGCATGCCATGATGCCGGCCGAGCGGCGCCGCGACCAACGGCGGCCGCGCCGGACGGCTGACGGCGCCCCGGGCCCCAGGCCCCCGGGCCCCGGATGCCCACAGCCGACGGCGCACCCCGTCTTGACAACAATTCCTTTCGGTAGGACCGTAGCCGCATGATCGACGTTGCCGTGATCGACGACCCGACCGCCGCGGAGGTCTCGCTGGACCCCGTCCGGGCCCGGCTGCTGGCCGCGCTGGCGGAACCGGGGTCGGCCAGCACCCTGGCAGGTCAGGTCGGCCTGTCCCGGCAGAAGATCAACTACCACCTCCACGCGCTGGAGCGGCACGGCCTCGTGGAGCTGGTCGAGGAGCGGCGCAAGGGCAACTGCATCGAGCGGGTGATGCGGGCGACGGCCGCCTCCTACGTGATCTCCCCCACCGCGCTGGCCGCTGTGGCGCCCGATCCCGCCCGCTCGCCCGATCAGCTCTCGGCCCGCTGGCTGCTGGCGCTGGCGGCCAGGCTGGTGCGCGAGGTCGGCGACCTGATCACCGGCGCGACCGCCGCCAGGCGCCGGCTGGCGACCTTCGGCATCGACACCGAGATCCGCTTCGCCTCCGCCGCCGACCGCGCGGCCTTCGCCGAGGAGCTGGCCAGCGCCGTCACCACCCTGGTCGGCAGGTACCACGACGAGACCGCCGAGGGCGGCCGCTGGCACCGCCTGGTCGTCGCCCTGCACCCGAGCATCACCCGCGACCTGGAGCACCCCGCCGACGACGACGTCACGGAGGAGGACTGAGGATGCCCCGCGAGTTCGAGATCCGCCGGGAGGTCGAGCTGCCGGCGACCCCCGAGCAGGTCTGGGAGGCGATCGCCACCGGTCCCGGCAACGCGGCCTGGCTGTTCCCCATCGAGATCGCCGACCACCGGGGCGGGACCAGCGCCGACGGCTCCATGGTGACGGTCTGGGACCCGCCGCGGCACTTCGCGGCACGCGCCGAGGGCGAGCGGGGCTGGTTCAACGCGGTCGAGGCGATCGTCGAGGGGCGCGAGGGCGGCAGCACCGTCCTCCGCTGGGTGCACAGCGGCATCTTCGTCGACGACTGGGACAACCAGTACGACAGCGCCGACCACCACACCGACTTCTACCTGCACACGCTGGGCCAGTACCTGCGGCACTTCAGCGGCCGCACCGCCACCTACATCGGCGCCCAGGGGCCGCCCACCTCCACCGGGCGTGACGCGTTCAGGGTGCTGCGGCGAGCGCTCGGGCTCACCGACGACGCCGCCCAGGGCGACCGGGTGCGCCTGGCGCCGCCAGGGCTCGCCCCCATGGACGCGGTGGTGGACTACCTGGCTCCCCAGTTCATCGGGCTGCGCACCGCCGACGGGCTGTACCGGTTCTTCGGCCGCAACGCCTGGGGGATGCCGGTCGGCCTCGGCCACCACCTGTTCGCCGAAGGCGTCGACCAGGACAAGACCACACGGGCGTGGCAAGCCTGGCTCGAGGCGGCGCTGGCGGAGCCTGGATGTCGGGGACGACGATCTGCATGCCCTTGACCGAGCCCGGGGCCGCGTCCGACCCCAGGCCGGTGCCGATGGAGATGGAGCAGGCCGAACCGGGTGGCGTGAGCTGCACGAAGCGCATCTGGTCGCTGACCGCGTGGTCGTGGTCCAGGTGAAAGCCAACCTTGTTGACGTAGAAATCCTTGGCGCGGTCCACGTCCGAGACGGGGATGTTCACCAGTTCGAGCTTCCAATCCATGCGCGCACCTCCTTTGGGCGGGTACGGAGCGGCCGGTGAGCGGGCTCAGCGCGGTCTCGCGCTAGCCGGCCTGGGTGGAGGCGACACTTCGGGGGTGCAGGGGCCGGGCGCGGTGGCGCCCGCCGGTGACGGCCCAGGCGGCGACGCGCAGCAGCGCCTCCAGCACGATCCGCTGGCTCATCTTGGAGACCCCGCTGACCCGCTCGGTGAAGGTGATCGGCACCTCGATCACCCGGAAGCCCTCCTGCCAGGTGCGATGGGCCATCTCCACCTGGAAGCAGTAGCCGTTGGAGGCCACCGCCGAGACCGGCAGGGCCTCCAGCGCCTCGCGGCGGTAGGCGCGGTAGCCGGCGGTGGCGTCGTGGATCGGCAGGCCGAGTGCCAGGCGTACGTAGGCGTTGCCGCCGCGCGAGATGAGCTTGCGCAGCGGGCTCCAGTTCACCGTCTGCCCGCCGGGGACGTAGCGCGAGCCGATCACCAGGTCGGCCTGGCCCAGCCCGTCGAGCAGCGCCGGCAGCCGCTCCGGCGGGTGGGACAGGTCCGCGTCCATCTCCACCAGCGCGTCGTAGCCCCGCTCGATCCCCCAGGCGAACCCGGCCCGGTACGCCACGCCCAGCCCCTGCTTGCCGTCGCGGCGCAGCAGGTGCGCGCGCGGCTCGGCCTCGACGAGCCTGGCGACCAGGTCGCCGGTGCCGTCGGGGCTGGCGTCGTCGACCACCAGGACCTCCGCGCGCCGGTCGGCGGCCAGGACCTTGGCGATCACCTGCTCGATCGAGTCGATCTCGTTGTAGGTGGGGATGACGACGAGTGCTCTCACTGGCTTCCTCGGATTGCGGCGTGTTCCGGACTGGACTGGGTGGGCGGGGGCGCCGCGGGGGCCGGGCGCCGGCGCATCCACGGCAAGAGGGTGACCAGCGCGGTGGCAACGGCAATCGCGATCATGGCCGCCTCGATGAGGCGGCCCGCCCGAGCGTACAGGGTGAGCCCGTCGCGGGGCGTGACCGGGATCCGCAGGGTCGCCTGCTGGTACAGGCCGGTGCGCCGGCTGGCGACGCCGTCGGGGCTGATCACCGCGCTGACGCCCGAGACGGCCGCCTGCACCACGGTGCGGCCCTCCTCCACCGCGCGGAGCTGGCTGGCCGCCAGGTGCTGGAGCGAGGCGGGCCCCTCGCCGAACGAGGCGTTGTTGGTGGAGACCAGCAGCACCTGCGCGCCCTCGCGCACCAGCGTCCGCGAGTCCTCCGGATAGGTCGACTCCCAGCAGATGATGGCGCCGACCCGCGTCCCGTCGACCGTCATCGGCTCCAGCCGCCGGCCGGGGATCTTGTCGAAGGGCACGCCCTCGCGGGTCACCGGCAGGATGCGGCCCATCAGCGAGGCCATCGGCACGTACTCGCCGAACGGCACCAGCCGGCGCTTGCGGTAGCGGTCGGCGAGCTGGCCACCGGGGGTGAACAGCAGCGCCTCGGTGGCGTAGTGGCCGTCGCCGGCGTCGGTGGTGGCGCCGACCAGCAGCGGCGCGCCCACGCTGGCGGCGACCTGGCGGATGCGCTCCATCCGGTCGGGGTTGACCAGCGGGTCGTCGTCCACCGAGTCCTCACCCCAGACGACCAGGTCGGGGCGCGGCCCACCGGCCCCGACCAGCGCCTGGGTCCGGCGGACGAAGTTGTCGAACACCGCCTGGGTGGTGGCGCCCCGGTCCAGCCCGTGCCCCCCGGCCAGCCCTGCCTGGACGACCACCACGTTCAGCGGCCGGCCGCTGGCTGCCGGCGCCGCGGGGGCCAGCAGCCCCACCAGCACCAGCGCCACCGCCAGCGCCGGCCACCCGATCACGGGGAGGAGCTCGCGCCGGGCCGGCCACGACCGGGCGCGTGCCCGCGGCGCCAGGCTCCGGAGCCACGCCGCCAGCGCCAGGTTGACGGCGACGATCACCGCCGACAGCCCGTAGGCGCCGATCACCCGGGCCAGCGGCAGCAGCGGGCCGCCGTCGTGCTGGCTGACGCCGAGGATGCCCCACGGGAAGCCGCCGAGCGGGGCATGGGCCCGCAGCAGCTCCAGCGTGGCCCAGCAGGCGGGCAGCAGCAGGACCCGCCAGCCGCCGAGCCGCCGGGTCGCCGGGACCAGCGCGGCGAATGCGGCCACGAAGCAGGCCTCGGCGGCGCACAGCGCCAGCCAGGCGAGCCACCCGACCCCGCCCGTCCACGACAGGAAATCCGTGGGGATCCACAGGATGAGCAGTCCGAAGAACACGAACCCGGCGAGATATCCCAGTGCGGCCGCCCGCCGTGGTCGGACGTTCTCGACCGCCAGCAGCAGCGGCACCAGGGCCACAAATGCGACCGGCCCGAAATTCGGGCCGGGGAATGCGAGCGACAGCGCGGCTCCGGCGAGGACGGCGGCGGCTACCCGGGGGCCCGGGCCCGCCCGCCATCCCGCCTGAGCACTCGCTCCGACCATGGTCAGGCGCAGTCGCGACAGAGCTGGCGCCGCTGGTCGGCGAGCTGGCTGCGATGCTTCACGAGGAAGCAGCTCTTGCAGATGAATTCGTTCTGTTGAACCGGCAGGACCCGGGTGGTCAAGGGCTCGCGCGCCTCGTCCCTGCTCATTGCGAGCATGACCTCGTCGTCGTCGTCCTCGTCCACAGGCGCCGGCCGGTCCGCCTTTTTGGCGATCAGCTCGTCGAGCGATGCCTCGACCTGAGCCTCGTCCTCCTCTTCCTCTGGCACCCTGATGGTTCCTTTCACGTGTCGATGCATGGATCACGCCACCCGCGCCGGCTCATCTACCACGAACTTCCAAAGTGCGCCGGTGCCGCGTTCACGACCGTAACGCTCCCGAGCTCGGTGTTGTTCCCAGCCGCGAAATCTGGTATCCGGTGCCCGTGGGGCCCCTAGCCCCGCAATCCCACCGTCGAGGTCCGGTGCGGACCCTTGTGCACCTCGATCGCGGCCGGGAGCAGGTCTTTCACCTCGTCGTTATGGGTCACCAGCAGAACCTGCCGGAAACGGCCCTGCAAGGTGGTGAGGGCGGCAAGCATACGCTCGCGCCGCTCCCGGTCAAGCGATCCAAGCACCTCGTCCAGGACCAGCAGCCCCAGCTCACCGGCGCCCTCCGCGATCACCAGGCTCACCGCCACCCGCAGCGACAGGCTGGCCAGGTCGTTCTCGGAGCCGGAGTAGCGCGCCAGCTCGTACTCGGTGCCCTGGTCGGCGATGCGGATCGAGTAGTCCTCCGGGTCGACCACCAGGTCCTGGTACTCGTGGTCGGTCAGCTCGGCGAACAGCTCGGCGGCCTCCACCGACAGGCGCCGGCCGAGCCTGGCCACCAGGTGCAGCCGGAAGGCGGCCATCAGGTCGACCAGGCGGGCCAGGTAGGCGGCCCGCTCCTCCAGCTCGGCGACCTCCTCGTGCCTGGCCCGCGCCGCGGCCAGCGCCCGCTCCAGGTCGTCGTGGCGGCGCCGCGCGGCGGCCAGCGCCTCGGCGGCGCGCTGGTGCTCGCCGTGGGTGCGGCGGGCCAGCTCGCCGGCCTGGCGCACCCGCTCGCGGGCGACGGCCAGCGCCTGGTCGGCCTTGCCGAGCGCGCCGGCCTCGGCCTCGACGGCCTCGGCCCGCGCGTCGGCCTGGACCGCGCGGTCCAGCGCCTCCCTGGCGAGCCCCCGCTCGACCACGGCGCGCTCCACCCGGCCGCGCAGCTCGCCGACCGCCAGCGCGGCGGGCTGCAGCGCCTCGGCCGCGTTCTTGGCCCGCTGGTGGGCGTCGGCGTCGAAGCCCGGGTCACCCAGCCGCTCCAGCTCCGCCTGGCGGGCGACCACCTCGTCGCCGGCGACCTTGATGGCCTGCTCGGCGTGCTCGACCCTGGCGGCGGCCCTGGCGGCGCGCTGCTCGGCGGCGCGCGCCCGCTCCAGCTCGCGCCGCCGCTCGTCGCGCCTGGCCGCCAGCTTCCTGCCAGCCTCGACCGCCGCCTCGCGCGCGGCTGCCGCCAGCCGGTGGGCCTGCCTGGCCGCCGCAAGCTCCTGGTCGTGCCTGGCGGTGACCTCCGCCAGCGCCTCGCCGAGCACCTGGCCGCAGGTCGGGCAGGGCGCCTCCGGGTCGAGGCTGGCGCAGCGCTCCGCGGCGGCGGTGGCGGCCTCCAGGCGCGCGGCGGCCGCGCCGAGCAGCTCGCTGGCGTGGGCATGGCGCTCGCGCATGGCCGCCAGCTCGCCCTCGACCTCCTCCACCGCGGCCTCGGCCTGGTCCCTGGCCTCGATCAGGCCGGCGGCCGCGGCCGACTCCCGCTCGGCCTCGGCCAGCGCCCGCCGGGCCACCTGCTCGCGGCCCCCCGCGTCCTGGAGGGCGCGCAGCAGGCCCTGCCGCTCCAGGTGCGCCTCCAGCGCCGCGGCCAGCGCGGGCAGCGGCGCGGCCGCCGCTTCCAGCTCAGCGTGCCGCGCGCGGGCGGCCTCGAGCTCGGGGGCCAGCGCGTCGGCCTCCAGCGCGCGCCGCTCGTGGCGCTCCGCCTCGCCGCGCGCGCTGGCCGCCTCGGCACGGGCCAGGGCCGCCAGCTGGCGCAGCTCGTCCAGCTTGCGGGCGGCCGCCTCGGCGGTCGCGGTCGCGGCCTCGGCGGCGGCCAGCGCGGTCGCCGCGGTCTCGGCCTCGGCGCCGGCGGCCTCGGCGGCCACATCGGCCACGCCGGCGGCGCTGGCGGCCTCGGCGGCGGCCGACTCGGCGGCCGGCAGGTCCGGGAGCTGCGCGCGAGCGCCGCCGGCGGCGGTCCTGGCGTCGCGCGCCTCCTCGCGGACGTGCACCAGCGCCCGCTCGATCGGGCTCACGCCCAGCAGGTCCAGGACCAGCCGGCGGCGCTCGCTCGGGACCATGGTCGCGAAGGTGGTCAGCTCCTTCTGCTGGGCGCACACCGAGGCCAGGAAGGCGCGCTGGTCCATGCCGAGCACCCGCCCGAGGTAGGCGTTGGCGTCCCGCGCCGACTGCGCCGCGAGCTGGCGGTTGACGTAGACCTCGACCGTGGGGGTGAGGTTGCGGCCCTTGAGCACGCGCCGCACCTCGTAGCTGTTGCCCTCGTGCTCGAACACCAGCTCGACCCGCACGTCCTCGTTGATGCCCGCCGTCCGCAGCTCCGATTTCTCCGTCCGGGCATCCCCATACAGGGCATAGCGGACAGATTCGATGATCGAACTCTTGCCCGCTCCGTTGGGGCCGTAGATGCCGACCAGGCCGTCTGGGAACTCGATGTCGGCGGCGCGGTAGACGCGGTAGTTGCGGAGTCGCAGGGAGCGCAGGTGCATGGCTCAGCCCGCCTCCTCCTCGGCACGCTGGAGGTGCTGCCGGCCGAGGGCGGCCAGCCGGTCGCGGTCGTAGCCCTCGATCGGCACGCTGGCCAGGTAGCGGTCCCACTCGTCGGCGAGGCTGGCCACCGGCTGCGCGGCGAGCTGGGCGGCGCCCTCCTCGTCGGCCGCCTCCACCTGCACGTTCACGACCAGCGCGCCGGGGAACGCCTCGGCCACCTCGCGGCGGTCGAGCAGGCGGCGCAGCTCCGGCCGGGCCTGGTTGACCCACAACCGCACCACCGCGCCCTCGGTCTCGCCCGGACCGGCCAGCCCGGCGACGGCGTCGTAGACCTCGCCGAGGTCCAGGTCGAAGGCGTCCACCCGGTAGGTGCGCAGCGGCCGGGCGCCGGGCACCGGGTGGTGGCGGACCCTGCCCGAGGTGGTCTCCAGCGACAAGACGCCCTTGACCTCCGGCTCGTCGCTGGAGGGCAGGTCGCCGAAGCTGAAGGTGTCGGTGGCGCCCGGGTACCAGGCGTTGGGCGCGACCTTTGCGAAGTTGTGGAAGTGGCCGAGCAGGATGCGGTCGAAGCCGGCGTCCAGCGCGGCCAGGTCGATCTCCAGCTCGTTGACGTCGCCGTAGGTGTAGCGGCGCGACAGCACCGTGATCGCCGCGTGGGTGACCAGCAGGTTCAGGTGCTCGGGCGAGCGGGCGCCAGCGGCCAGCGCGATCTGCTCCTTCAGCTCGCCCTCGCCGGCGCAGTGCGGCACGGCGTGCACGCGCAGGCCGGGCAGCAGGTCGATCGGCTCCCAGGCGCCCCGGTAGACGAAGGTCAGCTCCGGGAAGGTGTCGGCCAGCACCGCGTAGGGCGTGCCGGACTCGCGCAGCCGGGTGGTGTCGTGGTTGCCCGAGATCGCGCAGGTCGGCACGCCGGAGGCGGCCAGCCGCCGCAGCCCCTTGGCGCCCTCGCGGAAGGCCCGGTAGCTCGGCCGCGGGATGTCGAACAGGTCGCCGAGCACCAGCACGGCGTCGGGGTTCAGCTCGAGCGTCGCCTCCACCGCTCGGTGCCAGCTGGCGGCGAAGTCGGCCTCGCGCTGGTTCAGCCCCTGCTCGTTGACCGCGTGGTAGTGCGCACGCCCCAGATGGGCGTCGGCAATAGCGACGATTCGGGACATCAGTCGTAGAAGCCGTCGAGCGCGCGCGGCGGGCGCGGCGTGGGTCGCTCCGGGGAGGGCACGCCCTTCAGCCAGTCCTCATAGAGGTGCACCTTGGCCGGCAGCGCGAACGGCGCCTCCGGGTTGGTCACCAGCGCCTCGCCGGGCATCAGCGTCTGGATCTCGGCGCCGAGATCCGACAGGTCCTGCTTGGAGGACTGCCTGAGGATGTGCCGGTCGCGCTCGTCGGCCAGGCCGAGCACGAAATAGGTGTTGAACTGGCTCAGCAGCTCGGCGTCGATCAGCTTGGGCTGCTGGGTGACCGCGCAGAAGCCGACGTTGAACTTGCGCCCCTCGCGCGCCAGCCGGGGGAAGACGTTGAACTCGGCGTCCTCCAGCCGGGTGAGCACGCGCTGCGCCTCCTCCAGCGCGACCAGGGTGCGCGGGAGCTGCGCGAAGCGGTCGCGGTCGGCGCGGTAGGCAGCGGCGCGCTCCTCCAGCAGGCTGCGGGTCAGCAGCGACGCGACCAGCATCTCCTCGACCGCCTCCAGCCCGGAGGTGTCGACCAGCACGACCTTGCCGCCGGCCAGGTCGTCCAGCACCTTGCCGGTGAGCGACTGGCTGGGGTCCTCGGTCATCAGCGGCAGCCGCACGATCCGCTTGGCGCGGCGGGTCAGCACCTGGATGGTCGCCAGCGCGTGGCGGCCCAGCTCGGCGTCCTTGAGGTCCTCCGGCTCCTCTTCGGCCAAGCGCCTGATCCAGGTGCCCTTGTCGCCGAGCAGCGCGGCCGCGCTCTCCAGCGCCTCGGACTGGGGGCCGGTGAACTTCCAGGCGGTGCGCAGGTCGTCGGGTGTCAGCTCGGCCAGCGACAGCCGCAGCAGGCTCGCCTGGCCGGCCCGGGGGCTGGGCGAGTAGACCCGCAGCCGCTGCTCGGCCCAGGGGTGGTGGGCCAGGCCGCGGTTGGGCGGGCCGCCACCCTCGAGGTATTCGCCGTGCGGGTCGAACACCAGCATCGCGTAGCGGCCACTGGCGGCCAGGAGCTGCCCCGCGAGCACCTTCATGAGGTTGGACTTGCCCATGCCGGTGGTGGCGAAGACGCCGACGTGGCTCGGTAAGGTCTCGCCACGGATGCCGACCGGCAGGTCGATGGTGTCCTCGCCGGAGCGCAGCCGGCCGACCTCGACGTCGCCCATGCGCACCCGCAGGAACTCCAGGTCCTCCTCGGTCGGTGCGCTCACCTCGCCGAACTGCGCCGGCAGGCTCTTGGGCTTGTGGAAGCGGCCGGCGGCGTCGACGTAGCCGAGCGAGGCGACTTTGGCGACCTTGTAGAGGCGCCGCTCGACGTCGCGCATGCCGGTCGGCTCGTCGGCGCGGTCCATCTCCATCAGGCCGCCGGCGACCCGCTCGGCCCAGCCGTCGTCGGACGACTCCGACCCGTAGGCCACGTCGGTGACCCGGAACAGGTAGCGCCGGCCGCGCTCGGCGTCGGCTCCGACCAGCAGCTCGCCGAGGAACAGGTCCTCCCCATAGAACGCGCGGAAGCGCACGTCGGTGACCGAGCGGCCGAAGATGCGTCCTTTGTAGTCGTAGTCGGGCATCGCTGCTGTTCCCTCGGGTTGTGCTCAGGCGTTCAGGGTCAGGTGGAAGTCGCGCATCACCAGGTCGACGTCGTCCTCCGGCAGGCCCTCGCGCAGGAACGCCGCGCGCAGGTCGCGGCGCAGGTCGGCGAGCAGGTGGCCGGGCAGGCTCACGACCTGGTGGACGCGGGCCAGCGGGTAAGGGTAGCCGAGAAAGGCCGGGTCGTCGGACAGGCCGGCCAGCACGGCGAACAGCTCGTCGGGCTCGCGGTGGCCGCGCACGGCGTCGACCCGGAACGCGTACGCGCCGCGCGAGGCCAGCCGCGCGACGTACACCTCGGAGCGCCACGGCGGCGCCGCCTCGCCGGTCTCCCGATCCACCGGGGAACCCCCCCGGGGTTCCCCGGACCCCTCCGGATCGGCCAGCGCCGGCTCCTCGTCGGGGTCGCGGGTGACGCGCAGGTACCAGCGGGCGTCCGGGCCGACCTCGGCCTCGGCCCGGCGGCGCACCCGCAGCACCAGCGGCGCGTAGCGGCCCCAGCGCAGCTTGGAGGCCTTGGTGACGCCGACCAGGTCGATGCCGCGCTCCAGGGCCAGCTCGTGGATCGGCACCACCAGCGCGGCCGGGAGGAACGCGCCGGGGTGCAGGCTGCCGTCGACCAGCACCACGTCGCCTGGGGCGGCGCGCTCGATCGCATCGCGGGCGCGCCGCCACTCGGCCAGCTCCCGCAGCACGTCGACCACCCCGCCCAGATCGGCCAGCTCACGCTCGCGCACCACCCCGGCGGCCGCCAGCGCCTGCGCGTAGCGGCCCTTGGCGTCGGTCTGGGTGAGCGCCTCGACGGTCAGCGGAGCCGGGTCCTCGTGGATGGTCACGCGGTCGCGGTGCCAGACGGTGCCGGCGCGATAGGCGATCACCCAGAAGGAGCGGCCGTTGATCAGGCAGGCGGAGCCGCCGTCGATGGCGGCGGCGGTGACGCCCGGGGCGGCGTCGACGCCGAACCGCACGATCCCGCGGTCGTCCGCAAGCTCCAGCGGGGCGCTCTCCTCGGGGCCGATCGGCTCGTCGACGGGGTTGTCGACCCGCGTCCCCTGGTCGGCCAGCAGCCGGGTGAGGTACTGGGCGCAGCCCTTGACCCGCTCGGCGTAGTCCTCGACGAGCAGCCTGCTTCCCCCCTCGATCTTCCCGTGGTGGCGGCCGGGACTGCCGGCGGCGCCGGAGCAGCCCGGCGGGAGTCTAGCAGGGCCACCCGACACCCCCGGTGTGGTTTCATTTGGCGTATGCCGAAGATCAGCGCGCCCACCGTCGCGGAGCACCGCGCGCGGCAGCGGGCCGCGCTCCTGGACGCCGCCAGGCTGCTGCTGGAGGAGCAGGGCTACCCGGGGCTCACCTTCGGTGCGCTCGCCGACCGGACCGGGCTGGCGCGCCCCACCGTGTACGAGTACTTCGGCTCCAAGGACGACCTGATGGTGGCGCTGTGCGAGCGGGAGATCGGCCGCCAGGCCGAGCTGGTCCGCGGCCGGTTGGAGGGCGCCAGCGGTCCCCGCGAGCGGGTCGCCGCGTTCGTGCGCGCCCAGCTCGACCTGGCTCTGGAGGAGCCACGGCTGGTCGCCCCGCCGGGCGCGGAGGTCCCGGTCGGCGCTGCGGCGCGGGCGCGCATCCGCGAACTGCACCAGCGCCTGGCCTCCACGCTCACTGAGGCGCTGGGCGACCTGGCCGAGACGGACCGCGCCCTGCTCGCCGGCCTGGTGCAGGGCGTGGTCAACGCCGCCATCCTCCGCATCCGCGACGGCGACGCGCCCGAGCGGGTGGTCGGCGCGGCCGTTGGCCTGGTGCTGGAGGGGCTCGACGGCGCCATCCGCGGAACACCTGCACCATAGGGGGTGCGACGCCGGCCAGAGGGGCCGGTGGGGTGCTGGGGGTGGCGGTTGTTCGCTGAGAATCGCAGGGTCAAGCTGCTCACCCTGGGGGCCTGCTGCTTCGGGCTGTTCATGGTGATGCTGGACAACACCATCGTGAACGTGGCGCTGCCGAGCATCCAGCGGGAGCTCGGCGCCAGCGTGATGAGCCTGCAGCTCGTGGTCGACGCCTACATCCTGGTGTTCGCCAGCCTGCTGCTGACCGCCGGCGCGCTTGGCGACCGCTTCGGTCGCAAGAAGGTCTTCCAGGTCGGGCTGGTGGTCTTCACGGTGGCCTCTGCCCTGTGCGGCCTGGCCAACAGCGAGGAGATGCTGATCGCCTCGCGCGCGCTCCAGGCGATCGGCGGCTCCGCCCTGCTGCCCAGCACGCTCGCCCTGATCACCGCGACCTTCCCCGACCGCCGCGAGCAGGCGCAGGCGATCGGCCTGTGGGCGGGCGTGTCGGCCATGGCGCTGGTCGCCGGGCCGCTGCTCGGCGGCCTGCTGACCAGCAGCCTCGGCTGGCGGAGCGTCTTCTACGTCAACCTGCCGGTCGGCGCGATCGCCCTGCTGGTGGCCGGCCGGGTCATCGCGGAGTCCCGCAACCCCGCCGGGCGCCGGCTGGACCTGGTGGGGCAGGTCCTGGCGATCCTGACACTGGGCTCGCTGACCTTCGCGCTGATCGAGGGCAACACGCACGGGTGGACCTCGCCGCCGATCCTGGCGTTGCTGGCGATCGCGATCGTCGGCCTGCCCGCCTTCCTGCTGGTGGAGCGGCGCAGCTCCAGTCCCATGCTGGCGCTGGGGTTCTTCCGCGACCCGTGCTTCTCGAGCGCCAACGCGATCGCCCTGCTGGTCGGGTTCGCGCTGCTGGGCTTCGTGTTCTTCAACACCCTCTACTTCCAAACGGTGCAGGGCTACAGCCCGCTGCAGGCGGGTCTGCGGTACGCGCCGAGCACGCTGATGATCGTGCTGGTGGCGCCGATCGCCGGGCGGCTGGCCTCGCGCTACGGGTACTGGGTGCCGGTCACCACCGGGACCACCCTGGCCGCGGCAGCGCTGCTGCTGTTCACCCAGAGCGAGGCCGGCACGCCCTACCCGGAGCTGCTCGGGCCGCTGCTGCTGCTCGGGATCGGCCTGGGCCTGACCATCTCGCCGATCACCGCCGCGGCGGTCGCCGGGATGCCGCCAGGGCAGGCCGGGGTGGCGTCGGCGACCGTCAACACCAACCGCCAGGTGGGCGGGGCGCTGGGGGTCGCGGTACTCGGCGCGATCGTGACCGCGCGCTTCAGCGCCGAGCTGCCCTCCGCGCTGGCGCCGCTGCACCTGCCGGCGGCGGTCAGCGAGCGCATCGAGGCGGCGGCCAGCCAGGGCGTCACCGGCGCCTCCGGGGCCGGCAGCGGCGGCGCCAGCGGTGCCGTCCACCAGGCGGTCAGCGGCGCCTTCATGACCGGGATCCACAGCGCCTACCTCGTCTCGGGCACCGGGCTGCTGGTCGCCTCGCTGCTGGCCGTGTTCCTGCTGCGCCCCCGCGTGCACCGGCGCGAGGAGGCGCTGGCGCGCGAGGCGGCCCAGGAGGCCGGCCAGGCGGGCGAGCCGGCGCGCGAGGCGGGCCAGGTGGGACGCCCGCTCGCCTGATAGGCTCGCGCCCGCCCGCGCGGCGACCGGTCCGGCGGGCTGGGCGACGACGATCCGAAGAGGTGGCGGGCCGATGGCGGCGTTCAGCCTCAGCGAGCCGCAGCACCAGCGGCAGGCCGAGGTCCGCGCGCTGGCACGGGAGGTGCTGGCGCCGATCGCCGCCGCCGGCCGGCCCGGCCGCGTCAACCGCGAGCTGGTCCGCGCGCTCGGCGAGCACGGGCTGATCGCCGTGCTGGTCCCGCCCCGCCAGGGCGGCGAGGCGGGCTCGGCGCTGGACCTGTGCCTGCTGCGCGAGGCGCTGGCGCGGGAGTGCACCGACGCCGAGACCGCGCTGGCCCTCCAGGGGCTCGGCGGCCACCCGATCGCGGTCGCGGCCAGCGAGCCGGTGGCGCGGCGCTGGCTCCCCGCGATCGTCGCCGGCGAGGCGGTGGCGGCCTTCGCGCTCTCCGAGGCGGCCGCCGGCTCCGACGCCGCCGGGCTGGAGCTGGCCGCCTCGCCGGATGGCGACGGCTGGCGCCTGCACGGCGAGAAGGCCTGGATCTCCAACGCGCCCGACGCCGACGTCTACACCGTGTTCGCGCGCACCACCCCGGGAGCGCGCTCGCGGGGGATCACCGCCTTCGCCGTGCCCGGCGACGCCGAGGGCCTGCGCGGCGAGCCCCTGGAGCTGCTGGCCTCCCACGCGGTCGGGCGGCTGGACTTCGACGGCGTGCGGGTCACGCGCTCCCAGGTGCTCGGCGAGGTCGACCAGGGCTTCGGCCTGGCCATGCGCACGCTGGACCGCTACCGGCCGAGCGTGGGCGCGTTCGCGGTCGGCATGGCCCAGGCCGCGCTGGACGCCGCGGTCGCCCACGCGGCAGCGCGGCGGACCTTCGGCCGGCCCCTGGCCGACTTCCAAGCGGTGTCGCACACGCTGGCGGAGATGGCCACCCGCACCGAAGCGGCCAGGCTGCTGGTCTACGCGGCCGCCAGCCGCCACGACCAGGGCGCCGAGGGCTCCGGCGCGCTGGCGGCCATGGCCAAGCTGCACGCCACCGAGACCGCCCAGTGGGTGGTGGACGCGGCCGTGCAGATCCACGGCGCCAGGGCGCTTCAGCGCGGCCACCTGCTGGAGCATCTGTACCGTGAGGTCCGGGCCCCGCGCATCTACGAGGGGACCTCCGAGATCCAGCGCACCGTGATCGCCCGCGCGCTGCTGCGCGAAGGAGGCAGCCAGTGAGCCCGTTCCGAGGTTCGGCGCCGCTCACCGCCTCCTGGGAGCACTTCCGCTACCGGGAGGAGGGCGGCGTGGCCACGGTCACCTTCGACCGGCCGGAGCGGCTCAACGCGCTCACCTTCGAGGTCTACGCCGACCTCCGCGAGCTGCTCGCCGAGCTGCCCCGGCGCGAAGGCGTGCGGGTGCTGGTGATCACCGGCGAGGGCCGCGGCTTCTGCTCCGGCGGCGACGTGCACGACATCATCGGCGCGCTCCAGGGGATGGGGCTGCGCGACCTGCTGGACTTCACCCGCATGACCGGCGCGGTCGTGCAGCGCCTGCGCGAGCTGCCGCTGCCGGTGATCGCGGCGGTGAACGGGGTCGCCGCCGGCGCCGGCGCGGTGATCGCCCTGGCGGCCGACTTCCGGATCCTGGCCCGCTCGGCCTCGCTGGCCTTCCTGTTCACCAGGGTCGGGCTGGCCGGCGCCGACATGGGCGCCGCCTACCTGCTGCCACGGCTGGTGGGGCTGGCCCGCGCCACCGAGCTGCTGCTGCTCGGCGACCGGCTCGACGCCGAGCAGGCCGCCTCGCTCGGCCTGGCAACCCAGGTGGTCGACGACCAGCGCCTGGCGGAGGCCGCAGCCGAGCTGGCCGGCCGGCTCGCCAGCGGCCCCACGCTCGCCTACGCGGCCACCAAGGCGCTGCTCAGCCGCGAGCTGGACATGGGCCTTTCGGGCGCGATCGAGCTGGAGGCGATGACCCAGGCGCTGCTGCTGGGATCCGAGGACCACGCCGAGTTCTACCAGGCGTTCACGCAGGGCCGCTCCCCCACCTGGAGGGGCCGGTGACGGGCCCGCACGAGATCGTCGACGCGGAGGGCCTGGCGCCGCCCATCGGGTTCGCGCACGCGGTGGTCGCGGCGCCCGGCCGGACGGTGTTCCTCGGCGGCCAGATCGGCGCCGACCAGCACGGCGAGGTCGCCTCGCCGGACGTGCCCGAGCAGCTCGACCGCGCGCTGGCCAACCTGGTCACCGCGCTGGCCGCGGCCGGCGGGCGGCCCGAGCACCTGGTGTGGATGCAGATCTTCGTCACCGACGCGGCCACCTACCGCGCCAGGCTCGAAGACCTCGGGCGGGTCTGGCGCCGCCACCTCGGCCGCCACTACGTCGCCACCGCCCTGCTGGAGGTCAGCGCGCTCTTCGACCCCGCGGCGAGGGTCGAAATCATGGGAATCGCGGTCATCCCCGCTACTGTTGGGTCGTCAAGGCCCACGGACCCGGAGGCAGGACCATGACCGAGACACCCAGCCCGCTGGACTTCCTCGAGATCGACCGCCTGCTCAGCGAGGAGGAGCGGCTGATCCGGGACACGGTCCGCAGCTTCGTCAGCGACAAGGTGCTGCCCGAGATCGCCGGCTGGTTCGAGCGTGGCGAGCTCCCCCGCGAGCTGGCCAAGGAGCTCGGCGCGCTGGGCCTGCTCGGCATGCACCTGCAGGGCTACGGCTGCGCCGGCACCAACGCGGTCAGCTACGGCCTGGCCACCCTGGAGCTGGAGGCGGGCGACAGCGGGGTCCGCAGCATGGTCTCGGTGCAGGGGTCGCTGGCGATGTTCCCGATCCACCGCTACGGCTCCGACGAGCAGAAACAGGAATGGCTGCCGCGCATGGCCGCCGGCGAGGCGATCGGCTGCTTCGGCCTCACCGAGCCCGACTTCGGGTCCAATCCCGCGGGCATGCGCACCAGCGCCCGGCGCGACGGCTCGGACTGGGTCCTGGACGGCACCAAGATGTGGATCACCAACGGCGGCATCGCCGACATCGCGGTGGTGTGGGCACGCACCGACGAGGGCGTGCGCGGCTTCCTGGTGCCGCGCGGCACCCGCGGCTTCGCCACCCGCGACATCGAGCGCAAGCTGAGCCTGCGCGCCTCGGTCACCTCCGAGCTGATCCTCGACGGCTGCCGCCTGCCCGCCGCCGCGGTGCTTCCGGGCGTCAAGGGCATGAAGGGCCCGCTGTCGTGCCTGAACGAGGCGCGCTACGGCATCGTCTGGGGCTCCATGGGCGCCGCCCGCGCCTGCTTCCAGAGCGCCCTGGAGTACGCCAAGACGCGCGTGCAGTTCGACCGCCCGATCGGCGGCTTCCAGCTCACCCAGGCCAAGCTGGCCGACATGCTGACCGAGCTGTCCAAGGGCACGCTGCTGGCGCTGCACCTGGGCCGCATGAAGGACCAGGGCACGCTGCGCCCCGAGCAGGTCAGCCTCGGCAAGATGAGCAACGTGCGCGAGGCCATCGAGATCGCGCGGACCGCGCGGACCATCCTCGGCGCCAACGGGGTGACGCTCGAGTACCCGGTGATCCGGCACATGAACAACCTCGAATCGGTGCTCACCTACGAGGGCACCAACGAGGTGCACACGCTGATCCTCGGCCAGGCGCTGACTGGGATCAGCGCCTTCGCCCCACCCTCGTGAGCCCGATCGAGCTGCTGATCGCCGGGACCACCGTCGCGGTCGGCGCCTGCCTCCAGGGGCGGTCGGGTTCGGGTTCGGGCTGCTGGCCG
>WNFU01002727.1_pt1 | contig 28345 bp, 27 predicted proteins | sample 5400121 | NCBI WGS metagenome assembly WNFU01 (sample SAMN13153360, study PRJNA577476) | soil metagenome | isolation source: 100 cm soil or saprolite under grassland replicate 1 | place: USA:California | collected 2016-06-15 | reverse complement strand
GCCTTCGGTCGAAGTCGAGGTCGCGACTGCTTAACAGGCCGAGTCGAGCCGTGTCAGCGCGGCGCAGGCGGCGCCGTGGAGCTGCTGCAGGTAGCCCTGCGCGCTCGGTGCTCCTACCGCCACGATCGGCGCGGCTCTCCTGAGCAGCGATGCCGCCGCGGCGAGCGTGGCGGTCCCGTCGTCGAACGGGCCGCGCTGCTCGAGGATCAGCCAGGAGGGAAAGGCGTGAGCATCGACGCCGGTGCGCTTTAGATCTCGAACCGCCGACGGTGTGACCGGGACTCCGAGAGGCAGCGACACGAAGACGGCGGGGACAGCGTTCGTTCTCTGCGCGACACGCGCGAGCGCAACTGCCTCGCGCGGGTAGCCGCGGGCTTCCGCCGCTGTTGGAAGCGCGGCGAGGAAGACCGGCGAGTACGGATACAGGACGTCGCCAGGCGAGAGGTTCGTGCGCAGCCATGCTGCGGGGGTTGCAACCGCGCTTGCGTCACCCGTCGCGATCGTGCGCGGCTCGGCGATCGCGGTCGGCGCCAGCGCGGCCGCTACACCGACGGCTGCCACTACGACGATGCGCGGGACGGGAATCGCTTCGCCGACGCGCATCGCGCCCGCGGCGACGAGGGCGATCCAGAGCGGGAGCATGAAGACGAGGTGTCGTGGTCCGAGCCGGTCGCTCACGACGCCTGCCGCGTCCGCGAGGGCGAGACCGACAGGCGGAGCGGTGACGGCGATGCACGCGAACGCGGCGAAGGCCGGGCGCCGGCGCCCGAGGGCGAACGCGCCGATTGCGGCGAGCGCGACGAAGACGGCCAGCATCGCCCCGTACCCTCCGGCTGCGCCGCCCAGGGCATGCAGTCCGGCGCTCCCTGCGGACGAGCCTGCATCGAGATCCTGCCCGGCCTCTGGTGCGTACCGGTCGGAGAGGCGTAGATCCAGGAGCAGCAGCGGAAGCGCAAGCGCCGATACGGCGAGCACCGGAAGTGCAGACCTAAGGTGACGTCCCCGCCAGAGCCAGAGCGCGACGGCGCCCTCGGCGCCAAAGAGGAAGGCGCCGAACGGATGCACCGCAAGCGGCAATAGTCCGGCCGCCGCGGCGGCGAGAGTCGTGCGCCTGCCCGGGTGCTCCAGAGCGCGGACGAACAGGTCGGCGGAGAACGCGCTGGAGAACGCGAAGAGCGAGTACATCCGGCCGAAGGTCCCGTAGACGGTCAACAGCTGCGAGGTCGCGGCGAGGGTCGCGGCCATGAGTCCCGCAAACGGACCGGCCAGCCGGCGCGCGAGGTCGTAACAGAGCGGGACCGTCGCGAGCGCGAAGACAACGGAGAGCCAGCGGAGCGCGTCGGCCGAAGGATCGAGCGCAAGGGCGATGTGAGCGAGCACGAAGTGCAACGGCGCGCCGCCGCGATCGAGAACGACGGTGTGCAGTAAGTCCCCGAGCGGGCGCACGGAGACGAGGCCGGCGACCGCCTCGTCCTCGTGGAGCGGCTTCCCGGAGACGTCCGGCACGAGTCGCGCGAGAAGGAGGGTGGTCAGCCCGGCCAGAGCGAGGGCCGGACCGACGGTCGGCGCGGTGCGCAATGCGTAGCGCTCGATCGCAGCTGTGCTCACCTCGGAGAACCTACCCGCGGGAAATCGCGGCCGAAACGAGCTAGCCGTCCGTGTGCTTGACCTCGGACTCCTCGAACTGCGCCTCTTCGAGAGACAGCTCGCCCGAGCAGACCTTGTCGTTGAGATCGTTCTCGATCGCGTCCACCGCGGACGCGCGCGGGTACGGCTCGGGCCAGAGGTTGCGTGGGTCGGCCGGATGCCCGCCGAGCTCCAGGCTGATCAAGTGATCCTCCTGGTAGTCGGACATCGATCCGCCGACGCCGTATTGACGCATCTGTTTCTGTTTTAGCTCGTTCGTGTAGCTCGTCGGGGGCCGGATCGTCTTCGTCCAGCCCTTGACGCAGATCGTCGCGTTGATCGTCGCCTGCGTGACGTCCGGGTTGAGTACGCCCGGCGTGCGCACGGGATCCGCGTGATACGGCGACTTCGGCGCCGACCGGTGCGGCGCGACGATCGCGACGGCAAGGAGCAGCAGCGCGACTGCGACGAGTGCCGTGCGCATCGACATGCGTTCCAAGGTGCGGACGCGTTCGTGTCAGCGCAAGATGTCCAAGGCGGACATGGCCCAGCCGATGTCGTTGCTAGCTTCGGCAACGTGCTCACGACGGATCAGAAGGGCGCTATCGCCGAGACCGCGATCGTCCACACTGCGATCAAGCTCGGGATCAACGTTTACACGCCGGTGATGGAGGGCGGACGCTACGACATGATCTTCGAGGTCGGTCCAAGCCTCCTACGTGTTCAGTGCAAGTGGGCACCTCGGCATGGGGATGTCGTTGTGCTGCGTTGCTACTCAGCACGTCGCAACCGCGATGGCTTGATCAGGCGCGTCTACACCGCTGGCGAGATCGACGCCTTCGCCGCATATTGCGAGGATCTTGATCGCTGCTACTTCCTTCCGTTCGAGCACTTCGTTGGAAGGAGGCAGGTTCACCTCAGGCTAGGCCCGTGCAAAAACAACCAGAGCCAAGGAGTGAACTGGGCCAGCGATTTCGAGTTCGCGGCTACACTTGGGCCGCACGGGGCCGTAGCTCAGTTGGGAGAGCGACGCGCTGGCAGCGCGTAGGGCACGGGTTCGAGTCCCGTCGGCTCCACTCCTTAAGCGGCGTGCTCGCTTAGTGCCGCCACCTCGCGGCGTTCCGCGAGCCGCCCCAGCGCCTGGGACTCGATCTGACGCACCCGCTCGCGGGTGATGCCGAGCTGGCGGCCGATCTCCTCGAGCGACTTCGGATCGCGGTCGCCGTTCATCCCGAAGCGCAGCTTCACGACCTCGCGCTCGCGTTCCGGCAGTGTCTCGACCGCGCTGCGAACGGCGCTCTCCGCCAGGCTGACGTGCACCTCCTCGGAGGGCTCGGAGCCCTGGCCGGCGATCAGGTCGCCGAAGCTCGCGTCGCCCTCGCCGACGGGCTTGTCCAGGCTGGTGACGGCGCGGGCTGCCTTCCGCACCTCCTCCACGTGCTTCAGCGAGAGGTTGGCCTTCTTCGCGACTTCCTCGTCGGTCGGCGACCGCTCGAGCTTCGCCGACAGCTCGCGCTCCGCGCGCGAGATCTTCTGCTCGCGCTCGACGATGTGAACGGGAATGCGGATCGTGCGCGACTTGTTCGCGACGCCGCGCTGCACGGCCTGGCGGATCCACCAGGTCGCGTACGTCGAGAACTTGTAGCCGCGGCGCCAGTCGAACTTCTCGACGGCGCGGATCAGCCCGATGATCCCCTCCTGGATCAGGTCGAGCAGTGAGATGCCGTGGCCCTGATACTTCTTGGCGATCGAGACCACGAGGCGAAGGTTCGAATTGATCATCAGGTCCTTCGCTTCCTTGTCGCCGCGCTCGATCTGCTTTGCCAGCTCGACTTCCTCCGGGCCCGTCAGCAGGTCGTAACGACCCGCCTCGTTCAGGAAGAGTTGCAGCGCATCGGTCGTCGCGACGGCGAGGTCGCCGTTGACGTAGACGGCCTCCGACGCCGCTGGCCGCGCGCAGTCGTCCGTGAGCGCGATCCCGCGCTCTTCGAGCTGCTCGAAGAAGCCGGTCGTCTGGTCCTCGTCGAGGGCCGCATCCTGGAGAAACTCGCTGACCGCGGACAGGTTGAGGCACCCCAGCTCCTCACCCTGCTCGAGCAGGGCCTGTAGACGCTCGTCGACCACCATTACGCCGCCTATTCCCCCTTTCGCGCTGTCCGCTAACTCTGATTTTCAGTCCTATTGCAAAGACGTATCACACTCGTCCGAGTTGGGCCCGTACCGTCGGTGGGATCACGACCAGGAGGAATTCCTATGGGCCGACCAACCATGCGGTCGCTCGTGGGGGGAGCGGCCGGGATCACAGCCGGTGTGCTGGGCGGGATCGCGCTAGGCGCGATCTCGGCGGCGGGCAATTCATCGCCTAGCGCACCGGCCCTCATCGACGCGGCGCATGTGCCGCCGGTTCTGGCGCTGCTGGGAGAGGCGATCAGCTTGAGGTACGCGATCGTCTGCTCGCCGCGGGACGACGGCCGGCCCTGTGACGGCTCCGGCGAGATCTACGCGCGCGCCGGCCAGAGCGGGGCCTTCAGGCGCTTCGTCCTCCAGAGGGGCGACGACTCGAAGGAAGGGCGGTACTTCGTCGACCTTCCGCCGGAGATCGCCGCCTCGCGTGAGGGTTTTTCGTACTACGCCGTGCTGCGCGACGACGCGAGCGGCGCGACCAGATCGATTCCGGAAGGGGGCGCGGCCGCACCGCAGCGGAGCTTCCCTTTGAGCGATCCGACGGAGATCGGCCTCGGCGCGCACTCCTTCGGTCATGTACGTAAGGGACGCGTCCAGCGCTGGTTGCGCGGACGTCCCACGGCGACTCCGATCGACATCGGTGGCGGCCTTGCCGACCTCGCGGTCGAGCGGGACGGGACGATGGACGTCCTCGAGCCGCCGAACCGCGAAACGCCGCTACCTCGCCTTCGGAGCTTCCAGCGCGACGGGACCTTGAAGTGGTCTCAGCTCCTCGCCGAGCGCACATGGGCGAAGCTTGCCGCCGGTCCCGAGGGGCCGGTCGTTCAGCAGCAGCCTTCCGAGCAGTGGGTGCCGGTGGCCGAGCACGGAAAGCCGCTCACCCGGACGGCCCAGTCCGGCCGTGGCCAGGCGGCGCAGCCGTTGGCCGATGGGCGTGGAATCGTCGTCCAGCGGGTTGGTGTGGGCGAGCTTCGCCTTGCGGAGGTCGCCGGAAACGCCGTCGTCCGCGCTTGGCGGATCTCGAGCGCCACTCCGCTCGGGGAAGTCCAGCTCGCCGCGCCGATCGGGAGCCGGCTGATCGTCGTCGTGAAGACGTACGACGAGAACCGTGACGAATTCCGCGTCCTCGTCCTAGACCACTCCGGCCTGGCACGTCAACTATCGCTCGCGTCGGCCGCGTGGGCGGAGTCGGCTCCGCTCGCCCGCTTTCGGATCGCCGGACCGGCGCTCTATCAGCTCGGCTCGAGCCCCGCCGGCGCATTCGTGGACCGCTTCGACCTGGAGGTGTCCCGATGAGAGCCTTCTTGCTTGCCTTCGGCGTCGCACTCGTGCTTGCGGGCGCTGCAGGCGCCCAGGCGTATCACCGCTTCTGGGTCAGCTGTAATTACGACGCTCCGACGTTCATGACGACGATGACCCGCGACGCCGCGCAGGACTACGCCAACGCTGCCCGCTACGACGGCTATCAATGGGGCGGCGGTTGCTGGAACTACGACAATTACGACGCCTATCCAAGCGACCCGCCCGGAATTGCAGGCACGCATGGCGAGGGTGGCGACTGCTCAGGTCTCACGTTCAAGACGTGGCGCGAGTCGACGGACAACTGGCGAGACGGCCGCTACTACTGGAAAGGGCTTAGAAACGTGCACGGACCGTACGACGCGCAGGCGTTCAAGTACGGCAACGGAGCACCCAACCATGTGATCAGCAAGTCGACTGCCGGGGTCATGGACGCCTTTGCGAGCGGAAGTCACATCGGCATGGTGTTCTTCCGCTCGCTCTACGGAGGCGATCAAATCGTCGAAGCGAAGTGCGAAGCGTGTGGCACGAACATCTGGTACCGCACGTACCGGAGCGACTCGAGCTACGGAGGCGTGGGCCGATGGGGTTGGACTGGCTGATCAGAAGCACAACGCTGTGTGCCGGCTTCCTGCTGCTCGCGACTGCCGGCTGCGATAGCGAGGCGCGGCCGAAGCGCCTTCTTTACGGAGAAGCGGCGGCTGAATTTCGACCGGTGGAAGGAAGCGTCGTCACGCAGACCCGGGTCGTTCGGGCTGCCTTCCTCGGTCGCCGCTTCTCGCTCTGTTTGAGCAAAGCGGACCGAGCCAAGTTCCCTGTCGACACTCTGGTCGTCGAGCGGATTGGAATCTTCGCCGAGAGCCTTACGTTTCTCGATCGCGGCGGCCAGCACATCTATTCATGCGACGGTGGGGTCGATCGCACCGGCGAGCGCCCGCGGCCGTGGTGCGGCGGCTCGGTCGGCCGGCTCTACGAGGGTCGGCCGCTCGACCCGCGTCTCGACGTGCTCTGTCGCGACCAGAAGGGACAGCCGCTCGCTTACGCGTGGGTGGAGCCGGCTGCCGGCTCCCACTGGATCGGCGTCGATCAGGGCTCGTATCTGGAGCTGTACGAGGTCGCGGGCGGCCTGCCCGTGCGGATCGCGAGCAGGCGCGGGATCGACCATGGGGCTTCCAGGGCGACCTTCGAGCTCACTCAGTACGACGTTCGTGGCCGCGAGCTCCTCAAGGGCAAGCTGGAGGCGGGCGTGGCCGGCTGAGAGCCGCTCTCGACCGGCGCTAAACTCTGCCATCGTGTGGGAGCTGATCTGGCTGATGGTGATCATGAAGATCCCCATCCTTTACCTCTGCTGGGTCGTCTACTGGGCGATCAAGGCGGAACCCCGGCCCGAGCAGCCCGCCAGTGTCCTCCTTGCCGACGACGACGGTGGCCCGGCGCCCTGGAATCCCGATCGCCGGCCCCGTCGGCCGGGGCCGCATGGACGTCCCGCCCGCCGCTACGCGCGCACAGCCCGCGCGAGGGTGCGGGCATGAGCGTTGCGCCTTACGACCGCGCTCGACCCGCCGAGACCGTCGCCGGCTTCCTCGCTTCCGCCGCGATCTTCGTCAGCCTGGCGGGCGTGGCCTATCGGCCGCTCAGGCTGATCCCTCTCGCCATCGTGCTCGCGCTCGTCGCCGCGGCGATCGGCGGCAGGCACGCTCGGCTGGCGACGCTGGCGGTCTATCTCGGCGCGGCCTGCTTCGCGCTCGGCCTCGCCGCCGCTGTGATCACCAGCAACCCACTCTGGTAGCTCCGGGAGCTCCGGGAACTCGGCCGGCGCTGCTACAACAGCAGCAGTGACCGACGTCGACGGCCTCAACGCCGGGTTTGCGCGCGACCTGCTCGAGGAGTACCTCGAGAATCCGGACGCTGTTCCGGCCGAATGGCGGCAGCTGTTCGAGAGTGGAGAGAGCGACATTGTCGCCACGCACCCCGGCCTTGCGCGGCTGCTCGAGACCATGGGGAACGGGCACCCGGCAGCCGCAGCGCCCGCCGCGCCGAGCGCGATGCAGGCGGCACCCTCGACGCCCGTGCTCCCGACCGACGAGCTCCTCGGCGCCGTGGCGGCTGCGATGGCGCTGATCAAGGCGCATCGCATGCACGGCCATCTCGCCGCCCATCTCGATCCTCTGGGTTCAGAGCCGCCGGGCGACCCAGCGCTGGAGCCGGAGCGCCTGATCCCGAAGCTCACACCTGAGCTGCAGGCGCGCGTTCCCGCTTCGGTCCTTCGACTCTACGTTCCCGGAAACACGCTTGCGGACGCGCTGCCTCGGCTGAGCGACACCTACGGCGGCACAATCGCGTACGAGATCGAGCACATCGCGGAGCACGAGAAGCGCGTGTGGCTGCGATTGGCGATCGAATCCGGCAAGTACCGCACGCCGCTGTCGGCTGATGAGAAGAAGGAGCTGCTGGCGCGCCTGTCGCGGGTCGAAGCCTTCGAGCAATACCTGCGTAGAGCCTTCCTCGGCCAGAAGCAATTCTCGATCGAGGGCCTCGATGCGATGGTCCCCATGCTCGACGAGGCGATCGAGCTTGCAACGGAGAATGGGGCCCACGAGGTCGTGATCGGGATGGCACATCGCGGCCGCCTCAACGTCCTCGCGCACACACTTGGCCTGGGATACGACTCCATCATCCGCGAGTTCGAAGGTGAACGAACGATCGACGCCGTCGTGGCGACGGAGGAGGGCGGAACCGGCGACGTCAAGTACCACCTTGGTGCGGAGGGCACGCGGTCCACACCCTCCGGCGAGATCACCGTCACGCTCGCCGCGAACCCGAGCCACCTGGAAGCCGTCGGCCCGGTCGTCGAAGGCCGCGCGCGCGCGGAGCAGACCGACCGCTCGACGCGTTACGGCCTGCACGACCCCAGCGTCGCACTCCCGATTCTCATCCACGGCGACGCGTCGTTCCCAGGCCAGGGCGGCGTCGCGGAAACCCTCAACCTCGCCGCGCTCGAGGGTTACTCAGTCGGCGGCACGCTCCACCTGATCGCGAACAACCAGGTTGGTTTCACAACGGATCCAAGCGAGGGACGCTCGACGCGCTACTCGAGCGATCTCGCCAAAGGCTTCGACATTCCGATCGTTCACGTCAATGCGGACGATCCGGAAGCGGCGATCTCCTCGATCAGGCTCGCGCTTGCCTTCCGCCGCCGCTTCGAGAGCGACGTCGTGGTCGACCTCGTCGGCTACCGGCGACATGGGCACAACGAGCAAGACGAGGCCGCCTACACCCAGCCTCTGATGGCCGCACAGGTCGCCGAGCATCCGACCGTCCGCGAGCTGTTCGCACAGCGGCTGATCGAAGAGGGGATCGTGAGCAAGGAGGAGGCGGATCGGCTCGTCGCCGACGTTACCGCCGAGCTGAAGCAGGCGCACGAAGCGCTCAAGGCGACGTTCGGCGCACCACCGCCGGCTGAGGGCAAGATCCCGTTCTCGAGCGGCGATGAGGTCGTCACCGCCGTGCCGGCGGATCGTCTGCGCGAGCTGAATGAGGAGCTCCTGCGGACCCCGGAGCACTTCACGGTTCACCCGAAGTTGAAGGCTCAGCTCGAGCGCCGCCTGCAGACGATCCAGGAGGGAGGGATCGACTGGGGACAGGCGGAGGCGCTCGCGTTCGCGTCGCTCGTGGTTGAGGGGATCCCGATTCGCTTGACGGGCCAGGACACCGAGCGCGGCACCTTCTCGCACCGGCACGCTGTGCTTCACGACGTGAACACCGGAGAGACGTTCACGCCTTTGCAGAACCTCGAGGATCAGACGGCAGCGTTCGAGATCTATAACTCGCCGCTCTCCGAGTACGCCTGCCTGGGCTTCGAGTACGGCTACTCGGTCGCAGCCCCGGAGGCGCTCGTGCTGTGGGAGGCGCAGTTCGGTGATTTCGTCAACGGCGCGCAGATCGTGGTCGACCAGTTCATCGTCGCGGGCCTCTCGAAGTGGCGCGAGACGACCCGGCTCACCCTGCTGCTTCCGCACGGGTACGAGGGCAACGGGCCGGAACACTCGAGCGCGAGGCTCGAGCGCTTCCTCCAGCTCGCCGCCCAGGAGAACATCCGCGTGGCGAACTGCTCTACGTCAGGGCAGTACTTCCACCTGCTGCGGCGTCAGGCGCTCGACGCCGCAGGCCGCCCGCTCGTCGTGATGACGCCAAAGGGGCTGCTGCGGCTGAAGCAGGCGTCATCGGCCCTTCCCGAGCTCGCGGAGGGCTCGTTTCGGCCTGTCATCGACGACTCCGGCGCGAACCGGGAAGACGTGACGCGACTCGTCATCTGCTCCGGGAAGCTCTACTACGACATTGCGGGGCACGAGGAGCGCGCGGCGGGGACGCATGTGGCAGTTGCCCGGCTCGAGCAGCTGTATCCGTTCCCGGTCGAGGCGTACGCGGAGCTCATCTCGGCGTACCCGAACCTCCGTGAGGTCGTCTGGGTGCAGGAGGAGCCGCAGAACATGGGCGCCTGGCGGACGAGCCGTCACCGCCTCGAGGCGCCGCTACACGATCTGCGGATCCCGCTCGTCTACGCGGGGCGTCCGTGGCGGGCGAGCCCCAGTGAGGGTTATCCCACGGCTCACCTGCGCGAGCAGGACCGCATCGTGCGGGCTGCGCTGGGCGCCGGCTAAATCACCGCCGGCGAGAGCGCGCTTGGGCCCGCGCTTGCATCACGCGCGCAGCGACCTTCGGGCCATGCTTGCGGGCCAGGTTCAGGATCTGCTTGCGCTGCTTCGGAGGCAGGCGCCGCCACACATCCCACGCCGTGAGCGCGATGCCGATCGGGCCGAAACGTCGTGTGAGGCGCAGGCCGGCCAAGCGTCTATCCTCGCATAGGCCTCAAAGGCTGCGGCGACATAGCCGCCGCGGGCTTCTGGTTCAGCGTCGCGAGCGACGCCTCAGTCCTTCTTGGCGTGGCCCTTGTCCTTCTCCGGGCCGTGGCCGTTCTCGTGCTCCTTCTGCCCCTGGCCCTCACCCTGCGGGGCGGGGGGCGGCGGCGCGGTGGTCTGGCCGGCGCTGGGAGCCGGTGCGGGGGCCTCGGTCGGTGCGGGCCCTTTTGCCTTGCCCTTCCCGTGTCCCTTGCCTTTCTTGCCCTTGCCTTCCGCGGCCTGCGATGTTGTGCGGGAAGGTCCCGGAGCCGGCTGAGCGGCCTGCGGTGTCGCCGAGGCGAGCTCGCGCGTCTCCGGTTCAGCCGCCGGCCCCGGCGCGGGCTCGGGCGCCGGCGGTGCCGAGGGCGCCGCCGCGGGCGGTGGTTTGAACCGGGTCCGCGAGAGGGTTCCGGGGCTCGTGACGTGACGGCCGAGGGGCCGAGCGGCCGACGGACGGATTGAGAGCGCAGCCACCAGCCGCTCAGAGCGGGCCGAGCGTTCCGAGGCGGCAACCGCCGGGACGTGCACGGTGCGCTGAAGCGATGACGGTGGCGCTGTGAGACCGCGACCCGGTTCCAGTGCAGAGTCGAACGCTGCCGGCAGGCCCAGTGCGGTGGCGATGGCTCCCGTCATCAGCGCGGCGGCTAGGACGCGCGCGCATGTTTCCCTCATGTTGCTCCCCTATGTGGCCGACAACTAGTACGAGGGATGTATCGGCATCGGGGTAGGAGGACTTGAAGGGAAGCTGTGGGTAGTTTCAAAGTCAAGCTCGTCGCCTACTTCCTGCTGCTGTCGCTGCTTCCGCTCGCGGCGGCGTTCTGGGGTTTTTCGACCGTCGCGGCCCGGAGCGAGACACGGCGTGTCGACGCTCGCCTGCAGGCCGGCCTCCGTGCAACGCTGGCCACCTATCAGGAGGAGCTCCGTGTCGCCGATGCGGCGGCCCAGAAGCTCGCGCGGGACCCCAATTTCCAGCGTGCACTCCTCAGGCACGACCGCACGGCACTCGAGCGGCTTCTCCGCGATCAGCCTCATCTCAGCGCAGAGGCCCCGGGTGGCTTCAGCGTCGGCCCCCGGGATCCGCTGGCTGCCAAGCGCGCAGTCGCGGTCGTCGGCCCGGCCGGCGCCCGCGGAGCAGTCGTCGCCTCCGTGCCGCTCGACCACGCGCTGGTTCGCAGTCTGGAGGCTCGATCGGGGCTGGAGAGCGAAGACCACGTTGTCCTCGTCAAGCAGGGGCGCATCGTCGTGGGGCCGCCGGGTGTTCGCGGTCGCCTCGAGCTTCTCTCCGGGAAGGCACACACGGTTTCGCTCCGGGGGACGCGCTATCGCGTGCTCGTCGCGGGCACCCTGGACGAACAGCCGGGGGGAACGCTCGGCGTCATCAGCCCTCAGGCACAGATCGACGCGGCCAAACGCGATGCAACCAACAGACTCCTGGTCGGACTGATCGGCTCGCTCATCCTCGTCCTCTGTGTCGCCTACGTCGAAGGCCGCGCGATCGTCCGCAACATTCGCCGCCTCGTGGACGCCGCACGCGCGATCGCTCGCGGCGACCTGAAGCAGCGGGTGCCCGTGCAGGGCCGTGACGAGTTCGCCCTGCTTGGTCGGACGTTCAACCAGATGGCCTCCCAGCTCCAGACGCGGCTCGAGGAGCTGGCTGCGGAGCGCGGGCGCCTGCGGGACGTCATCACCCGTTTCGGCCAGGCACTGGGCGCCACGCACGACTCCGAGCAGCTCATGCGCCTGATCGTCGAGGCCGCCGTCGAGGCCACGAGCGCCTCGGGCGGAGTTCTCGTCGGTAGGAGCGGTGAGGTGGTCAAGGCCGGAAATCCCGACGAGGGCAGCGACAAGATCGAGGTTCCGCTCCAAGCCGGGACGATGGACTTCGGATCGCTGATCCTGGTCGGCGACGATTTCACCGACGAGGATCGGATGACGGCTACCTCGCTCGCTACGCATGCGGTCGTCGCCCTGGACAATGCGCGCCTGCACAGCATCGTCGAGCGTCAAGCGCTTGTGGACGGGCTCACGGGGCTCGCAAACCGGCGTCAGGGCGAGGACGCTCTCGGCGCAGAGCTCGCGCGCGTGGCACGCTTCGGCGGCTCACTTGCGGTGGTGGTCGCGGATCTCGACTCGTTCAAGGACGTCAACGACCGCTACGGCCATCCTGCCGGCGACTCGGTTTTGAGGGAGTTCGCGCTGCTCTTGCAGGAGAGCCTTCGTGACGTCGATCTCGCGTCGCGCTGGGGCGGGGAGGAGTTCCTCCTGATCCTGCCGGGGACCGACGCGGCCGGGGGTGCGCGGGTCGCCGAACGGATCCGGGCCGCCCTCTCCGGGCGGATCGTCCTCTCTGTGGATGGGACGCCGATTCCGGTCACCGCCAGCTTCGGCGTCGCGGCCACCCCGGCCGCGACGACCGCCTCGGAGCTCTTCGCCGCCGCCGATGCCGCTCTCTATGAGGCAAAACGGGCTGGTAAGAACCGGGTCAAGACGGCGCTTGAGCCTGTCGTCCAGCCGTAGCGATTCCTAGACTTCCGGTGGAAAACCCTGCGCTAGGGGCTACAATCCTGCCCGCAGGCCCGCCCCCGACCCTTTACCCCCAGGAGAGCCTATGCCGGTCGAGACGCCGTCGATGTTCGCCAAGGTAATTCAGGACCATCTCGAGCTCAAGGAGCGCAATTCACGGCTCGAGGATTCGATGCCCCTCGGTCACTACAAGATCGCGGATCCGTTCGACAACCATCCACTTTTCAAGACTGAAGAACAAGCCCGCCTCGAGGAGACCATGGACGGCGCGGAGCCGGCGGTGGCCGCCGAGCCGACGGTGCTCGCCTGGCCGGGCGAGGACACTGCCGAGCAGGCGGGCCCGGATTCAGAAGAAGGCCTCTGGGGCCGTAGCCGCGACTTCGACTGGGGCGACTAGTTTTGCCGCGCGAAAGCTGACGCTTTCGCGCGGGTCAGGTACGCCGCTTCGCGGTGAACGCGCGCGGGCGCAACCCGCGCGCTCCCTCTTGGTGGTGCTGGATAAAGGGTCCCGTCCGCGGGCGGTGGCGCTTCGCGTCCCCACCCGCGTGAATCCGCCTGCGGCCAGAGCGGCTTCGCTCGCACTGGCCTCCGGCCTTCCTGCAGGCGAGGGTCGTGGCGTCGTAGGCTAGATCTTCAGAGGCGAAACGGGAGGCTGTGATGAAGCGACTTCTGCTTGGATTCGGCCTTGCGGCGGGCGTTGCCTATGCCCTGCGCGAGCGATTTGCGGCGCCGCAGCCGCAGCCGTCGTGGGAGGAGACGGACAACGATCCGGAGGATCTGAGCCGCGACCTCGCTGCTCGGACGCGGCAGGCCGAGGCAGCTGCTGATCCCGAGGAGCAGGCGGACATTCCGAGCCGCGAAGCCCCGGCAAGCTAGAGCAAGCTCGCGACGAATCTCAGGTCGGCAACGAAGGCGGCGAGTTCCTGCTCGCGCTGCTCCGGCTCTCCGCGCAGGATTGCCGAGGGATGGATGGTGGCCGTCACGGCTTCCGCAAGGTCGGATTCGAGGAGTTCACCGCGGTGCTGCGTCACCCGGAACTCCCGGCCGAGCAGCGACTGTGCCGCAGTCGCGCCGAGGAGGACGAGGACGCGAGGCTTCACGACGGCGAGCTCGGCCTCGAGCCAGGGGCGGCAGGCGGTCATCTCAGTCCAGTTCGGCTTCTGATGAATCCGGCGCTTGCCTCGCGCCTGCCACTTGAAGTGCTTGACGGCGTTCGTCACATAGGTCGTCGAGCGGTCTATTCCCGCGGCGACGAGCGCCTCATCGAGTAGGCGGCCGGCCGGACCGACGAAGGGCTTGCCCGCACGGTCCTCCTGATCGCCGGGCTGCTCCCCAACGAACATGACGTCGGCGGCACGCGCGCCGTCGCCGAAAACCGTCTGGGTACCGACCTGCCAGAGGTGGCAGCCCTTACAGCCGGCAGCAGCCTCGCGGAGGGCCGTAAGCGACAGCCGCTCTGGGAGGAAGTCCGCCGCCGATCCGGTCGCAGCAGCGCGCGCCATGGTCTTTGTATGGCTCCTCCAGCCCCGATCTAATCCGGTCCCCGAGACGGAACCCCTCGACCGGGGGATTCGGCGGCTTTTCGGCGCCGCTTTGCTATGGGTGGTTCGTCACAAAGGGGCTCCTGCTGCGGTCTGACCACTCGATTCGGCGAGGTCGATGAGCGACCACGCGCTTTCACTACGGCTCGTCCCGGAGCGGGACGGCTCCGGCGTACCCGCAGATCGCGCTGCACTCATCGAGTCTTACCGCCGTCTCGCGGACGTGTTCCACGACGTCCTCGGAGAGCAAAGTCTTGACGCGCTCCTAGATCGGATCGCCGACGCCCTCGCCGAACTCGTTCCACACGACTCGCTGACGATCTACGAGGCCGATGAGCCCCGGCGACTCCTCATGCCCGTCTGGGCGCGCGACAAGTGGGCGGACAAGATCCTCGCCGACACGGTTCCGTTCGGCGTCGGACTGACCGGGTGGGGCGTCGAACATCGCGAGCCGGTGCGAGTCAACCAGGCACACCGGGATCCTCGCACCGCGACGGTCGCCGGGACGCCGGCCGACGAGCCCGAGGCGATGGTCACGATCCCGCTCATTGCGCGCGACTCGATCAAGGGCGCGCTCAACATCTATCGGCTCGGCGAGGACGCGAGGTTCGACGACGACGACTTCGAGTTGGCAAAGCGTTTCGGCGACGCGGCCGCGCTCGCCCTCGACAACGCGCAGATCCGCGCCCGGCTCGAGCACCAGGCACAGACCGACTCGCTGACGGGGCTCTACAACCACCGGGCGTTCCACGAGCGCCTGCGGCTTGCGCTGGCGAGCGCCAGCCGCTCGCACCAGGCGGTCTCGGTCCTGATGCTCGACATCGACGACTTCAAGCGCGTCAACGACGTCTTTGGTCACGGCGCCGGCGACGAGATCCTCCGCAGCCTCGCGGAGACGTTGAAGGACGCCGTCCGTGCCTCTGATGTGGTCTACCGCCTCGGTGGAGAAGAGTTCGCGGTCGTGATTGCATCGCGCTCGCCGGAGAGCGCAGAGCGTCTTGCACACCGGCTCGTGGAGCGCGTCGAAGCAGCAGAGTTCGATCCAGCGGGCCGCATCACGATCTCTGTCGGCCTCGCCCGCGGCCCCGAGCACGCCATGAATCCCCGCGAGCTCATCGCTTGCGCGGAGGCGGCGATGATGACCGCGAAAGCGCGCGGAAAGAATCAGATCGTCCTCTACGACGAGAGCTCCCTCGAGCGGCCTGACGGGCTACCCGTGCCCTCCGCGCGTGACGTCCGCTCGGTCGCCCACCTGAAGATGCTCCAGAGTCTGGGCGCGAAGCTGAACCGGCTCAACGACGTGCGTGAGATCGGGAACGTGATCGCGACCGAGCTCCGTTCGCTGATCGACTACCACAATTGCCGCGTCTCCATCGTCGAGGGCGACGACGTTGTCCCGATCGCGTTCGTCGGCATGTTTACGAGCGAGACGCAAGAGCCGCTCGAGATCCTCGCCTGCAAGGTCGGCCAGGGCATCACAGGACGTGTTGCGCAGACGGGCGAGTCGCTCCTCATCGGCGACGCTGCAAATTGCGAGTTCGCGCGCATCCTTCCCGGCACGGACGCGATCGACGAGTCGCAGGTTGTCGTGCCGCTCACGTACGGAACGAGAATCGTGGGCGTGATCGTGATCTCGAAGCTCGGCCTCGACCAGTTCGACGAGGACGACGTCCGTCTGCTCGAGGTGCTCGCGGGACACGCGGCGGTCGCGCTCGAGAACGCGGGCCTGTACGAGGCTGCACGGCGAGAAGCGGAGCGCGCGACCGCTCTGCTCGAGTTCAGCAGGCAGCTCTCGAGCGCTGAGGGCATGGACGAGGTTGTCGATCGGATCGTGGAGCTGTCCGCCCGAACTCTCGGCTCGCCGCGCGCATCGGTCTGGTTCCAGGATGGTCCGAGCGACGGGATCACGATGCATGCGAGCCACGGGTATTCGGAGCTCGACCGTGGGCGGCTGTCCCGAATGCACTTCGACCATGAGGAGGCGCGTGCGTTCCTCGCGGGCCGTGAGCCGTTCGTCGTGTCGGAAGAGCAGCATCAGGCGATCAGAGGCGCAAAGGAGATCGCGGCCGGGCGACGCTTCGCGGTCGCCCCGCTCAGTCTTGACGGCGGAAGGCTCGGTTGTATCGCAGTCGCCCCGCCCGAGGACGCAGAGTTCACCGACCGTCATCTGCGTCTGCTCGCCGGAATCGCCCATCAGGCCAAGCTCGCGCTCACGAACGCGGGGAACTTCCGCAGCCTCGAGAAGACGTTTCTCGAGACGGTGGAGGCACTTGCCAATACGCTCGAGGCGAACGACGAGTACACCTCGTCTCACGCGCGCTGGATCACCGACCTTGCGCTCAGGGTGGGCGAGGGGTTGGGCCTGGACGGGCGGTCGCTCAAGCGGCTCGAGCTCGGCGCGCTCTTCCACGACATCGGCAAGATCGGGATCCCGGAAGCGATCCTGTCCAAGCCCGGCCCGCTCACTGCCGACGAGCGGAAGCTCGTAGAGACCCATCCGGAGCTCGGTGAGCGAATCATCGCGCCGATCGACAGGCTCGAGGAGGTTCGCCCGATCGTCCGCCACTGCCACGAGCGCTACGACGGCGCCGGCTATCCCGATCGGAGAAGCGGCGAGGACATTCCACTCGAGTCGCGGATCATCCTCGTCTGCGACGCCTACCACGCGATGACAACCGACCGGCCCTACCGAAAGCGGCTACCCCGAGCCGAGGCACTGCGGCGGCTCGAGGAGGGGGCCGGGACTCAGTTCGACCCCCGCGTCGTGGAAGTCTGCAAACGCGTGCTCGCTGACTTGCGGCCCTAGTAGGGCCGAGCGAAAGCTGCGCTTTCGCTCGGGGTTGGCCTCTCGGTGATGCCCGTAGGATTCTCGACCTGTCGGCGGGTTTGCTCACAACCGGGAACACGGCAAAGCTCTACTGCCTGCAGCTGATCGATCGCGCGGCGGCGGAGGTAGAAGGCGAGTTCCGCATCGTCGATCTCGGTTGCGGGAGCGGATCGAACTTTCGCGAGCTCCTAAGCCGACGGCCGAACGTCCGTTATGTCGGCGTCGAGCCACTTCGCGGGTCCGCGGAGGCGGCACGCCGGATGCTGCCCGGCGCGGAGATCATCAACGCGGCTGCGTCCGGCGTTCGCGTCGAGCCCGCGCACGCCGTCGTCTCCTTCAGTGTCCTGGAGCACGTCGTCGACCGGCAGCGCTACTTCGAATCCATGCGGGCGAACCTGCGCCGTGACGGTCGCGTGTACCTGAACTACGACTCGGGACACTTCGTTGCCGACGCGGACCTGCTAGAGCGTGCCAAAGCCCTCGCCTCGCGCGCGCTCGCACGACTCGGCTCCGAGTCGCGCTATCGCAGGCGCGTGAGTGCGAACGAGCTGCGCGCGCTGGTCCAACGCAGTGGACTGCGGGTCGTGGACGACAAGTTCTTCAACACGGACGTCAAGCGGCTCCTGCCGCTCGTGGGAGCAGAGAGCCGCGAGAGCTTCATGGAGCGTTGGCTCGCTTTCGAGCTCGGGCTGAACAAGCTCGGGCTGGTCTACCGTGAAGAGCTCGACGTGGTCTTCCGGACGCGCAACCTCGTTCTCGAACCGAGCTAGTGAGAGCGTCGGCCGGCGAGGGTCTCGAGGCCCTCGCTGAAGGTGACGTACGGAACCGCGGGCATCATCGTCTCGCGCTCGCGTAGTCGCTCTGCGTCCTCAACCGCGCGCTCACGTCTGCGGAGGCTCTCCTGCTGGGCGGCGAGTCCGGCCTGGAGCCGCAGGAGCTCCGCCTCGCGCCCCGTGATCTCGGCCTGGCGTGCGGCCAGCTCGGCCTCGAGCGCCGTGAGACGCTGCTCGGTCTCGCTCGCGCTGCGACGTTCGACGGCGATTGCCTCTTCGCGTCGCACTGCGAGCTGCCGCTCCTCCTCGGCGAGCGTGCGTGCGCGCTTTTCGAGCCCGATGGCCTGCGCTGCAAGGCGCTCGCGTTCGGCCGTCACCTCTTGCTCGAGGGCCTCGAGTGAGGCCGTCCGCTGAACGAGCTCGTCGCTCGCGCGCGAAGTCTCCTCGTCCGAGCCCTCGAGCTCGCGGCGTCGCTCCTCCAGCTCGACCCGCGCCTTTGCAACGGCCGCGTGACGTTCCCGCTCCACCGCGAGCTCCCGTTCCGCAGCCTCGAGCGATGCGGCTCGTTGAACCAGTTCGTCGCTGCTTCGGGATAGCTTGGCCTTGGAGCTTTCGAGCTCGCGTTCGCGCTGCTCTAGACCCGCGCGCAGCTCCGCCACGATCGCTTCGCTCTCGCGTAGCCGCGCGTAGGACTGCTCGAGCGCCTGTTGTTGGCGTTCGAGAGCTGCCTGCGCTCCTCCGAGCTCCTGCTCCTTATCGCGACGGGAGACCTCCGCCTCCTCGAGCTCCAGCTCACGTGCGCGGAGCGCGGTTTCCCGCTCTGTGACGGTGCGCTCGCGCGGAGAGAGCTCAGCCAGCCGTTCTTCGAGCTCGGCTTCGTGCCGGGCCAGGACCTCCTCCGCGTATCCGTGGTCGTCCTCAGCGGGTGGCCGCTCCGTGCGCCGAAAGCGGAGCGGGAGGCGTCCCTCGGAAGCCGGTCTTGCTTCCCGCTGCTCGAGTTGCCGGTACCGCCGTTCGACTTCCAGCTCGCGTCGCGCAACCTCCGCGGCTCGCTCACGCAGCGCGCGCTTCAGCTCCTCCAGCTCGGCGAGGTGTTCGGACTGCTGCCGCCGGCGCTGGTCGGCGAGCCGCCGCGCGAGCCCGAGTAGCTGCTCACGCTCGAGCTCATCCGTCTGCTCCCAGGCGGCCTCCCAGCCGGCCGACTCCCACGAATCGTGACCTGGCTCCATTGGGAGAGCGTAGCGTTCTTCGGGTCGAGTTTGAGCGGTCGTTGCAGGGGAAAACGACGGCAAGATCACAACGAAGGAGTGTTCAGATGCCAGGGAAGCGAGCAAGCGTCAAGAACGAGAAGCAGTACGAAAAGCTGAAGGAGAAGGGGATGTCGAAGGAGCGCGCGGCGAAGATCGCGAACTCGCCGGGCGCGTCGAGCCGTGGCGGCAAGAAGTCGCACTCCGGCTCATCCCGCTCCTCCGCCAGCCAGGGCGGCACGACCGCTCAAAAGAAGGCGGCCGGTCGCAAGGGCGGCAAGGCCACCGCGCGCAAGAGCTGAACAAACTCGAGCGGCTAGCGTGAAGCTCCCGGCTCCGGCCCGGGACTCCAGCAGTTCGGGGACCTGCCGGTGTGATCTCTGGCGGTCACGGTGGGATAGTCCGGCGAACCGGGACCATGCATCCCCAGGGCCCTCTGGATCAGACTAGCCACGCCGCTGCAAGAAGACAACGACGGGTCGATATCCGTTGCCTATGGCTCGACTCGCAATCCGGCGCGCACGCTCTCGCGTAGGTCGGCGTGAGGGGCTTGATCCGAAAACAGAGGGGGTTCCTTGTGAAGAGACTTGCCTTGCTGGCCATCCCTGCCGCCCTGGCCCTGATCGTCGCTGGAGCCGCGGGCGCACGGGCCCAGGCAACGAGGATCCAGGTCGCCGCGGCGATGAACGCGGCGGACGAGCGGCCCGCGCCGAAGGGCGACGTCAGTGGCGCACGCGGGACGTTCAGCGCGACGGTGACGAAGTCGGACGCGGGCGCCGTCCTCAACTGGGAGCTGACGTTTGCCAACCTCAGTGGTCCCGCGACTGCCGCCCACATTCACGTCGCCGATCGCGGCCAGCCGGGACCGGTTGCCGTCCCGCTGTGCGCTCCGTGCACGAGTGGAGCAACCGGAACGGCGAACATCAACCCCACTGTCCTGACCGCGCTGGAGACCGACCGCGCCTACGTGAACGTGCACACGGCGTTGAACCCAGCGGGGGAGATACGAGACCAGCTCTCACCTGTTGCAACCGTGCGGACCACGCTCAGCGCCGCCAGGGAGAGGCCGAAGCCGAAGGGCAGCGTGCGGCGCGCGAAGGGCCTCTTCACCGCAACTGTCACGAAGCAGGGAGACTCAGCCGTGATCGCGTGGCGGCTGACGTTCAGCCGTCTGACCGGGCGAGCCGGGGCGGCTCATATCCACCGCGGCCAGCCGGGAAAGGCCGGGCCGGTCATCGTCCCGCTCTGCGCACCGTGCCGCAGCGGCGTTCGGGGCCGAGCGACGGTTGGAGCGAGTGTGTTGGCTGCCCTCGAGGCGGGACGCGCGTACGTGAACATCCACACCGCTCGCAACCCGGCCGGCGAGGTCCGAGGCCAGATCCGGGCGGTCCCGCTCACGGTCTCGTAATTCGCAGAAGGTCCAACGAGGCCCGGCTCCGGCCGGGTCTCGTTCGCCTGGAGCGCATCTCGTCGGGCGACCCGCGCCGGAGCGGCCACCGCACTAGGGACTCACCGGCGAGCACGAGAAGAACATGGCGGCGCGTACCCATTAGGCTCGCGCTCACCGAGCGTAGGAGCGTCTGATGAGCGTGCAGCGTCTGCAGAACATCCCGGGCTTCAACATCGATCGCGTCGCGGCAGCGGCCGGCGACGATCCCGATGTCCTTCGGCTGGAGAATCTCGACACGGACATCCCGCCCCCCGCCGAGGCGATGGAGGCCACGCGCGCGGCGATCGGCGAGGACGAGGCGAACAGCTGGCTGCCGTTTACCGGCCGCGACGATCTCAAGGAGGCCGTGGCGGCGCACATCGAGCGTCGCGGCGGCCCGCGCTACGACGGTCGTCGCGAGATCGTGATCACCAGCGGCGAGGGAGACGCGATGCTGGACGCCCTCTTCAGCCTCACGGATCCTGGTGACGAGGTCGTCCTCACGGATCCGACGTACGCGGGCATGCTGAACCGAGTGCGCCTGGTCGGAGCGGTTCCTCGTCTCGTGCCGCTGCACGTCGCCGATGGTGAGTGGCGGCTCGAGGTGGACGCTCTGCGGGCGGCGGCCACGGAACGCACGCGCGTCGTCTTCATCAACAACGCTTCGTTCCCGTCCGGCTGGGTCGCGAGCGAGGAGGAACTCGCGGCCATTGCATCGATGTGCGTCGAGCGTGACGTGTGGCTCCTCTACTGGGGCGGGTTCGAGGGCGTCCTCTTCGACGGCCGGCCGATCCGCCATCCCGCCGCGCTACCGGGGATGCGCGATCGCACCGTGACCGTAGGTGCGCCGACCCTTGAGCAGCGCATGATCGCGTGGCGCGTCGGTTGGGTCGTCGCACCTGGTGAGCTCGTCAACGACGTCTCGCGCGTGCACATCTACAACGGTCTCGTGCCGAGCGGGTTCAGTCAGATCGGAAGCCGGGTCGCGCTCAGCGTGCCCGACGACGGGCTCGCGGACGCGAACGCAGAGTGGCAGCGGCGCCGCGACGAGACCCTGCGGCAGCTCGACGGCCTTCCGGCGATCCGCCCGGCAGGAACGTGGTCGCTCCTCCTGGACGTCGCCGAGCTCGGACTCGACTGTGTGGAGGTCTCAGATCGCCTCCTCGAGCAGAAGGTCGCAGCCACCCCGATGCGTGGCTGGGGCGCGGAAGTCGCCGACCGCCACGTCCGTTTCGTGTTCAGCAACGAGCCGGTCGAGCGGCTTGCGCTGCTCGGTGACCGCGTCCGACAGGCACTCGAGGCAGCCGCGGAGCGGTAGTCGCTCGCGAGCTAGCCCGCGTAGTCGAACGTCGAGCCGTAGCCGCAGACGCCGCGGTAGCTGAATGCGAGCGCGCTGTCCTCGACGACAAGCTCGTCCGTGACGAGCTCCTCGCCTGCACGCTCGTGTCCGGGGATGACGCACGTGACCGTTTCCCCGCCGTCGTAGCGGTCGCGGATGCGTACGCTGACGTGGTCGCGGATTCGCAGCCGCTGACGACGCCGTGTGTGGTCGACGTCGATCTCTACCGGCCGGACGGCGACCAGCTCGCTGTCCTTCCACGCCCACGGAAAGTGAGATTTCGCGTCCCCGCCGAGACGACCCGCGAAGATTCCCTCGAGCGCGGCGCGCTGCTCGCCGGACGCCCGCGCGTCGAGGTATAGGACCCACGTCCACGGCGAGCCCGGCTCGTCGTCGCTGTAGCGGCAGACCAGCGCGACGGGGAGGCCGGAGAGGTCGGTCCCGTCTGCGTCGCCTTCCTCGATCAGCCACGAGAGGACGCCCATGCAGATCCCGTGGGTTGAGCGCCCACCCGGCACGCCGTCGATCCGGCGGCAGGGACAGATCGGCTCGCAGTTGCACGACTCGAAGTAGCTCCCGCGGATCCGCCAGCTCATCGCGGCATCTTTATCGGCATCTGGGTCGGCTGCGTCGGTCCAGTCGCGTCGCCGTTCAAAGGAGTGATCGGGGAGCAGGCCCGGCGGCCCTGCTCGCGCGTCTAGGCCCTTCCCGCCCTTCGCATAGCGCATCGGCGGCGCAGAAGACGATGCTGAGCGTATGGCGAACTGGGACTTAGAGCCCGTCCGGGCCAGGCCGGCAAGAAATGACCTCCGCTGCCTCGCCTGCGGCGGGCCGTTGGAAAGCCCACTCGTTAAGGTGGGTTCGCTCCGCTGTCTCGACTGCCGGGCCGCGAATGCGGCCCTCGATCCGAAGTACACGAAGCGGAAGCGCGGTCGCGCTCGCTGGACTCGCGTGCTGTTTGGGCCGTAACTGTGGCGCGCGCGACGTCGTTCACGCCGCCCTGAGCTCGACCTGGTGATCAGCGCAACCCCCGCGAGCACGAACAGCGTGAGCTCGCCAGCGGCATCGAGCCGATCGATCGTGCTTCACGAGTTGGTGCCGGCAGGCGCGCTCGGCGGCGTGCGGGTGCTGGCCTTCGCTGCCATGATTGCCGGTGCCTTCCTGCTCGCGCCCCCCGAAAGGCGGGCGGCAACTGCGGACACCACTCCCGGAGGAATTGAACGGCGCCACGCGACCGCATCGGATCAATAGCGCTCGGCTCCCTACTTACTGGGCGCACCCCGTCTCGATCCAGGTGCGGAAGCGCTGCACTTGCTCGGTTGGCCAGCGTCCGTCGCAAGGCATGCTTCCATCAGCGAGACGCCCATAGATCTCCTCGGCGTTGGCGCGCACGTCCTCGTACGCCGCAAGATCGAAGGCGAACAACATTGAACTGACGTCCCTCTCGCGGAAGAGAGGACGGATATCACGCTCGAAACCCACCTCTTCCTGCGCCACGGGTGATCCTCCTCTCGGCGGATTCGACTGTTGCTCAGGCCGCCTGACGCTCGATGGTCGTGCCGCCGACGGTGAGCGTGACGCCGATGTTGCCACGGCCCGGGATCGGGACGTGCTCGACCTGTCCGGCGCGTTCGGCCTCGGATTGCGTGCAAAACGGCTTGCGGCCAGCGCTCGAGCTCACGCGCACCCTCGCGGTGCCACTCCCCTCGGTCGTAGCGCGGGCTGCGGGGCTCCAAGCTGTAGGGGAGCTCAGCGCTAGTCTTGGCTCGTGGCGATCGTGAGCCCGCGGGGGTGAACACAACGCGCGAGGATCCGCAGACGAACGCGAGCGCGCAGCCGACGCCGCCCGGATCGTCGTCGCCACCGCCGCCCAAGCCGCAGCCGCCCCGCTTTCGTCCCAGCCGCGGTTGGATCCTCTTCGCCGTCGCGCTGCTCTTGTTCAATTTCTACCTTGGCTCGCGGGCGACGCAGCCGGCGTCCCGCGTCCGCGTTCCGTACAGCCCCTTCTTTCTGAATCAGGTGAGCGCGGGACACGTCAAGGAGATCACGTCCAAGGGCACGGCGATCCAAGGCACGTTCACTCAGAAGCTTCAGTACGCGGGGTCCAAGCCGACGACGCGGTTCCGAACGGAGATCCCCGCGTTCGCTGACAACGACGCCCTGTCGCGGCTGCTCCAGCGGAAGGCCGTCGTCGTGAACGCGCAGCCGCTCGACTCGGGAGCCCCATGGTGGCAGAACCTGCTGCTCGGTTTCGGGCCGACGCTTCTCTTCATCTTCCTGCTGTTCTGGCTGATGCGGCGTGCGGGAAACGTTCAGAACGTCCTGGGATCGTTCGGCCGCTCGCGCGCACGTCGGTACCAACCGTCTGGCGACCGCGTGACGTTTGCAGACGTAGCGGGGATCGACGAGGCGAAGGCGGAACTGACGGAGGTGGTCGATTTCCTGCGCCATCCCGAGAAATACCGGCGGCTCGGCGGTCGGATACCCCACGGCGTGCTCCTCTCGGGCCCTCCGGGCACCGGCAAGACGCTGCTCGCGCGGGCGGTCGCAGGTGAGGCCGACGTTCCGTTCTTCTCGATGGCGGCGTCGGAGTTCGTCGAGGCGATCGTCGGCGTCGGCGCGTCGCGCGTGCGCGACCTGTTCGCGCAGGCGAAGGAGGCCGCGCCGGCGATCGTGTTCATCGACGAGCTCGATGCGATCGGCCGCTCGCGCACGTCCGGGGTCGCGGGCTTCAGCGGCGGCAACGACGAACGCGAGCAGACCTTGAACCAGATCCTGACCGAGATGGACGGCTTCGACTCGTCTACGAATGTGATCGTGATCGGTGCGACCAACCGGCCCGACGTCCTCGACCAGGCCCTGCTTCGTCCCGGTCGTTTCGATCGCAGGGTCGCGGTGCAGCCTCCAGACCGTGCCGGCCGCGAGGCGATCCTGAAGGTGCACACGCGTGGCGTGCCGCTCGGGCCCGACGTCGACCTCGGCAGGATCGCTGCGACGACGCCAGGGATGGTCGGGGCGGATCTGGCGAATCTCGCCAACGAGGCTGCGCTGCTGGCGGCACGGCGGAGCCACGATGTCGTCGACGAATCCGACTTCACGGATGCGCTCGAGCGAATCGTGCTCGGTGCCGAGCGGCAGATCATGATGAGCCCAGAAGACCGTCGCCTGACCGCCTACCACGAGGCAGGGCACGCGATCGTCGGCATGCTCACCGCCGGCGCCGATCCGGTGCGCAAGGTCTCGATCATCCCTCGCGGGCTGGCGCTCGGCGTCACGTTCGCAGCCCCCGAGAGCGACCGTTTCAACTATCGAGAGCCCGAGGTGCAGGCGAAGGTCAACGTCGCATTGGCCGGTCGTGCCGCGGAGCAAGTCGTTTTCGGCGAGACCAGCACCGGCGCGGAGTCGGATATCCAGCAGCTGACGGAGATCGCGCGCCAGATGGTCGGCCGCTGGGGCATGAGCTCAGCGATTGGCCCGGTCGCATTGAGACCCCGTGACGGCGCGGGCCCGTTCCTGCCAGGTGCCACCGAGGTCTCGCCGCACACGCAGCGACTTGTCGACGATGAGGTGCGCCGCATCGTCGACGAATCGCACCAGCAGGTCGTTGCACTGCTCGAACAGAATCGGAGCAAGCTCGATTCACTTGCGACCGCCCTCCTCGAGCACGAGACCCTGGACGAGGAAGACGCCTACGCGGCCGCAGGAGTCCCGCGAGCCGCTATGCCGAGCGCAGAGCCATACGCCGCCGCGGCTCGATCGCAGGTCGACAGGGCCACTACGACCTGATCGTCATGGGCGCGCGTGGACGCGGTGCCGCGGCGTCACTTCTGCTCGGCAGCGTCAGCCATGCGGTGCTCAACCAGAGCCCGGCGGCGGTTCTGATCGTGCACGCTGATCAGATCGAGCGAGAAGAAGCACTTGCGGGATGACCAGACGACTGGGCGCTCACCGCCCTTCCTCTTCGGCTGTCCGTTCGGCCGTCGGGAGAGCCTCGAGACGCTCGTCCGGAATCGACTCCCCGCTCTCGATCGAGCGGCCGTACGTACCGGCGGCAAGACGGGCCTCGGCACGCTCGACAGCGGCGAGTTCTTCGCGTAGATCATCGGCAAGACCCTCGTCGAGCTCGTCCTGATAGAGGTCGGACGCCTGGTTGGCCGGATCTTCCTCGTCCGCCGGCTCGCCCGTGTCCTGGTGCCCGAGTCTCGCGAGCGCCCGCTCGATCCGCACGCGTTCTCCGGCCAACAGTTCGCGAGCCCGCTCAGGATCCATGCCGCCACGTTACCGAAGCACCGGCCCGTCAGCCGCTCTGGAAGAGGGCATGGCAAGGAGGGAGAAGGGCTGGAAAGATCGGCACGATGCACCGACGCGTCGTCAACTACCCATCGATGCCAACTGACGCGTCTCATTTGTCAGCAGGAACTGTGGGAGCGAGAGTCGGCATATGAGCAATAGCGTGAGCGTCGTTGTCGGCGGGTGAGTCCGCTCGCCACCGGGTTCTCGTCGTTGGCGGCGGCTTCGGTGGCTTGCAGGCGGTGCGCAAGCTCCGAGGCGCTGCGGTCGACGTGACGCTTGTCGACCGGCAGAACTTCCACCTCTTTCAGCCGCTTGTCTACCAGGTCGCGACCGGAGCGCTCTCGGCAGCCGAGGTCGCTGCACCGCTACGCGCGGTGCTGAGGCGCCAGGCGAACGTTCGCGTGGTGCTGGCGGAGGTGAGCGGCTTCGATTTCGAACGACGCCAGGTCGTGCTCGATCACCTTGCGAACGGTGGGCGCGGAGAAAGGCTCGGCTACGACACGCTGGTCGTTGCCGGCGGCTCGCGGTACTCCTACTTCGGCCACGACGACTGGAAAGCACGTGCGCCTGAGCTGAAGTCGCTCGCCGGCGCCCTCGACATCCGCAACCGGATCCTTACAGCGTTCGAAGCGGCTGAGGTCGAACTCGACGAGGAACGGCGGCGGAGCTGGCTCACGTTCGTGGTCGTCGGCGGTGGCCCGACCGGCGTCGAGATGGCCGGGCAGATCGCCGAGCTTGCCCGCGAGACCCTACGCCACGACTTCCGCCAGGTCGATACTCGCAGCGCACGCGTGCTCCTCGTCGAAATCGCCGACCGCATCCTCACCGGCTTTCCGCCCTCGCTCTCCCACAAGGCGGAGCGGGCGCTCGAGAAGCTCGGCGTCACGCCGCTCGTTGGACACACGGTGGTCGACGTCGGGTCTGTCTCGGTGGCGATTCGCTCTGCGAGCGGCGAGGTCGAGGACGTCGGCGCGCGGACGGTCATCTGGGCCGCCGGCGTCGCCGCGTCTCCGCTCGCCGCGGCGCTCGCGTCCGCCGACGGGTCGGAGGTCGATCGAGCCGGCCGGCTGAGCGTCACGGCGAACCTGACGTTGCCCAACCGCCCGGAGGTCTTCGCGCTCGGCGACATGGTCCGAGTCGTCCAAAGCGACGGAACGATCGCCGACCTGCCCGGACTTGCGCCCGTTGCGATGCAGGAAGGGCGCTACGTCGGCCGAGTGATCCGCAACCGCCTCCGTGGCCGCAGCACGGAGCCCTTTAGATACATCGACAAAGGCAACCTGGCCACGATCGGCCGTTCCAAAGCGGTCGCAGACATCAAAGGCATACGCATCGGCGGCTTCGCCGCCTGGGTCACCTGGCTCCTGGTTCACCTCTTCTACCTGATCGGATTCCAGAACCGGCTCCTCGTCGTGACTCGCTGGATGTTCAGCTACGTCACCCGTGGCCGCGGCGCCCGCCTCATCACCGAGAGCAGAGCTGAGACCGAGTGACAGAAGTTCAGCGGCCTGACGCTACGAACCGGCGCCGAGTTCCGAACATCAACCTGAGCCTGCTGGTGTTCAACCTGAGCCGGCGTTGCCGCTGGACGGCGACCGTGTGCTCCGCTCGGCGCTCTGGTACCTCCGAGGTCGGCCGGCCGTCACGGCCGGCGAAGGTGTAGAGCTAAGACGCCCAGGAACGTGCGCGCGATGGTCTTCAGCGGTGCCGGGAGCCCTCTTCGAGAGGCGGAGCTTCCGCGACCTGAGCCCGGACCAGGACAGGTGCGCCTGAATGTTCGAGCGTGCGCAGTCTGTCGAACCGATCTACACATCGTCGACGGCGAGCTGCCCGACGCGAAGCTCCCGCTTGTGCTTGGCCATCAGATCGTGGGTTTCGTGGGCGGGGTTGGCAAGGGTGCGTCGCGGTTCTCGGTTGGCGAGCGTGTCGGCGTGCCCTGGCTCGGCTGGACGGACGGCACCTGTCGCTTCTGCCGCTCCGGACGGGAGAACCTCTGCGACCGAGCCCGGTTCACCGGCTACCAGATCGACGGCGGTTTTGCGGAGGAGACGGTGGCCGACGAGCAGTACTGCCTCCGACTCCCGGAGGGTTACTCCGATCTCGAGGTCGCGCCGCTTCTCTGCGCTGGGCTGATCGGCTACCGCTCACTCGTGATGACGGGGGACGCCGAGCGCCTCGGCCTCTACGGGTTCGGCGCTTCCGCCCACATCGTCGCCCAGGTGGCGCACTGGCAGGCGCGCCGCGTCTTTGCCTTCACCCGTGCCGGCGACGAGGAGGGTCAGCGCTTCGCGCGCTCGCTTGGAGCGGAGTGGGCCGGGAGCTCAACCGAGAGGCCGCCGGAGGAGCTCGACGCGGCGATCATCTTC
>WNFU01008136.1_pt1 | contig 28351 bp, 28 predicted proteins | sample 5400121 | NCBI WGS metagenome assembly WNFU01 (sample SAMN13153360, study PRJNA577476) | soil metagenome | isolation source: 100 cm soil or saprolite under grassland replicate 1 | place: USA:California | collected 2016-06-15 | reverse complement strand
CGGTCGTACACGTGGCGCACGGTCGCGTCGTCCGGCGAGGCCGGATCATTGACGATCGGATCCCCGGTGCCCGTGAAGCCGACGATCACCATCAGGTGACCGTTCGTGCTCTTGAAGAAAAAGCCGTCGAGCTTGCCGGGGTTGAATGCAATCGACGCGACGAGTGGGATCCCGGCCTTGATGAACTGCTCGGCCTCTGCGAGTGAATGAAGCTGAGTCACCTCGCTCTCGAGGCCAAAGTACGAGGCGTAGGCGGTGTTGAAGGGCCAGTTGCCGGCCCCGTTGCCGCCTTTGTCGAGCTGTGTCCCGGCAGTCGTCCCCGACGCGAGCGCGAATGCATGGAAGCTGACGGGATACGCCTGCTTCTCCGCGGCGGCCGCGGAGCCGGCGCCCAGGAGGACTGCCAGCACCACGACGGCGAGCGTGCCTCGGATCACGCGGCGATCGTACGACCGTGCCGTCGACAGGTCAACGCTCAGGGCTTCCGACCGATCGCGAGCAGGTGCGCGCTCGTCCCGATCACGGTTGGCTCCCGTTCAACCGCGCGCGCGACGCGGAGGATGTTCTCCTCCGTTTGCTCGTCCGGGCGGTCGACGAGCAGCCACCCCGGTCCCTCCACCCCGAACAGGCCTTCGAGTTCGAAGCCAGCCTGCTCGACTTCGCTCGCGAGCTCCTCCGGACGATGAAAGTACGCCGTTGTAAAGGCGGGAGCGGGAGCTTCACCGCCACTGCGATGCTGGCCGTCTCCGAGATCCCGCTCCACGATCGGCCAGAACGCGGGATCGCTGAGGTAACCCCCGTAGAGGCCGTCGAGGAGAGAGGCGAAGCGGGAGATCGCAGCCGCGGCAAGAAGCCCGCCCGGCCTGAGAACGCGGTGACCTTCGCGGAGAGCGGCAATCCTGTCGTCTCGCTCGGTCAGGTGGTAGAGGGGCCCGAGCAGAAGGACGACGTCGTACGACTCGCTTGGCTCCTCCAGAGAGCGTGCATCACCCTCAACGGCGCTGAAGCGGCCTCGCGCGCGTTCGATCGCCTGCTGAACGTGGAGCGGCGTCGCGTCGACCAGCCGCAGCTCGTAGCCCTGTTCGGCGAGCCAATCGGCGTATGCCCCGGGTCCCCCGCCGACGTCGAGCACCCGAGCCGGCGGCGGCGGTAGGTAACGGCCGAGGATCTCTTTGGTCCGGACGAACTCGATCCGCGAGTAACCCTGGGTCACGCGGTCGAGCTCCATCCCTCTCTCGTAGTAGGCGCGGATCTCGTCGTCCATGAGCTCGAGCCTTGCATACCGTCCGGCGACTCGACTAGTGTCCGCACCTCCATGACGCGCGCACACGTCGAGCGGACGACCATCACCTCGCTCCTTACGCGCGTCTTTACGCGCTAGCCGGCGTTCCTTTCCTCCGCCGACGCCGGCTAGGTAGCAGCAACAGGCGGAGAGTCCACACTCGAACGAAGGGCGCACGGCCCGTGCAGCCGCCAGTCGACAACCTGCCCCGCGAGCGCGACTCCTGCGGGATCGGCTTTCTCGCCGACGCGAGCGGGCGCGCCTCGCGGACGATCGTCGACGGCGTCCTAGAGGGACTTGCGCGGATGCGCCATCGTGGTGCCGTCGCCGCGGACGGCCGCACCGGCGACGGCGCAGGCGTGCTCCTGCCGTTGCCGCGGGCACTCATCCCCGGACCCTGGTGCGGTCTCGCGATGGTGTTTCTCCGAGACGAATCTGCGCGCAGCGCCGTCGAGGAGGCCTGCACCGCCGAGGGAATCGGACTCGGAGGCTGGCGAGCGGTGCCGGTCGAGCCCCAGGCGCTCGGGGAACAGGCGCGGCTCACGATGCCGAGGATCGAGCAGCTCGCCTTGCTGCAGCCGTTGGGGATGCCTCTCGACGAGGCAGAGGCGTGCGCGTACCGCGCGCGCCGGCGCGCCGAGACCGTGGGCGGGGCATACATCGCGTCGCTCTCGTTTCGCACGGTCACCTACAAGGCGCTCTGCGCGGCGGACCAGCTGGCAGCGTTCTACACCGACCTGCGCGATCCGGCCGTGGCGGTCCCCTTCGGAATCTTCCACCAGCGTTTCTCGACGAACACCGCGCCGTCCTGGGAGCGGGCCCAGCCCTTCCGCCTCCTCTGCCACAACGGTGAGATCAACTCGATCGAGGGCAACGCCGCCTGGATGCGCGCACGCGGTTACACCCTCGAAGAGAACGGCTCCGATTCGACGTTCCTCGACAACGCGCTCGAGCTCCTCGTCCGCGGCGGCAGGGACATCCGTCACGCCATGGCGATGCTGATCCCGGAGGCCGCGGACGCCGACCCCGAGCTCGACGAGGACATCCGCAGCTTCTACCGCTACCACTCCACGCTCCTCGAGCCGTGGGACGGCCCCGCAGGGGTCGTCTTCACAGACGGGCGGGTCGTCGGCGCAGCCCTCGACCGCAACGGCCTGCGCCCACTGCGCTACGCCGTCGCCGACGACCGACTCGTCGCTTGCGCCTCGGAAGCGGGCGCCCTCCCTCTCCCCGAGGGTGCCCGCATCCGGCGCGGACGGCTCGGCCCCGGCGAGATGCTCGTCGTTGATCCCGCGCTGGGCATCGAGGAGAACGGGGCGATCAAACGCCACCTCGCCCGGAAGCGTCCGTACGCCCGCTGGCTGCGCGCGAGCGTGCGCCGGGTGGACGCAGGCGTACCGGTGGAACCGCCGACGGAGAGTCTCGCCGCACGCCAGATCGCGGCCGGCTACACACGCGAGGACATCTCCCTCCTCCTCCGTCCGTCGGCGGCCACCGGTCACGAGCCGACCTCGTCGATGGGAGACGACACCGCGCTGCCACCTCTCGCAGGGCGGTCGCGCCCCGTGACGTCGTATCTGCGCCAGCGGTTTGCCCAGGTCACGAACCCGCCGATCGATCACCTGCGCGAGCGATCGGTCATGTCGCTTCGGACGCTGCTCGGTGGGCGAGCGCCTCTCGTCGGCGAGCACCCGCGAGCCGCACGGCTACTGGAACTCGAGAGCTTCTTCCTCTTTCCGGGTGCCGTGGACGAGCTAGCACGCTGCGGCTCGAGACTCGACACGGCCTTCGACGCGGCGGAAGGCCTTCGCCGCGCCTGCGGCCGCCTCGCAGAGGAAGCCGTGGCCGGCGAGGCCGACCTTTTGATCCTCGAGGGGCGCGGAGCCGCCCTCTCGGTTCCGGCAGTGCTGGCCGTTGGGGCAGTGCATCAGCGCCTGGTGGCCGAAGGCCTCCGAACGCGAAGGTCAATCCTCATCGTCAGCGACGAGCCCCGTGAAGCGCATGACTTCGCGTGCCTGCTCGGCTATGGCGCCGACGCTGTCTGTCCGCGCCTCGCTCTCGAGACGATCGCCGTGCTTGCGGACGCGGACAAGCTCGGCGGCGACCGTCCCTCCCCTGCCGAAGCACAACTCCGGTTCCGGGAGGCCGTCGAGGACGGCGTCCTGAAGATCATGTCCAAAATGGGCATCGCAGAGCTCGCGTCCTACCGTGGCGCACAGCTCTTCGAAGCCATCGGCCTCGCGCCCGACGTGATCGATCTCTGCCTCACGGGCACGCCGAGCTCAATCGGAGGAGTCGGTTTCGCGGAGCTCGAGCGCGAGCTGATCGCGCGGCGTGAGCCCGCCGAGCTCGAGAACCCCGGCTACGTGAAGTTCCGCAAGGGCGGGGAGCCGCACGCCACCAATCCGGCGGTCGTCGAGACGCTGCGAGAGGCAGCGTCTGCTCACGCGCTGCGCAAAGCCGTCAACGGCGGCGGCAGGCGGCTCTACGACCGGTTCGCCGAGCTCGTGAATGGGCGCGCGCCGCTCGAGCTCCGCGATCTCCTGGAACTGCAGTCCACCGCCGGGCCCGTGCCTCTCGACGAGGTCGAGCCCGCGGAGTCGATCGTCGGGCGCTTCTCCGGCGGAGCGATGTCACACGGCTCGCTGTCCGCCGAGGCCCACGAGACCGTGGCGGTTGCCTTCAACCGCCTCGGCGGGCGCTCGAACTCAGGCGAGGGCGGCGAGGACCCTGCGCGGTTCCGCACGAATGCCAACTCGCGGATCAAGCAGGTCGCCTCGGGCCGCTTCGGTGTCACACCGGAGTACCTCGCCTTCGCCGAGGAGCTCCAGATCAAGATCGCCCAGGGCTCGAAGCCGGGCGAGGGTGGACAGCTGCCGGGCCACAAGGTCACGGCCGAGATCGCGCGGCTCCGTCACACGCAGGCCGGGATCGAACTGATCTCGCCACCTCCGCATCACGACATCTATTCGATCGAGGATCTCGCCCAGCTCGTCTTCGACCTCAAGCAGGCGAACCCCGGCGCCGCGGTCTCCGTCAAGCTCGTCTCCGCGGCCGGCGTCGGGCTGGTTGCGGCCGGTGTGGTGAAGGCCCTCGCGGACGTCGTCCACATCGCCGGCGCCGACGGCGGCACCGGCGCGAGCCCGCTGTCGTCGATCAAACACGCCGGCGCCCCCTGGGAGCTCGGGCTCGTGGAGACCCAGCAGACGCTCGTGGAGGGCGGTCTGCGCGGCCGCGTGCGTCTGCGTGCGGACGGGGGGCTCAAAACGGGTCGTGACGTCGTCGTCGCGGCGCTGCTCGGCGCGGACGAGGTCTCGTTCGGTACGGCGCTGCTAATCGCGGAAGGCTGCCTGATGGTGCGCTCCTGCCACCTCGACACCTGCCCGGTCGGAATAGCGACCCAGCGGCCCGAACTGCGCGCGAAGTTCGCGGCCACGCCCGAGGCCGTGGAGGCCTACCTCCTGCTCGTGGCGGAGGAGGTGCGCAGGCACCTGGCAGGCCTGGGTCTGCGCACCTTCGCAGAGGCCGTCGGTCGCGCGGACCTGCTTCGCCGTCGCGAGACGGCGGAACGGCGTACCGCGTCGCTGGACGTCAACGGTTTGCTCCGCTCGCCCCAGGGCTCTTTCTCCGGAGAGGCGCAGCTTCAGCCTCAAGGAGGCGAGCTCGGCGCGCAGCTCGCGATCGACGCGGCCGCGATCCTCGAGGAGGAGCGGATCGTGGATCTCCGCTACCCGATCGACAACCGCGACCGCGCCGTCGGCGCGCGACTAGGCGTCGCGATCGCACGCCGCTTCGGTGCGGGACCTCCACCCGGCCTGGTGCGCGCTCGGTTCGAGGGATCAGCCGGACAGAGCTTCGGCGCGTTTCTCGCAGCCGGACTCGAGCTCGAACTGGTCGGCGAGGCGAACGACGGCGTCGGCAAGGGGATGAGTGGAGGCCGGGTGGTCGTGCTGCCCCCGCCCGACGATGACGTTGACCCGGTGCTCCTCGGGAACGCCGCTCTCTATGGCGCCACCGGAGGAGAGCTCTTCGCGCGCGGCCGCGCGGGCGAGCGCTTCGCCGTCCGGAACTCGGGCGCCACCGCGGTGATCGAGGGCGCGGGCGACCACACGTGCGAGTACATGACGGGCGGGATCGTCGTCGTTCTCGGTGACATCGGCCTCAATGTCGGCGCCGGAATGAGCGGCGGTGAGCTCTACGTCCTCGATCCGGCCGGCCGGCTCCCCCTCCGCCTCAATACGCAACTGGTGGCGGCAGAGCGAGCCGCCGGCGAGGGGTTACGCACGCTGCTCGAACAGCACGTGCGCCACACCGGCTCACTTCGGGCAGCCGCCGCGCTCGAGCGCTGGGACGAAGCCGCAGCCTGGTTCTGGCGTGTCGTCCCGCGCGAGCGCGTCGCCGCGCGCGAAGACGGCGCGGAAGTCGCGAGCGCGGCGTCGCGGCACTAGCCGGTGTTGCGCAATGCCGCGGCGATGCCCGCGATCGTTCGCAGCAAGGGCCGCCGAACCCGCTCGCGCTCTTTCTCGTCCACGGCGGAGCGGTAGCGGCGAAGCAGCTCGACCTGGAGTGCGTTCAGCGGGTCGACGTACGGGTTGCGGAGGGTGATCGAGCGCTGCACCACCGGCTGTCGGTCGAGGAGCTCTTGCGACTTGACGATCTCCAACACGGCCGCCGTCGCGCGCTCGTGTTCCGCGCAGATCGTCCCCCACAGCCGGGCGTCGTCGACGAGCTCGAGGTAGCTCTCGGCGATCTCGAGACTCGCCTTCGCGAGCGTCATCTCGAGATTCTCGATGAGCGACCGGAAGAACGCCCATTCGCGAACAAGCCGCCCGAGCTCGGCGAGGTCGCTGTTGGCGAAGGCGGTACCACAGCCGTACCAGGCTGGTAGCAGGCAGCGGTTCTGCGTCCACGCAAACACCCACGGGATCGCTCGTAACGAACCAAGGTCAGCCGCGCCGCCGGGGCGACGCACCGGGCGCGAGCCGATCTCCAGCAGCGACAGCTCCTCGATCGGGGTGAAATCACGGAAGAAGACGGGGAATCCCTCGTCCTCCCAGACGAGCGCCCGGTACACCTCGTGCGCGCGTGCGGACAGCGCTGCGACGGTCTCGCGCGCTCCCGGGGGCGGGTCGGCCTGCGCAACATCCGGAAACGCAGAGAGAAGCGTCGCGGCGAGCGCCGCCTCGAGATTCGCGTAGGCGAGTCCCGGAAGGCCGTACTTGAATGAGATCGTCTCGCCTTGCTCGGTCAGCTTCAGACGTCCGGGTGGATGTCCGGGCGGCGTCGCGAGGATCGCGGCGTGGGTCCGTCCGCCGCCCCGGCCAGCGCTGCCACCTCTCCCGTGGAAGATCGTCAGCTCGATGCCGCGTTGAGCTGCAAGTGCAGCCAGCGCCTCTTGAGCCTGGTAGATCTCCCATTGGGCCGTCAGGTAGCCGCCGTCCTTGCCCGAGTCCGAGTAGCCGACCATCACCTCGAGTCGGCCGTCACGGACGACCCGTGGGTCGTCCAGCAGCTCTTTGACGATCTCCGGCGCCGCACGCAAGTCCTCGATCGTCTCGAAGAGCGGCACCGGGGAAAGTGGTTCGTCGGTGGCGTCGAGCACTGCGAGAAGGTCCGCGGCGCTGCTCGTCCCCGACACGATCACGGTGTCGGCCGCCTCGGCACCGTGCCGACGACGAACGTCTGCGACGGCGGCGAGCGCTGCGCGCGCCCGCTCACCCCGGATTTCGGACGCGTGCAACCGGAGGTCGAGCTTCGCAAGATGAAAACCGAAGATCTCGACGCGGCGCCGGAGATCCGCGAGCCTCCCGTCGGCAATCCGCGCGCCCCGGTGGGCACGCAAGCTGCGATCGACCACGTCGAGATCGGCTGAGAGCTCGTCGGGCGACCGGTACCCGTCGTTCCCGAGCCGCCACCAGACGAAGGACAGCTTCCGCCGGTACGGCTCTCCCTCGTTTTGCGCGCCGATCTGCGTCGAGTAATCGAGCAGCTCTTGCTCGTCGCGTGTGATCGATTCGAGCAGCTCGTCCGATACCGGCGTGAGCGAGCTCGCGACTCCGAGCGACGCGGCAAGCGCACGCACTTCGTCGCGATAACGACCCAGCACGAGAGCGTGCGAGCGCTCCGACGCCTCGATGATCGTGTCCGGGCCTGCCGCAGGGTTGCCATCGAGGTCACCGCCGATCCACGTGCCGAAACGGAGCGGCGTGGGCGCATCCGGAAAGAAGGAGCGGTAGTCGGCGAGCAGGCGAGGAGCCTCGCCTAGCAGGCTCTGCTCGAAGAACCAGAGGCCGTGTCGGATCTCGTCCACGACCCGCGGCCGGACGGCACGCACCTCGTCTGTTTGCCAGAGCAACGTCACCTCCCCTGTGAGCGCGCCGGCGATGGCCTCCGCTCTCGCCGGCGAGGCAAGCGGATCGTCGAGCTCTCCGAGCAGACGGCTGATGCGCACGTGGGCGCCCAGGACGGTCCGGCGCGTCGCCTCAGTCGGGTGCGCGGTCAGCACGAGCTCGAGCGACAACGACGGCGCCGGCCGATCCCCCAGCCGACTGAACGCGTCGCGCAACGACTCGCGCGGGACGCGCTGCTCGAGCTCGTACTCCCGCCGCCGGCGGAGCCGATGGTGCTGCTCCGCGATGTTGACGAGCTGGAAGTAGATCGCGAAGGCGCGGATGATCGAGGCCTGCTGCTTCAGCTCCAGCCCGCGCACCGCCTCGCGCAGCCCTTCGCGCGGCGCACCTTCCCGCGCCTGCCGTGACAGCAGGCGGATCCGCTCCTCAGCGTCGAGCAGTTCCTGACCTTCCTGCTCGACCAACACGCGGCCGAGTACGTCGCCGAGGAGTCGGATGTCCCGTCGGAGCCGAGCATCCGCGCTCATCGGTCAATCCTGCACGCGCCGACGATCGGAGGGGAGGTGGGTGCCGCGAGCAGGCGGCACCCACCTCGCATTTGTCCTAGCCCGACGCGGGCTCTGGCGCGGCAGCAGGAACAACTGGAGCAGGCGCCGTGCGCGCATGCCCGTGCGAGAGCCCGAGATGACCGTGCGCCTCGGTCCCGTAGCCGCCGGGGACCGGGATGTAGAACTCGGGGTAGCCCCACATGCCGTGTTCCGAGACGTCCAGTCCGGCCGTCTCGGTCTCCGGCTCGACGCGGATCCCCCACAGCCGCTTCATAGTCCACAACGTCCCGAACGAGGCCGAGAAGGTGAACGCGCCGACCGTCACGAGACCGAGCGCCTGGATCCCGAGCTGGTGGAACGAGCCCGTGTAGACGAGTCCGCCACCCCCTGTGGCGAGGTTCGACGCCAGGGAAGGCACCGCGAACAGTCCGGTCGCAAGTGTCCCCCACACGCCTGACATCCCGTGCACGGCAACAGCACCGATGGGATCGTCGATACCGATCCGCTCGACAAAGAGCACGCCTGCAACGGCGATCAACCCGGACACGAGGCCGATCACGACCGCCGCCCACGGCGCCACGAATCCCGACGCCGCGGTGACGGCGACGAGCGCTGCAAGCACGCCGTTCAGCATCATCGACACGTCGGGTTTGCGCAGGATCAGCCACGCGCTCGCGATCCCGCCGACGGCGCCGGCGGCAGCGGCGAGGTTCGTGGTCAAGGCGACGTAGCCGAAGTAGCCGATGCGATCGCCCGTGACCACACCCAGCGTCGAGCCCGGATTGAAGCCGAACCAGCCGAACCAGAGGATGATCGTGCCCAGGACGGCGTACGGCATGTTGTGCCCGGGGATCGGATTCGCCCGGCCGTCACGACCGAACTTGCCGATGCGCGGCCCGAGCAGGATCGCACCGGCAAGCGCCGCGAGCGCGCCCTGGTAGTGAACGACGGTGGAACCGGCGAAATCCTGCATGCCCCTGGCGAACAGCCAGCCGCTGGCATGCCAGATCCAGTGCGACGTGACCGAGTAGATCAGCGTGAATGCGACACCGAAGGCGAAGTAGACCCAGAGCTTCGCCCGCTCGGCCATCGCACCCCAGACGATCGCGAGCGAGACGCCCGCGAAGACCACCTCGAACAGGTATGCACTCGCGCCGGGGATCCCCGTGAAGAACGAGTACGGCGCCTGTCCGATTGCGAGCAGCTCATCGGTGGAGGGGAAGAAGCCGTGGGTTCCGACGATGGCGTTTCCGTCGCCGAACGCGATCCCGAAGCCAACGGCCCAGTAGACCAGCGAGCAGAGGCCGAAGATGAGGACGTTCTTGCCCGCGATGTGGGCGGCGTTCTTCATCCGGGTCAGCCCCGCCTCCAGGAAGGCGAAGCCCGCCTGCATGAACATCACGAGTACGGCAGCGATGACGACCCACGTCGTGTTCGCCGCGATCAGGAGCTCCTTGGTGGTCATCTACGCTCGCACCTCCCTCTCCAGGCTCGCGCCCGTCCGGCTGTGCGTGACGTTCTCGACCGAGCTCGTCCAGACGAGCCCGTCGCCCGACTCGTTGCCGCTTCGCGCGGCATCCGAGATCGCGCCCACGACAGCCTCGGCGAGCTCGTCGGGGACGATGAACATGAGGTGCGCCTTCGGCAGGAACCGCGACTCGAAGATCCGGCCGCGGTACTCGTGGGTGACGCCACGCTGACGGCCGTGGCCGATCGCCTCGATCACTGTGACGCCCACGTGTCCCGTCTCGTGCTCGACCGCGTCGATGACCGTCTCGACACGCTCGCGGATCACTACTGCCTCCACTTTGATCATCCCGACCACCCCTTGTGGCTCTGAGCCACAAGCTCATCGGAGTTGACTCGTTCCTGCATAACCACGGGGCCAGTGCGGCCCTGGATCCACTTAGTGGCTCTGAGCCACAAAGTCATGCGATCACCTCGCTTCGTCGCTCGAGGAACACGGTGTCTCGCCACACGCCGTCGCGCTTCGCGATCCGGTCACGTCTGCCTACGACGCGGAAGCCGCATCGCTCGTGCAGGATCAGGGACGCGCGGTTCTCGGGGAAGATCGCGGTCTGGATCGTCCAGATCCCTGCCGCTTCCGCGCCGGCGATCAGCGCCTCGAGCAGCGTGCGACCGATCCCGAGCCCCCGCGCGTCACGGGCGACGTAGACGGTGTTCTCCGCGACGCCGCTGTAGCACCGCCGCTTCGACGCGGGGGAAAGAGCTGCCCAGCCGACCACCTCACCGAGCAGCTCTGCGACGAGCCGATGTTCGCGCAGGTGCGCCGTGTCCCAGCTCTCCCAGGCCGGAACCTCGGTCTCGAACGTAGCGAGTCCGTCGCGCATGCCGTCCCAATAGATGTCCGCGACCGCCGGCCAGTCGTCCGGCTCGAGGCGCCGGAGCTCGACGGACGGCGGGGCGGCGAGTGTGTCCGTTGGCCGTACGCCGAGCTCCAACACCTCACGCCTCCCTTCGTGCCTAGCAGTCGTAGTAGAGAGAGAACTCGGCCGGATGCGGGCGCAGCCGCACGACATCGGCCTCGTTCTCGCGCTTGTATGCGATCCAGGTCCGGATCAGCTCCTCGCTGAACACGCCTCCGGCGGTCAGGAAATCGTGGTCCGTGTCGAGTGCGTCCAGCGCCTCTGCGAGCGAACCTGGCACCTGTGCGACACCCCGGTCCTCCTCGAACAGGTCCCAGTCGGCCGGCTCGCCCGCGTCCAGGCCTTTCTGGATCCCGTCGATCCCTGCCATCAGCATCGCCGCGAACGCGAGGTACGGGTTTGCGGATGCATCGGGGCAGCGGAACTCGATCCGCTTCGCCTTGGGCGACTCCGAGTACATCGGGATCCGGATGCACGCACTGCGGTTGCGCTGCGAGTACACGAGGTTCACCGGTGCCTCGTAGCCGGGCACGAGCCGCCGATAGGAGTTCGTCGTCGGCGCACAGAGAGCGAGCAGGGCTGGTGCATGGGTCAGAAGACCGCCCACGTACGCCCGGGCCAGCTGCGAGAGCCCCGCGTAGCCGGACTTGTCCGCCATCAGCGGCGTGCCCTCCTTCCAGAGGGACTGATGCGTGTGCATGCCTGAGCCGTTGTCGCCGAAGATCGGCTTCGGCATGAACGTCGCCGTCTTGCCGGCGGCATGCGCGACGTTCTTGACGACGTACTTGTAGGTCATGATCTGATCGGCCATGCGGGTCAGGGTCTCGTAGCGAAGGTCGATCTCGCACTGCCCGCCGGACGCGACCTCGTGGTGATGGAACTCGCACGGAATGCCGAGACGCTCGAGCGTCAGGACCATCCGCGTTCGCAGGTCGCTGAGCGTGTCGTGCGGTGCCGGCGGGAAGTAGCCCTCCTTCTCGCGCACGGTGTAGCCGAGCCCGGCCTTGCCGGAGTTCCAGTGGCCCTCGCCGGAGTCGACCAGGTAGTGGGAGCGATTCGGGCCGAGCTCGTACGAGACCTCGTCGAAGACGAAGAACTCGCATTCCGGGCCCATGTAGGCGGTGTCCGCGATCCCGGTGGAGCGCAGGTAGTCCTCGGCGCGCCTGGCGATGCGACGGGGGTCCTTGGCGTAGCCGTCGCGGGTTACCGGATCCGCGATCTCGCAGATGAGCGAGAGCGTCGGCGCCTCGGTAAACGGGTCGAGGATTGCGGAGGACGCGTCCGGCATCAGCAGCATGTCCGACTCGGAGATCCCCTGCCAGCCTCGAATCGAGCCCGCGCGTCGGGGGCGGTCGCCTGCCCGTTCGCGAGGTAGTGCTTCGTCTCTTCCGCTGCCATACCGCTCCTTCCGACTCGGACCACAAAAAAAGAGCCCAGAACTCCGATGAGTTCTGAGGCTCCATTGCCTCGGCGTCCGCCTGCTGCGGCGGACGACCTGAGGCGCACCTTAGCGAACGGCGCGGACGTCGTACAGGCTGGCGACTTCGACAGCCGTCGCCGCAAGCCGCTCGCGAAGCTCCACGGGCTCGAGCACTTCCGCGTCAGGCCCGAACCTCAGCAACTCGCGGAATGCATCCTCGAGGCTCTGGAAGCCCACGACGAAGACACCGTCCTCGCCGCGCAGGTCCCGTGGCAGGAAACGCAGGGCGAGCTCGCTGGCCCTCAGCTTCACCTCGACGCGCGGACGTGAGGCCTCAAACGAGCGCGACCACTCGTCCCAAAAGGCGGCCAGCTCGAAGGCTTCCGGGCGCTCGAAGCCTTCCTCCAGGATCCGCACCGACGCGAACCTCGAAACGCGATAGACCCGCATCCCTGCACTGCGGCGTGCGACGAGGTACCACGCGCCGCCCTTGAGGACAAGGCCGAGCGGGTCGAGCGTGCGCTGCACGACGCGAGCGCCCTCGCGGTAGCGCGAACTGAGCCGTCGCCCACGCCAGGTGGCGGCTGCGATCGTGGGCAGATGAGGAACGGTGTCCTCACCCCGAAACCAGCCACGCGCATCGAGGTGGAAGTACCGCTCGGCCCGGCTCGCCCGCTCCTGGAGCTCGGCCGGAAGGGCTGCGAGCACCTTCAGCCGCGCGTTGGCGAGCACGCCGCCGAGGCCGAGCTCCGCGGCCGGCGCGGGAGCAACGAACAGGGCCTCGGCCTCCTGTGCGGTGAGCCCGGTCAGCTTCGTCCGATATCCCCCCGCGAGCCGGTAGCCCCCGGCTGGACCGCGCACCGCTTCGACCGGAACGCCGGCGGCGTCGAGCGCTTCCACGTCACGGTGGATCGTCCGAACGGAGACGCCGAAGTGTTCCGCCAGCTCGGCCGCCGTGAGCTGCCCCCGAAGCTGTAGGAGCAGGAGCAGCGAAACGAGACGCGTTGCCCGCATCGAGCGGGAAGATACATGACAGAAGCTGGCATGTATATGGCGTACGCTTCCCGTCATGAACGACGAGCCAGAGCAGACACCGGAAGCCCAGGCATCCGAGCTCGAGCGAGAGGAGCGACGCCTCGAGCGCCTCCGTCTCGTAACGCAGCTCTGGGCGCCTAGGGACTACTTCGACGACGACTCCGATCCGAAGGCAGCAGCGTGAACGTGACGCCGAACGTCTTCGGCAACGGGTGGGACGCGCTCGACGATTGGTCGGGCGGAGGCGCCAAGACGAAGCACCTCGTCGAGCGCGGGCCGACCCTCGGTGCGAGCCTCTATGAGCTGGGGTCGGAGAACTCCGTCGTCTACCACTTCCACCACGGCTCCGAGGAGTTGCTGATTGTCCTCCGCGGTCGACCGACTCTGCGCACGCCGGAAGGAGAGCGGCAACTCGCCGAGGGGGAGGTCGTCCACTTCCCGGTCGGTCCGGACGGAGCACACGGCCTCCGCAACGACACCGACCAGCCGGTGCGTTACATCGTCGCCGGCATTCGCGTCTCGCCCGAGGTGGCGGAGTATCCAGACCTCAAGAAGCTCACCGCCCAGGCTCGGACCGAGTCCCAGACCGGCGAGCGCCTCTTCGTGATCCACGACCTCGAGCAAGACCCGGAGGAAGCAGCATGACCGAAAGGATCAACGTCTTCACCGAGGAATGGGAGAACCCGTATCCGCAGCCCGACGGCTATCGCGCCAATTACAAGCGAGTCAAGGCCGGCGATCTCGCGCTGGGCGTCTACGAGCTGTTTTCCGGGCAGACCCAATGCCCGTACCATTTCCACCACGGCAACGATGAGCTCCTACTAGTGCTCCATGGCCACCCGACGCTTCGCACTCCCGACGGGGAGCGCGAGCTCCAGCCGGGCGATGCCGTTCCCTTCCCGGCGGGGGCGGCCGGTGCGCACCAGATCGTCAACCGGAGCGACGAACCGGCCCGCTACGTCATCGCTGCGCGTCACGTCTCGCCCGAACTCGTCGAGCATCCCGACAGCGGCAAGATCCTTGCGATGTCGTACAACGAGTCGCAGCGCAGGCAGCCGCTCTGGACCGTCCATCGGCTCGACAACGAAGTCGATTACTTCGACGGCGAACAGCCGCGCGGCGCTTGACACGGCTGCTACGGTCTAACGCGGTAATGCACCTCCTCGGCTGACTCCTCACATCCCGTGCCCCGCCTGCGTTTGCAGGTGTGCTGCGCGTGCCAGTGTCCCGCCGAGTCGTAGGAGCCTGAAGTGTTCGCCGTTGAAGTCCAAAACTTGCGCAAGGAGTTCTTCCGCCGCGATGCGACGCGGACGCACGGACGCAAGCGGCGGCGGCGCGTGGCGGCGCTCGAAGACATCACGTTCACGATCGAGCGCGGTGAGTGCGTCGCGATCCTGGGCCAGAACGGCTCGGGCAAGTCGACGCTGGTCCGAGTCCTCTCGACCCTGCTGCTGCCCGACGGCGGCGCGGCGAGGATCTTCGGCCACGACGTCGTGAAGGAGTCGCGCGCGGTGCAGCGACTCGTGAACCGCGTGTCGGTCGAGGCCTCGTTCTTCAAGAAGATGTCGTCGGAGGAGAACCTCGCCTACGCCTCGCGGTTCTACGGCATGCCCCCGAGCCAGACGCGCACCAAGATCCCCGAGATCCTCGAGCGCGTCGGCTTTCCGGTCAGCCGCCGCCACGAGGGAATGGAGCACCTCTCCCGCGGAATGCAGCAGAAGGTCGCGCTCGCGCGGGCGCTGCTCACGTCACCCGTCCTGCTCCTCCTGGACGAGCCGACGACCGGCCTCGATCCACGGTCGAAGCTCGAGGTTCAGAACTTCATCCGCGAGGTCTGGACTTCGCACGACGCGACGATCCTGCTCTGCACGCACGACCTGCGCGAAGCGGAGATTCTCGCCGACCGCGTCGGCATCCTCGACCGCGGCCGGCTCCTCTGCCTGGAGCCGGCGGACGAGATCAAGGACCGCTACGACGCCGAAACGCTCGAGGAAGCCTTCATGGCGGCGACCGGCCGCGCGTTCGAGGCCGAGGAAGACGAGGATGCGGAGAGAGGCGTGTTCGCATGAGAGACGCGGCAGGCGCACTCCGGCACGAGTTCATCGGTCTATACGGGATGGTCGAGCGCAACTGGTACCTCATGAAGCGCTACGCCTGGTGGGAGATCGCCTTCTTCTTCTGGACGGCGGCGAACACGCTCACGATCGTCTTCATCGCCAAGGGAGTCGTGGCGACCGGCGGCACGGTCGACATCGACCGCCTCACCACGATTCTGCTGATCGGCGCGGTCATCTGGTCGTACCTGGGCATCGTCTTCGAGCTCCTGATCGAGACCGTTGCCTGGGAGCGGTGGGAGGGGACGATCGAGTACACCTTCATGGCGCCGCTGACGCGCGCCGTCCACCTGCTCGGCACCGGCATCTTCGCTGTGATGTACGGACTCGTTCGCGCGACGATCGTGTTCGCCACGATCGCGGCGTTCTTCGGCCTCCACATGCCGAACGCGAATTTCGGCTCCGCGATTCTGCTCCTGGGAGTGGCGTCGATCTCGTTCGTCGGCATCGGGATGATGACCGCGGTGCTCCCGCTGATCTCGCCTGAGAAGGGGACGCAGTTCGGCTACGTCGCACAGGGGCTGATGCTCGTCGTCTCCGGCGTCTATTACCCCGTCTCGGTGCTGCCCGAGTTCATGCAGTGGATCGCGACGATCTCCCCGGCAACCTACGCACTGCGCGGAATGAGGAGTGCGATTCTCGACGGTGCCGGAGTCGGTGCCGTCTGGGGAGACATCTGGCCGATGATCATCATCGGCGTCGTCTCGGTGCCACTCGGCATCTGGGTCTTCCGGCGCGGTGAGATCCACGCGAAGAGGTACGGCAAGCTGAAGCGATCCGGATAGGAAGCGGTGCGCCGAGCCGAGCCGACCCAGGTCTGGTATCTGCTGCGAGCAGGGTCGGCATTAGGCGACACGCTCGTCTGGGTCCTCGCGCCCATCTACTTCGTCACGAGCGTGGGAATGAGCCCGCTTCAGCTCGTTCTTGTCGGAACGTTCATGGAGCTCACCGTCTTCGTCTTCGAGGTACCGACCGGAATCGTCGCCGACGTCTACAGCCGCCGACTGTCCACCGTGATCGGGTTCGTCGTCATGGGAGCGTCGATCGTGTTCGTCGGGTCTGTGCCTGAAGCATGGGCCGTCATCGCCGGGTGGTCGGTCTGGGGCTTCGGCTACACGTTCACGAGCGGCGCCACCGACGCCTGGCTGGCCGACGAGATCGGCGCGGAGAACGTGCGTCCGGTCTATCTGCGGAGCGCACAGATCAGCCGCATCGTCGCGCTGATCGGGATTGCCGCGAGCGTCGGCCTCGGCCTCGTTGCTTTCTGGCTCCCGATCGTCGTCGGGGGCTGCGTGATCGCCGCGACCGGCTTCGCGCTCGCATTCGTGATGCCGGAGACCGGATTCAAACCGGCGCCGCGGCGGGAAGCGGAAGGCCACGTGCGGGCGATGACCCGGACCGGACGCACCGGCGTGAAGCTCGTGCGGCGAACGCCACTGCTACTCATGATCCTGGGAATCTCGGCGTCGTGGGGAGCATGGAGCGAAGGCTATGACCGGTTGGCCGAGGCGCACATCATTCGAGACGTGGGCCTACCGAGCTTCGTCGGGCTCTCGTTCTCAACGTCGTGTTGATCGGCAGCGTCGTCATCTTCGGCCTCGCCGGGATGTTCTGGCTCGCCCTCCTCGCGATGCTCCTGACGAACGTGGCTCGCTCGCTCGCGATGCCGCTCTTCACGAGCTGGCTCAATCAGAGCATCACGGAGTCGACGGTTCGTGCGACCGTCATGTCGATCACGAACCAGGCGGACGCAGTCGGACAGTGGACCGGAGGGCCGGCAATCGGGGCGATCGGTAACGCCTTCGGGATGCGCGCCGCGCTCGTCACGGGGGCTTTTCTGCTCTCTCCCGCCCTCGGGCTGTACAGCCGTGCGCTCCGGCATGGTGGCCGCGAACCTGAGCTCGAAGGCATCGCGGAAGCGCCGGCCTGAGCCCTACCGGATTCGCTCCAAACACGCGCGTAACCCATCGCGCCAGTGCGGGAGCTTCGGTGCGTCCTTCGCGCTCTCGAGCACTGAATAGGCCGGACGCAGCGCGGCGCGGCCGAGCTCCGTAGTCGAGATACGGCCGGTCGAGTAGCTCCTGAGTCGCGGCGGCGAGGTGACCCACGTACGTCGGCGCGCTGCGCTGATCGTCGACCACCGCCACCTCGTCTTGCTCGCGCGCGAGGCGGAGCATCGTCGTGACGAAGTTCGTCCCGGACGGCCCGAAGAGGCCGGACGAGCGAACGACCCAGGCCTGCTCGCCGGCCGCGCCCTCACCGTAGAGCTTCGTGCGGCCGTACGCGGAGAGAGGATTGGGCGCATCCGACTCGACGTACGGCTCGCTCTTCTGGCCGTCGAAGACGTAATCCGTCGAGTAGTAGACGAGCGGGGCCCCGAGCTCCGCGACATGGCGCGTCCCGCCGACGTTCACCGCGGCGGCGTCCTGGGGGTCGTCCTCGGCGCCGTCGACGTCGGTCCACGCCGCCGCGTGCAGCACGAGGCGCGGGGGTGGATCCAGTGGGGGCGGGGGGAACGTGACGTCCCAGTTCTCGTGCGTCCAGGCGACGAGGTCTTCGGCCGCGAATTCCTCCTGCAGCGCGCGGCCGAGCTGCCCGCCGGCGCCAGTTACGAGGATGGGGGCGTGTCCCGTTCCGACAGGATCGGCGATTTCGTGCTCCAGAGATCGCGGACGCGTGGGTCGTCCCACGGGAGGCCGTGCTCGTCCGCGTCGGTCGCGTCGTACTCCTCGCTGACGTGATACAGCATCAGGACGTCCGTCAGCGCTTCGAACCCGTGCGCGAGGTTGCCGGGGACGTAGACCGCGGCGAAGTTGCCTTCGCCGATGTCCTCGCGGAAGGTTTCGCCCGTGTCGCGGTCGAGGGCGACCACGCGCGCGCGTCCCTGCAGGCAGACGAACAGGTCGTCCTGGCCGCGCTCGTGGTAGTGCAGCCCTCGAATCGTGCCCTTCCGCGAGAACGACACGTTGGTCTGCCGGATCGGCTTCGGCAACCCGCTCGTGCGAGCGATCTCGACGAGCCAGCCACGAGGATCCTCGAACCTCCGGAGCGGGATCGAGCGCGTCCGCTCTGAACCGAAATGCGGCCGGCGGGCCCGATCGATCACCTCGTAGTACGCGTCGATCGACTCGCCGGCATCACCCCAGTATCCCGGGAACACGTCGTACTCAAGCGTTCCTGCTCGCACATAGTGATTGTTGACGTCTGTGATCTCGAGCTCGCCGCGCGCCGAAGGTTGGAGGTCGGCGATCGCGTCGAAGACGTCCGTGTCGTAGCAGTACAGGCCGGTCACTGCGAGCTTGCCCGGTGGATCCGCGGGCTTTTCGAGGATTTCGACGATCCGCTCGCCTTCGATGCGGGGAACACCCAGATGGCGTAGGTGTTCCGTTTCGCGCACGTACGCAAGTAACACGCGCGCCCCCGTGGCCTGCGCCTCGAATCTCCGGATCGTCTCGGCGATCGACCCGCCGTAGATGTTGTCGGCCAGCATGACGACGAGCCGGTCATCGCCGGCGAAGTCGCGCGCGAGTCCAAGCGCCTCGGCGATACCACCTGGGCGCACCTGCTGTGCGTACTGCAGGTCCTTGCCGAAGTAGCGGCGGAAGTCTTCGACGTGATCGCTGCCCGTGACCAAGATCAGGTCTCGGACCCCGGCCTCCTCCAGTGCGTCCACCGCCCACTGAACCATCGGCTTCTCCCCAACCGGAAGCAGATGCTTGTTGGTGACCCTGGTCAGCGGCTCGAGCCGAGAGCCCGTACCGCCGGCGAGAACAACGCCCTTCATGGCCTGCGATGCTATGGGGTATGGACGAGGAGCCGAGAGAGGTGCAGCACGATCCTCAGGTCCTGGAGGGCGACGACGTCAGCCCGCACCAGCCGGCGTCCCCGGTTGACCCGTACACGCCCGAGACCCACGCGCGGCCTGGCGAGCGGAAGGCCTGGAACGTGATGCGACTCGCCTGGATTCCAGTCCTGATCGCGATCGCAATCGTCATCTGGGCGGCATTGCGGTGACCCTGGCCTAGCCGCCGGCCGACGGGAGCGCCGGGGACGGAGACTCGGTCAACGGCGAGGGCCGAATCCGCACGACGCGTGCGACTGAAGCCGGGCCACCAATTCCAGCGGCCGAAAAGGGCCATCAAGGACGGGACGAGCAAGGCGCGCACGATCTGCGGGAATTGGTAGAGGCCGGCGAGGGTCTCGCCCGCGCCCCACTTGAGACCACGACGAGGATCCCATAGCTCGCGCCCACCGAAAGCAAGTTCAACAGCACTGCTTTCCGGAAGACGACGAGGAACTCGCCGTCGCTGCGGTCGCCGAAATGCTCCTGGAGGATCGCGCGCGCGCGCTCCGAGTCGGCGCCGAGAACCGTGAACGTGTTCGAGAGCAGCGGGGTCAGCTTCGACGCGGCGAAGCCACCGGCAAGCAGGACAACGAGCCAGAACCCGACAATCAGCCAACGAAAGCGCAGGACAAAACGGCCCAGTGAGCCATGGCTCAACCCTAGCCAGCCGGGTACCCTGAGACTGTGGACAAGCGACGCGATCTCGAGCACGCTGCCGAAGAGATTGAGCAGCTCTTCGCCGACCTCTGGCAGGTCTTCCCGTTCTCGCGCGGCTTGCGCCGCAGCTATCGCCCGCAGGTCGACGTCTACCGCAGGGACGATCCGCCCGGGCTGACGATCCTGATCGAGCTCCCCGGCGTCGATCCCGGCGAGGTGCAGCTCGTCGCCTCGCCCCGGACGCTGCTGATCGCTGGCGAGCGCCAACGCCCGCGGGACTGTGGCCACTACCAGCAGATGGAGATCGACTACGGGCCGTTCCAGCGCCAGGTCACGCTGGACGAGGACGTCGACCCCGAGGAAGCCGTTGCGACCTACGAGCGCGGGATCCTTACGGTCCGGCTCGCAATCGCGCCCAAGCCCGCGCAACGCGACAGCGTCGCGATCAAGGTGAGGACCTCCTAATGGCAGAGACGATTGCCGAAGAGCGCCAGGAAGAGCTGACCTTCCCGGCGGAACTGCCCGTCTTGCCGCTGAAGGAGACAGTCGTCTTTCCGGGCTTCGCGACGCCGCTCGCAATTGGCCAGGAGCGCTCGATCAAGCTCGTCGAGGAAGTCGTCTCCGGCGATCGCGTACTCGCACTCGTCACCGTAGAGAACGATGAGCCCGAGCAACCCGGGTGGGACGACCTCTACCGGATCGGGACGGCGGCCGTCGTGCAGAAGATGATCAAAGTCCCTGACGGAACGCTCCGAATTCTGGTCCAGGGCCTTCACCGCATCGGCCTGGACCGCCCCGTGCAAGACGACCCGTACCTCGTCGGCGAGTTCATCGAGCTGGCGGACGAGCTCGAGGAGACGCGCGAGGTCGAAGCGTTGACCCGCAACGTGCAGAACCTGTTCACGCGCATCATCAGTCTCGTTCCCTATCTGCCCGAAGAGCTGCAGCTCGCCGCCGCCAATGTCGAGGATCCAAGCGCCCTCTGCAATCTCGTCGCGTCGACCCTGCGGCTGAAGACCGAGGTGAAGCAGAGCCTCCTCGAGCTCGTCGACGTCGAGGCACGCCTGCGCGAGGTCTCCTCGATCCTGAACCGCGAGCTCGAGGTGTTCGAGCTCGGCTCGAAGATCCAGTCGCAGGTCCAGGAAGAGATGGAGAAGGGACAGCGCGAGTTCTTCCTCCGCCAACAGCTGAAGGCGATCCAGGACGAGCTCGGCGAGGGCGACGCCGACCAGGCGGAGGTCAACGAGCTGCGCTCACAGTTCGACTCGATGGATCTTGCGGAAGGGGTCCGCAAGGCCGCAGATCGCGAGCTCGGCCGGCTCGAGAAACTTCCGTCCGCAGCAGCCGAGTACGGCGTCATCCGCACCTACCTCGACTGGCTCGCGACTCTTCCCTGGGACAAGACGACCGAGGACAACCTCGATCTGGAGCAGGCCCGCAACGTGCTCGACGAGGACCACTACGACCTTGACAAGGTGAAGGAGCGGATCCTCGAGTATCTGGCGGTCTCGAAGCTGAAGAACGATCTCTCGGGGCCGATCCTCTGCTTCGTCGGCCCTCCTGGAGTCGGAAAGACGTCTCTTGGACAGTCGATCGCGCGTACGCTCGGGCGCAAGTTCGTTCGCATCTCGGTCGGCGGCGTGCGTGATGAAGCCGAGATCCGCGGCCATCGACGCACGTACATCGGCGCGATGCCGGGAACGATCATCAGGTCGCTGCGCGACGCCGAGTCGCTGAATCCGGTGATCCTCATCGACGAGATCGACAAGATGGGCGCCGACTTCCGCGGAGATCCTGCAAGCGCAATGCTGGAGGTGCTCGATCCGGAGCAGAACAAGCACTTCCGCGACCACTACCTCGACCTGCCGTTCGACCTTTCGAAGGTGCTGTTCATCTGCACGGCGAACACGCTCGACGCGATCCCGACTCCGCTGATCGACCGCATGGACGTGATCCAGCTGTCCGGCTACACCGAGGATGAGAAGTTCGGCATCGCCAAGCGCTATCTGATTCCGAAGCAGCTCGAGGCGCACGGCCTCGACCCAGAACGGGTGGTGATCACCGACAAGGCGCTGCGGCTCGTCATCCGCGAGTACACGCGCGAGGCGGGCGTGCGCAACATCGAGCGGCGACTCGCGGACGTGCTGCGCAAGGCCGCAAGGCAGATCGCGGAGGGCAAGACTCGCGCGAAGACGTTGCGGATCGACGCCCGGCGCGTTCGCTCGTGGCTCGGGCCGCGGCGCTTCGAAGGCGAGGTGCGGAGGCGAACCTCCGAGCCGGGCGTCGCAACCGGGCTCGCGTTCACCGCCGTCGGGGGCGACGTGCTCTTCTTCGAAGCCACCGCCTATCCGGGCAAGGGCCGGCTCACGATCACGGGCCAGCTCGGAGACGTGATGCAGGAGTCGGCGCAGACCGCGCTGTCTTGGGTGCGCGCGCACGCCGAGCAGCTCGGGCTCGATCCGGAGTGGTTCCGTGAGCACGACGTCCATCTCCACGTCCCGGCGGGAGCGGTTCCGAAGGACGGTCCCTCGGCGGGGATCACACTCGCCACTGCGATCGCATCGCTCGTCCGCGGCGAGCCGGTCTCAGCGGAAGTCGGAATGACCGGGGAGATCACGCTCACCGGCCAGGTGCTCCCGATCGGCGGAATCCGCGAAAAGGCGCTTGCGGCTCAGCGCGCCGGGCTGAAACGCGTAGTCCTGCCGCGCGAGAACGAGCCGGACCTGGCGGAGCTGCCGGCGGAGACGAAGCGCGAGCTCGAATTCGTCCTCGTCGACTCGATCGAAGAGGTCTTCGAAGCCGCGTTCGACGGCAAGGGAGCGACACGCTCGAAGCCGGTGGCCGTCCCGGAGGAACAAGTGGCTCAGCCGAGAGTGAATGTGGCCAGCAGCCGCTCGCAGGCGTCCGTGTCGCCGCCGCGCTCGTAGCGGCACAGCAGCAGGTATTCGGTCTTTCCCCGCAGGACGAACCCGAGCCGCTCGACGAGCTGCTTGCCTTCGCGCTCATACGCGACCTCGTAGCGCCGCGCGTCCCGATCGGCGATCGTCACGGTCTCGCTGTCGGTAACGGTGCCGTCCTGCTGGCGGGCGACGTCGGCCGCGGCCCGGTCGAGCTCCGGGAGGACCTTCGGCCACAGCTCGGTCCGGTATGGGCGCAGAAGGGGAAAACGGGTCACCGAGACGACCCCGAGCCCCTGCGCCGCGCGCACCTCCCGGGCGCTGCGGGTGACGTTCCAGGCCGCCGGCGCGGAGAATGCGTAGCCTGTCCCACGAACCACCTGTTCCGCGGGAGCCCCTCCACCTCCCCCGCAGCCTCCGGCCAGCAGCAGAGCGAGCATCGGAATGGCTTGTTTGCGAGGATTGCCCGCGGGAATGAAGCTACTGGCAAACAACCGAAAGGACGACTGAAGCATGGTCAAGGCCAAGGACAAGCTATTGGAGAGGACCGGAAGCGCGCGTCCCTACCTCGAGCGGGCAATCGGGGACGAGGATTTGCGCGACAACGTGCGGAATGCCTTCGGGTCAGCCCGCGAGATCTACAACGAGCTGATCGGTGGACGCGGTGCGATCCCGGTCGCGACGCGGGTCGCGACCGACAAGGACATTCAGGAGCGGCTCAAGGAGGCGATCGACGAGCTACGCGAGGCGGCTGACCGCGTGCAGGGCAAGAAGAAGGACCATGGCGCGCGGAACAGCATGCTGCTGCTGACCGGCATTGCGCTCGGCATCCTGTTCAACCCGGTCTCGGGCGCGCAGACGCGAAAGTGGCTGTCCGACAAGCTCTTCGGGCCCAGCGACGAGTTCACCTACCAGGGCGGTGGGAACTCGAATCCGAGCTCCAGCGCTTCGACGAGCTAGCCGCTCTTCGACCCGGCGGCGCTCGGCCCGTCGCCGGTCGTCTTCGGGGGCGTTTTGAGGAAGTTGTCGCTTCTGACCACGGTCGGCCTGATCGCGCGCTGCAACGAGCCCGGGTCGAGCCCGTCGGCGATCGAGATGTCGGTCGCCGCCAGCAGGATTGCGCCGGGCTTGGGTGCGTTGGCAATGCTGTTCAGCGGCGCCCAGGCGTCCCCGCCTTCGAAGCTCACGTCTTGAAGGTGCTTCCAGGCGAGCAGGTAGGAGGTCGGGTTGACGGCGCCGTCGTACCCCAGTCCGAGCAAGCCCACCGGGTGGATCTCGAAGTGGAGGTGGAAGGGCGTCCCCTGTGCATCGCCGGTGTTCCCAATGAAGCCGACGACGTCGCCGGCGTTCACCTTGTTGCCGTTCACGGCGAGCGGCGTGAACGCGGAAAGATGCGCGTAGTAGAAGAGGTTGCCCTGCCCGTCGCGTAGCCAGAGCCGGTTGCCCCCGACCGTATTCCAGCCCACGGAGAAGGCCGTGCCCGAGGCGACAGCGAGGACGGGGGCGCCGAGCGGAGCGAAGATGTCGTCACCGTGGTGCCAGCCGCTGGAGATGTCACCGCGGGGCGCGCCGAAGGTATCGATGAAAGACGACGGCCCGTAGACCGGGAACACGTAACCACCGGCGGTGAGCTTCGGGGTGATCTCCGGCGGTTGACGGACCGGGGGGAACCCGGGTGCCGGCTCCGGCGCTTGCACCTTCGGCCCGAGCTGGCCCTTCGGTTTCCGCGGTGGGCGCACCGGCGCCTCGGACGGAGCTGCCTGTGCCGCCACCTCCGCGTAGCCGACGAGAATTGTCGTGCCCGCGGGTAGCCCGCCGTGCTCTGCGGTGAGGCGGATCTCGAGTGCGGTCACGCTCCCGCGGTAGCCGGTCGCTGCCGAGCCGCTCGCCCCACCCGCTACCGCCGTGAGCGAGCCCCAGTCCGCAAGCGAGACCGTGCCGCTCGACACGGCTTGGCCCAGCGCGACGAGACCGGTAACGGCGGAGCCGTTGATGTCCCCGTTCGCGGCCCCCGCCCGCGCATTTGCGTGCGCCTGCGCGACGACGTTCGAAGCGGTGATCTCGCCGGCGAAGACGTTCAGGTCGCTGACCTCCGCGGACGCGCTGGCACTCGCAGACGGCTGGGAAACGGCCGAGACACTTGCGTTCGCGGAACCCGTCTTGACGACTCCGTTGTAGTCGAAGCCGCCGCTGAACACCACGGCGTCGTCCGGAGCGGAGACCGTCGGGGTGGAGGCACCGGCCTGATCGGGGACGACCACCCGGATCGCGAAGGCCCGCGCCGTGGCGCCTGAGGCCTGCGAGTGCAGCCAGCCGGCGCCGGCCGAGGTGGTGGCCAGCAGGACCAGCGAAGCGAGAAAGCCGACAGACGCGCGCTTCAGCACGAGCACCCCATTATGCAGCGTCCTCGGTCGGCAGACGTGGATTCGGAGACGCGGTTAGGCGTCGCCCTGCGTCGTCGCACCGCTAGGCGTCGCCGGACAGCCGCTCGCGCGCGAAGGCCTTGAAGCGCTCGCGAGCGTCCTCATCTGGACCGAGCGGCTCTTCGTCCGCGTACTTCGGGTCGGCCGCGATCTCCTCCGCTACGGTGCGCACTTCCCGGTGCAGCGCTTCGTGATGCTTCGGATCGCGGAGGAGGGCGTCAACCCAGGTCTCGTCGGCTTGCTCGGCGGAGAGGTCCTGCTCGAAGAGAAGCTCGCCGAGCAGCAATCCGACGCGGATGTACGCGAATGTGCGGAACGCGAGAATGCGATGCGGCGAGCCGACCAGTCGGTCGATCTCGGGGTCCTCGGCCTGGATCTGCGCGACGATGTCGCCGACGGGTTCGTCGACGAGCGGAAGCCAGATCTCCTCGGAGTCCGCCACGGCCACAGGATAGGTCAGGATTCTGCGGACCGCGCTCTCCAAGCGATCTGGACCGCAACGAGGACGAGGAGCCCCGCAAAGAGTCGGCGGAGCGTCGCATCGGAGAGTGCTTGCGCGAGCGCCACTCCTCCCTGCGCGGATGCGGCCGCCGCGAGCCCCAGCACCGCCGCGGCGCGCCAGCGGACGTTGCCGTAGCGCGACTGGCGCCACGTGCCGACGAGGACCGTCGGGATGATCGCCAGCAACGACGTCCCGAGCGCATCGTGCTGATCGAGGCCGAGTGCGACAAGCGTCGGCACGAACAGGATCCCTCCACCGACACCGAACATTCCGGCGACGACTCCGGCCGCGAGGCCGAGCAGAATCGCGAGCGCGTACGTCACTTGACGAAGAACCAGACGGCCACACCGAGGAGGAAAACGGCGAACAGCAGCTCGATCGTGCGTGTTTGAAGCCGCTGCTGCAGAGCGGTTGCGCCGGCAACCGAGACCGCCGCCGGCAGACCGACGAGTGCGGCGTATTCCACACGGACATCACCGTGGATTGCGTAGGCGATGACGCCCGAGAGGGCGGTGATCCCGATCGCTGCGAGCGAGGTCGCTGTTGCCGCGCGTGCCTCCCACGCACAGAGCAGAAGCAGCAGCGGGACGATGACGATCCCGCCTCCGACTCCGAACAGCGCGCTGAAAAGCCCGGCTGCCAGGCCGATGAGGACGAGCCGCACGTCCGTATCCTAGGCGGGTGGATCTGCTGGCCCGCCTCGCCGAGGATCCGTCGCGGGCGTCGCTCTTCCTCGACGTCGACGGCGTGCTCGCACCGATCGTTCCCAGACCAGAGGACGCGCGCGTTCCTGACGAGACGCGCGTCGAGCTGCGCCGGCTATTCACACGTTACGCCCTCATCGCCTGTATCTCGGGTCGCGCGGGCGAAGACGCTCGCCGGATCGTCGGCGTTCCCGAGCTGACCTACGTCGGCAACCACGGGCTGGAGCTCGAGCCGGATGTCGATGAGTGGGCGGCGCGGCTCCACGACTTCCTCGCCTCCGTGGAATGGCCGCGAATGGAGGACAAGGTCTTGACGGCGGCGTTCCATTACCGCGGTGCTCCGGACGAGGACGCCGCGCGCGCGGAGTTGGATCAGGTCGCAGAGCGCGCTCGGGCCGCAGGGTTCATCGCCCGCTTCGGCCGGAAAGTCCTCGAGCTCGTGCCGCCGATCGAGGCGAACAAGGGAACGGCAATCAGGCGTCTGCTCACTGAGCACCAACTCACCCGGGCGCTGTTCGCCGGCGACGACACAACCGACCTCGACGGCTTCCGCGCGCTCGACGGGCTCGACCTCGCGGTTCGGGTCGCAGTCAGCTCAGACGAGGGGCCGGTGGATTTGAGCAGCGCGGCCGACATCGTCGTCCGGAGCCCGCAGGAGTTCCTCGCGGTGCTTCGTCGCCTCTAGACGCGCTCCTCGGTCTCGACGTCGAAGAGCAGCAGCTTGTCGCGAGCAACGACGAACGTGAGCTCCTCGCCGTTGCTGACCTGCACCTCGACGGGCAGCTTCGCCTGCAGCGCGGTGTCCTTTCGCGTCATGTGGACAAGCTGCTCGTCTCCTAGATACTCGACGACCTCGACACGGGCGTCGAACGTGTATCCATCGCGTTGGCCGTTTCGGACGTCAATGTGCTCGGGACGAAAACCTGCGATGCGATTGGCGCCGCCGGCTCCGTCGATCAGGGAAGCAGGAACGAGATTCATCGCGGGCGAGCCGATGAAGCCGGCAACAAAGACATTCTGCGGGTTCCTGTACAGCTCCTCGGGCGGCCCGACTTGCTGGAGAACGCCGAAGTTCATGACGGCGATGCGGTCGCCCATCGTCATTGCTTCCACCTGGTCGTGCGTGACGTAGATCGTGGTGGTGCCGAGGCTCTCCTGGAGCTTGAGAATCTCGGCTCTGGTCTGGACGCGCAGCTTGGCGTCGAGGTTGGAGAGTGGTTCGTCCATCAGGAAGGCGGCGGGTTCGCGGACGATCGCGCGCCCGAGCGCCACCCGCTGGCGTTGTCCGCCCGAAAGCTGCTTCGGCTTGCGTTTGATCAGGGGATCGAGATCGAGAATCTCGGCAGCCCGACGAACGCGATTGTCGATGTCCTTCTTCGGGACCTTCTGATTGCGAAGCCCGAAGGCGAGATTGTCGTAGACCGTCATGTGCGGGTAGAGCGCGTACGACTGGAAGACCATCGCGATGTCGCGGGACTGCGGCGCGACGTTGTTGACGACGCGGTCGCCGATCAGAATGCGGCCCTCGGTCACCTTCTCGAGCCCTGCAAGCATCCTCAGGGCGGTGCTCTTGCCACACCCCGAAGGACCCACGAGGACCATGAACTCACCGTCAGTGACCTGAAGGGACAGGTCCTGCACGGCCGCAGCGTCGTCGAATCTCTTCGTGACGTGTTCGTAGGTGACGTTGGCCATCGTCCCTCTCTCCTCGACGCCTGGTGTGGGATCGTAACGTGAGAATGGTGCCAGTGAGCGCCCTCGCCTACTCCCTCGAGCGACTCGGGATCGTAATGGAGCCTGAGCCCGACGATCCCCGCGAGGCCTGGGGGGTGCTCAACCCGGGCGCAGCGCGCGGGCCCGACGGCGAGCTCTATCTCTTTCCGCGCCTCGTCGCCGCCGGCAACTACTCCCGGATCGGGCGCGCCCGTGTCCTGTTCGACCGTGGAACGCCGACGGGCGTCGAGCGGCTCGGCCTGGCCCTGGAACCGCTGGAAAGCTGGGAGAGCAAGGGCGTCGAAGATCCCCGGATCACGTTCGTTGCGGCGCTCGGTCTCTTCCTGATGGCGTACACCGCTTACGGGCCGCAGGGCCCACGGGTCGCGATCGCCGCCTCCGCCGATCTAAATCATTGGGAGCGCCATGGCCTGGCCCGATTTGGCGAAGCGATCGACGGCTGCGACAACAAGGA
>WNFU01007822.1_pt1 | contig 28395 bp, 36 predicted proteins | sample 5400121 | NCBI WGS metagenome assembly WNFU01 (sample SAMN13153360, study PRJNA577476) | soil metagenome | isolation source: 100 cm soil or saprolite under grassland replicate 1 | place: USA:California | collected 2016-06-15 | reverse complement strand
ACCCCTCGTTCAATGTGCTCAGCGATGTCGCGGCGATCTCGACCAACGACGCCTGGGCGGTTGGCTACTCCAGCAGTGCGACCCTGACCATGCACTGGGATGGCACTGCCTGGCAGATCGTATCCAGTCCGAACCCCGGCACGACCAACCACTTCCTCTACGGTGTGACGGCGCGGGCGAGCAACGATGTCTGGGCGGTTGGGCGGCGCGCGTCGAGCGGCAGCTTCCCTGGAACCCTGACCATGCGCTGGGACGGGATCCGCTGGAACGTCGTAGCGAGCCCCAATCAGGCCAGCGCCAGCGGTCAGCCGGTCACCAACGAGCTCCACGCAGTGTCGCCAGCAGCGGCGAACGATGTGTGGGCGGTGGGCACATCGGGTGCCCAGACCCTAACACTGCATTGGAACGGCTCGAGTTGGAGCGTTACCTCCAGCCCGAACGTGGCCTATCGCCAGAACTTTCTCAATGGGGTGGTTGCCTTAGCGGCCAACGACGTCTGGGCCGTGGGCTATGCGCAGACGGTCGTCACCGACCCGACTGGAGAATACGAGCAGTACTTCCCGGATACCCTGACGATGCACTGGAACGGCGTAAGCTGGAATATCGTCGCGAGCCCGAACCCGAGCCCGGTCGACTACAACATCCTCAACGGGATCGCCGCTGCCGCGCCCGACGACGTCTGGGCAGTTGGCTATTACCAGGACAGCTCGTTCGAGACGCTGATCGAGCGATTTCGGTGTCGATAAAATAAGGCGAAGTGCGCATGGGTATCTCTTGTGCGCATGCCGTGAAACACGTGTGTCATTCGCCGGCTACACGCTGTGCCTAGCCAAACGCCTCGCGGAACTCACGTGCCGCCTTGGGGCCATTGCGCTCTAGGCCATGGTAGAACGCCGCCTGGTCCTGGGTGCGGTAATCCAGCCGCTCGACCCGGAGGGCGCCAGGCGCTCGCGGCCACGCCGCCGCGCGACGACGTCGAGGAAGTACACGACCGCGTTCTCCACGCTCCGCGCGTCGGTCCAGTCGGACTTGTAGACCGGCATCCCTGAGCCATTGAAGATCCAGGTCATGTTCGGCATCGATCCGTATGCGCGGTGACAGGCGCCATCCAATGCGTCGACTAGGATCGGGCGCCTCACGCCCAGGATGTCGCGCAGGTCGCGGGCGTGGCGGAGCTTTTGCTCCAGGGAGGTCAGATGCGGGTAGTGTTCGCCGGGATGCGCCTCGCTAGTGTAGAGGAAGATCGATTCGATCCCCTGGTCGGCGTAGCGGTCAGCAATCGCATTCATGGATGGCGCCGCCATCCCGCAGTAGGGTCAGGTGAAGCTACCGAACTCGACGATCGTATGGTCGTGGCGCGCCCAGACTGCGCTGAGGCGCGTCTGATTGCCATCCAGGTCCCAGAGCGGAAAGTCAGGCGCGCGCTGGCCGAGCGGTGGGCTGGCGTCGAAGTTCATCCAGGGCTCGAACTTTTCGGGGACGAACGCATCGTAGTTGTAGCGGGCTACCAGATTAGTGTCAGTCATGACATGGATACTCCTGACGATAGAGGCGGCCCAATGATGAGCTGAGCAGATGCCTATACGCTCGGAGCTATTATACTGCGTGCGCTGCGCTGGAATGCTGGTTCGAAGAAATCAGGGAGTTACGTGCGGAACGTAACTCCCTGATCCCACGCTACAATCGGTACGCCGATTCTTACTGCCCAAACATCGCGGCGAATGGGCACGCATCGAACACGGCTCGCAATGCCGCAATCTTGTCGCCCCGAACCTGATACCATTCGACGATGAACGCTGTTCCAGCTGGCGTGTTGGTGACCATATCATAGAGCACGCATACGTCGTCGCCGTCGACAAAGACCTTCTTGACGTCGATCCGTTGGATGATGTTCGCCAGCCGCTTGCTGGCTGCGATATAGTCATCTGCCCGGCTGAAGGTGTCGATCGGTCCGTGAAAAGCCAGATCATCGTGGAGCAACTCCCGCGCCGCCGACCAGTCTCCCCGCCCCATCGCGGCCTTGTACCTTTCGACGATTTCTTTCGCGCTTGTCATGCTCATTCCTCCTTATATATCATCCGCGCGTTAGCACAATTGTACGAGCCAAGGAGTGCCCGTACAATGTCTGAACGGCCAAACTTCTTAGCCAATCGTTCAGGCTGGGATACACACGATCTTATTAGCAGTAGAATATGATATGCGTCGTGCATATGGATTGGCTTGTGCGGGCGATCGCGTCTACGAGAGGGCATTCTATGCAGAAGCTCACGCATTTCCGGCCGGAAGATGTCCTGACCGATGTGCTGCGGTCGGTGCATGTTCAGGGTACCCTCTATTGCCGCTCCAAGATGAGTGTGCCGTGGGGTTTTCGCGTGGCACACCGGGACACTGCCAGCTTCCATGTGGTTACCGAGGGACACTGCTGGCTTGATGTCGAAGGGGTGGTTGCGGGAGTGCCGCTCAACACTGGGGACCTCGTGATCTTGCCGCATGGTCATGCGCACATCATGCACAACCCGCCCAATACCCCAGCCGCCACGATAGAGTATCTCGATGATTTAGTCGCCAAGCTCGCTCCCGACGAGCACGGCATGTTGAGCTACGGCCGTAAAGATGCACCTGCGACAGCCCTCGTTTGCGGTGGTTTCGAGCTTGAAGGAGAGCGGACCAACCCGCTATTATCGGCGCTGCCCGCCTATATCCACATCAGCAGCGCCAATAGTCAGCTCATTCCGTGGCTTCAGGCCACCATCGAATGGGTTGAGTCGGAGGCGAGTGCAAATCGTGCGGGCGCCGAGACGGTGATTGCGCGGTTGTCGGAGCTGCTCTTCATCCAGGCCATGCGCGCCTTTACGAATGCAAACAGCGACGGTGACATTGGCTGGCTCAAGGCGCTGAATGACCCGCAGATTGGCCATGCGCTGGCCTTGATTCACAGCCAGCCGCAAGCAGATTGGACGTTAGCTGTGCTCGCTGCTGAGGTAGGTTTGTCGCGGACCGCATTTACGACGAAGTTCAGGCAGCTGGTGGGCGAATCGCCACTGCGCTACATCACTCGCTGGCGGCTCACGAAAGCTGCCGCCTATCTGCGAACTGGCTCGAGGAAGCTCACGGAGATCGCCAGGCTCGTCGGGTATGACTCTGAGGTTGCCTTGAGCAAAGCGTTCAAACGCAACTTCGGCATCGCGCCGGGTGCGTACCGCCACAATGTGCTGGCACCGCGGCAGGATGGATGAGCGCCCATAGAGACGGTTAGCCGTGTGTTGTGGCAGAAGTACATAGATCACGGCGTTACCACAGGATGGCGAAGAGGCGTCGATGCGGTTCATCCTATCTGGTTCGCAACTCCACTGCGACGATCTGGTCAGCCACCTCGCGCAAATCGCCGCCAGCGATGTCTGGTGCAGGAACCAACGGATCGAGCACCATCCCTGTTCGCGCGATGAACGCCGCCGCGCAGCCTGCCCGCAGTGCTCCCGCAACATCCCAGGCGTGTGCCGTGATGAGCCGCACCTCGCTGATCGCCACGCCCATACGCTCGGCCGCCATCCGGTAGGGCTCGGGCGCCGGCTTCAGGCGCCGCACCATATCGGCGGACAGGATCTGCTCGAAATAGTCGGCCAGGCCCGCGTGGATCAGCTGATCCCTGGCGACCTCGGCAGTCGAGTTGGTGAGCGCGGCCAACCGTAGCCCTGCGGCGCGCAGGCGTTCCAGGCTCTCTATCACCTCAGGATGGGGCGGGAGCGTCCTGATCGCGCCGAGAATCTGGTCGCGATCGGCATGGGCCAACGCCACGCCCCGCCGGGCCGCCGTCATATCCAGAGCTGCGCCGCCGATGGTGCCGAAGGTTGCATACGCGTCGGTCAGCGTCGCGACCAGCGCCGACTGGATCATCTGGGCAAACCAGGCCTGTCGGACGCTGGCATCCCCAAACACGCGCGCAAAGTGCGAGTCCAGCGCCTTCAGGTCCAACAGTGTTTCGTTGACATCAAACACACAGACACGCGCCATACCTACACCTCACTTTCTTGATCCGCCGTTTCGCCCTCAGCAAACGCCCTGAGCGCCACCAGGTCGCGGATCGCAATGCTCCCGCGTCGGAGATCGACCAGCCCCATATCGCGCAGCTCGCCGAGCACCTTGGTGGTGGTCTCGCGCGAACTGCCGACCAGCTCGGCCAGCTGCTCGTGCGTCAGACGCACCTCACACACCGCCGGGCCGAACGGCCAGCGCCGGCGGCCCTGCTCCGCACGACCGAGCGTGAGCAGAGCGCTGGCGATCCGCTGCGGCACAGCCTTGAACACGACGTCGCTCAGCCGCTGCTCCATCGCGATCAGACGATTGCCGAGCGTCTCGGCGATCCGCGCCGCGATGCGCGGGTCGCTGAGCAACATCTGCTGCACGTCCTCGCGGCTCATCAGGCAGATCACACAGTCCTCCAGCGCCTCGGCGAAATTGTCGTGCATGCGCTGCCCAATGATCGCCATCTCACCGAAGATCGTGCCGGGCGTGATGATTGCCGTCGTGAGCGCCTTGCCCGCGGGCGAGAGCCGGAAGACGCGCACACGGCCCTGCTTGAGGATGAACAGCACCTCGGTGCGAGAGTGAGGGGAGTAGAAGACCGTGCCGGCCTCCACCGTCTGCCGGGGCGCGCGGGCTGCGATCGCGTCCATCTCACTGGGCGACAGGTCCTGAAAGATATCGACTTCGGCCAGGCACCACAGATCCGGCATCTCATTCTCTCTCGGATGGTACATCGCCACCGGCTCGCGGGATGTCGCCTGGAGGTGCAGTTGCCCCATCCAGTTCGGCCAGGAGCGCCGGTAGGCTGGGATTGCCCAGCGAGATGATCTGGTCGTCGAGGCAGTAGGTCGGCGTGCCGAAGACCACCAATCGGCGTTCCGCCCTCACATAGTCAAGATCGATCACCTCGATGGGCTGGTGGGGGCGCAGATGCCGCACCTGGGCGACGCGCTGGTAGGCAGTCGCGCAACTCGCACAGGCGGCGGACACATAGACGCGCAGAGTAGTCATGATACTGCATTTCTGAGCGACGCAATTGGGCTGCGGTGATCATACCAGATCGGGACGCGGCTGTGCGGGAAATCGCGACAGACACAACCAACCGAGGAACGCCCTGCATCTGATGCGTTCCTCGGTCGGAGCACGGTTGATGGCTGCGCCAACTAGCGGCGCGCCGCGTACCATACGTACCCCGCGCCAGCCACCACCCCATAGATCAGATGGCCGAGCAGGCTCATCAGCGCCATGCCATCAACTCTCAACAGCGGCATGCCCATCAGCGCCGGCATGATCAACAGCGGGCCAAGCACCCACCAGACCGCACCGTAGAGCGCGCCGAAGCTCAGGCCACTCGGGTAGCCAGTGACACGGCCGCCAAAGAGCAGCCCGAAGGTCGCGCCAATGAAGCTGGCGATGATCATATGCACGACGAATCCGACGACCGCGGACTGGCTGCCGACGAGCGAGGCGATCACGGGCAGCATGCCCATCGTCGCCATCATGATCCCGAACACGATGCCGCCGGCGATGCCGCCGATAATGCCCGCGACCAGCCGCTGCGATACGTCGCTGGTCGAGCGTGTCAGTGTGGTCATACTGCCTCCTTGTGTGTTCAAGCCACTACGATGACAAGGATACACAAGCATGGCTGCGCGAACTGTAAGCTCGCACACACTTCGCGCCTCTCACCAATGGAATGATGGGAGCCGAGCTGGACGTGCCGGGCGCGAAAGGGCCTGATGGATCCTCGTCAGCAAAATCTCGCCGACTGCGGGAGCGGCATCAGAGCGATTGGACTGGTGTGTGGATCTGCTTGATCCTGTTGGCCAGCCCCTGGCCGAGACTCATGGCGATCAGGCCCCAGATCGTCGCCAACGCGACGATTCCTCGGTGTACCCCAGACACAGCGGCCACTATAGCCAGGGTCCAGAGTGCGAGAATGAGCACGATCCCGGCCAGCATGTGGACCGGGATGAGCGTCAGGGCGTTGCCGGTCCAGAAGAGCACCCCCAGCACGAACGCGGTCGGCCCCGAGATGCGCATCAGCCATCGGGCGATCGTCGTTCCGATTTGCAGCGCCGATCGTCGCCTGGGTTGGATCTTTGCGTTTTCCATGAGGCATTGCTCCTGTATGCTCATAACGTCTACCGGGGTTCCGATCGCACGCGCACAACACGTGACCAGACAGAGTCGAGTCACATCATCATGCGCCGTTAGCGTTCTGCTCCTGCCTTGCTGATTCTCCCCAGTGCAAAGCCGATTTCGGGCAATCGTGGCGTGCCGGTTTCCAGCTCCCCAGTTTCAATCTGTGAGAACCCGGCTGCCTTATGAATGGGCCGTGCTGGCCGGCCATTGTGCTCCTCCGGGCGCTTGGTGTCGACGATGAGCAGGCGCCCGCCTGGCTTGAGCACGCGGGCAACTTCCGCCAATCCTTGCTGCTTCAACTCGTCTGGCAACTGATGCATCATAAAGCTACTCAGCACGACGTCGAATGACTGGTCGGGGAACGCGAGGTGCTCGATCACACCGACTTGGAAGTCGATGGGGAGGCCGCGTCGCGCCGCAAAGCGGCGGGCACGCGCGATCATCTGCGCCGAGGGGTCAATGCCCGACACATGGCCGGTCGCGCCAACGCGCTGCTTGGCGATCAGCGCCAGCGTGCCAGTGCCGCACCCAACGTCCAGCACCCGCTCACCGACGTGCAGCTGGGCCAGGTCGGCGGTCGTCTGCCGCAGCGCCTGCCACTTCCCACGTGTGATCAGGTTGCCCACCCACAGCAGCAGGTCATAGCGCCAGGCCGAGGTGATAATGAGCCCGCGCGTCTGCTCGCCAGACGCCGTGCCCATCTGCCCGTGGCGCGCGTTGACGAAGTGTGTTAACCACTGCATCGATTGTTCTCCTTTCAGCAAATTGCGTGTTCCGGTTGCGCGTGAGCAGAGCGACCCTGCACTGCGCGAGTCTCTGGTGTCGGTCCCTGTAGCCACGTGCCGACATGCCGCGCCGCGGTAAAGCTGGCCCAGGCTGTCGCTGCAATCAATTGGGCATCATCAGGGCAGTGAGACTGAAAGCCTTCAACAACGCTGGCGTCAACCTGATACGACGCCAACGCCGTCAGCAGCGCCAGGCGTGCGGCTGCGCGATGCTCTTCCTTGACCTCGACCAGCGCATCCTCAACCCAGCGCCGGCTGAGGCCCATAGCTTCGCCGTGCCATGCCTGGACATAGTCTGTGGCAAGCACGCGCACTGGCTCGGGCAAGACCGCCTCGCCAGCTGACTCAACCACCTCGGCGAACCCGGCGAACGCGCCCGCCACTGCTGGATTAGAAGCTGCCCAGGAGAGGTCGTCAGGCAGTTTCGCCTGTGGAACGAATTGCAAGGAGTCGCCCGGCCGCACAGAACGAGAGACAAAGCGCTTTCCCACCGTTGCGCCGAACAGGCGGCGGGTCAATCCCTTCAACGCCGCCGGCACCGGAAGGAACATCTCTCCCAGGAACACGTTCACCATGCGGTTGATGTAGTGGAAGGCGATCGCGGTGCCGATGATCTCTGGGGCCTCGCCAGGAGCAAACGGTGGCGGAAGCGCGCCATTTGCCCGCGGTGTGTGGTACGTCAGCACCCACTGCACGAGAGCCTTGAGCCGCTGATTGTGGATGCGGTCGTAGTCACCACGGAGGATCGCGTCCGCCGCATCGTGGTCAGCGGTGGCGTGGAGCATTGACGTATGCACGTCGACGCAGTATGGGCAGGTGTTGGTCTTAGAGACGGCAGCCGCCACCGCCTCTTTGAGCGCCCGATCGACCTGGCCGGTGTCTAACGTTTCTCGTAGTATGCTCCAGACCCCTGCCAGTATGTGCGGCGCCGGTGAGTGCAGTGTCAGCGGCGGCACCGGCAGGAAGTCGGCCTGCATTTGCTGATAGACGTCCGCAGTCAGCCCCGTGGCAGCGCCATACGGGACTGGCGTGACATACTTTATCGTCTGAGCCATTCGCTCTCGAATCGTTTCGGCGATCATCGTATCCTCACCTCACAATCACTGCGATGGGTTGTTTCTCGGCAGTCCATCTCAGTCTCTAGCTCCGTACTGATGCCAAACCCCCAATGCCGCTATGCGACCGATCTGTGGCGTCGCGCTTCCCGCTCCGTGCAGCTGGTCTGGGGAATGCAGGCAACCGCATCGAAGGCGTCGAAGACCGATACATCCATGAAATAGTCCTCCATCCGCATCCGCTGGAAGGACAGCGCATCGTGGACGACGGGGTGAGCGGCGCGCAGATTGGCGATGGTCAAAGGCGCCTCGGTGGCGAACGCGGCCTCGACGCTGCCCTCGGCGAGGGGCGGCAGCGCATCCGGATCGTACTGCTGGAGGTAGGCGGCGACCTGCTCGAGTGCGGGCAGGGGCGAGCCGCCCGAACCAGGCACATCGGTGCCTGCGAAGCGCAGCGGTGTGGTGGCGCTGCGGTTGTATGCACGCATCCACATCAGCAGCTCGTGCATTTCACGGCAGCGCCCGAGCTCGATCGCCACACCGGCGGCGGCGACCTCGGCCACCGTGCCGGGGCCACCCTGGACCCAGGCGTCGATAGCGTGCGCTTCGGTGAAGGGCGCCTCCAGCGCGTAAATGGTGAAGCCGCAACGCTCGGCCAGGAAGCACAGCAGGCGATGCCGCAGCAGGTAAAACTCGCGCAGGTAGTGAGCGCTCTCGCCGATCGCCACCACGCGGGCATCGCCGATGAGCTCGCGGAGCGGCTCCAGGTCGTCCAGCGGTGAGAGCGGGTCCAGCGTGTCAGCGACGATGGCGCGGTCGCGGACCCAATTCGCGAAGCTTGTCTTGTCAGGCATGATCGTGGCTCCACGGTGTTTCGTCTGGCTGCGGGCGAAGGCGAGCAGCCTCGCCGCTCCTTCCGAGTCGCAGGCGCCAGCCCGGCTTAAAGATCGCTAGGACTGCATTGAGGAGCAGCAGCGTGCTGGCGATTGCGGGGGCGATGACGAGCGGCAAACGCTGGCCGATGCTCAACAGGCTGGGGGATAGCCCGCTCACGGCATCAGCCGCCGCGCCCAGCCTGGGGACGAGCACGAGCAGGACTACGCCGGTCAGGACTGTGGTGATCGCCAGTTTGATCGTCACCCACCAATACCTGAACAAGCCCCACGGCGTGAGTATCCCTAGCAGCAGGCCGGTGCTGAGCGAGAGCACGGCCAGTGGCGCGACCAGCCGCGCGCCCACCAGGTATGCGGCCGGGTAGATGGTGCGTGCGTCGGCACCACCCAGGCTGGAGAGGCCGAGCAGCAGCAACACCAGATCGGTGCCGAGCACGCTGACCGTCGCCACGACATGTACGGTCAGCAGCAGCTTGCGCCAGGGCGCGGAGAGCCTTATGGATTGCATCGAGATACCTCCTGACTTCGTGAAGACATCAAATCGTTGCACAACCAGATGATGGTGCTTCCCGCTTCCACACACTGTCAGTGATCTGCGCTATGGATGGACAGCGCGTTGTTCTGCGGGGAACACCGGCGTATGACGTGGCGCTTCGAGGCCCGGTGTGGTCTTGCCGAGTTGCGCTGACACGAGCTGGAACAAGGAATAGATGTGCAGCAGCGTGTAGAGTGGAACGCCGAAGGAAGGGACGATCAGCACGTAGTTCAGATATAGCGGCGAGATGCCGGACGCCGCGAGCTGAGCCGCGAACGGCCCAATGTACAGGATGCCGGTCGTGAGTGCGCCTACAAAGTCCAGCAGGCCCAGCAGATTCCAGCCGATCGCGAGCGTACGTGCATATGGTTTGCGCTGCGCCAGGAGATACACCATCCCCAGTGCGAGTAGGCCGACGGTCATGTCACCATAACCGGCTGGAAGCGCAAACGCAGCCGGCAGCAGTTTCATATCCATCAAGGCGAGGAACAGGAATCCCAAGAGCCTGATCGCGTGAATGCCTATGAGCCAGGTTGCCGGAATGACGCGGACGATCTGCCGAAACGTTGGTGAGAGCAGCAGTGGCAGCAGGCCTGCAAGTAGACCTAATCCGAGGAACGCGATAATGTAGGGTGCTCCCAGGACTGCACCGCCAGGGGGATTTATCGCCAGTGCCAGCACGATGAGCAGCCAGGTGAGTAGCACAATCGCTGCACCCCAGCGCCAGCGACGCTCGATGTGCGCCGCAACGGGGACCCGGCGCAGACCGCGCGCCAGGCTGAACCACGCCCCTGTGCTCGCCCCAATCATCGCTGCGATGATCGCCACTACTGTATTCGTAGGAAAACCGATAGCCATGGTTGCCTCCTGTTTTCTGTAAATAGATACAGGTATGTCCAAACAAGATTTCTGCGCTCGAGAGAAGGGAAGGCTGTTGAGCCTGCCATTCACCGGACGCTGGTCCAGCAATTATGCGTATATACCCGTACTTCGCCGTAATAAGATTACGTTTGGGCGAGCCGGACCACCTCCTGTAACTCGTCGTAGAGCTTGCCCCAGCGTTCGTACCCCAACCCCGCGGCGATGATCTTGGCCTGGGCCTGCTCCCAGAGCGGAATGACCTCGCCTAGCTTCGTACGGCCTGTGTCGGTCAATTGCATCCGCCTCGTCCGGCGATCGCCGCCAGGGGTGATGCGCACCAGGCCTTGATCCTCGAGTGGTTTCAAGTCGCGCGCTAAGGTGGTGCGGTCCATCACCAGGTAGTCAGCAAGCCGCGAGATCGTGGGCGTGCCGGCCACGGCAATCGCCATCAGCAGCGTCGCCTGCGTCGAGCGCAGTCCCGTCGGTTGCAGCAGCGTGTCATAGAAATTGGTGATCGCCCGTGCGGTCTTGCGGATGTTAAAGCACGCACAGCTCGTGGCAAAGTTGATCGCACCATCATAAAGTGTGTTCGCATCGTCATTCATGAATAGGAGTATATACGCCTATCAGCGAGTTGTCAAACGTGACGTTGTGCGAGCATCCTTTCTTAACACGGATATGCCAAGACTTCTGTGTGCTGGCCACAGCTGGCCTCGTCATCTATTGCGCGACACTTGCAACCGTGCGCTGCACGCGGTCGCCGCCTCTCCACAGGGCGTACCCCAGCCGAATGAGCCCCAGGCCGAAGGGAATGGCGCCGCTCGTCTCGATAATCGTCACCAATGGTGACTCCGGACCAAACAGCGGGAGCGAAAAACCGCCGACGACGTAGAGCACGGCACCGAAGCCGATCAACACACCACCCCAGCGCGGCAGGACACCCCCACGCGCGATCGCACGGCCAAACAGGGCATACCCCAGCGCAAATAAGGCCAGACCGACGAAGAAGATGAGTAGCAGCGAACTCCCGCGCGCCCCAACCGCGTTCGGGTCCAGATTGTGGACAGCAGTGGGGTCATACCGCCCGACCGCTGGCCACAGGAACCCTTCGGTGATGATCAGGCCATAGGTCCAGAGATTGCCGACGAACGCCATGATGAAGCTGTATAGCCCAGGCGTGCTGAGCTGTTCTGCCTGGCGGATGTACAGCCCCACCAGCCCGAACAATATGAGCATTAGTGCCAGAGCGATCAGCACATGAATAGCGGTATAGGGACTCTCGTTGACCGCCTGGCCGTGGCGCAGCGGGTGGAGGGCGATGCCAATTGCAAACAGCACCCCACCCAGCATACTTGCCAGGCCACTCAAGCGCGTCAGCTGCGTCAGATTCGTCATGTTCCCCTTCCTTACGATTATGAACAACTTGTTTGATTATGGATTCTCCGTTCGGTTTCTGTTATACTCCCTGGGATCGCAGACGTCAACAACCAATCACACCTTGATTATTCACAATCGAACAATCGCGGGCAAATTGTTTCGAACGAGGAGGACGGCCGATGGCAGTGAAGACACCAGACCGGCGGGTGCAGCGGACCCGCAAGCTGTTACAGGATGCGCTGATAGCCCTGGTTCTGGAGAAAGGCTATGAGGCGGTGACGGTCCAGGACATCATTGATCGCGCCAACGTCGGGCGGTCGACCTTCTATGCCCACTTTCTTGACAAGCAGCAGCTGTTTTTGAGCGGCTTCGAAGCGCTGCGCGACGCGCTCGCACAGCAGCATGCTATCGCAGCCGCCTCCGGTGCACACAAGCTCAGCTTCAGTCTGGGGATGTTCGAGCACGTGCAGGACTACCTGCGAGTCTATCGGGCGCTGGTGGGCAAACAGAGCGGCGCGATCGTCGTCCAGCACATGCAACAGATGATCACCGACCTCGTACGCGATGAACTGGCCGCACTGGCACCGCACGACGATGCCGCGCCGATACCGCGTGAGATCGTGGTGCAGTACACGGTGAGTGCTTTTCTGGGACTGCTGATCTGGTGGGCTGACCACGAGGGGCCGTACCCGGCTGCGCAGATGGACGTGATCTTTCAGCAGCTGACGCTGCCAGGAGTCCTGGCCGGGTTAGGGCTGACAGATGAGCTGACCTAAAGCGGTGGCTTTGGCGCGGCGGTGTAAGGCACATGCTGGTCGCTTTGGCGCGCTTACCACCTGCGTGGATGGCCATGGCACGCCGTCGGCCCATGTGGTACGCGCAGATGAAGCAGTAATCTAAAGCTGCGCTTCTCCTCTGTGTCCTGGCGGTTACCCAACGTACGCGGGCTGTGGTTCCCAATCGCACATCTTCCACCCCCCTTCCAGCTGAAGCGCGGCGATGGCTTGAGCGCTCGCTCGTTCCAGTGCCCTGCCTTTCCCCGTCAGCGCATCGACCCTTTCGACAGCTCCTTACCTCTCGCTCCATCCCGCTTCACCTTCGCGTCGTCCCATGTCATTCCCGCTTTGCCGCGCTCCTACGGGCTCGCCCGCATCCGCGGCCATTTGTGCCAATCGGGTGTTCGTGTTGCTGCCAGGCTGATGGCGCGCTCTGAACGCGACGAACCCACGGCCCTCTAACGCTCTCACTTGTGCGCTGGTCAAGCCGTTCCTCTCCCCTGTATATACCAATACCCGGCACCAGCTGCCTGTTTTTTCGATTGGCGCACGCTACCAGCCCGGCGCAGCGCATCAAAAGAACGCGCTTCCCACGACCACGGCCCGCATAAGGACCCCCGAGGTCGCGAAAAGCGCCGCTGCGCGTTTTGACCCGCTGCTTCTCCGCGCTGGTTGCCCTCTCTCATCAGGACGGCACGAAACGCCGCAACAGCAAGACAGGAGGGCAGCTATGTACTACATCGTCGAGATCACGCCGCAGGGGATCGAAACCTTCCTGGAGGGCTTCGAGGAGGTAGGCGAGGCGTGGGATGTCGTCTCCCGTCTCCAATGCGAGGCCCGGAGGGTGCGCCGCAAGGTCCGCTACGAGGTTCGCTAGGGCAGCAGGGCGACGTGGTCGAACAGCCACGTCGCCTTTCGGTGTGCTCCAGCTGGCCCACCTGCTGGATCTGATACTTGTCTGGCCTCAGTGGGCGGCCAGTGCCGCCGCCGCCGCCTCCCAGGAGAAGCTCCCGGGCGCTACGTGCCAGGTCGCCATTAGGCCGTGGACGGTTGATCTCACCATGGTCGCGTGCAGCGCCGCGTCGAAGTCCGGTGGCCACTCGCCGGCCGCCACTCCGCCCTGAATCAAGGCCGTGAGCTGCGTCTGCCCCTGGGCCTGTTCAGTCGCTACCCGCTCAGCGATCGCTGGCACATAGGCCGCCAGCGTCCGCCCTTCCATTAACACCCGACAGGTCTCCGCCTCCGCCTGGACATGTTGCCCCGTGACTTCCACAATAGTCCGCAACACCCGGCGCGCCGAGTCCCGCTCTGCTGGCGTAAGTGTCGCCAGCGCAGCCAGGATCTCCTCACGCAAGGTACAGCCCCACATATCATAGAGGGCGAGAAAGATCGCTTCTTTACTCGCGAAGTAGACGTAGGCTGCGCCCTTCGCGATGCCAGCCTCAGCGGCGATCTCCTCCATCGTAGTTCCGTAATAGCCCTGGCGAGCAAAACACGTCACGGCTGCGCGCAGGATGCGCGCCTCGCGGGCAACGCGGGTCGTCTCCAGTAACTTGGGCATTGTCACCGCTCCTCACGGCTGCACCGGCAGTCAGGTCGCTTGATGGTCTGTGACGCCGTCACGCCGCTGGGTGCGCACCCTGCGCCAGAAACAGCGACCAGAAATCCCCGGCGTTCCGCTCCAATTCGTCGTGCGTGCCGATTTCGGCGATGTGGCCGTCGACCAATACCACAATCGTGTCGGCTTTGCGAATCGTGTCATAGCGATGGGTGGTGAACACAATCAGCTTCTCGTGGGCCATCGTTCGCAACAGTTCGAAGATCTGGCGTTCACCGACCGGGTCCAGACTGGCGCTCGGCTCATCCAAGATGATCAGTGGCGAATTGTGATAGAGCAGCCGCGCCAGCGCCAGCCGCTGCCATTGGCCGCCTGAGAGATCGGTGGCGCCACCGAACCCGGCGCCTACCACGGTGTCGATTCCATCCGGCAAGGCCTGGACGAGATCCCACAAGCCGGCCTGGCGCAACGCGGCGGCGATCTTCTCCTCCTCGCCCGCAGTCCGCTCGAACTGCATCGTCACATTATGCCGGATGCTGAAATGGAAGTGGGCCGGGTCCTGGAACAGCACGGCTTTGGTGTAGGCGTCCAGCGGCTGCGCGCCCCCGCTCTGTCCGATGGCCGCAATCGTGCCACTCGTCGGCGCGATCAGCCCGGCCAGCAACTTCACCAGCGTGCTCTTCCCCACCCCATTGGTGCCGACAATCGCCGTCAGCCCCGGTGTGAAGGTACATGAGATCTCCATGAGTGCGGTCGTGCCGGTTTCGGGATAGGTGTAGGCAGCATGTGCCAGGGCTGTGTCGGGCAGGGGCGGGGCGGTCGGGTGCCCATCGAAGGTCTCATTCGTGAGGAACTCGAACAACGTTGCAGCATAGTTCAGCGATTCCAGCAACTCGCGATAGTGGTAGATCAGCGAGCCCAGCATCCCCGACAACAGCGCCAGACCGGGGATTAAGACCGCCAGGCTGGCCAAGCTGATCTGTGCCCGTGCGATCAACGTCCCTGCTGCTACCAGCGCCAGGCCGAAGCCCACCACCTGGACCAGCGCCGCGCCGCTCCGCAAGCCCAGAAAGCGCCTCGTCAGCTGTTTGAGTTGCGCCAGGTAGGATTCGGCCAGCGCGGCGTGCTCGTGGGGGATGAGATTGCTGCGGTAGACCCGCACATCGCGCTGCCAGGGCGCATCCACCTGCATATTGGTCAGTGCCTCCATCCGCAGCTGGTTCGGCGCGGTGTGTTCTTGCAACGCATACATGGCATGGCTGAAGCGCCGCTCGATGAACCCGGCCGGGATCGCGATGACCAGCATGGCCAGCACCATCAGCGGTGCGATGGTGAAGAGCGTAATCGCCAGCCCCAAGAGCCCGAAGAAGATCGGTGCCGTCGAGAGCAGCGTGTCGACCAGCGTGATCGAGCGCTGGGCCGCCTCGCGGATCACTAACCCATAGCGGGCCTGGAAAGCATTGTTCTCGAACAGTGGATAGGGTACCGCCGGCAGCTTCTGCATGATCCGCTTGCTGATCACCACCCAGGCCTCCTGTCGCAGGATGGTGGAGGATGCATCTCGGACAATAATGCCCAGGCGCTGCACCAGCAACAAGACGAGCAGGCCGATGCCAAGCTGGACCACAGTGGGGGTGATCTGCATGGTGCCGCCAGCGGTGATGTGCTGCAAGAGCCGTTGCAGCAGCAGAATGAAGGCAGGAAAGAAGAGCGGCTCGGCTAGTGAGGCGACGGCGCTGACCACAAACGCGCGCGGATGGCTGCGATAGAGCAGGCTAATCGTCGCGCGGAGAGTAGCGAGCCAGGGAGCAGAAAGCAATCGCATCGGGTACATCTCCCAGCGCACACAGCCTGACGACACGGCGTCGGGCATGGGATGCTTCGGCGAACAAAATGACCAAGTAGTCATTATAATAGCAGTTCGTCAAACGCTGTCAAGGCGCGGGATGGGGCGCGACTCTAGCACCCCATCGCTGGCTATCAATCAGTCGATGAGCTGATGCACCTGTCGTCCGTGTTTGGTTATACTCTTGGTATCCACGGCGTTCCCATCGCCCATGTTCCTCGCCATCCGCCACGCTTCCATCGTGAAGGAGCACCACGATGTCGAATGCCTTCGGCATTCCTTGGTGAATGCGCCGGGTGTGCCACGTTTCAACAGTTTTCCTGGGAGATTCCTACATGCGGTTTGCACAACGCATCCCGGAGGAGGCGATGGTCGCCCATTTCTTGCTCACGGAACTCCACTCGGTGCGGTTCGGGACAGCGATTCGGGATCTGCTGGAACGAGGGCAGGTCGATGTGCAGTTGATTGAGCACCCTAACCTGAACGATCCGTCGGAGAATGCACAGCGTGCCGAGCTGTTGGGTGCGCTCCGTGGCTATCGGCGCAATGCCGATGTCTTCACCGATCTCCCCGACGATGTCCAATGGTGGCGGGCGTTCGTGAGCGCAGCCGATCTGGAGCGAATCAAGTACATCAACGATGCTTACTGGATCGACTTCGCCGGAGGTTCACGCCTGGCGATCGACGCTGCAAAGCGCATCCTTGCGGGCGCGATGCCGGATGTGGCTGCGGGATATCGATCGCTGGCCCACGCGTTCGTACAGGGCGCACAGTTCCCCGAGCTGATCCTGCTCTATAACCCCAGGCAAGACGAATTAGTGGTGCTGGAGGGACATGTCCGGGTCACGGCCTATGTGCTCTGCATGCTACTTGCTGAGCACATGCCTGCGGAATTAGCGGTGCTGGTCGGCTGTTCCGATCGCCTGAACAAGTAAAGGCAGGGCAAGCACCAGCGTTCCTGGCCTTTGCTGTGGTATCTGGAGCTTCTTGTTTCAAAGCGAAGGGAGTGTACTATGGCTGCTTCAACGCGTCTGGAGGAGTATCGCACCACGGTGCGCCAGCAGGTGCTGCCAGCCTATGACCGTCTTGGGTCGCTGACTCTGGTCTATCTGTTAGGCTCATTGGTTGCTGGCTACGCGGACGATGCTGACCTGGACATGATGCTGGTGTGGGATGACCCAGACGTGCCGACAGCCGCCCACCGCGAGCTTCTCATCGCACACTTTGACGAGCGGGAGCGGGGTCAGCCATTCGTCCTCGACTACCACGATATCGACCTGGAACGCTTCGTGATCGCTGACCTGGAGTACAACCTGGCGCATCTGCCGCTGGCTGTGTGGCAAGCCATGATCCAGGCGATCCTGGACGGGCAGCGCGCAGGCAGCGAACGGGTGCTGGACCCGCTGGTCGCGACCGCGGGCTTCTATTACGGAGAGCTCGTGCTGGATCGTCAGGGCATCGGTCAGCAGTACAAGACACGACTCGCGACCTTTCCCGCAGCGGTGAAACAGGAATGCCGGCGGGCCGTCCTGGCGCGCCGGCAAGCGTATCTCACAGACTTACAGACACTGGCGGCGCGCGAGGACTGGTTCAAGTTCCACTGCATCCTGGTGGAGGCGGTGCGTCTTACTGTACGCGCCCTGTTTTCGCTGCATGAAGTGTACTATCCCGGTGATAAATGGCTGCGGCAGGCGATTATCCGCTTTGGATTGGAGACAGAGGTTCTGGCCCCGTTTGATCGCCTCTGGACTGCGGGGGGAAACGTCGCGGAAAACGCGGTGGAACAGATTGCGGCGCTGAGCGGACTGATGGATCAGGTTGAGGAGTACGAGCCAGGCTAGCACGCGCGGCGCAAACGGCGCATCTCCACCGGGTCAAACGATTCGTCACACGACCCGGCACATTTGACAGACGTGTGTTTCGTGGCTATCATATTTGCATATCATGATATGATAGAGGTATAGCTATGCATGACGTCCTTCCACTCGTCCAGCCGAGGCCTCCCGCGCTCGAAACCAGTGAGGTCGAACTGCTCGCGCGGGTCTTTGCCGGGGTCAGCGATACCACGCGGCTGTCGATCGTGCTCTGCCTGCTGGAGGGTGAGCGCAATGTGAGTGAGTTGGTGACGCTCGTGGCTGCGTCGCAGGGACGGGTTTCCATGCACCTGCAATGCCTGCGCTGGTGTGGCTTTGTGACCAGTGAGCGGCGCGGCAAGTTCGTGTACTACCGCGTGTCTGATGGGCGCGTGCGGCAGTTGATCAAGCTTGCGCAAGATATGGTGATCCTGCATGGCGAGCAGCTTGCCACCTGCTCGGTTCTCATTACGGCAAGCGAGCAAGCTGGAAGAGAATAGGAAGGTTCCTATGCGACGTTCCATCGGCTCCTCTCTCTTACTCATCACCGGGTTTCTGGTGTGTCCGTGTCATGTACCCCTCACCTTGCCACTTCTTGTTGCGCTCTTTGGCGGGACAACTCTCGGCACCTGGCTCTCAACCCATACCGGCCTTGTGATCGGATTGAGTACCGGTTACTTTCTCGCAGCGATTGTCCTCGGTGTCTGGCTCCTGAACCGTCGCAGCCCAGAGAGCGATGCACCATGCTCGCCTCCACAGCGCCATTAACCCCCATCGCTCGTTGAAGATAGGAGGCCCTCTTGAGTACACCTCAGATATATGACCTGGTGATTATGGGCAGCGGTTCAACGGCCTTCGCTGCCGCGCTCAGAGCCGCAGAGTTGGGCAAGTGGGCCGTGATGACCGAGGCACGAACGCTCGGTGGTACCTGCGTCAACCGCGGTTGTCTGCCCTCGAAAAACCTGATTGAGGCTGCAAAAGTCATCTTTGATGCCCGTAATCCGCGCTATCCTGGTATTGCACCTCACGAATCAGTGTTTGACTTTGGCCAGCTTATCGCTCAAAAGGATGCGGTCGTTTCGAGTTATCGCGACAAGAAGTATCAAAGCATCATCGGCGAAGACCGCCATATCGATGTGGTGTATGGGCGCGCACGGCTTCTTGACCCGCATACTGTCGCGGTAGACGGGCCAGAGGGTGTGACTCAGCTGCGCGGAGACAAGATACTGGTCGCTCTTGGTTCAAGCCCTACTCTGCCGTCAATCGAAGGGCTTGAACAAACGCCGTACCTGACAAGCGACCTGCTCACGAGCCAGGAGGAGCTGGAGCTGAAGGAGTTGCCGACCTCGCTGATCATCGTGGGCGGTGGGTACATAGCCCTGGAGCTTGGTCAGATGTTTGCTCGCTTCGGCGCGCAGGTGACCATCCTTGAGCGGAGTAGCAGGGTGCTGCGGCATGGCTATGAGCCTGAAGTCGGCATCACCATTCAACGCATCCTTCGAGACGAAGGTATCACTGTGCAGACCAGGGCCGAGGTGGTGCGCGTCTCAGGCGATGAGCGAGAAGTGACCGTGACGGCCCGCGTGGACGGTCAAGAGCAAGTGTTCCGGGCTGCTCAGCTGCTGATTGCAACGGGACGCACACCCAACGCCCGCAATGTTGGCCTTGAGGCGGCTGGCGTCGAGCTGACACAGGAGAGTGCTGTCAAAGTTGATGAGTATCTACGCACCTCGGTGCCGCACATCTTTGCCGCTGGCGACGTGATTGGCACCCAGCACGGCAATCAGCTTGCGACGCCCTCTGGGGCGCACGACGGCGCTATTGTCGCCCACAATGCCTTTGCCGAGGAGACCAGCCGCACGCCGCGTGCAGCTGACCATCGAGTGATCCCGCGCACGATCTTTACCGACCCGCAGATCGGGATTGTGGGCATAACCGATGCTGAAGCCAATGCTGCGGGTTACCGCTGCTGGTGCAACACCGTTCCGATGGAGTTCGTTCCTCGTGCTGGAGCCATCCGCGATACTCGCGGGATGATCAAGATGGTGATCGACGACGATACCAAGGAGGTCCTGGGGGTCTCGATGATCGGAGTCAATGCCGGCGAAGTCATTCACGAAGCGGCGATGGCGCTGCGCTTTCGGGCAACCATTGACGACTATATCGATATGATCCACGTCTATCCGACGATGGCCGAGGCGCTCAAGATTGTGGCGATCTCGCGCTACAAAGACCCGACAAAACTCAGTTGCTGCGCAGAGTAGGAGGTTGTATGGATGACGGTGAGCTGGCGGCGTTGGGGCAGCTGCTTGCTGAACGGATCTGCGGTACAAACGAAGCCTTTTGTTTCCAGCTTCTCCGCCTCTTAGGTCAGGGCCGGCCGGTATCTGCCGCTCAGATGGGTGCGGCCCTCGGTATATCTGAAATCGCGGTCACAGAGACCTTAGAGCGTATGTCGGACATTGAGCGTGACGAGAGGGGACAGGTCGTCGGCTGGGGTTTGTCATTACAGCAAACCCCACATCAGTTTCGTATCAATGGGCACACGCTCTATACCTGGTGCGCGTTAGATGCGCTGGCGTATCCGATACTCCTGGAACAAACCGCGCAGGTCGAGTCCGTCTGTCCGATCACACGGACGCCGATCCGGCTCCGTGTCGGCGCTGAAGGTATCAGCGCGCTTGACCCAGCAACGGCGATGGTCTCACTTAGCATCCCCGATAGCCACCCGGACACCTGCAATCGAGCAAGCTTCTGTGGCCAGGGGCATTTTTTCGCTTCGCCCCAAGCCGCCTCTACCTGGCAGGACACCCATCCAGAGGCATGTATTCTACCGGTCGAAGCGGTCTATCAGCTTGGGCGAATAATCGCTCTGCGCCGCTACCAGCTATCAAGACAGCAGCCAGATGCACGAGCAGCGCAGTAAGCTTAACGGCATTCTGAGCAGGTCAATGCCGACAGCATCAGCGGTGTCGAAATGGTGTTAGCAAAACCAATGACCATCGGGCAGCTAGCCCGACGAACCGGTGTACCGATCAAAACCCTGCGTGAGTATGAGCAGCTCGGGTTGATCTACACGCTTGGCCGCAGTGAGAGCAATTACCGCCTCTTCGACGAGGAAGCGTTGTGGTGCGTGCAGGTTATCCGTACCATGCGCTCACTTGGGCTGACCCTCAAAGACATCCAGGATCTCGCTGCCCTCTATCTTGAGCGCCCAGGTAAGCCGATTGGACCGCATCTCAGTGAAAAACTGGAGGCCGCGCTCGGTCGCATTGAAGTCCGGATAGCAGATTTACAGGCGCTGCGGCAACGTATTCAGGATTTTCAGTCTGCTCACGCCGCGGAGCTGGCAGGAGAGACTGAGTTAGACCTCCTCGCCTCAGACCCACGCCACACAGTCTCCAAACTCCCCTCTTGACTCTCCCTTTGGGGTGAGGGTGTATGCTGCGCTCGCATACCCTACCACACGAGGAGGATGGTCAATGACAACGGAAAACCGACTTAAGGCGTTGACTTGAATGATCCCGCACTCATTCGACGTCTGGACGTGCTGCTTGCTGAAGGGCACGCCGTCTCCCCCGAGCGCCTTGCTGCTGACCTTGAACCGTCACGTGAAGGCGTTATCTCTACATCACGTAAACGACTCAACATCGAGTGGGATGCGGCGGGTAACGTCTCCCCAGTTCCGGCGCTGGAACTCATAGAGTAGCTTTGTCGTTCGATGGAGGTATACATATGTCGAACCAAATAGTGTCCAATGCTGATCTACACGCCCTGGCCGATGCGCTCATCAAGCTTCTTGAAGGGTCACCGCAGGAAACAACAGTCCTTCTTGCGACACAACAGCTGCTGCTCGAGGGCCACCCTGTGGCCCCCGCGCAGATCGCCGCGCGGCTCCAACTGCCGCAAGAGACCATCACAGCGCTGCTGCACCAGTTTGGTGTCGAGTGGGATGCGTCAGGCAATGTCGTCGGGTTTGGGCTGTCGCTCACACCCACACCGCACTCCTACATCATCAACGATCGGCAGTTCTACGTGTGGTGCGCCGGGGATGCGATCACGTTTCCGATCTTGCACAAAGCCAGCGCGGTGATCGAGTCCCCCGATCCTATTAACGGCGCCACGATCCACCTGATCGGCACGCCGCAAGGTGCGAAGGAGGTTGAGCCCAGCACGGCGGTGGTGTCATGGATGCCAGGAACGGAGAGTCTGGCGAACATCCGCGCCAACTTCTGCAACTTCACCAACTTCTTCACCTCGGTTGAGACGGCGGCGCAGTATGTCACGCAGCACCCTGGCCTGGCGATTGTCCCCGTCGATGCGGTCTTTCAGATCGGCAAGCTGCTCTGGGAGCGCGAGCCGATCACGTCGCTGCTTGCGGAGCTTGCGCAGCGACAGGGGTGAGCCCGTGAATGCCAAACACTCCGCTACCAGGCTACCAGGTCTCTGACCGCATCAACGCGGAGTTCGAGAAGAACACGTTACTGAGGAGGTACTGAATGATAAGCGAACAGATCATGCCAGCCCGGCGGCGCGAGATCGGCCGGCTCGGCACGCTGGCGCGCCTCGGCGTGGGTTTATGGCTGCTCATAGATGTTGCGGCGGCTTTCCGGCTGGAGCAGTGGTACAAGCCGGTGCTCGGGCTGCTGATCTTCCCGGCGATTCTGCTGCTCGGGCAATGGCTGCGGCTGCGCTACACCTCCGCCCCACTCCGCGCAACCGGACTGGTAGGCTTTCTCGTCAATATGGCGATCCTGCTGGCGTTGTATCTGACGCCATGGTATTTCCCGCCCCTGGCGTTCACCAGCGATGCAACAGTGTACTTCTATGGCGCCTCGATGCTGCTAGCGGCCGTGCGGGGCTACGGGGGATGCGAAGTCCTGGCTGTGTCCAACTGGCTGCTCGGGCGCGACGATCAGGTGGGGTGCCTGGTCTTCTCGCCACTGGACGCGTTTGAAGCACGGCTGAGAGGCACAGCAACGCAGAGCTAGTAGCGTCGCTTGCAGCCGATGTGCAAACTGAACCGCGCGTTGCGTATCAAACGCGAGTAGTGATAAACAGGCAGGGCTCATGGAGAGCATGCGTGCTCGGCTTCCTGGGGAGAGCATCACAAAGCCCTCGAACCACGGCTTGCACGCTGCTACACATGAGTCCTCGCTTTTACGTTAAGGAGCAAAGATGGACGACATTATGAGCAGTCACCCCGTCGACGACTTCGATGCCGCGTGGCAAACCGTGGGCCAGCAGTATCAGCCAGCCATCCTTGTGACCTCAGCGGTAATCAAGCTGACCGGTGCCGGCGAGCGGCCAGTCGAGATTGAGCGACTGGCCACCGCCAGTGGTCGGCCCGTGCACGAGATGCTGGCTCTGACGCGGCAGTTCCTCAAGGTAAACGTGCAGGACGGGCTGGTCCACCTTGACCTGTCTGCGGCCGGCACATCTGCCCGCTATCACCTCCAGATCGGCAGGCGCACGATCGATGCAGGCGGCTGCGCACCGGACATCGTTTGGATGGCACTGCTCGCCGGCCAGCCTGTCCACGCAGAGGCGACCTGCCCGGCGACCGGGAGCACGATTTGGGTCGATCTCACCCCAGACGGCGTCGAGCGCATGGAACCACCCAGCACGGTCATCGCGGTCATCAGCCCGCTGGCGCCACAGTTCCAGCAGCTCAGCAGCAGGGAGGAGGCTGAGGCGGACGTCTGCTCCCAGCAGCCATTCTTCGCTTCAGCAGAGGCGGCAGCAGACTGGCAGGCGCAGCACCCCGCCGGGCATATCTTCCCGGTTCGGGAGTTTTTCGTGTGGTGGCGACGCTTCCTTACGGCTTTGAGTGTGGACATCCCCTGATCTCGGAACCACCCAAGCCGTGCAGGGCATGACCGGAGTATTCTTCATCGAAAAATGGCACAGTTGCATACGCGCCTGGTGTCACTCTGTGGTTTTCGAGAGCATTGAGCACGGCTGGCACACAGCACTCCACGCGTCCAATGTGGTATGCTACCGCAATTGAAGCGCCAGCCGTTAGCCTGTCCCGACTGGGCGCAATGGAGATGACAATGTTGAGGTATTCCCTAGCACGCGACGGCGAAGAGTTCGCAGTTCGCTCTAATGGGGGCGATTGGTTGATCGCCTGGCACGCTCCGGCTGTAGCTCCGCAGGGTACGGCCCATGGAGCGAATGCTTTCTGTGTGACTGGCGACAATTGCGTCGCGCTGATCAGCGACGATGGCAGGCGATGGGGCTGGCCAGGGGCCGTCCGGAAGGTGATGAGTCCTGGGAGCAGACACTGCGCCGAGAAGTCATGGAGGAAGTGTGCGCGGCCGTCGTTGATGCACGGCTGCTCGGCTTCTGTCGTGCCGTGTGCCTCACAGGGCCCGAGCAAGGTCTGGTGCTGGTTCGCTCGGTATGGTTCGCACGGGTCGAGTTGATGCCGTGGGAGCCGCGCTTCGAAATCGCGCATCGTCGTGTGGTCCCAGCCACCGAACTTCTGGAGCATCTCTGGATGGAAGAGGGCTTCGAGCCGATCTATTATCGGGCGCTCGTGGAAGCAGGGCTGGTGTAGAGATGGCCTCTGGTCACAGGTGGGCGAACTCGTGATGGCAGCCGTGTTACTCATTACGTCAGGATGACAACTGGCCTGGTTCGTCGGTGATCGTTATCATGGATCAGAGCAAACAACGAATGGGTCAAGTATGGCAACTGAAACGAGCGATTACGCAGCAGTCAATCCATTCATCCAGTCGGTCAAGCTCCGCGAGTGCTTCACGCCACCCTCGGCTGCGCCACAATGGATGGGTGACCACATTCCCTATCTTGGCTTGCGCGTCCTGACCGGGCCGTGCGTTCCGTTCGAGTCGGTCTTCAACTCGCCCGAGGCCACGGTCTTCGCCTCAGGATGGAACGAGATCGAAGCCGTGATGGCCTTCGCACCGGAGCCCGAGTTCGACGCCGATCTACGTGCCGTTGTCGCAGCAACCAACGAGCGGGCGCTGCGCGACGTCCTGCTGGCCTTCCCACGCGATCGCGTCGGCTTTTTCTATGTCGGTGGTGAATGGCCTCTGCCCACCATGGCAGAGGTGCTTGACGGCCAGGTCATGCCCGCGCGCGAAGGCTATTATGCGACCATCGACACGTTTCTCCCCGACCGGACCCATCCGGTGCGCCAGCTCACCGATGCGGATTATGACTTGATTCGTGAGCAGTGGAGCGAATCGGTCTGGCAGGAAGTCCTCGACCTGGGCTACAGCGTCTTCGTCTGCCACGACGGCAGCCATCTGCACGGGTTGTGTTTCCACAGGGCGATTGGGCCGGACCGTCATATGGTGCATGGGCTACAAGCGATCGGCTCCTTCTCGACCCATCACGCAGAGAGTGTGTTTTCGGCCGCGACGGAGTCAGTGCTGAGGCAGGGCAAGCTGGCGGTCTGTGATTGCAATCTGTCAACGCCACAGACTACCTCCAGGTGATCAAGAATGTCGGGTATCGGCGCTACTATCGTGTCGACTCCTTTCTGGGGATCAAGCGCGGCAGCGGCCGATTCGTCGCTCCTGCACTCGACCCCTTCTATCGCGGTCAGACCAATCCCGCCGCGCGCCAGGCGGCGCACGCTGGCCTTGGCGAGGGGCGGACGATCGCCAAGGGCAAAGACCCGATCGTCAGCCAATATCGCGACCTGATGCACGTCGCGGGGCGGCGCGTGTCTGCCCAGTGTGTGGCCGAGGGGCTGACGCTGGTGCAGCGGGCGATCGACGACGGCTTGCTGGTCGACAGTATCATCTACACCGCGGATCTCCTGCACTCGCCCGAGGGACTGGCGCTACTGCAGCGTGCGCGGCAGGCTGGCATTCATCACTATCGCGCTTCGGACGCCCTCATGGGCACACTCACCTCGACCCGCCCACTGCCCGCGGTGATCGCTGCCGTACGCGTGCAACTCCGTGATGTGGCCGAATTGCACGCGAGCCACGTCAGCGCGTTGCTGGTCGCCGAGAACCTGCAGAATCCCGATAATCTCGGGATGGTACTCCGAACGGCGGATGCGGCAGGCGTGGATAGTGTGGTCGTCGCTGGCGCACAGGTCGATCCGCTGCACAAACACTGCGTGCGTGCGGCCCGTGGTGCGGTTGGACGCATCCCTATTTTTGGGTGTACCGATCTCCCCGCCTGGCTGGTGGATCTGTACCTTCATGGCGTACACGTCGTGGGTACGACAGCCCAGGCGTCGCGCTCGCTATTTGAAGCTCAATTGCCGCTACCCGTCGCGATCGTGATTGGCAACGAACAGCGCGGGATTAGCCAGGCGGTGCTGGAGGTCTGTACCGAGCGCGTGCATATTCCCATGGCGCCGGGACAGGATTCGCTGAATGTGGGTGTCGCGACCGGGGTGGTGCTCTACGAACTGGTCCGCCACTGGATGCGCCAGCGAACATCATAGCAACAGCGGTGGACATTCGAGTGCGCAGCGGCCGAGCCGATTGTCCGATCTGGTTGCGTGCCAACCTGCGTGGTCATCTTGCGGTGCAGCGCGGTTGAAAGCTGGCCGTTAGCCCGCTATCGCTAGAGCTTTTCGCATGTTATGGTCGTTCGTGCGCCACTGAGAGCACGTTTTACGGCGTGTGGATGAACTTGGGGTTGATGGGTATATGCTTAATGCACCTATGAGTGAGCGAATCCTCTACCTTATCGGAGGCCCACCGCGGGTGGGAAAGTCATCGCTGGCTCAACGCCTGCTCAAGCTTGACCGAATCCCGTGGTTGCCAACCGATGTGCTCCGTACAGTGCTGCGCCGGGTCCTTCCCGAACTCGATGCCATCGACCAGGATCCAGTGGACGCGTCGCTGCTCGCCGAGTGTATGTATCCGCACATCGAGAAGGCGGCTGAGGTATGCACCGAGGAAAACGAGCGGTTCCTCATCGAAGGATTCGAGATGTCTGCGTCCTACCCCGCACGGTTAGGAGAAGCACTTGAGGGTACCGAGATCCGAGCGTGCTTCCTGGGAAACCGCTCATTCTCGACCGACGACCTCGCCAGCTACCGAGGACCGAAACCGCAGCACCACGGCGCGTCTTGGGAGGAGCTCGGCGAGGCCGCCACCTGGATTCGGCGGCGTAGCCAACAGCTACAAGACGAGTGCCTCGACGCCGGGGTGGTCTACATCGATGTGGGCGAAGTCGGCTTCGAGACTGCCCTGGTCGAAGCCCGGCGCCAACTACTCGGTCACGGCTGACAACGGCCGCAGACCCAGACCGGCAATCTGGAACACCGCAGTCACGCTCACTTTGTTCGATAACCGCTTGCAACCGAATCGCGTTCCGCTAGCTTCATGTGAGCGGCTGAAATGGTTCGTCAGTAGGCTTTCGGCAATTATAATGCTGCCCAACATTGGCTGTAGCGGACAGGGCTTCGCCCTGCCGCTAAGCTGTCACTTTGGGCAGGCGCTGAGCATGAATCGTTTGCTGATGCGGAATTTGAGCCGGTGGCTCGTTTGCGGTCGATCAGCGAAATAGCGCATTGAGAAGGGATCTCCGCCATGCACCATCCCAGTTTGACAGAAGAGGGGTAGTACGATTCCAAAGGCTCCAGCCAATAGCGAGCATGAGCAGGCCGAGCGCAACAAAGTGTGACTGCTGGAGACCCCAGATGTAGACCGGGTCGAGCCGAACGAACGTGATCGCGAACTTGCCAACTGCGTACAGTCCGAGGTACAGCGCGAAGAGTTGTCCGTCGCTAGTGATGCGCTTGCGCAGCTGCCAGAGAATCGCGAAGACCAGTACGTCCCAGCGCTGCTCATAGAAGAACGCCGGCTGATAGGCGACGCCGAGCTGGGGAACGCGCACTCCCGGATTCACATAGACGACACCCCAACTGCCGTCAGTAGGCCGACCAACCGTATCGCCAGTGACTAGACAACCGAAACGCCCAATCGCCTGACCAAGCACAAGACCAGGGGGCAGCCGCGTCGAACAGCCGCCGCGCGGGAAGCCCTTTGCGCCGCGCAAGCAGCGCACCCGTTAGCCCGCCGCCGAGTATCGCGCCCATAATCGACAAGCCGCCCGTGTGAATCGCCAGTATCTGCGCCGGGTTCGCCACGAAAAACGGCCAGCGATCGAGTATATACAACAGCCGCGCGCCGGCGAGGCCGCCCACGGCGATCCACAGCACAAGGTCGAGTACAGGCTCGGTCGGCAACCCACGGCGCTGTGTTTCACGGAGGAGCAGCCAGACTCCGGCAAGTATGCCTGCTGCCACGGCCAATCCATACCAGGAAAACGCGAATGCTCCCAGGTGGAAGAGCGTCGGATTGAGATTAATCGTTACCATACGTGTTCTTTCCTCTCTATGCGATCGGTGTATAGCAGGCTATGTGGCGGTGCCGCTGGATTTTCCGCAGCAGGTAGACGACGCCAGCCAGGTTCATCACGATACTGAGCCAGAGCAACGGTGTCTTGTAAGCGTTCAGGAAGACCGCCGCGCCGGCGACACCAACGATCGGCAGCACGTCGGCCAGGTGGTGGGCGCAGCAGGCCAGCATTGCCGCGGCGCTCGTTCCAGTACTGGCTGCCACACCGCTTACTGCTGTGTGGGTGTGCAGCCCGCGCAGATAGGTATAAAGCGCGACCTGTGTGCCGAACCCGAGCACAATCGCTGCAATGAAATTGCGGTCGTCGACCAACTGCGCCCTGGCGTG
>WNFU01001980.1_pt1 | contig 28407 bp, 28 predicted proteins | sample 5400121 | NCBI WGS metagenome assembly WNFU01 (sample SAMN13153360, study PRJNA577476) | soil metagenome | isolation source: 100 cm soil or saprolite under grassland replicate 1 | place: USA:California | collected 2016-06-15 | reverse complement strand
GGCGGCCTGCAACTCGACCGGCTCACCCCAGCCCAGCGGATGATCCTCGCCCTGCTCGGCATCCCCCTTCCCTGGCCCGAAAAACCAGACTGAACCGGGCAAACCATGACACGTGATCATGCGGAAAACGGGCCTAGGGGGCGGGGGCGCAGCAATGCGTCCCCGCTACCCGACTGAGGCTCGTCGACCCTGATGAACTCGAGCAAGGGGCCCTGCCGGAGGGGACCCAAGCGACGCCAGCGTGCCGCCCGACGGCTCCAGCGGGTCGCCTCGCTCCAGAACTGGGCCAGCGCCGGCGGGTCGGCGGCGTCGACCACCAGACGTTCCAACCTGGTCGGCATCACGGCATCCTCCCGGAGGGCGCCACTGGGAGCAAGCCGATTGCGCTCGTAGGAAGACGTGTCGATGCCCTCTCGACGAGCGCGGTTCTGCCCTGCAGCCGCTGGTGGCCGACCAGCCACGCCAGCGACCGCTCTACCACATCCCGGTAGCGGTCGAGCCGCTTGCGGGTCGACCGGGACGACCGCGAGGTCCGTTGACCGATGGGACGGCATCGACCACGAGCGCCAGCAGCACCGAGTCATGGGGGTGTTGGCCGCCGACAGCGCAGCGGCCAGCGGGACGCCGCGGCGGCCGACCAGCAGGTGGTACTTGGACCCGAGCTTGCGGCGATCTGTCGGGTTCGGCAGGCAGCCCTCTGTTTGCCGCGCACACTCAAGCCGTCCACGCTCGCCCGCGATCAGTCGAGCTGGTTGTCGCGGGTCCAATAGCACGTGATGGAGCTGCTGCCAGATGCCAGCGCGTTGTCAGTCGCGCAGCCGCCGCCAGCAGGTGATTGGGCCGCCGCAGCCGAGCTGGTCGGTGGGCGGCGGCCGTCAGGGGAATGCCGGTGCGGAGCTGGTCGATGATGCCGGCCAGCGCGGCGCGGTCATCGATGCGGGCATGGGGCGGTCGGTGCCGGTCCCGACGATGTACTGATCACGATTGACGTGGACTCCACCGTCAGTAAGGTCTACGGCCCGCCAAGCAAGGCACGCTATCGCTACGCCCGCCAACCCCGGCTGTCGTCCCGTCGCGCTGGCTGGCAGGGTGCGCCGGCGGGCGCCGCACGATCCGGGTCCTCGATCAGCGGCTGCCTGGCCAAACCGTGCAGGCCGCGACCGGTGCATCGGCGAGGATGCCTGGTCGATATCGACGATCCGACGGTTGTGTCGGCTGGGTCGCCAAGGCCACTCTCGTCGCCGACCGGCGCATCGTGCGCCGCATCCAGCCGGCTCAGCGCCCAGGCCACCGTGTGGCTCCGCCTGGCGCCACCACATGCCCGCGCCACCTGAGCATGCTCAGCGTCGTCCAGTTCCCACAGCCCGTCGGAGTGACGGCGAGGAATCACCAGCGCATGCCCGACCGTCGCCGGAGCAATGTTCAGAAACGACAGCGTGCTCGTCCTCGAGCAGGCGATGCGCCGCAGCTCGGCCAGCGACGATCTCACAGAAGACGCCGTCACTCACCGGCGCGGTCTACGGCCGCCCGACGTAAACGCCAGCATCACATCGGTGATCCAGGGTGAATTCAGGCTCAGACCTGCGCCGCTGGGGGGCGGATGATGACGCGGCGGTTTGGCTCTTCACCAACGCTCTCGCTCTTGACGCCTCCGACCGCGGCCACGACATCATGGACAATCTTGCGCTCGAACGAGCTCATCGGCTCCAGTTCCTCATGCCGCCCGCTCTGAGCAACCCGCTCGGCCGTGCTCCTCGCCAGGTCGACCAGCTCTTCACGTCGTTGCGCCTTGAAGCCGTTCACGTCGATCGTGATGCGCACCCAGCGCTGGGTTTGTCGCAGCACGGCCAGCCGGGTCAGCTCCTGCAACGCAGCGAGCGTCTCTCCCTCCTCGCCGACCATGAACTCAAGCTTGGAGCCCTCGACATCCACGTGCCCGCCAGCGTTGTCCACCCAGGTGGTGATGTCGCCATCGACGTCGAGCACGTCCAGGAGTCCTTCGACGAAATCGGCGGCCAACTCGGTATCGGCGGCCACCGCCTCGGGATCGGTGGTCTCGGGATGACGATGTGCCGAGCCGGTGGTCCTTCGCTGAACCTCGGCAGCCGTCTCGCTGGGACCCGGCTGTGTGAGGCCTCTTGCTGACCCAGGCGGAGGAGCGGGGTCGGCGGACGCAGGTCTCACGGCGGCGGTCGATGACCCCTGATCGGGCTCCTTGCTCGTCACTCTGACCATCGCCGGTTCCCCGACCTTCCCAAACGTCGAGGGGACCGGATGCTTGAGGATCTCGACATCGATCTGGTCCTCTCGCAAACCCAGCTTCGCGGCGGCAGCCTCGATGGCTGCCTCGACGGTCCTAGCGCTTGCTTCGGCGCTGCTGGCCACCCGACTTGCCCTTTCCAGTGGGGCGGCCACCGGAACCGGGCTTTCGCCCACCTCCGGCGCCGGACCGCCCAGTCTGTCTGGACCTCGCCTCGCCGCCCTCCTTAGCCGCGCCCGAGCCGCCAGCCTTTTGCCCGCGTGACGGCGGGTTCCCGCCCTTACCGCTCGCAGGGCTCCCACTGCCGTTCTTCGCGCTACCACCCTGCCTCTCCTGCTTCGGCGCGCTCGGCGGCCCCGTCTGGGTCAAGCTGCGGAAAAGACCCAGCGCGCCGATACCCTTTCGAGACTGTCCATCGGCCGCCCCGGATCTGGAGGCGGCACCGGCACCCGCGTCCGTCGTCGCCGCGGTGGGGGGCTGATAGTTGCGCAGCAACACCCATTGCTGGCCCATGCTCCACAGGTTGGTGGTCACCCAGTAGAGGACAACCGCCAGCGGCACGTTGATCGCGAAGACCACGAACAATAGCGGCATGATCCGCAGCAGCATCTGCTGTTGCGGGTTGACGTCCCCGGTCTGCTTGGCCATGAGCTGGCGCTGCGAGACGTACGTTGTCACCGCCATCGCGATGATCAGCGAGAGGATCGTCAGGCCCGCGACCGAGCCGAGCTTGTCTCCCCATCCGGCGAGAGCGCTCCAGCGGTCTTCGAGGGGCACGCCAAAGAACGACTTGCCCAAGAGGATGTTCGGCTCTCCGCCGATACGCTCACTATAGATGACGCGGTACAGGGCCCAGAAGAACGGCAGCTGCGCTGCGAGGGGCCAGCAACCAGCCAGAGGGTTGAAGCCACGCTCGCGATAGAGCTTCATCAGCTCCTCTTGCAGCTTCTGCTTGTCGTTCTTGTGCTTCGCCTGAAGCTTCTTGAGCTCGGGCTGAAGCTCCTGCATGACCCGCGTGGAGCGGACCTGCTTCACCGTCAACGGGATCAGCACGATGCGCACCGCGATCGTCAGCAGCACGATCGAGAACCAGTAGCTCTGGCTGCCCATCAGCGGTTCGGTGAGATGCTGGAAGAAATTCAGGACGGCGTACAGCGCGTCCCGGAAAGCATCCAAAATTTGCACGAAGAGCCTCTCTCGACCTCTCTGACGTTCAGTCTCTCACCGTACCGCGGACGGCGCCTGATCACCCGACCGGGGCGGAGGAACGTGGTCGATCCCTCCGGGGTGAAACGGCTGGCATTTCGCCAAGCGGCGTAGGGCGAGCCAAGAGCCACGCAACGCCCCATGCAACTCAATTGCTCTCTTAGCGTACTCGGAACACGAGGGATAGAAACGACATCGCGGCCCCAACGCGGGGCTGACCCATCGTTGATACCCACGGATGGCGGCGAGCAGTGCGCGTGCCATCAAGGTGTGTCGCGGATCCTTCGGCAAGGCGCGGCTCACCCCCCGTCGCCGGTGCGAAGTCCCGCTGCGGCGAGCACGCTCCGCATGTCGGTCACGACGTCCCGATACAACGCCCCGGCGACCGATGGGCGAGCGACCACAACCAGGTCCAGACCCTCTGGGATCTCCCTACCTTCCAGCCGGAGGGCCTCCCGCAGCAGCCGCTTGGCCCGGTTGCGAGCGACGGCGCCCCCCACCTTCCGGCTCACGACGAAGCCGGCGCGGGGTGGCCCGCCTCCGGTCGCGCGCTTGGCGACATACATCACGACCGACCCCTGGGCGTATGACCGGCCGGTAGTGAACACGGAACGGAACGCCGCAGGGGAGCTCAAGCGGGTGACGGTGGCCATGTCTGTTCCCTAGGCGGAGAGGCGCTGGCGGCCCTTGGCCCGGCGCCGAGCGATGATGGCGCGGCCGGCGCGGGTCCGCATGCGAAGGCGGAAGCCGTGCGTCTTCGCACGCTTACGGTTATTCGGTTGGAATGTGCGCTTCACGAGAACGACTCCCTTAGGCCGGTCGTGGTGGAAGGCAAGCAAAGGTTCGGCGCAGAGACGCACCGAAGATCCGATGGTACGGGCCTCTGAAACCAGGCGTCAACGCGGCCATCTTGCCCTTGAGCCGGGCCCGGTCGCTTGTCTACCACAGTACCTGTCCTAGGCGGGGAGTCCTGAAACGCCGGCCCGGCCGGGCGGGGGACCTGGCGGCGCGGCGGGGGGACCCAAAGTGGCCACGGGCAGCGCGGCGTGGCATCAAGGACCCGGGGCGGCGAGAGCTGCGCGCCGGCGGCGACAACCGGCGCGCAACGGACGCGGAACCGGCCTGGGGATGGCCTGGGGATTGCGTGTTGACGGGCGGGGGACAACCCGGCCAGCCACGGCCCGCCCGTCAACCTGGGGACAGCGGACAGCCTCGTCCCCAAGCCAACCGGGACGAGCGCCCGCAGGGTGAGCAGGGCCGACGCCTCGCTGTCCACATGCCCACAGGACCTACGACTCTGACGAGTTTTCTCAGTTCTCTCTTCACTCAAACCAATAGGCTGGGGACAACAGTCTTGGGACCCTCGACAACCCAGACGTTGAACGGGTCACCTGAGCCCAACCCACCGACGGCCGACAGAAGCCACCTGCCACGGGGACCTCGGAACCCCAACCCCCGGACCGGAACCGGAACCTGGGACGGAACGAGCGGACGGCCGATCGTGGGGGTCCACGGCCTTCATCGTTCCGTCATGGGGCACGCTGTCCACAGAATCGGCCACTTTATCCCCAGTATGTGGATAGCCGAGAGCCGTTCCACTCGAAGAGATCACAATAGGAAGGAGCGGACATCTCGGCTCGGCGGATGACCGCCAGAAGACTTCCACAAGAACCGCCAAGAGCCTTGAGGAGGCCCGAGCTGCGATGCTATCCTCCGCCAGCCTTCACTTCGGCGGCCCACGTGTTCGGCCCGGCTTCCCCGTACGGCCTTCTGCTCGCTTGGCGAGGTTCTGCCGTCTCTCCCGGCACCAACTGTGGTGGGAGTCCCGCATCCGCAAGGGGGTTAGTTCTCCACACCTGTGGACGAGGGTGTGGATATGTGGTCAGCAGGCGCCCCTTCTGGGTCGCGAGAGACGGCGCTGAGTGCGCCGAGTGTGTAACTGAGCAGGGGAAAGGGGGCGAGAAGGCGGTGGCCGAGGATCTCCATGAGGACGCGGCAGCGATCTGGACCACCTGCCTGGAGTCGCTGGATGGCGCGGGCTCGACGCACAAGGCGTGGTTGGCGCAGACACGCCCTGTCGCGATCTCGGGCGACACACTGGTCTTGGCCGTGCCGGACGAGTTCGTCAAGGAGTGGGTGGAGCAGCGCTACGCTCCCACCGTCCTCGCCGCGCTCGCCCGCACAGCGGGACGCCCGCTGGAAATCCGGGTCACGGTTCGCGAGACCGAGGAGGTCGGCGACGACGAGCAACGTCCGTCCGCCCCGCCGCGGTCGCCGACCGCCCGCCCGCAGCTGACGCCGAAGTACACCTTCGAGCGGTTCGTCATCGGGTCGTCCAACCGCTTCGCGCACGCGGCCGCGGTCGCCGTGGCGGAGGCGCCGGCGAAGTCCTACAACCCCCTGTTCATCTACGGGGGCGCCGGGCTCGGCAAGACCCACCTGCTGCACGCCATCGGTCACTACGCCGGCAATCTCTACGCCCAGCTGCGCATCCGGTACGTGACCAGCGAGCAGTTCACCAACGACTTCATCAATGCCATCCGGGATGATCGGGCAGGAGCCTTCCAGCGCCGCTACCGGGACAACGACATCCTCCTCATCGACGACATCCAGTTTCTGGAGGGGAAGGAGCGGACGCAGGAGGAGTTCTTCCACACCTTCAACACGCTGCACAACGCTGACAAGCAGATCGTGATCTCCTCCGATCGACCTCCCAAGCAGATCGCGACCCTCGAGGATCGCCTCCGCAGCAGGTTCGAGTGGGGCCTTATCACCGACATCCAGCCGCCGGATCTGGAGACGCGCATCGCCATCCTGCGCAAGAAATCGAGCGCGGACGGCTTGAACGTGCCGGACGACGTGCTGTCGTTCATCGCCTCGAAGGTGCAGTCGAACATCCGCGAGTTGGAGGGGGCGCTGATCCGCGTCACCGCTTTCGCCTCGCTGAACCGCAGCCCGATCGATCTGGGGCTCGCCGAGATCGTGCTGAAGGATCTGTTTCCGGACGAGGGTAGCCACGAAGTCTCCGTGCCGATCATCATGGCCGAGACCGCCGCGTATTTCGGCGTCACCATCGAGGATCTCACCGGCTCGAGCCGGTCGCGTCTGCTGGTCACCGCGAGGCAGATGGCCATGTACCTCACACGCGAGCTGACCGACCTGTCGCTGCCGAAGATCGGGCAGGCCTTCGGCGGCAGGGACCACACCACCGTCATGCACGCCTCACAGAAAATCCGCGGGCTCATGCGTGAGCGCCGTAGCATCTACAACCAGGTCCAGGAGCTCACCAACAGGATCAAGCTCCGGGCCCAGCAGGGAGCGTGACAGGGTGCCGCTCGGTGTGGGGATGAGCTCGGATGGTCCGTTGTCCGGCGGTGGACGACCGGGTGAGCCAGCGCCGGCGCCACGCCGTCCACGTGCCCATAGCGCCTGTCGTGGTGGCGTGGTTTCTTTGAGTGTCTCTTGTCTTCAATACCAGTACCGGGGAAGTCAGTGGAGGGTCGACCGTGAAGTTCACGACTGAGCGCGACAGCTTCGCCGACGCGGTTGCCTGGGTGAGCCGGACGGTCTCCACCCGGCCCACCCTGCCCGTGCTCGGCGGCGCGCTGCTCGAGTTGACCGGGCAGCGGCTGCGTCTGGCCTCGACCGACCTCGATCAGACGGGCGAGGCTGTGATCGACGTCCGGGGGGATACCGACGGCAAAGTCGTCGTGCCCGGACGGATCTTCGGCGACGTGGTCCGGAACCTTCCCGCCGGCACGGTCGAGGTGGAGGCTTCGGAGGGAGGGCTGTCGGTCCGCTGCGGCCAGGTGTCACACGAGCTGCGGCTGCTCGACGCCGAGGACTTCCCGCCGCTCACCCAGCCGTCGCTCGACCACCTCGCCCGGCTGCCCGGAGAGGTGCTTGCGGCGGCGGCGGGACAGGTGTCGCGCGCCGCGTCGCACGATGAGGCCCGTCCGGTGCTGACCGCCGTCCTGTTCGAGGCCCAGGCGGAGCGCCTGACGCTGGCGGCCACCGACTCCTACCGCCTCTCGGTTCGAGAGCTGGAGTGGACCTGGCCGCACGAGCCCATGACCGCCCTGGTGCCCGCCCGAGCCCTCACCGAGGCCGCGCGGGCCTTGGCGGGGGAGGCTGAGGTGGAGATCGGCCTGGAGGCGCATCAGATCACCTTCGCCGGTGGCGGTCGCCGGCTCACCTCACGGTTGGTCGAGGGGGAGTTCCCCAAGTTCCGCAATCTGATCCCCTCCGGGTTCGAATGCATCGCCACCATCGATCGTCAGACCCTGCTGGATGCGTTGAAGCAGGTGGCTCCGTATGGGCAGAACAACAACCCGGTGCGGCTCACGTTCGACCGCGACCGCCTGCAGGTCGACGGCAGCTTGCAGGACGTCGGCCGCGGCGCTGCCGCGATCGAGGCCAAGTACGAGGGCGAGACGCTGACGGTGGCGTTCAACCCGACATACCTGACTGACGGCGTCAGCGCGGTGGAGGACAACGAGGTCGTGGTCGAGGTGCAGGACGGCGTCAAGCCGGCGCTCGTTCACGGCAACGAGCGCCGAGGCTTCCTCTACCTGCTGATGCCGGTCCGCCTGCCCGGATAGACCGACCCACCAGCGCATGCACCTCGAGCGGCTGGAGCTGATCGATTTCCGGAACCATCCGGCCGTCACCGTCGACCTGCCGCCTGGGCCATCCGTGCTCGTCGGCGCCAACGGGGTGGGCAAGACGAACGTGCTCGAAGCGATCGGCTACCTGGCCACGCTGGCATCGCACCGCCCCGGTCAGGAGTCCAGCCTGGTCAGGGTCGGGACCGCCGCGGCGATGGTGCGCGCGGCGGCGGTCCGTGACGGCCGTACGATCCTGATCGACCTGGAGATCCGGCCGGGCGCCGGGCTCAGGGGACGGGTCAACCGGAGCCCGGCGCCGCGGGCCCGAGATCTCCTCGGGACCGTGCGCGCCACGCTGTTTGCTCCCGAGGACCTGGCCATCGTGCGAGGCGATCCCGAGGAGCGCCGGCGGTTCCTCGATGCGCTGGCGGTCCAGCGGCTTCCTCGCTACCTGGCGATCAAGCAGGACTACGAGCGCATCCTGCGGCAGCGCAACACGCTGCTACGGAGCGCCGGCGGTCGACTGCCGTCCGGTGCCGGGCTGTCCACGCTGGACGTCTGGGACGAGAAGCTGGCGAGTGCCGGCGCTGAGCTGTGGGCGGAGCGGGTGCGCCTGGTGGAGGTCGTGCGGCCGTTCGTCGAGCGCGCCTACCAGGAGCTGGCGTCGCAGCCGGACCCGGTCGAGATGGTCTACGTCTCCTCGGTGCTCGGGACCGAGGAGCACGAGCCGGAGCCCAAGGCCCTCGCTGAGGCGGTGCGGGAGCGGCTACGAGCGGATCGACCCCGTGAGATCGAGCGCGGCATCACGCTCTCCGGGCCGCACCGGGACGATCTGGCCCTCGCCCTTCGTGAGCTCCCGGCCCGGACGCATGCATCGCACGGGGAGGCGTGGTCGCTGGCGCTGGCCTTCCGTCTCGCCGCGCACCAGCTTCTCGCGAACGAGGGCGAGGAGCCGATCCTCCTGCTCGACGACGTCTTCGCTGAGCTCGACCGGCGGCGGCGAGAGCGGCTGGTCGACCTGGCGATGGCCGTGGAGCAGTCCATCATCACGGCGTCGGCGGCCGAGGAGCTGCCGGAGCATCTCAAAGCGACGATGTTTCACGTGGAACCAGGCAGCATCAGAAGAGAGACCGGACCATGAGCCGGGATCCAAGTCCGGTCGGGGAGGAGATCGAACGAGTCCTTCGGTCACGCGGCTGGCAGCAGCGGCTCCTCGCGGCGCGCGTCCTTGCCCGCTGGCCAGACGTGGTGGGCGACGCGGTCGCGGTCCATTGCCAGCCACGTGGGCTCGAGGACGATGGGACGCTGCTGGTGGTGGCGGACTCGGCCGCATGGGCGACCCAGCTCTCCTATCTCCGCGGCACGCTTCTGGATCGCCTCGCCACGATCGTCGGACCCGGCCTGGTCAAGCACGTGCGTGTCCGCACCGAGGGGGGCCGGAGCCAGCGCCGGCGACTCTGAGCCAGGTGGTCCCATTCCCACGGTCGCTGGCTGTCAGGCCGGGACGGGAATTGTCACGGTTCCAGGGTATGAATCTATGGGCGTCGACCAGCAGCGAGGCGGCTCCGGGCGGCCGCTTGTCGCGAGACAACCTCCGGATACGTGGAGAATCGGAGAGTGCCGAGCCCGGGCCGGAAGGGAACGGGGGAGCACACATAGCAGAACGAGACGGACAGGATAGGCGAGTGAGACCGACTCAGTCATCAGAGACGAGAGGAGCTAGGTGCACGGACGGGACGGCGCTCCGAGCCCGGAGCATGGGAAGAGGGTGAACGACGCGGGAGCGACCCGTCCGGCACCGGTCCGACGCGGCAATCGGCCGTCTGACCTGCGCGAACGGGCCCGGGAGGGCGTCCATCCGTGGTATACTCTCAAGGGAACTTTCCCCCTCCGTGCATTGCGCACACGCTTGGGTTCACGTCATGCCATGACGCCCTAGGTCGCGCCGTGCCCGAATCTTGGGGCCCTTGACAAGGAGTTCAATGGCAACGGCCTATACAGCGGAATCGATAAAAGTCCTGGAGGGCCTGGAGGCGGTCCGCAAGCGCCCGGGCATGTACATCGGGTCGACCGGACTGCGTGGCCTCCATCATCTGGTCTACGAGGTCGTCGACAACTCTGTCGACGAGGCGCTCGCCGGCGAGTGCGACCGCATCGACATCATTTTGCGCGCCGATGGTGGCGTGCGGGTGTCCGACAACGGTCGTGGCATCCCGGTGGACGAGCACCCTGTGGAGCACCGCTCCGCCCTCGAGGTGGTCATGACGACCCTGCACGCCGGCGGCAAGTTCGACAGCAAGTCGTACGCCGTCTCCGGCGGCCTGCACGGCGTCGGCGTGTCGGTGGTGAACGCCCTCTCGGCCCGGCTCGAGACGGTGGTGGTCAGGGACGGCTACCGCTGGCGTCAGTCCTACATCCGGGGTGTGCCGACCGGCCCACTCGAGCGAGTGGAGAGGGCCAGGGGCAGGGGGACCACGCAGACCTTCTGGCCGGACCCGGAGATCTTCGAGGAGCTCGAGTTCCGCCACGAGATCCTGTCCAAGCGGATGCGCGAGATGGCGTTCCTCAACGCCGGCCTCACCATCACGCTGAGCGACGAGCGCCAGGATCCGCCGGTGGTCGAGAAGTACCACTACGACGGCGGCATCCGCGACTTCGTGGCGCACCTCAACGCGAGCAAGGAGCCGATCCACCCCTCGATCGTCTATTTCGAGGCGCAGTCGAACTCCTCGAACGTCGAGGTCGCGATGCAGTGGAACTCGAGCTACAACGACGCGATCTCGACCTTCGCGAACACCATCAACACGCACGAGGGCGGCACCCACGAGGAGGGCTTCCGCGCGGCACTGACGTCGACCGTCAACCGCTACGCGCGGGTCAACAGCCTGCTCAAGGAGAAGGACGACAACCTCACCGGCGACGACGTCCGGGAGGGCCTGACGGCGATCGTCTCCGTGAAGCTCCAGGCCCCGCAGTTCGAGGGCCAGACCAAGACCAAGCTCGGCAATACCGAGATCAAGAGCTTCGTCCAGACCAGCACCAACCGCGCGCTCGACGAGTGGTTCGAGGAGCACGGCGCCCAGGCGAAGGCCATCGTCGTCAAGTGCATCCAGGCCGCCCGCGCGCGCATGGCCGCCCGCCATGCCCGCGAGCTGACCAGGCGCAAGTCGCTGCTCGAGTCCACCTCACTGCCGGGCAAGCTGGCGGACTGCTCATCGCGCGATCCCCGGCAGGCTGAGCTGTTCATCGTCGAGGGCAACTCGGCCGGCGGCTCGGCCAAGGAGGCGCGCAACCGGACCTTCCAGGCCGTGCTGCCGATCCGGGGCAAGATCCTGAACGTCGAGAAGGCGCGGCTGGACCAGGCGCTGAAGAACACCGAGATCCAGTCGATCATCACGGCGATGGGCACCGGCATCGGCGAGGACTTCGACCTCACCAGGGCCCGCTACAACAAGGTCGTGCTCATGGCCGACGCGGACGTGGACGGCTCCCACATCCGCACCCTGCTGCTGACTTTCCTGTTCCGCTTCCTGCGTGGGCTGGTGGAGTCGGGCTTCGTGTACATCGCCCAGCCGCCGCTCTACAAGATCAAGTACGGGCGGGGCATGAGCGACGCCTTCTACGCCTACACCGAGCGCGAGCGCGAGCAGTGGTTCAAGCAGCATGCGGGCAGGAAGGCGGAGGCCCAGCGCTACAAGGGTCTCGGCGAGATGAACGCCGAGGAGCTGTGGGAGACCACCATGGACCCGGAGCGGCGCACGCTGCTCCAGGTGGGCCTCGAGGACGCCGCCGTGGCGGACGAGATCTTCACCATCCTGATGGGGGAGAACGTCGAGAACCGGCGGCAGTTCATCCAGCGTAACGCCAAGGACGTGCGGTTCCTGGATATCTGACAGGGCTCGCCAGACGACGGAAGAAAGAAGGGAACGAAGCATTGCCTGAAGCTCGCCGCATCGAGCCGCGCGACCTCGAGGAGGAGATGCGCAGCTCCTACCTCGATTACGCCATGAGCGTGATCGTTGGGCGAGCACTGCCCGATGTCCGCGACGGGCTCAAGCCGGTGCACCAACGCATCCTGTGGGGCGCTGACCAGGAGGGCGTCCGCGCCGGCGCCAACCGGCGCAAGTCCGCCTACATCGTCGGCTCCGTGCTCGGCCGCTACCACCCGCACGGCGACGTCGCCGTGTACGACGCGCTGGTGCGCCTGGGTCAGGATTTCGCCTCGCGCTATCCGCTGATCGACGGGCAGGGCAACTTCGGCTCGGCCGACGGTGACCCTGCCGCCGCCATGCGGTACACCGAGGCGCGGCTGTCCCCGATCGCGATGGAGCTGCTCCGGGACATCGACAAGGACACCGTCGACTTCAGGCCGAACTACGACAACCAGTTCGAGGAGCCCGTCGTCCTGCCGGCGAGGTTCCCGAACCTGCTCGCCAACGGCTCGGCCGGCATCGCCGTGGGCATGGCGACCAACATCCCGCCCCACAACCTGGGCGAGGTGATCGACGCCACCATCGCGCTGCTCGAGAACCCTGAGCTGACCAGCGAGGACCTGATGCGCTACGTCAAGGGTCCCGACTTCCCGACGGGAGCCCTGATCATGGGCACGGCGGGGATCCGCGACGCCTACCTGACCGGCCGCGGCTCGATCCGCGTCCGCGCAAAGGTCCACGTCGAGGAGTCGAACCGCGGCGGCCAGCGCCTGGTCGTGACCGAGCTGCCCTACCAGGTCTCGGGGGACCGCCTGCTGGCGCGCATCGGCGAGCTGGTCAAGGACGGCCGCATCGGCGGCATCTCGGACATCAACAACGAGTCCAACCGCGAGGGCACCCGCCTGGTCATCGACGTGCGCCGGGACGCCGTGCCCCAGGTGGTGCTGAACCAGCTCTACAAGCACACGCAGCTCCAGGACACCTTCGGCGTGATCTCCCTCGCCCTGGTGGACGGCGTGCCACGCGTGCTGGGCCTGAGCGACATCCTGTCGCACTACATCACCCACCAGGTCACGGTGGTGGTGCGGCGGACCAGGTACGAGCTGCGCAAGGCCCAGGAGCGGGCGCACATCCTCGAGGGTCTCATGGTCGCGCTCGACCACCTCGACGAGGTCATCAGCCTCATCCGCAGCGCCGAGTCGGCGGAGCACGCCAGGACGCAGCTCATGGAGCGCTACGCGCTCTCGGAGGTCCAGGCCACGGCCATCCTTGACATGCAGCTCCGGCGCCTGGCCGCGCTCGAGCGTCGGAGGATCCAGCAGGAGTACGCCGATCTGCAGACCAGGATCGCCGAGCTCAAGTCCATCCTGGACGACCCCTCCATGGTGCGCGGGATCATCAAGGGGGAGCTGCTCGACGTCAAGAAGCGTTTCGCCGACGCGCGCCGCACCGAGATCCGCCCAGAGGAGGGCGAGCTCTCCATCGAGGACCTGATCGCCGCCGAGCCGGTGGTCGTGACGGTCACGCGCACCGGCTACGTCAAGCGCGTCCCACTGACCGACTACCGGGCTCAGGGCCGCGGCGGCCGCGGGGTGCGCGGCGCCAACCTGCGCGAGGACGACATCGTCCAGTTCCTCTTCATCACCAACACCCATCACTGGGTGCTGTTCTTCACCAACAAGGGCCGCGTCTACCGCGTCAAGGTCCACGAGCTGCCCGAGGCTGCGCGCAATTCCCGCGGCACCTACATCGCGAATATTCCAGGTGCCTCATTCCAGCCGGACGAGAAGATCGCGGCAGTGCTGGACCTCGACGACTACGACAGTGGTAGGTTTCTCGTTCTGGGAACCAAGAACGGCATGGTGAAGAAGACAGCGCTGCAGGAATACGACTCGCCCCGCATGGGGCTGGCCGCTATCAACCTGCGGGACGACGACGAGCTCATCGGAGTGAAGCTGACCTCTGGAAACGACGATCTCATGTTCATCTCCCGAAAGGCGATGGCGGTCCGCTTCCGCGAGTCGGAGGTTCGTCCCATGGGAAGGCAGACGAGCGGTGTGACCGCGATGCGGCTTCGCGGTAACGACCAGGTCCTGGCGATGGAGGTGGTCCGTCCGGACTCCGACCTCTTGGTCGTGACCGACGCCGGCTACGGCAAGCGCACGCCGCTCGACCAGTACCAGCGCAAGGGGCGCGGCATCCAGGGCGTCAAGACCGCGGAGCTGACCGAGGCCCGTGGGTTCCTCGCCGGCGCATTCGTGGTACAGGATGAGGACGACGTGTTTCTCATCACTGAGAGCGGGCAGATCATCCGGACTCGAGTCAACGAGATTCGTCGGGCCGGCCGCGCGACTCAGGGCGTGCGGGTCATGCGGCTCGGGGCCAGCGCCCGGGTGGCGGCCGTCGCACCGGTCGTCAAGGACGAGGAGTAGCCCATGGCCAGCCAGTACCCGCACGTCTCGACCCGGCCGGTGGCGGCTCGGCCGGGAGCCGCGGCGGCGCAGGCCGTCGACCGGCGTGCTCGTCTGGTACTGCGCCGGCTCGATCCCTGGTCCGTCCTGAAGTTCTCGCTGCTGTTCTACCTGTGCCTGATGCTGGTCGGGTTGCTGGTGTTCGCCGTGATCTGGTTCGTGCTGGTGAACATGGGCGTCTTCGAGGAGATCACCAAGTTCGCCGGCAACTTCAACATCAACGTGGCGTTCCCGGCCGGCAAGGTCTTCCGCTGGTACATCCTGCTCGGCCTGCTCGGCGTCGTCCTGTGGTCGATCGTGACCGTCCTGGCCACTCTTCTCTTCAACCTCATCAACGACATCACCGGCGGCATCGAGGTGGTCCTCGCCGAGCGTGACCGCCGCGCGCTGCACTGATCCAAGACGACAACGGCGAACGGCCTGTGGTGAGGCCGTTCGCCGCCGCCGTTGTGCCTCTGTCGCTCTAGCAGTCCACGAGCTCCGGCTGCTGGTTCAGGATCTGGCTTCGCGCCGACACGAACCCCTGGTGCTGGCGCCCGCCCGCTCGGGCCGGAAGACAGCAACCCGATGGCAATTCTGGAAGGCGAGCTTGACCCCGAAGTGCTCCTCGAGCGCCCCACGGATCGCGTCGCTGGCCATGGCTCGCAGCAGCTGCCCGCGGCTGTGCTCGTCCGGTGGCGGCACCTGGTTGTCGACGAAGTCGGGGGCCGCGCCCTCGAGACGGCCCGCCAGGCCGGCGATGAGGTTGTAGGCGTACGGCAGGGAGGTGCGGACGCAGCCCGCCAGCTCAGTGGCCGTGACCGGGCCCTGCTCAGCCCGTTGGAGCAAATCAGGTTCAACGCGCAGGGACATCAGCGGCTCCTTTCAGTGGTGCGGTGGGTGGATCGTGGTGCCTGCTGAGGCTGTCGGCCGTCGGCGCGTCGCTCAGCTCGGCTGCAGGTCTGGGTGCAGCAGGAAGTCGGGGTCGATCTGAGTCGTCAGGTCTTCACCTGCCGCCGCGCTGGCCCAGCGGTGGGCGTTGCGGACGTGGAACTCGACAGCCTGGCGGTAGAACTTCTCCCAGTCCCTCGGCGCCCTGTCGGCTTCCGCCAGCATGTCCTGGAGCGCCTTGCGGCTGGCGGGCTCGAGCTCGCTGAAAGGGCGTGGCCGCCCCTTCTCCGCCGCGCGCACGAAGGGCGACCACCGAACCCAGGTGAGCAGGTCCGCGCCGACCTCCTCGCGCAGGAAGCAGAGATCGTCGTCGCTGGACACCTTGTTGCCGACGACCTTGATGCGCACGCCGTACTCGCGCGCATAGTCCTTGTACTGGCGATAGACGGCGATGCTGCGCCGAGTGGGCTCGGCGATCAGAAAGGTGACGTCGAATTTCGTGAACATCCCGGAGGCGAACGAGTCCGCACCAGCGGTCATGTCGACCACCACGTACTCACCCTCGCGGTCGAGCAGGTGATTGAGAAGCAGCTCGACCGCGCCAACCTTGGAGTGGTAGCAGGCAAGGCCGAGGTCTGACTCCTGGAACGGGCCCGTGACCATGAGCCGGACGCCCTCGACGTCGCGCTGGAAGCGGTCGCAGATGGGATTGCGCTCGTCGAGCCTGATCAGGTTCGAGCCGCCGCCGGGCGGGGTCGTCTTGACCATGGAGGCGACCGAGGAGATTCGCGGGTTGGTGCCGCGCAGGTGCTCCTTGATGCGGTCGATCTCGAGGCCCATCGGCGGCAGGGCCGCGGCCCCGTCCTCCTCCAAGCCCAGCGCCGCTCCGAGGTGCTGGTTGATGTCGGCATCGATCGCCAGGACGGGCAGGCCCGCGGTGGCCAGGTGGCGGCTGAACAGCGCGGCGAGTGTCGTCTTGCCGCTACCGCCCTTGCCGACGAATGCAAGCTTCATCTGGTCAGGTCCCTTTTTGTAAGTTCCCTTGTGCAGGTCTCGAGCGATCAGTTCACTGCGCCCCGTACCGCCGGGGCTCAGGCCGCAGAGCATAGAGAGAATGATCCTCATTATCAAGCTCCGTGTGAAGTTCACAGCCGCCAGGCCGCGGAGAGTGGACGAACGCGCTTGCGGCCGGGCTGACGTGGCGAGGTACAATCCGTTGCCGCGTCGGCAACTGGTGGGTGGTCCGAGGTAGCCCGAAGGCGTACCCTCCTGGTGCCGCGGCGATGACCCGGCGCTACCTGCGGAGCACGGTCACGCGCCCCGTGGCGATGGCACCAGGGCCTGTAGCTCAGGCGGTTAGAGCGCTTCCCTGATAAGGAAGAGGTCCGAGGTTCAAGTCCTCGCAGGCCCACAACATAGCCAATGACCAGCGGAAACGCTGGTCATTCTCATCTCCGGCACCGGCCCGTGAGAACGCATAACGGTGTGAGACCTCTTACCTACTGTCGCTGTCACCGGCTACCATCCTTGGCATGGACATCGCCGCCCTGAGTCCTCTCGCCCGCTCGTTCCTCCGGCACCTGCGCGCCGAGAACCGCTCGGAGACCACCATCAAGACCTACATGGCCGGCGTCGCTCAGGCCGAGGTGTTTCTGCGCGCCCGCGGCAAGGGGCTCGTTGACGCGTCCAGGGCTGACTTGGAGAGCTTCCTCGGCGAGCTGCTCACCCGACGCGCTCCCAGCACGGTGGCCACCTACTACAAAGCCCTGCGCATCCTCTTCGGCTGGCTCGAAGAGGAAGAGGAGATCCCCTCAAACCCCATGGCGCGCATGCGGCCACCCATCGTCCCGGACCAGCCGGTCCCGGTGATCCCCGAGGACGCGCTGCGCCAGCTGCTCCGCGACTGCGCCGGCAAGGACTTCGAGTCCCGCCGCGACGCCGCCATTCTCATGCTGCTGCTCGACACCGGCCTCCGCCGTGGGGCGCTCGCCGGCATCCAGCTCGGCGACCTGGACCCCGACTACCAGATCGTCCGGGTGCTCGACAAGGGCCGGGTACAGCGGGAGGTGCCGTTCGGGCAGCGGACCGCGCAAGCCATCGACCGCTATCTCCGCGTCCGCGCTCGCCACAAGGACGCGGTGCTCCCGTGGCTGTGGCTTGGCAAGAAGGGCCGTCTTACCAAGTGGGGCATCGTGATCATGCTGCGGCGACGGGGTAAGGAGGTCGGCCTGCCGGACCTGCATCCGCACCAGTTCCGCCACACCTTCGCGCACCAGTGGCTCGCGGACGGCGGCGGCGAGACGGACCTGATGCGGCTTGCCGGCTGGAGGTCCCGCACAATGCTTCAGCGCTACGGTGCCTCTGCCGCCGATGCTCGTGCTCGTGAAGCGCACCGTCTCCGGTCTCCGGTGGACCGCCTGTAGCAGTTAGCTCAATGCCTGGTGTTACGAGCAAGACAAAAGGCGCACCGCGCCGCTAGCCGCCATTGGCTCAGTGGTCAGAAGGTCATGGATGGTGGAGCCACCGTGCACCGACGTGACCAGGTCATTAGACGCGGCCGTTACGATTAGCCCCTAAGGGCTTATCCTTCCTCTATCGTCGAGTACCGATGATTAGAAAGGTAGGGCTGGATGCCGCGGGGAGCTGACGACCGTTACTGGCGTGTACCTGGGTTGCCCAGTGTGTTTAAGCACACTCTCCTCGACAAGTACGTCCCCCAGTTTGCCGGTATGACCGGCTCCCGCGCCCAGGCTAAGCGGGTGGTCTTCCTGGACGGCTACGCCGGCCGCGGCCGCTATCAAGACGGCTCACCGGCGTCGGCAGAGCGTATCCTCAAGATCGCCCAACAGCAGGGCACCGCCGGCACGGTCTCGTGGACCTGCTTCTTTGTCGAGCGGGAAGACGACGATGCTGCGCAGCTCCCCGCGGTCGTCGACGAGTACTTCTGCCAAGGCGTCACCGCCACAGCACACCATGGGCCTGTCCTTGATGTCCTCGACCAGGTCCTGCACACCGCCTCCGGGTATCCACTGTTCCTCTTCCTCGATCCGTGCGGGCTTGGCATCCCCTACGGGCGCCTTGTCAGCATGTTGTGCGGCGAGCGCCAGGCCAGATGGCCACCCACGGAGGTTCTGTTGAACTTCAGCCTCGACGCGGTGCGACGGATCGGCGGTCACGTCGGCTCCGAGCACCGTTCGGAGGTCACTATGGGCCGGCTGGACGTTGCTCTCGGCGGTGACTGGTGGCGGGAACAGTTCGCCGGCGGCGTAAGCGACGACGCGGTGGCAGTCGTGGTGACCACCTTCGGCCAGCGTCTCGCCGCCGACAGCAACATGACCATCGTCGCCGTGCCAGTACGGCGGGCGCCCACCCATAAGCCGCTGTACCACCTTCTCTTCGGTACGCGCAGCCAGCACGGGCTGTGGAGCTTTGGCGACAGCGTCGCCCGGACCACACAGGCATGGTGGGACACTCTGGAGGAGTACGAGAGCGAGCAGAACCCTCCGGCCCTATTCCCCGTGTCCCAGCTGCAGCGTCCATCTCTGGCGACGGTCGAGCGCCGGGCGGTGCCGGAGATCGCGCTGAACCTTGAGGCGATCTTGCGGGAGCGGCCGTCGTTCCGCGTGGTCGACCACGCTGATCGTCTGTTCGGCACCTACTATGGTCAGGTGCGGGAGCAAGTCGTCCGCGAGGCGATCAAGCGCTTGCACCAGGAGGGACGTACCTCGTCGACCGGGACGGGTCGGCGAATCCGTGACCTTGTGGTTGCCCGTCCTTAGCCGATGCCGACAGGCTCGGGCATCTCGTTGTAGGTCCTCCCGTCCAGGGTGCGGCCGCCCGCTCTCGGGGTTCGGCCGCCCCACTGCTTGAAGAAGAACGGTACGCTGGCATCACGGCAATGATCGCGAATATCTGTAACCCACTCTTGGTGCATGGGGCGAGGTTCAGGTCCGCTCTCCCCGCCAACGATCACCCAATCGATGCCAGTTAGATCCAGCGACGGCAGCGGCCCGAGCAGCGGCTCGCACGACAAGAACCGGACCGAGGCCGGGATGTCCCGCAGGATAGTTGCGCGATCCGTCTGGTCATCCGCCTCTATGGATACCCCGAGCCACACATTCGGCAGTGGGACGGAACCGCGCAGAAGCTGCCGCGCCCGCTTGGGCCGCTTGGTGAGGACTTGGTACGTGTGCTGTGGCGTCGCCGCCATTACCGCAAAGACGTCGGCGACGAACTCCGCTGTCACCTTGGGATGGAACAGGTCACTCATTGAGTTGACAAAGATGACCCGTGGGCGACGCCAGCGCTTGGGGAGCTCCAGTTCGGTCGGGTGCATGGTGACGCCGAAGCCGGGTCCGCTGGTGCGTGGGTCACCATCACGCTGGTACTTGGCTTGACCCATCGCCTTTAACCGCGCTGCCAGTGTGAGGGCATAGCAGTGGTCGCAGCCCTTCGACACCTGGTCGCAACCGGTGACGGGGTTCCAAGTGGCCCCAGTCCATTCGATTTCGCTCCGGTCCCCCATGTCTCCCACCGCCCCGCTAGCGCTCCCAATGACCTTGGTAGTCGCTAGATTCTAGAATGTAGCAAGTGGCCGTGACAGCGGAGCTGAACGGAGCATGGCGAAGCGGAAGACGCAAGGGCGACCTGAGCGGGTGAACGTCCGCCTGACAACCGACGAGAGCGACATCCTCTCTGCGCTGGTCTTCTTGGAGGAGTGCTCTGCCTCTGAGGTTCTCCGGCCAGTCATCACCGCCTTCCTGGCGCAGCAGCGGAAAGATCCCAACGTGCAGCGCGCGCTACAAGCACTGGAGGAGCGCCGAGGTCGCAAGTCCGGACGGGTCGCGTCGCTGCGCAGCCCGGATCGTCCCCAGGCCGCGGAGGCTTAGTTGCCCCACGCAGCCTAGCGGCCCTGACTGAAGTCCTGCATGGAATCCTCCGGCAGCCACGGTGAGCTGGCTGGCGCGGCGGTCGTCAGGCTCCCGGGCGCGACTGCGGGCGCGGAAGAAGGCGTGGGCGGAGGAAAGGCGTTGGGGCGGATAGCATGCACGCCCATGGAATACTTCGTCTACTGCCGTGACCGGCCAGGGACCGGGGAACTGCTGGCGGAGCTGGGCGAGGCCCACTGGTCGTTCATGGACGGCTATGCGGAGGCGATCATCGCCAGGGGGCCGACGCTGACCCCGGACCGGACCGCGCACACCGGCAGCATGCACATCGTTGACCTCCAAGGCGTCGAGCAGGCGCGGGTGTTCGCCTTCGAGGAGCCCTTCTATCGGGCCGGCGTGTACAGCGAGGTGCTGGTGCGCCGCTGGCGTAACGTGCTGGGCCGCACGATGTGGGACTTCCCCGCCGAACTCGGCGATGACCGCCGCTTCCTGGTCATCGGCCACGGCAAGCCGGGAGTGGAGGCAGCCCGCCGGGCCCTGGACGCGGCGCAGCGGCGCTGGCTCGGCGAGCCCGGCCACCGGGACGGGTTCATCCTGCATGGGCCCTTGCTGTCCGACGATGGCGCCGAGTGGGTGGGCAGCGCGCTGCTGGTCCAACTGCGTGACCGTGCCGCCGTCCAGGCCATGCTGGCCGGCGCGCCCTACGTGCAGGCCGGGCTGTACACGAGCGTCGAGATCCATGACTGGCAGTTCGGCGGGCGTTCCCAAGTCTGAGCGCAAGCGGGACCCTGAAAGTTGTAGAGCGTTCTTATCGCACGTCAGGTCAGCTTCGCAGTAGTGCTTGGTGCTGCCATGCCAGGTAAAGGCAGGCCGCGCCGCTAGGCGCTATTGGCTCAGTGGCCAGCAGGTCATAGATTGTGGAGTCGTCAAAGCTGAACTGCTGGCGGTCCGGCCCGTGAGCAACGGTGCCTTCCTCGTTCAACTCGACCAGGTCGTCAAAGACTTCATCGAAAACGTCGGCATCGAATACTGCGACGGTGAGGAGGTCGCCAACGAAGTTCAGGGCGTCAATCCCGGCTCCGAGGCAGTAGACCCGGATCTTGCCGGCCTTGCGCGCGGCGTCGAGTGTGCGGAAGGGTTCGGCGTTGGTGTAGTCGATGGGATCGCCGCTGCCGTCGTGCTCGGGGTTGCCGAGGAACTCCTCGCTGTACTCGCGCATCATGTTGCGCCACAGATCGAAGTCTGGGGATTCGGGCACGGGGAGGATCGAGGCGGGCTGAAAGACCCCGGTGGGCATAACGCTGAGCATGCCGCCGGCGATGGCCACCTGGCCGGCGCCGCGTCGCAGCAGCAGGAACGTGGCGCCGGCTCGGCTACGGCGGATGGTGAGGGTGCTGATCGACAGCAGCAGCGGATACGCCTGCAGGTCGAACGGGTCGCGGACGAGCCGGCGGAAGGGCAGACGGTCCCACGAGCAGCGGTCCGCTCTGAGGTTACCGTCGCGGTTGATCGACGCTAGGGCGATCTCGTGGGCCAGGGCCTCGCCGACGTCGATCATGTCGAAGTAGCGCATGTAGCCGACCGTCACCCCGTCCTGGACGGTTAAGCCTGGCCAATCCAGGCCCAGCAGGCGGTAGCAGAGACGGTTGTCGAACAACCGGGGCCGGTCGAGGTCGCGCATGGCGCGGTGATACTTGTCGTAGTGCCGGCCTGGTGCGACCAGCGGGCGCAGGGGCCGCGTCTCCTCGTGTCGTCCGGTGACGAGCGGCGGCGCCGCGTCGTGCAATACCAGATTGATTGCGCTGAGGTCGATCGGCTTATCGAGTCGCCATTCCTCGGGCGTGAGGATGCCCGTGTTGGCGAGCCTCATGGACGGCGCGTAGAGCCGTGCCGCGAGCTGCGTCAGCTCGGGACGATGCTGGTTGAGCAACCGGCGCGTGCGGAGCCATTCGCGCTGGCTGCTGGCGACGTGCTCGTCCATTCCATCGGCCGGCAGCCCGCCGTCCGAGCGGTCGGCGAGGCCGAGCAGGCGGCGAGGGATGCCCAGCCCGTCAGCGAAGCGCTCGAACAACTCGAGTGCGGTGACGTGCCGGAGACCCCGCTCAAGTTCGCTCACCTGGGGCTGCGGAATGCCAACCAGCATGCTGATATCGGTCTGGCTGGCTCCGGTCCACTTGCGGTAGGTGCGAACCACGGCGCCCATGTCACGGGCGGCGAGGGCGGCGACGATCTCCGGGCGGTCCCAGAAACCAGGGGGCGACGCTGGCGGCTGGTGTCTTCTGGAGGTCACTTGGTCCCACTTCCCTATCGCAATTCTTAGACCATCTCGGTATATGCCCGTGAGCTTTCGAGCGCTGTGCTCCGCCGGCAAGGTTGCCTCATGCGCTCACGACTTCGCATTGGACCCTCGCCGCTGGCGGACAAGCCAGCGGTACACGGTGGTCAGGAGTTCTCGGTCGCTGTCGTCCAATCCGGGATCGGCCTTGACGGCGTCGACCACGCTGGCCGGCGCTGCTCTCGTCCTGCCCGTCCCGTCGTCGCGCGAGTTGGGTGCCAACTCCTCAAGGGAGATGCCGAGTGTGCTCGCGATCGCCGCGGCCACCGAAAGGGCCGGCTGGCTCTGCCCGGCCTCGTAGCGCCTGATCTGCCGGCCGTCCACGCCTGCAGCGGCCCCGAGGTCAGCCTGAGACATGCCGAGCTCGGTCCTGCGTCGGCGGATGACTTCGGACATCTCCATAGGCCGTCATCATCACGGACCTCTCCTTCCCTTGACAACCGGACGTATATAGCCGATCGTGATCGGCAGTATTCGTCCGCTGTGCTACGGACAGGAGAGTCCGCCGCAGAAGGGAGGTGGCATCGACAAAGCAGCCAGTCAGTGAGCGAGTCAGTGAGGAAGAGTTGGTAGGCAACAGAAGCGGCCCCGGGGCAGATGCGAGCTGCACCGGGGCCAGACATCCCAGGTAGGACCCGTCGAAAGGAACCTCTGAGATGCGCGACAAGCGTACCTCTTCAGGCTCGCCGCCTTCGAGCGGTGAGCAGGGCCTCTCACCTGTTGAGCGCACCCTACGCGCCCGACTTGCGGCCCACACCATGCACGCCAAGCACGACGCGCGGAAGACAACCGCGAATGCCCGTGCTGCCTTCCTGGCCCGCTTCGAGGCCGAGGTCGACCCCGATGGAACTCTGTCCCCAGAGGAACGCCGCCGCCGCGCCGAACACGCCCGGAGTGCCTACTTCACTCGCCTCGCGCTGGCTGCCGTCAAGGCGCGGCGTCAGCGCCGCGACGGCGGAGTCGTCGCCATGGGCGGCGAGGACTTGCAGGGACTCGTGGAGGAGGTCACGGCGAGGCGCGTGACGCAGGGTCTCGCAGCCGAGGGCGGTGATGGCAGTGCCGCGTGAGCCTCGCTCCGCCATCAAAGCGATCACCCCACACCAGCGGCGGCTGCTGGCCGAGGCGGTCGAGGCCCTGGCCGACGCGCTCGCTGAGGTCCGGGAGATGGACCCCATGGCGCGCTCGTGGGGCACCGGCACCGTCGTAACCCGGCTGGAGTCGCTGGCTGAGCTGTTGGCCGAGCCCGCCCCGTACTGGGACACGGCGACCTGCCTCAAGCGCGAGCGTAACCGGGCACGCGACATCCCCCGCGAGGCTAGAGCGCAAGCCAGGGCGCATGCCGCCGCGTCTGGGCTAGGGGGTGAGCGCTGATGCGCCGCCCACCCCACGCCCCCGAGGTCGACCCCGCCACCCACGAGGCCACCGACCGGCTGCTTTTCGCCGCCATCGCGGTTCTGGCCGTGGCCACCCTGCTGCTGTGGCTGCTCGCCCAGGTCGCCGCGGTGCTGTTCGGCGCGCACCACTGGCTGCATGTCAGCCTCGCCGACACCGCCGCAGTCCCTTTCCGCGTCGTTCAACATGCCGGCGACCCTCGCCTGGCCTGGCCGCCCGAGGTGCGCCGGCAGCTCCCCGGCCCGGTCGGCATGTACGTCGCCTTGGCCCTGGTCCTGCTCCTGCCGTCGAGCCTGGTGGGGCTGGCGGGGGTGCGCTGGTTCGGGTGGGACCGGCGGGTTCGCCAGCACGGCGCCAAGTGGGCCAGCCGCTGGAACCTGCGCCGCCTGCTCATCCTCAGCCCGCGGCCGGGGCGGATCACCCTCGGCCGCCGCGGCGGCTGGTTCGGCCGGCTGCTCCTGGCGGTGGAGAGCTGCCATTCCCTGCTGTGCTTTGGGCCTGGCGGGTCGCACAAGACCACCGGGCTGGTCATCCCCGGCGTGCTGGAGTGGCAAGGGCCGGTAGTCACCACCTCCATCAAGCCCGACGTGCTGCGCGCGACCCTGCGCCGGCGCCTGGCCATGGGCGAGGTGTGGGTCTACGACCCGCTCGGCCTGTCCGGGGTGCCGGGGGCGCAGTGGACCCCGCTGGCGCACTGCCACACCTACACCCAAGCAAGGAAGGTCGCCCGCACCCTCGCCGACGCCGCCGACGTCCAGGGCCTCAGGGAGCAGGACAACAACTACTGGACGCTGCTTGGCGCCAAGCTCCTGGGCGTCCTGCTGTTCGCGGCGGCCCGCTCGGACCGGACCATTGCCGACGTCGCCCGCTGGGTCGACATCCAAGAGCAGGACGAGGTCACCGAGGCGCTGGAGGCCGCCGGCGACCGCATGGCCCTGGACGCCTGGTCGGCGTGCAAGGCGCGCCCCGACAACACCCTCGGGAGCGTCTATGGAACCGCGGAGACGCTGCTGGACGTCTTCGCCGACCCCGTCATCGCCACATCGGCGGAGGGCTGCGACCTGGACGTCGACGCGCTCCTTCGTGGTGCCAACACCCTGTACCTGTACGCCCCCGCCAACGAGCAGAGCAGGCTCCGCCCGCTGTTCGAGCTGCTGGTCGGCGTCATCATCAGCCACGCCGAGGAGCTGGCCGCCCGCCAGCCGGACGGCATGCTGTCGCCGCGGCTGCTGGTGTGCCTGGACGAGGCCGGCAACTGCGCCGCGCTCGCCAAGCTCCCCGAGCTGGCGACCACCGCGCGGGGGCAGGGCATCCAGCTGCTCACCATCTGGCACGACCTCGGGCAGCTCTACCACCGCTACGGCCGGCGCGCGACCACCGTCTTGAACGGCCACCGCGCCAAGCTCTTCCTGAGTGGGCAGGCGGATGCGGACTCGCTGGAGCTGGCAAGCAAGCTGATCGGTGAGGAGCAGGTCACCCACACCTCGCACACCAATGGGGACGGCCGCGCCTCGGTCACCAACTCGACGGCGTTTCGGCGGCTGGTGCCCATGGAGGTGCTGCGCCAGCTGCGCCCCCGCGAGGGTGTACTGCTGTACGGCCACCTCCCACCCGCACGGGTCAGGCTGCGGGCGTGGTTCCGAGTGCGCCGCCTGCGCCGCCTGGCCCTGGAGTCGGTGCCGGCCTGGCCGCAGGTGCCCCAGCACGCCCACACCCTGCCCCTGCCGCTCGGCGCCGACATCGCCGCCGCGGCCAAGGCGGAGGCTCGCCGGCGGGAGGTGGCCTAAATGGACGCCACCCCCACCAGCGGCCAGGACCGAGACCAAACGCGCTACTGCGCCGCCGCCTGCGACCTCAATCACGCGGCCGTCCCGCATGTGCCGTGGGACTGCAACGGTCCCGACGACGCGCTCACCCTGACCGCCGCCCAGCGCGCCACGGTGCCGGACCGCGAGCTGCCATGGGTCCGCTATGCAACCCCGCTGGTGCTGACTGCCGGCGAGGTGGACCGGCTGCGCTCCCCGATCGGCAGCGCCATGCACGCCCTGGAGGTCGACGAGATCGACCAGGGCGTCGCCGAGGCCGACCGGGTCAGCCCGCAGCTAGAGGCGGTCGACCTGCGCCTGATCCGCGCGAAGCTCGATGCCGAAAAGGGGTCGACCTGCCTGGATGTGCCGGCGCGGTTCTCCTGCCCTGATGCCAACCAGCTCCGCCAGGTCATGGACGAAGCGGCCGGGCGGCTGCATGACCTCATCCGCCGCCGCGACGCCGCCACCCCCGGCTACCTGGTCGGCAGCACGTTCTTCGGCAAGGCCGCGCAGGGGCTCCTCGACTGGTCGTTCGCGACGCTGGAGCGCCAGCAGCACCGCCCTACCGCCCGCACCGAGCCAGCGATCACCGCCAGCCTCGAGCTCACCGACCGCGACCGAGCGCACCTGCGGGAAGAGGCCGACCACCGTCGCCACACCATCACCACGGCCGCGCGGCCGTGGCCGACCGGACGGGGAGGCCGCAGTGAGCGCTGAGCCCACCTCCCCCACCCCGCGGCACCTGGGCGAGCTGCCCAGCCTGCACCTGACCCGCGACGAGGCCAACGCCTTGATCCACGTACTCGACTACACGGCTGCGGCGCTGAGCTTCTACGAGCGCGTCGACACCGGCACCAGGGCGCACGCTCGCGCCGAGGAACTGCTGGAGGTCTCGCGCGAGCTGGGCCGCCGCACCGACCAGGGCTTCGGCGAGGCCGTGCGGGCGCTGCCGCACCAGCAGGCACGGCGGCTATTCGAGGCGACCTGGGGCGAGCGGTTCGACGCCGCCCTGGCCCGCATGCAGCAGACGGACCGGGAGGCGGGCCATGAGCGCTGAGCCCCTGCCTCCCACCAGCCGCAATGCCTCGCTGTCCCCGGCGGGGACCAACGGCCAGGGTCCGCCGCGGGGCGGGGTGTACCTGCTGCACTTCGAGCAGCGCTACGAGCACGCCGGCCACTACACCGGCCACGCCGACGATTTCAACAATCGTGTAGCCGAGCAGGCCAGCGGCGACAGCCGCGCCGCCCGGCTGATGCAGGTCATCGCCCAAGCCAGCATCGGGTTCCGGCTGGCCCGCGTGTGGCCCGGCGCCTCCAAAGCGTACGAGCGGCAGTTGAAGAACAGCGGCGGCGCCAGCCGCTACTGTCCGGTCTGCCAGGAGGAACGCAAGGCGCGCGGCGAGTTCCGCCGCTCCTCCTACGGTCGTGGGGAGCGCCGCGTCGCCCCGTCCACTCGGCTTCCAAGCGCCGACCGGGACCCAGACGGGCGGCAGCCCGGTATCGGGGCGGTGCCCATCCGCAGGGTGCGCCCCAACCAGGTGCGGGAGTTCATGGCGCTCAACCCGTTGTTCGCGCGGCCGGTGAATGCGTCGCTGGCCAAGCAGTGGGGTCGAGTCAAGGGCCGGGAAGAGATCGAGGCCCTGACCCCACGGGTGACCGGGGCGCGGTTTGAGGAAAACGAGCTGCTGTCCCAGGAGCGTGTCAGCGCCGTGACCAGGCGCGCCGTGCAGGCGCGCGTGCTGGCCCGCCAGCAGCAGCTCGACCAGCGCGCCGAGCAGACCCGGACCCAAGCCGTCGCGGCCCGCACGCATCAGCGGCTCGCCGCTGAACGGTCCCCGCGGCGGCCACACCGACGCGACCAGAACACCAGTGGAAGGGAGGGCGGCCATGAGCGCTGAGCATCCCCAGCACGACACCCCCAACCCCGGCCCGGGGCAGGCTCCCGAGGAGGAGCTGCCCAAGCACCCGTTCACCAAGGCGCTGGAGACCTGGGACGCCTGGTCGATGGCCAAGACCATGCGCTTGGCCCTGAACAAGGCCCGCGAGCGGGGCGACCAGGAGACGCTGGCGCGGTTTGAGCGGTACCCGGAGTGGACCCAGGGACCGGGGCCGCTGGAGGCGCTGCGGGCCAACCGCGAGGTGGTCCAGACCATGACCGGTTGGCAGTGGCAGGCCATGCGGGAGGCCCGCGAGCAGGGCCATGGGTGGCGGGAGATCGGTGCGGCGGTCCAGGTCGACGCCGACCGGGCCAAGCGTGACTACCTGGAGCGGGTCGACCGGCAGCGGGATCTCAGCGAGCGCGACCCGGATCTGGCCAGGCTGCTTGGCTATGACCCCCGCTGGCGGGAGCTGGCCGAGCCCAACGACGCCGACCGCGGCGACCGTGCCGACCTGGAGCGGCAGGCGATAGCTCATGACGATCCGGGCTGCCCGGCCGACTGGTCGCGCGGCAACGGCGGACGGGAGGCAGGCCATGAGCGCTAACCCCCAGCCCGCTGCCGAGCCGAGCATTGTTGACGCCGGTGTCCAGGCCGCCGATGCGTGGCTGCGCCGCTTCCAAGCCGCCGTCGTCGGCAGCATGGCGGTGGTCGCCGCCGGGGTCGGCGCGGTGGCGTTCTTCACCAGCTTTGAGGCCAT
>WNFU01004473.1_pt1 | contig 28408 bp, 29 predicted proteins | sample 5400121 | NCBI WGS metagenome assembly WNFU01 (sample SAMN13153360, study PRJNA577476) | soil metagenome | isolation source: 100 cm soil or saprolite under grassland replicate 1 | place: USA:California | collected 2016-06-15 | reverse complement strand
GCTCCACCCACACAAGCTTCGAGCGACCCGTCGCGGCCCCACGATAGTTTGATGTGTGTGGCGCCCTGAACCAACTGCGCGAGATATCCGGTGATCGCGCCCGCTCCGCGAACCGTATCTCCCTCGCGACGAATCAAGAAGGCGTTGGAGGAAAACAGATTCGCCATGCGGGAGGTATCGCCCGTCTGCACCGCCGAATCAAAAACTGCGCGCAGCTGCCAGGTAGCGCGGTCGATGGACTCTGGGGACGGACCGCGGGGAGCGGTCTGCATGCGAGGGACGCATGCCGCGACGCCGATCAGCAGAACGGACGCTAGACGGAGCATACCTCCACGCCCTGCTTCAGCGAGGTCAGCGGGTCACGCGTGGGCACGAATTCATGCGCCACGAAGCCGGTGAAGCCGGTATCCGCGATGGCTCGTGCAATCGCGTGGTAGTTCAGCTCTTGCGTGTCATCCAACTCGTGGCGACCCGGCACCCCGCCGGTATGAAAATGTCCGATGTGGGCGGCGTGCTGCCGGATGGTCCGAATGACGTCGCCTTCCATAATCTGCATGTGGTAGATGTCGTACAGCAGTTTCACGCGGGGCGATCCCACCGCCTCGATGACCGCCGCGCCGAAAGCCGTCCGGTCGCCTTGATAATCCTTGTGGTCCACCTTGCTGTTGAGCAGCTCCACGCAGATCGTCACGCCGTAGCGCTCGGCGGACGGCGCGATACGCTTGAGCCCCGTCACACACGCGTCTGTGGCCTGGGCGTCGCTCCTTCCCTGCCGGTTGCCGAACATCGCAATGAGGTTGGGTACGCCATGCTGCTGCGCCAGCGGCAGCGCGCGCTCCAATTCGCCGACCAGCAAGTCGTGGTTCGCCGGGTCGTTGAAGCCGCGCGGAATGAAATCGTCGCGGATCGCCGCATACCCCATCGAGCAGACCAGTCCGTGCTGCCGGACGATCGGCCAGTCGTCCGACGCGAGCAGGTCGATGCCGGCGAGGCCCATGGCTTTCCCGGCTTTGCACAAATCCGGCAGGGGAATCGAGCGGTAGCACCAGCGGGAGGCGGACTGCTTGAGCCTGCCGGCCGGACGGCCTGACGGCCGGGCGGCCTGCACCTCGCGTGGCAAGACCAGACCACCCAAGAGGCCAGCGCCCGCGACGAGCGCCTCACGCCTGGTGGCCGTCGGGCCGTCCGGCCGTCGGGCCGTCATTTCAAAACTCCAGCTGGCTCAGGTATTTGTAGCTCGTCGCAATGTCGTCGAACGGCTGCGGCGGCTGATCGTGTTCGACAATGAAATGTTTGATGCCGGCCTGATTCTTCTTCGCGAAGATGTTCTTCCAGTCGATCTTCCCCTGCCCCACGTCGACCATCTTATGCTCGGGCGGGCCGGCGGAGTCCTTCACATGCACGAGCGGAATGCGGCCGGGCCAGCGGGCGAAATACGCCAGCGGGTCCTGGCCAGCCTTGGTGATCCAATAGAGATCGATCTCGAGCTGCACGAGCTTGGGATCGGTGCTCTGGAGCAGCACGTCGTAGGGGACCTGCCCTTCCATTTTGGGGAATTCGAAATCGTGGTTGTGATAGGCGAACTGGATCCCGGCATCATGTGCCGCCCGCGCCGCCCGATTGCAGTCTGCCGCGATCTGTTTCCAGGCGTCGAGGGTCATGCGTTTCTCTTGCGGGACATAGGGCATGACGATGTACTCGTGGCCGATCACGTGCGCAGCATCAAGCGACACCTTCCACGCGTCCGGTTCGAGGTTCCCGACATGCGCCGCCGGCGATGTGAGTCCGTGCCGGTCGAGGATCGCGCGCACGTCCGCGGGAGAGTGATCGAAGTATCCGGCGAACTCGACCTCCTTGTAGCCGATCTCGGCCACGTGCGCGAGCGTGCCTTCGAAGTCCGCTTTCATCTGATCGCGGACCGTGTAGAGCTGGAGGCCGACCTTGTCCAATCGTGCGCTGTGCGCGGTGCGCGGTGCGCGGCAAAACAGCGTCGTCGCCCCAACTGCTGCCATCGTTTGCACGAACTCGCGTCGATTCACCCCGCGTACCTCGTTCTTCATAGCTCTCTCCTCTTCATGGCATCGACCGCATACGCAGCGGCCCGCGCCGTGAGTGCCATGTAGGTAATGGATGGATTCTGGCAAGCCGTCGACGCCATGCAGGCGCCGTCGGTGATGAACAGATTCGGCACATCCCACGATTGATTGTGCGCGTTGAGGACCGACGTCTTTGGATCTTTGCCCATCCGCGCCGTGCCCATCTCATGGATGACGAGACCGGGCGGGTTGTTGCTCGTGTAGGGCTGGATGTCGTGTGCCCCCGCCTCGGCGAGCATCTCGGCGGCACTGATCGACATGTCGTGGACCAGCGCCTTCTCATTCTCGCCATATGCGCAGCTGATCCGGGCCACCGGAATGCCCCAGGCGTCAACCTTGTTCTTATCGATCTCGACGACGTTCTCCTCTTTCGGGAGCATTTCACCGAAGCCGTAGAGGCCGAAGCCCCAGGGACCAGGTTTGCGGAGCGACTTCTTGAAGTCGGCGCCAAAGCCCGTCTGCTCCATCCCGCGGCCCCAATCGGACCGGCCCCCGCCCCCCTGGAAGCCATACCCGCGCAGGAACGACGATTTGCCCTTCCCGATGTTGCGGAATCGGGGCACGTAGATGCCGTTGGGGCGATTGCCAATCGAATCGCGGTCGAGCGGACCGTCGATCCGGCCGTTGGCGCCGCCGCCCATGATGTGATCCATCAGATTCTTACCAACCTGACCGCTCGAATTCGCGAAGCCAGTCCCGGAGTTGAGGAGGATCCGCGCCGACTCGATGGTGGACGCGCACAGGAAGATGATGCGCGCCTGGAACTCGAGCGCGTGCTTGGTCTGGCCATCGATGACACGCACGCCGGTCGCCCGGCCGCGCCGTTTGTCATAGGTGATGCTGTGGACCACGCTGTAAGGCCGCAGCGTGAGGCGGCCGGTCGCCTGGGCGGCCGGCAACGTCGCATTGACGCTCGAGAAGTACGAGCGCGTGATGCAGCCGCGGTGGCACGGCCCGCAGTAGTGGCACGCGGCGCGGCCATTGTGCGCCTCGGTGAGCACGGCGCAGCGGCCGATCGTGACCATCCGCTCGCCCGGCCAGGCGCGACTGACGGCGTCGCGCATCGTCTGTTCGACGCAGTTGAGCGCCATGGGCTTGAGGAATTTGCCGTCGGGTAACTGCGGCAACCCCTCCGCCTGGCCGCTGATGCCGACGAACGTCTCGACGTGGTCATACCACGGCGCGATGTCGGCGTAGCGAATCGGCCAGTCGACGCCGATGCCTTCGCGCGCGTTCGCCTCGAAATCGAGGTCGCTCCAGCGATAGACCTGCCGTCCCCACATGATCGACCGCCCGCCAACCTGGCGGCCGCGAATCCACGAGAACGGCTTGTCGGGAGGCGTGGTGTACGGGTTTTCGAGGTCGTTGACGAAAAACTTGTAGGCCATCTCATCGCACGCGTAGCACTGCTGCTGGATCGGCTGTTCCCGGGACAGGCGTTTGTGGTCGCCCATGCCGCGGAACTTCATCTCCCACATCGGCACGTGCTCGACGTAGTCGATCTCGGGATTGATCGGCCGACCCGCTTCGAGGACGAGCGTCTGCAGGCCGCGCTCGGTCAGCTCCTTCGCCGCCCAGCCGCCCGACATGCCCGAGCCGATTACAATGGCGTCGTAGGTTTTCATTGGTCGAGGGGGTAGCAGGGCTCGTAGCGGCCCGGCACGACGCGGTAGTGCAGCTCGGAACTCGCGCCGACTTCCGATGTGTAGTAGCCCGTCAGCGTCAACCACTTGATGCCTTGGAAGAAATTCTTCGATGTATCGCTCTTCGTGTCGCGCAGTCGCGCCAGCTCGTAGTCCAGATCCGTGAGGATCTCGGTCTGCTGCTGCGCTGTGCACGCGACGAAATCTTTCCCGAACGACGCGCGGCTTCGCTCATCCACGTTCGCGAGCCCGGCCGCGAACACCTGACGCTGCTCGTCATCGCCCCAATCGGCGAGCATGACGTCGATGAATGCGGACACGCCGGCGTCGCGGGCGCCCGGCGTATCGGTCTTGGGAATGATCAGCTCGGCAATCGTGGCGACGGTTTCATTCTGGTGGGCATCGAGCGCGCGCAGGGTTCCAGCGCGTACCCGATTGTGGACGGCGCGGCCGACTGCGAGGAGCTGATCGGGGAGCGCAGCCGCCCCGGCGAGCAGGAGCAGTGCTTCACGCCGGTTCATGCTTTAACTTGGCACGCAAACGGCCCGCTGGCCATGTGGCCGGCGGGCCGTCACACTTCGTCAGGTTATTCGAAGGGCAGAGACGTACCGAACGTCAGCGATTTCACGTCGTAGAGTGTGCGGCGTTCGACTTGGAACATCCGACCGCCAAGTCTCAGGCGAATGCCCCAGCCCCATGTGGACGTGATATGGCCGTATGTCCTTGAACGCTCGACGTAGGTCCCCTGCGGATTCGTGGAATCCCACAGGTAGGTTGTACCGTTTATCCAGACTTGCCGAGCCAGAACGCCGACCGTGAAATACGGCGAGATCCGAGCTCTCGGCAAGGGCGTCAGGGCTGATGTCAAACCGAAGACCAGATCACCACGTTGGATCTCACCGCTGTAGTATGTGCTGCTCCCAAGGGCATTCACGAACCCCTGTGACGGTCCCCAGCTACCGCCCATAAGAAGACCAAGCCGAAACGGACCACGCCGCCCCACCAGATCGTAGTCGGCACGCACACGCAACCCCCACACGCCGCGCGGGATTATCGACCAGTCGGGACCAGCTGAGAGCGTCCAGCGCGATGGTGCTTGTGGCGTTTGAGCCGCGGCGGGACTAACGAAGGAAAGCGCGAGCGGCAGAACGAGGAAAGAGCGCATGGGTCCTCCTTCAGAAGTTCTTCTAGAACGGCAGGTTCTTACCGAGTGTCAGTGACCTGGTACCAAAATTCCGCATTTCGAGCTGGAACGTGTGACCACCGATTCGCGCGCGAATCCCGATCCCCACCTGCGCGAGAAGGTCACCGTAGGTTCGTGACCTCTCCGGACTGCTCCAGGCGAGCGACCCATCGGCATTCCTGAACGAATTCGCACCATGAGACCACGATTGGCGTGCGTAGACCCCCATCATGATATAGGGCGAGAACCTCGCACGTGGCAGCGGTGAGATCGCCGCGGATAGTCCGATTGTCAGATCGACCGATTGCTTGAAGCCGCCGTAGCTCGAGCCATCGAGATACGACGCGAAAAAGCTCTGCGTCGGCGACCAAAAGGTGCCGGCCTCCAGTCGCAACCGAAACGGACTCGTCGGTCTGGTGAGATCATATTCTGCGCGCAGCCGGCCACCCCAGAATTGACCACTGACTGTAGGGGTCCATTCGGGACCGGCCGACAACGTCCAGCGCGTCTGCGCGGCACCAACTGTGGTTGTGAGAAGAAGAGCGACACTAACGATGAAGAACCGCACCGGCCCTCCTTGAGGGGTTCTCCTCAACCTCGTAGAGCGTCTCGCCGCCCGCTAGACGCCCCGCGCCAAGCGTCATAATCCCTCCGATTTACCGCCGTTGCTGCGCGAACAGCCAGGTCCTGAACTCCTCGGAGGCGTAGGCGGCATCCCACGAGTTGTGGTTCAGGCCCAGGAGCTCTGTGTAGTGCACGTCGACTCCGGCCGCCTTGAGCGCAGCGGCAGGCTCACGCGACCCGTTCACGTTGACGACCTGATCGACCTCGCCGTGGAAAATCCAGATCGGCACCTTCCCGAGGCGCTGCACGAGCATCGGCATCACGTGGGCGCTGTCGCCCGGCACCACGGGGACCGAGCCACGGAACTGCGGGAACTCACGGACCCAGCCACAGATCGGCACAACGGCCGCGAAGAGCTCCGGATGTCGAAAGGCGACGTACCAGGTCCCGTGTCCGCCCATCGAAAGGCCGGTCAGATAGACACGATTCGGATCCACGTGGAATTCTCGCATCGTTTGCTGCAGCGCGGCGACGGCCATGTCGGCGGGAGTCCCGACCCACTGGGAATCGCGTGGTACCTGTGGGAACACCACGATCGCGGGATAGCGCGAGGGGTTCTGCCGGATCGCCGGCGCCAAGCCGACGTTGGTCTGCAGGAGGCCGTCGTCACCGCGCTCGCCCGCGCCATGCAGAAACAGGATCGCCGGCCAGGTCGGTTTCGTGACGTAATCTGCGGGGACGTAAACCTGATAGTGATATGACTTCCCGGCCACGGAGATGTTGCGATCGAGAAACCCAGTTTGCGCTTGCTGGAGCGAAGCGGTCATCCCGAGCAGCAGGAAAAGCATGGTCCCCCCGGAGATCAAGAGATTTGGCCTATCGGTTACCAGGGCGGCGGCGTACCGGGTTGGTCCGTGGTCGCACGGCGGCGATCCAGCGCCGCCAGCACCTTATCCACCACCCACACCAGCAGCTCGTAGACGGCCACCGCCCCGAGCACCGTGAACACGCCGGCAATGATCGCGGCCCAAAGCGGGCTGCCGTTTTCCATCAACTTGTTCCGGTAATGGTCGAAGTCAGCGACGTACTCCTTCATGGTGAGAGCACGGCCGCGCGCGACATCGCTCGCGATACTCTGGCCGATGCCGTAGCCCGCCACAATGCCCAGCAACACCGCGACGATCACGCGGGCAACGATCCTGCGAGTTCGCTGCCCTGCCCCCTCAGACATCGGTCGTTCCGAGTTAATAGCCGTAGCCCTCCACTCCTGCTGCTCGCCAATCGGCGGTATAGAAGACCGACACGGCGGTCCCTCCACCCGACGCACGCGCCGACCTTGCGTGGCAAGCGTAAGCAATTGGTGAACCCAAGTATGAGAACCCCAGCGGCGCAACGGCGTCACACCCGGCAAACGTCCATTGCCGGCCTTCCACTGTCAGTCCTCGATACCAATCGGTGAGATCGGTGCTGAGAAACTTGCGGAATCGTGCTGTGATCGGCGCACTGTCCGGCTGCGTCACGATCGCGCGCAGTAATGCGGGGATCGCCACCGGCGGTTGCCTCCCGCTCGTCGTCGTGACCAGGTGCGGCGCCTGCAACGCGGGCTCGAGCAGCCCGGCAATTCCGTACGCGATCGCGCCCACCTGCGCCTCGGCGAGATTCGCCAGCACGATGACGGTGAGACCCCCCGCCGACTGCGGGTAGCGGGCAATGGCCGTCTTGAACCCCTGCCAGCTTCCGGTGTGCGAGATGCGCCGCTGGGCTCGTTGTGGCAGCAGGTACCATCCGAAGCCGTACGGATAGTTCGCGCCGTCGCTCAGCCGCACCGGTGTCCACGCCGTATCGAGCGCCGCGGCACTGGGCACTCGGGCGTGATTCAGCGCGATCGCCCAGCGCGCCAAATCGCGCACGGTGAAGTAGAGCGCCCCGTCCGCGGTGGTGTTGAGCGTCGGCGCCACCCACTCCTGATTCTTGAGCGCCCCGTTCTCCAGGCGATAGCCAGCCGCCCGATTGGGGACGATGTCGGCTTCCGAGATGACGCGAGAATCGGTCATGCCGAGTGGGCGGAATACCGAATCGCGCAGCAGATCGCCGTAAAAGCGACCGCTCACGCGATGAATGAGCGCACCCAGGAGCAGGTAGCCGGTGTTGCTGTAGCTCCAGCGTTCGCCCGGCCGGAAGTCGAGCGGCCGCGACGCCGCGAACTTCACGAGCTCGTCTTCGGTGTAGTCCTTGCGATAGTTGAAGGTCGAATCGGTGTACTCGGCGACGCCCGACGTGTGGGTCAAGAGGTGCCGCACGGTGATCCCCTGCCACACCGCTGCCCCCTCGGGAAACCAGCCCACGATCGAGTCATCGAGCCGGAGCAGATGATGATCGGCCAGCATTTCGACGAGCGCGGCCGTGAACTGCTTGCCCATCGATCCCGACTGATAGACCGTGCTATCCGACGCGGGCGCGTGCAGCTCGACGTTCGCGAAGCCGTAGCCGCGTGACAGCACGATACGGTCGCCGCTGAGGACGGCCAGGGAGAGCCCGGGAATGTGCTGGCGTTCCATCTCCGCGAGGACGTAGCGGTTGATGGCTCCCGTGTCGCTCTGCGCGAGCAGCAGCAGAGACAGCAGCAGGCCTGTGGTCACCGGGTGTCGTGCACGCCCCAGACGCTGCGCAGTACGTCACTGATTTCCCCAAGCGTTGCGCGCACGCGCACGGCGTCCAGGATCGGCTCCATCAACGGCGCGTCGGATTGGCGTGCGGCCGCCTCGAGGGCCGCCAGCGTGCTCTTCACCCCTCCCCCGTCCCGCGTCCCCCGTAACTTCGCAAGACGTTCGCGCTGCATGTCGGCCAGCTTTGAGTAGTCCGGGCCGGAAATCGGCGGGATCAGCTCTCCCGTGACGTATTCGTTCACTCCCACCACGACTTGCTTCCCCGCCTCGATGTCACGCTGTTGCTCGTAGGCGCTGCGGGCGATCGCTTCCTGGAAAACGCCGCGCTCAATCGCCTTGACGGCTCCCCCGCCACGCTCGATCTCTTCGACCAACTTCCTGGCCTCGGCTTCGATGCGATCCGTCAGTGTCTCCACATACCAGCTGCCGCCGAGCGGATCGACGACGTCCGGCACACCCGTTTCGTGCGCGAGCAGCTGCTGGGTTCTGAGCGCCAGCGTCACGCTGCGCTCGGTGGGAAGCGCCAGCGCTTCATCGTAGGAGTTCGTGTGGAGCGACTGCGTGCCGCCCAACACGGCGGCCATCGCCTGAATCGCCACGCGCACCACATTGTTGAGCGGTTGCTGCGCCGTGAGCGTCGCGCCACCCGTCTGGGTATGAAAGCGGAGCCGCGCGGCGGCGTCGGCGGCGTTGAACTTCTCTTTCATGAGCCGCGACCAGAGCCGGCGCGCCGCGCGGAACTTGGCGATCTCCTCGAACAAATTGGTATACGCCGCGAAGAAAAACGAAATCCGCGGGGCGAAGTCGTCGACCGCGAGTCCGGCGGAGCGCGCGCGGCGCACGTATTCGAGGCCATTGGCAAACGTGAAGCCCAGCTCCTGCACCGCCGTCGCGCCCGCTTCCCGCATGTGGTAACCCGAGATCGAAATCGGGTTGACGCTCATCTTGGCGCGGGAGGTGAACCGAAAGATCTCGGCGACGAGCCGCAGCGACGGCTCCGGAGGATAGATGTACGTGCCCCGCGCGATGTATTCCTTGAGAATGTCATTCTGAAGCGTGCCTTCGAGCTTGGTGAGCGGAACGCCCTGCTCTTCCCCGACCGCCACATACATCGCGAGCAGAATCGCGGCCGTCGCGTTGATCGTCATGGACGTGGAGACGCGATCGAGCGGGATGCCATGGAACAGCCGCTCGAGATCCTCCACGCTGTCGATCGCCACGCCGGCGCGTCCCACTTCCCCGTCCGCCATCTGATGATCGGAGTCGTAGCCCATCTGGGTGGGTAGATCGAACGCGACCGAAATACCCGTCTGTCCGGCGTCCAACAGGTGGCGAAAACGGGCGTTCGTCTCTTCGGCCGTGCCGAAGCCCGCGTACTGGCGCATCGTCCACAGCTTGCCGCGATACATCGTGGGGTAGATGCCGCGCGTGAACGGCGGCTCGCCAGGCGCGCTGTGATCGTTCACGGGACGTTCCAGCCAATCGGGTGTCACCGACCTGTAAGCACCGATCGCGCGAATGCGACGTCGCGTTTGGAGCCGATGATCAGCGGGGTGCGCTGGTGGAGCTCGGCGGGTTTGATGTCCAGGATGTCGCGTTCGCCATCGATTGCCGCACCGCCCGCCTGCTCGACCACGAACGCCAGCGGCGCCGCTTCGTAGAGCAAACGCAGTTTGCCGTGCGGCGAGATCGTGTCGGCAGGATAGAGAAAGACGCCGCCCGACATCAGGTTGCGGTGGATGTCGGCGACGAGCGACCCGATGTAGCGCGCGTTCTTCGCTTCGACCCGTCCGCCGTCGCCGTTTTTGAATGCGCCCACGACGCGCTGGATACCGGGCGCCCACTTGTTCCAGTGACTCTCGTTGACGCTGTAATACTGGCCGACGTCGGGCGAGCGGATGTCGGGGTGTGACAGCAGAAACTCGCCGATGGTGGGATCGAGCGTGAAGCCGTGCACACCCTGCCCCGTCGTATACACGAGCATCGTGCTCGAGCCATACAGGATGTAGCCGGCGGCGATTTGCGCGCGGCCCTTCTGGAGACAGTCGGCGAGCGAGCCTGGACCCTTTTTGGTGGCGCTGCGCCGATGAATAGAGAAAATCGTGCCGATCGAGACGTTGACCCCGATATTGGTCGAGCCGTCGAGCGGATCGTACAACAGCACATACTTGCCGCCGCGCCGATCCTCACGCACCTGGATCGGGATGGGCTGTGCGTCCTCCTCCGACGCCACGACACACACCCGGCCCGTGTGCGCGACGCTGTGGCGCACCGTCTCGTTGGCGAATAGATCGAGCTTCTGTTGCACCTCGCCCTGGACGTTGATCGCACCCGATTCGCCGAGGATATCGGTGAGGCCGGCGCGTCGCACCTGACGGGAGATGATTTTGGCGGTGCAGCTCATCGAGCCAGCGGTCCGAAGTCGCGCCGCGTGACCCGTGATGCCCCACCTTCAGCAGCGTCACCCGCCCGACCTGACCCGCAAGATGCGACTCGGTCGGGATTCCCGCATCGCCCGCGAGGAGCACCCGCGTGCGCCCGTAGGTCACGAGCAGCACGACCGATTCCTCGTTGATGTCCGTCTGGCTCACCGCCCACGCCGAGTCCGGACTCAGCACGTCGATCGTGACGCCATCGAGCTCCAGGCGGTCGCCGCGCCGCGCCGGCCGCCACTGGGCACCATCGTTCTCGACCGCGCCGAGGAAACCAAGATACCCCGCATCCGGCACCGGCTGTCCCGGCTCGAGCACGAAAGCCGGATCGAACGCATCGAGCACCGCCGGCAAGCCGCCGAAATGATCGAGATGCGCGTGCGTGGCCACGATCGCGGCGAGCTGCGTCGCGCCTGCCTCGCGCAAAAACGGTACCACGACTCGGCGGCCGGCATCTCCCTGTGGTCCGCGCGGCCCGCCGTCGATCAGCAGCCAGCGCCCCGCCGGACTCCGCAACGCGATCGCATCACCTTGGCCGACGTCCAGGAAACTTACGGTAAGGCAATGACAGTCTGAAAGGCGTGTAAAGGCGTGGAAAAGCGCGGTCCACGAGATGAGCGTACCGACGAACCCAACTCGCGCTGCGATCACCCACCGCCGGCGCGGCGAGTTCCACAACCACCACGCGAGAGCTAAGACCGCCAACCAGACGGCGGCGGCGCGCGGCCCCGCAATCATGATGAAGTGACCGCCCGGGAGCGCTGCGGCGGCGCGTGCGACCACGTCGAGCAGCGCCAAACACAGCCCGGCGCCGGCCGCCAGCCAGCTCGATGAGAGCAGCAGGGCCACCATGAGACCGGGAACCGCGAGTCCGGCCAGCGGGATGGCGGCGACGTTTGCGACGACGCCAATCGGGGCGACCGTGCCGAAGGTGTAGGCCGTGATCGGCGCCGTGAGCAGCGTCGCCGCGGCGGCGGGGGTGAGCAGCCGTACCGCTGTGGGAAGACGTTCAGTCGCCCGCCCCGCCCAGATCACTGCGGCGACCGCGGCGACCGACAGCCACGCGCCGACCGACTGCACGGCCCACGGATCGCCGAGCATGACACACAACGCCGCGAGCGCGACCAGTCCTCGCGGCGCGACCACGCGCTGGCGCAGCTTCGCGATGTCGAGGAGCGCGAGCATCGCCACCGAGCGCGCCGCGGGCGCGGGAAAACCGAGCAGCCAGACGTACGACAGCATGACGCAAGTCCCGGCCGCGAAGCGCGCGCGCGCTCCGAGCCGCAGGCGCACGAGTACGACGTTCACCCAGGCGGCGAAGAACCCGACGTGCAGTCCCGAGATCGACAGGAGGTGCGCGAGACCCGAGCGCGTGTAGCGCTCGCGCAGCTCGGCATCGAGCTCGGCGCGACGCGCGATGACGAGCGCGTCTACCAGCGGCGCGCGTACGCCGAACAGGCGCCGGCTGCGCTCGGCGATCCGATCGCGCAGCGCGCCACGCCCGCGAGGGACGGCGTCGAGCTCGCGCACCCGCCGCGCCACGAGGATGCCGCGCCCGGCGTCACCGAGAAATCGGCCCGCGACGACCCACGTCGTACCGCCGCGCGCCGGATGCCCTTCCGGCCAACGCATCGTCAAGGAGCCGCGACAGGTGCCCGCCTGAACGACCCCTTCGACGACACCACCGCTGGCGGGCACGGGATCGGTGAGCCTGATTATCGCGGACCGTGTGTTGTTAACCCCGGGGCGCGGCCCCGGGGCACTCCACCCACCGACGCATGAGGCGCGCTGTTCGCGTAGCGCCGCGCCGCCCCACAGAATGCCGGCGACCAGCATGACGCCGAGTGCGGCGCCGAGCGGCGCGCGTCGGAAGAGAAATGCTGCGCCGATCAAGACGCACCACGCCGTTGCACGCAGTTCCACGCCGTTCAACGCCGTACCGAGGCCGGCGGCGAAGGCAATTGTGAGATAGAGAATCGGCGGGCGCACCGGCCCGCCTCAGGCTACAGCTGGCTGGGTTTCGCTCCGCAGCGAGGGGCGAGGGCGACCTTCCGGAAGGCCTCGAGGAGGGCGACGTCGAGCTTGGCCTTCTCCTGGTCGCTCTGCAGCGACAGCTCGGTGAGGATCTCGCCCTGGCGCGTAGAGACGTAGTGAGGTGAGAGGCGATTGAGCGCGAAGACGAGCACGTCGCTCCGGCAGGTATCGCAACCGCAGAACTTGGGAAACTTGTCGCGCAGGCTCTTGTACTCCCGCTGCACGACCTCCATGGTCACGTTGGTTACTGCCATGCGACCTCACCCCCACCCCCTGCCCCCCTCTCCGCGACGCGGAGAGGGGGAACGGAGGTGACGGCGGTGAACGTCGAGCCGGTCGTCCCGGTGAACCGCACCCGACGGTAGGTCCCGATCCACTCCGGCGGCCCGTCCAGCAGCGCAATCTTGTTCGTGCGCGTCCGCGCCTGCAGTAAGTCGCCGCGCTTCGCGGGTCCTTCGACCAGGACCTCGTGGGTCGTACCGACGAGTCCGATGTTCTTCCGCTTCGCCACGCGGCGCACCAGCTCGATGAGCCGGCCGATGCGCTCGGTCTTGGTTTCTTCCGACACGTGGTCCTTGATCCGTACGGCCGGTGTGCCGTCGCGAACTGAATACTTGAACGTGTAGGCGTCGTCGAACTGGACCTGCTCCACCAAAGACAGTGTTTCCTGGAACTCCGCTTCCGTCTCGCCCGGGAATCCCACGATGATGTCGGTCGAGAGGGCGATGCCGGGCACCGCGGCGCGCAGCGCCGCCACGACGTCGAGATAGCGGTCCCGGTCGTAGCGCCGCAGCATCCGCTTGAGGGTGCGCGAGCTGCCGCTCTGCACCGGGAGATGCACGTGCTCGCACACGGCTGGCGTCTCGGCCATCGCCGCGAGCACGCGCGGCGTAAAATCCGTGGGATACGGCGACGTGAAGCGCACGCGCCGCATGCCATCCACAGTTCCCACGGCGCGGAGAAGATCGGCGAAATCATGCTCGCCGTCGTGATAGCTGTTGACGGTTTGGCCAAGGAGCGTAACCTCCGTCGTGCCGTTCTCCGCGAGGCGCGCGACCTCCTGCACGACGTCGGCTAACTTGCGGCTCCGTTCGGGCCCGCGTGTCATCGGAACGATGCAGAAGGTGCACCGATAATCGCAGCCGCGTTGCACCGTTACGAACGCCGAGACCGGATTGTCGCGGACCGGCGGAACGTCCTCGTAGTGTTCCCACCCCTTGAACGCGACCTCGGCGGCGCGCTCGCCACCCCTGGCACGCTCGATCAGCTCGGGCAAACCGCGGTAGCCGTCGGGTCCGATGACGAGATCCACTTGCGGGACACGCTCGAGCAGCTTGGGGCCAAGACGCTGCGCCATGCATCCCACGACACCCAGCACATCTCCCGGGCGCTTGTAGCGTTTCAGCTCCCCCATGCGTCCCAGGACCCGCTGCTCCGCGTGATCGCGCACGGCACAGGTATTCACGAGCAGCACGTCCGCCTCGGCGGGATCGGCGGTGCGCACGTAGCCCGCACGGCCCAGGACACCGAACATCAGCTCGGAATCCGAGACGTTCATCTGGCAGCCGTAGGTCTCGATGTAAACGCGGCGCATCGCTAGTTGACCGTCACCTCGAAGCGGGGACGTCCGTCCCACAGGTGCGTATCAAGATAGACGCTCAGATAATCTTCCGTCATCACCTCGACTTGACCCTTCCGTCGGCCCGTGACGACGCCATCAGCTGTCTGCCCTCTGCGGTCCTGACGATAGGCCGCCGCTTTCGTCTCGCCCAGCTCCCGCAGCTCGCGCGCCCGCTCGCGAATCACCTCCGGCCGGAGCTGGCCGGCAAGCCGCGCCGCCGGCGCATCGCGACGCACGGAGAACGGAAAGACGTGGAGATAGGTGAATGGTAATGCGTGTAAAAGCGTGAGAGAGGCGTGGTGATCGTCCTCGGTTTCGCCCGGAAATCCGGCGATTACGTCGGCACCGAGACCCAATACCGGTAGCCGCTCTGCCAGCCCGTCGATCCGCGCGCGATAGGATTCCGCCGTGTACCAATGCCGGCCCATGCGCTTGAGCATGCGGTTCGAGCCCGACTGCAGCGGCGCGTGCACATGGGCCGCCAGGTTGCGGGGCGCTTCGACGAGGAGGCGGGCGAGCGTGTCGTCCACCTCTGTGGCTTCGACGCTGCCGAGGCGGAAGCGCACCTGGGGGACGGCGGTAATGAGGGATTCGAGGAGGTGGCCTAGTGACCGGGCCTGGGGCCTAGGGCCTGGGGCGGCATCCCCAGCCCCCAGCCCCCAGGCCCCAATATGCACGCCGGTCAAAACGATTTCCGCATGGTGATTCGCCAAGACCTGCGCTTCTTCGACTAATTCGGCGACTGGCCGCGATCTGTTCGCGCCGCGCGCCAACGTCGTCGCGCAAAACGTGCAATGCTCGTCGCAGCCGTCCTGAATTTTCAACAGAGCCCGGGATCGAGCGTGTGAACGTAGGGGCGCAGCATGCTGCGCCCCTACCTCATCGAACCCTGCCGCACGTAAGACCATCCTCGCATCCGCGTTGGGAACCACCGCGCGCACCGACGGCAACGCCGCGATCGTCCCGTCATCGAGCGCGGCCGCGCAGCCCATGACGATGGTTTGCGCGCGCCCTTCCCCGGTCTTCGCCACATGTCGCACGAAGCGCCGCAGCTTGACTTCGCTTTCGTTTGTGACGGTGCAGGAATTGATGACCGTGAGGTCGGCGAGCGTGGGATCTGCGACGACGACCGCGCCGCTGTCGTCGAACGCTTGCCGGACCCGCTCGGTGTCGTACTGGTTGGCCTTACACCCGAAGGTGTGGAAGTAGACCTTCACGGCCGCACGGTCAGCCCCAGCAGAAACGTCCAGACGCGCTCGGTGAGCCCCGTCCCGTTGCGCTGCAGCCGCTCGATGCCGAGGTCGAGACGGCCGCGGCCGCCCGCGAATTGCCGGCCGAGTCCCGCGGAGTATCCGACCTCGGTCGGGGTCTTCCCCAGGCCGAAGGGAAGCTGCCCGCCGCGCAAGCCGAACCGGAACGGTGATGCCGGCGATCCGATTTCCAAGCCGACCGACCAGTTGAACGTGTCGTGGGCATTCGGCACCGTGTTGGCTCCGGCCCAGTTGCGCCACGTCACGGTACCCGCCACGGTCGCCTGTGTACCGGCGCGCCACTGCACCCCGGTGCCATACATCACCGGCAGATCATTATCGCCCACGGTGTGGCCGCCAACGTCGGCGCGCAGCCTCGAGTCGGAGCGGAACCATCCGGCAACACGCAAATCGGTCGTGACATCGAGCAACAGGCTCGCCGATCCGCCCATTCCGCCATAAGCCACTTCGTCGCGCGCCGTCGATGTGCGGTAGTTCGCGGTGTCGGCGAATGTGCGCTTGGCGATGACACGCGTGGAGCCGGTGAGACGATGCACGCCCAATCCCAGCGCCAGCCGGTTGTGCAGGCGCGCGGCAACCGCGACCCGAAGATCGGAGACGGCGCCGTCGCTCGTGATCTCGTCGGTGATCGGCTGCGGCACCCCGCGCAGGTCGATCGTATCCCGGACGACGACGCCGAACGAACGGTCGAGATAGGTCGAGAAGCCACCGCCCACCACGATGCGACGAGTCACCGGTCCGGCGATCACCATGGCCGGGAAGCGAGTGCCGCGAAGTGCCGCCGTTGTGCCACTGGCATCAACGGAACGCCACGACGTGCCGCTCGTCACGCCGGCGCTCATCCGCCGCACGTCCGCGAGGGACGCATCGAGCAGCGGCGAGAACGCGTCGAAGGGTGCGAACGCGCCACCGGTGGACCTCGCCCGTACGCTCTCCGATTTGCCTGGGGTTCCCAGCCCGCGGATACCAAACTGCGAGTCCTGGGCGGTTAGGCGGTTCGGCGGTTGAGCGGCTAGCAACACCGCCGCCAGGACGCCGACTCTAACCGCCCAACCGCCCAACCGCCCAACCGCCGCTCTCATGGAGCCCCGAACCTGAACCGCTTCACGTACGTCACGTGGAGACCGGGCCGAAATGCCGGCGCCCGGGACGAATAGAACCGGATCTCGGTGTACGATGCCGCCTCCGGCACCTGTCCGAGGACGAACGCCGTCGTCATCGTCGTATCCAGCGACCAGGCGCGTACCAGGTTGGTGAGCTCGATGTTCACTGTGTCGGGCGATCCGATGTGTGAGATCGTGCTCCCGGCGAGGGACGCGAGCGGGGACTTCGCACCCAGATCCGTCGCTAGAGCGTGTGCCTCAATCTTAAAGGAATCACTCCGCGCCCCCTGCACCGCGGTCACCGGAACGAGAATCAGCGTCGCCCGCACCACATCGATGCTGTCGTGCAGGAAGGCAGGCATCGCGACGCGCAACAGCGATCGCGCCGAGGGCACACCGCCGACCGCCAAGTTGGAGTCGAGCGGTGGCGTGGGCGGATTGAAGACGAAGCTGTCGAACCGGAGAGGGACGAGCCTGTCGGCGTGCACCACGCTATCCGGCTTCACCCCGCTGGTATCGTGGATCGTGTAGTTATAGAACCAGCGGAACGTCGAGCCATTGCCGCCCGATTCAGCCGACCCGAGACTGACGCTCGCGAACGAGTCCGCCGCGACACGCACGCCGTAGGCGAGGCGGCCCGAATCGGGCACGCTGAAGGGCGCCTGGAGCGTATCGAGCGTGAAGAAGACCGCAAGCGACGAATCGATACGACTGATCTGCAGGACATGCCCCGCCGTATCGACGCGGATCGAATCACCCCAGATGCGGATCGTCGCCGTGTCGCCGATGGCCGGCTGCGCCAGCAGGTCGCTCACGTTGGCGCTGTCCACGACCGGCCCATTGAAATAGGAGTCGAGTGACGCAAAGTCGGACGTCGAATCCGCCGTGATGGGCAGCTGGTACAGCCGTAGTCGCAGATTGGTCGCCGCTTTGTCGCGGCGTACGATCACGAGCCGCAACCTCGCCGAGTCCGCCATGATCGGCACGGTCGTCGTGTCGCCCGCCTTCGGCGCCACGCGCCTGATCATGGTGTCGGTCGTGAAGAACGGACGGCTTTCGACCACCCCCGGCACGTCCGCGGCCGTCATCGCCTCGGAGGCATAGCCCGGCACGTAGCCGCGGAATGTGGAATCACGCGCGATGATCGCGGCGAAGATCGTATCCCTGATGGCGATCGAGTCGCTCGGGCAGAAGTTGGGGCAGACGCCCGCCGAGGTGGCGTCTTCCGTACAGGCCGCCACGACAAGCAGCAACAAGCAGGCAAGGTGCCGCGTCACCGGTCCAGCGTCTCCTTCGTAAAAGCGTCAGGCAAGAGTGCGGACAGCGTCCAGCGCTTCTCCGTCGCCGGTCCAACCGCCGTCACCTCCAGATCCAGCCCGAATTCCGCGAGCAGCTGGCGGCACGCGCCGCACGGCGCGGCCGGCGGATCCACCTCGGTCGTCACCACGATACGCCTCAACTTCCGCGCGCCGCCCACCACCGCCGCGCCGAGCGCCATCCGCTCCGCGCAAATCGTGAGTCCGTAGGACGCGCTTTCGACGTTGCAACCGACGTAGACGGTGCCGTCCGCCGCTTCGATCGCCGCTCCGACGTGAAAGTTGCTGTACGGCGCCCACGCGTGCCGCATCGCCTCGCGCGCCTGTTTCACCAGGTCCTTCATGCCGAAACGTCCTTCAGAAACGAGGTTCCAGCCGCGAGCGGCGGCAGCCCGAAATACTCACCCACGGTCTGGCCCATGTCGGCGAAGGTGCGGCGCGTTCCCAGCGGCGCCGGATGCACCTTCGGCCCCAGTACGAGCAGCGGCACGACCTCGCGCGAATGATCGGTCGACGGCGTCGTCGGATCGTTGCCGTGATCGGCGGTGAGCAGCACGAGATCGTCCGGCCGCAGCCGCGCGACCAGCCGCGGGATCCACGCGTCCAGCTCTTTGAGACCCTGGTGAAACCCCGCCACGTCATTGCGGTGCCCCCACGTCTGGTCGAATTCGATCACGTTGACGAACACGAATCCCGTGTCGAGCGTATCGAGCGCCTGTTCGATGCGCCGGTAGGCATCGCCGTTCGTTGGCGTATGCTCGCTGCTGATATTCCGGCCCGCGAACAAATCGTCCACCTTGCCGATCCCGATGCGCACGACCCCGGCATCGGCCATCACATCGAGCAGCGTCGTTCCAGTCGGGGGAATCGAAAAATCCTTGCGATGGGCCGTCCGGCGGTAGTCCCCCGCCGCACCTTCAAACGGACGCGCGATCACGCGGCTGACCGCTTCCTCCCCGATCAGCGTCTCGCGCGCGACGCTGCAGGCGCGGTACAACTCACCAAGCGGCACTGTTCCTTCGTGTGCCGCCACCTGGAACACCGAATCCGCCGACGTATACACGATCCACTTGCCGCTACGTTGATGCTCGGCGCCGAGCTCGTCGATGATCGCGGTACCCGACGCCGCTTTGTTGCCGAGCCAGCCGCGTCCCGTGCGTTTCGCGAACTCCTCCAGCAGTGGAACGGGAAATCCCTTGGGATACGTGCGAAACGCTTTCTTCAGGAGCACGCCGCAGATCTCCCAGTGTCCCGTCGTGCTGTCCTTCCCTGCCGAGGCTGGTTGCGCGACTCCGTGAGCCGCCGCCGGCTTGACGCTCGGCGCGAGTCCCTGAATGGGACGATCCATCCCTAACCCCAGCTTCTCCAGATTGGGCAGCTTCAGCCCGCCGACCGCACGGGCGACGTTACCGAGGGTGTCCGATCCCTCGTCGCCATATGCCGCGGTATCCGGTGCGGGCCCGATTCCAAGGCCATCGAGCACGATGATCGCTGCGCGTTTCGTCACACCACGACCCGCGGCAGCCGCGCTCCGAGCCCGGTGAGAAAGGCGTGCGACACTTCGGCGCTCCAGCCCGCGAACTCTTCCAGGGTGATGCGCTGCTTCGCTTCTTCGCCGACGAACGTCGCGACGTCGCCCACCTGCACCTCGAGCGGTCCCGTCTCGACGAGCGTCATGTCCATCTGCACGACTCCGACGATCGGACATCGCTTGCCGCGCAGCAGCACGTGACCCTTCCCTTCGACTCCCACGTCCCGCCGGATGCCGTCGGCATACCCGATGCGCAGCGTCGCAACCACGGTATCACGCGCGGCGACCCAGCTCGCGTTGTAGCTGACGCTCTCGCCGCTGCGGATCCGCCGTACACTGACGACACGCGCTCGCACGCTGACGACCGGGCGTGGGGCCAGCACACCCGCGGCGGCGACTCCGCCGTAGAGGAAGATCCCCGGCCGCACCAGGTCGAGCGCGAACTGTTTGCCGCGCAGTGCGGCTGCGCTGTTCGCGACGTGCAACATGGCCGGCCGGCGTGGCAGCCGGCCGACGGCCGTCAGGAATCGCTCGAGCTGCCGCTCGGCCGAGCCATCGCTGCGCTCAGCGGAGTGGAAGTGGGTGTAGCACCCCTCGAACGAGCGCGTGTCGACGGCCTCGCCCAGTTCGTCCACCTCGTCCCAGCGCACGCCCGCGCGGCCCATTCCCGTATCGATCTCGACGTGAAAGGCGCGGTCCGAGCGCGTGGCCCACTCGAGAATGCTGCCCCCATCGCCCAGCGACGGCGTCAACTGATGGCGCTCGTACTCGTCGAACCGTCTTGCGCGTGCGGGCATGAAGACGAGAATCGGCCGCGTGATGCCGGCTGCACGCAGGTCGGCACCCTCTTCGATCGTCGCCACGCCGTAGCCCCAGGGATCGAGCTGCTCGAGGGCCCTAGATACTAGGGCGGCTCCGACCCCGTACGCGTTGGCCTTGACGACAGGGAGGAGCCGTGTGTCTGCTATCTTTGCTACCGTTCGGGCGTTGTCGACGAGGGCTTCCACGTCCACTTCCACCCAGGCCTCGCCACTCGTTGACACGCTCACTGGCGCGGGTATGATACCCCGCCCGGAGGCTAAATGCAAGGCGATTCAGCGCTTGGACGTGCTCTGGGACTCGTGCGCGATCTGCGACAAAAGTGCCCATGGGACCGCGCACAGAGCCCCCAAACACTCCGTCCGTATCTGGTCGAGGAAGCACTCGAGCTCGATCACGCGATTCAAACCGATGATCCCGAAGCGATGCGCGACGAGCTGGGCGACCTGCTCCTGCATCTCGCGTTTCAGATCGTAATTGGCGAAGAGCGGTCGCAATTCAATGCGGAAGTCGTCACGCGCACCCTCGAGGAGAAAATGTGGCGACGGCATCCGAATCTCTTCGGCGAATCGCGCCGCGGCGGTGACGATCATGCCGGCTGGGAGCTCGTGAAGCGCCGCGAGCCGCGTGCTGGCGGAAAGCGCGGCACACTCGCCGGCCTGCCGGCGACGTTGCCTCCGCTCCTCATGGCGTACCGGCTCCAAGAGCGCGCCGCCGGCATTGGATTCGATTGGCCGAATGCGACGGGGCCGATGGCGAAGGTGAAGGAGGAAACCGCGGAACTGGAAAAGGAGCAGCGAGCGGGGAGCAGGGAGCAGATTGAGGAAGAAATCGGAGACCTGTTGTTTGCGACCGTGAACCTCGCGCGCAAGCTCGGCATCGAAGCCGGTCAGGCTTTAGAGCGCGCCAATCTCAAGTTCACAGATCGATTCGAGAAGCTGGAGAAGCTGGCGGAGGAGCGCGGCCTGGAGATGGGCCGCGCCTCCCTGGAAGAGCTCGACAAGTTGTGGGATGAGGTGAAGCAGACACGCTGAACGCCTGTTGCTGATCGAAACGTTTCGGGATGGAGCAAGAAGGCGCCTTGGCGCACCCATGGGGTACTCGCTGTGCAGAAGGGAGGGTACTTCCATGACGAACACGACCAAGCTGGTCCGCTTCGCGTTGCCGGCCGCTGTCGTCGGCGTCGGTATCGCCGCGGCTGTAATGCTCGGTGGGGCTCGCGAGAAAAAGATCGTCACCATTCCGAGCGGCACGGTGCTGGTCGGCGCCCTCGAGCAACCCGTCGCGACCGATCGAAGCACCATCGGCGACCACATCACACTCCAGACGGTTGACCCGATCCGCGTGGGAGACGAGACCACGATTCCCGACGGGCTCACGCTCCACGGGGAAGTCATCGGTGTGAAGGGCGGCGGGCGTATCTCGGGCGCCCCCGAACTCGCGTTCCACTTCACCGAGCTCGAGCTCGACGACCACACCTATCAGGTCTCGACCGACCCGTTCCACGTGAAGGGAAAGAGCGACGCGACAGAAAGCGCGTTGGAGATTGGCGGCGGTGCGGTCGTGGGCGGGGTCCTGCGTGGTGCGAAGGGGGCGATCGTGGGCGCTGCGATCGGCACCGGCGTCGCGGTTGCGACCGAGGGCGATCAGCTCAGACTCGGCGCAGGCCAGCGTTTGCGTATCCGGCTAACGCAGCCCGTCACCGTGCAATTCCGGCCACGCCCCGAGACGGAGCGTTAGGGTTCCTCGTACAACCCGAACTCGTTTCCCACGGGATCGGTGAAAATCGCAAACGCACCCAGGCCTTGTCCGATGCCGGTGCGCGGGGTCAGAACCCCGCCACCGGCGGTCTGGATCTGTTTCAAGCTGTCGGCGATGGAGTCCACCATGATGTAGGTGCGGGTGCGCTCGTCCGGCGTTCGGTCGGACTCTTTGACCCACGTCCCGCTCACGCCACCCGTGTCATCGAACGCCAGCTCGCCGTCCCCGCGTTTCCTGACTTTCCAGCCAAAGATGCTGCTGTAGAAGTCCGCCGACGCCTGAGCCGAATTCGCTGGGATTTCCAGATAGCAAATCTTCCCGTGCGGCATTGTTGCCTCCGTTATTCGAGCCTCAGCGCTTCCCTGAGTTGCTCACGAACGCCAGCCGCTTCCCGTCCGGCGACCACGACGGGACGTTGATCGTGCCCTGCCCACCGTACAGGTAGGCGATGACGCGCGGCGAGCCGCCACCGATCGGCATCACGCGTAGCGTCACGTGCTTGTAGAACGGATGATCGTCCGGCGCAACGTCCGGGGCAAAGGCGAGGTACGCGATCCATTTTCCGTCGGGCGAAATGTGCGGAAACCAGTTGTTGAGGCCGTCGTTCGTGACCTGCTCCTGGCCCGTCCCATCGGGTCGCATCCGCCAGATCTGCATCCGTCCGCTGCGCGATGAGTTGAAGTAGATGTACGCGCCGTCGGGCGTGTACTCCGGTCCGTCGTCGAGACCCGGCGCGGTCGTGAGGCGGATCTCGTCGCCACCGGCGGCGGCGATCTTGTAGATGTCCAACGAGGCGTTGCGCTCGCCCACGTATACGAGCCATTGGCCGTCGGGGGACCAGCCATGCAGGTACGATGGTCCTTTCGCGGTGATGCGCTTGGGCGTGCCGCCGGTGGCGGGCACTGTGTAGACAATCGACGCGCCGCTGTCCTCGACCGCGTGGTGACTGATGGCCAGCATGCGGCCATCGAACGACAGGACGTGGTCGTTGTTGTTGCGCGTCGCGAAGCCGGTGTTGATCGCCGCGGGCGAGCGGGATGCGAGATCGAACCGGAAGAGCCGTCCCTCCTGCGCGTAGATGAGCGCCTTCCCGTCGTGCGTCCAGTTGGGCGCCTGAAACGACCCCGCGTACTGGTGCACGATGGTCGCATTCCCGGTCGCGACGTCGAGAATCTCGAGGTTCGAGCCGATGTAATCGCGATAGGGGACGAAGTCCCGCTTCGCCGGCGTTGTGATGCGGACGTTGCTGAACCTGGCCCGTTCCGTGACGGTGTCGTTGTGCGAGCAAACAAACAGGCCGACGTAGACTGTATCGGGAAGTGAGACGCCGGCGAGTCGCTGCGTGACGAGCGTGTCGCCGAATTGCGCCACCGACATGATATACTCGCCGTCACGCCGCTCGAGCTGGATGACCGCGTCCGCATCCGGCAGGCTGTCCGCCGATTTCTCTTCCTCTGTTATCCCTCCCGTCTGTCGACGGAATTGCACCGACACGAGGCCATCGCCGTGCAACGCCGCGGTCACGTGCGCGCTGCTGGGCCCAAGTGAGGGGCGAATCGTCCAGCCGATCTTCCGATGCTCTTCGACGCCGGCGCCGATGAAGCGCGCACGCGTGGAGAGGATGAAGTTGCCGCTGAGCCGTTTCCAGACGAAATGAAAATCGTCGCGGGAGTCCCACATGTTCTGACCCGAGCCCGCGACCAGATACGTCTGCTGCTGCGGGTCGTACGACGCGGACCCTCGTCCTCGGCCGACATCGGTGTGCGTGGCAAAGATGCCGAGCGGACTCTGCGCGCCGAGGAGACTCAGCAACAGCGCGCCTCTAGCCGCCAATCCGCCGTTCCTCCCGTGCCTTGCTGAGCAAACGCTCGGCGAAATCGAGACGCTCCTGCGTTTCTGCCAGCTCCTGCTGGAGGTCCTCGACACGATGTTCAACGGCCTCGAGCCGCTCAGTGACGTCGGCCGATGGTGATTGAGGACGACTGGCACGCAGCCGAGCGATCCTGAGAACTGTAAGAGCGGGAATCCCGATGAATATGAGGAGCGCGGCAAGAAATACGGGTGGTTCCATGTGTCCTTAGACCCCGGACGCCGGCAGCTTCATGATCACGTCCGCTCGTCCATCGGTACGAGTACTGGTCGTTACCTGGATTTCAATCGGCTTGCTGCGACCTCCCTCGAACCGGATCATTCCCCGTGTGTCTGCAGGTCGAGCGCGTCTCATCTTGGCCATCGCCTTGAATCGGTGCACGACGATAGGATGCATCGATGAAGGCAGTGCGAAGAATTGACTGCTTAAGCCACCTTTATAGGCGCGGATCTCGGCGATGGCGGATCCGGCGGGTGGCTCCAGGACTTCCAACCGCTCAAATCCGCGATTGAGCGCATCGGCGAGAAGCCCGTTGCACAACTTGACGACGGGCGATCCGTGAGCGAACCGCAAGTCAGACAGCTGGGGGAGCAGAAAACGTTCTCTCATGTCATCGCAACCAGCCCACCTGCGCCATCATGGTGAGGCCACCAAATGTAGACAGTTTGTTCAAACTCAGAAACCCGCGCAGGCCGATGCCGGCGAATCCCCAAACGTGGAGCGCGGCTGCGAAGGACGTTCTTGAGCAACAACGCCCATCCTGGCACTCACGATCACGAGGAGCGCAACCATCCCAGCAACGGACGTAGTCACCGATTGAACCTCGCAGGAGAAGGAAGCGTTAGGCAGCGCGCCCAGCGGGTTCGACGTCGGGCAGCCGCTGCAGCCAACGCCAGTGTGTCACAAACAGAGCGAGGGCTACTCCAAGGAGAATGACATCCGTTACGAGGCCCTTCCAAGCTTCAAAGCGGCGGTGCGTGATTCTATCGGCTCGAAGAGCTTCGTACCGTGCCCGGAGGGCGGCCTCGGACGTGGTATCGGAGGTTTGACGTTGATCTGAAGGAGAACCTCGACGGTCGCGTGTTGCCTTGTAGGATTCGAATGAGGTCAAAGCAACGTCGTACCCGCGCTCAGCCGCGAGGGGGTTCGATAGGTCGAAGGCGTTGTTCAGGAGGCCAGCGACACTGATGAGCCCGGTAACGACGGCAATGAGACATACGGTGTAGCCGTACAGCTGTCGGACGCGACCAGCCTTTTCCATGGCGCCTCCCTTGTTTCAGCGAACCGCTCTCGAACTCATTCCTTAGTATACTCGCGAGCTACCGGCCGACCATGATGAGGATCCCCGCCACGAGAGCAAGGATGGCCTCTATGGTCCCGAGTCCTCGGAAGCTGAGCCCCACCAGCGCCTCAAGACTTTGTATCACGAGCCAGATACCTAGGAGGAGCATGCCGAGATTCTTCGTGAGTCTCATGATTGCGCTCTCTGTCTAAGGGTTAGGCCGCGCGCCCCAATTCGGAGCTCCTCAGTCCCAGTCTTGCCCAAAGATCACCGCTACACCGTTCGGGTCGCGAATGGAAAAGTCGCGAACCCGATAGGGACGCGTCGCAATCGGAACTTCGATGGCGACCCGCCGGCTGATGAGCTCCTCGTACAGCGCGTTCACATCCTTGACCCAGAAGAAGATGCGAACGCCCGTCGGCGCGCGCTCGCCCTTAGCTAAATGCACTGCCGCATTGTCCCGCCACACTACCGTGTATTCGGGTGTCGCCGTTCCTGGGTCTGACTTGAACCCCAATTTCCTCTGGTAGAACGCGGCCGTGGCAGGCACATCGGCCACCAGTAGGAGCGGCGCGCCCTGGTAGAACTGTTCTGGAGTGCTCGTCGGCATATTGGGCATGATGTTAGGCAGCGTTGCCACTTTTAGGAGTTTCAAAGTCATAGAAAACACGAAACAGATTGCCGTCCAGGTCTTTGGCCATGAACTCGTGCAGACCCCATGGCTTTGACTCCGGCTCAGAGATCAACTTCGCTTTGCTACTGCTCCAGAGTCGATACAAATCATTCACTTCATCCTTGCTCTGCAAATTCAGCCAAATCAGAACTGGTCCGACATTCCTGCGTTCCTGTCGATAATCTGCGTTCGCCAGAAACATCCTGCAGTTTCCCTTTGAGATTCCCGCAAGCCCAAGTTCCTCGCCGCCCCAGTCGACTGTAAAGCCGAGGTTGTTCTCGTAATAAGCCGCGGCCTCGTTGATATCCCTGACGGGTATTTCCGGGACGGCACCGGGAAACTCCAATTTCATTTTGCGACTCCTATCTTCAAGCCGTTAATGATCCGTCTGCCTAACGGGGTGCGCCTAAGCGCCGGCGCCACGCTCTCACATTCACAAACGCAATTCTACCACAGACGACGGGCGCCGTCAGTCAGGTGCGTGTTAGCCCTCGACGAGCCATTGCAAGTGTCGCAGCCCCACAGAGCGCGCCCATCCCTGCGGCCACAGTCAGAGCCACGATGATGAACTGCCATTCGCGAGTCGAGTAGTTCACTTGGATCACATCGACAATCGTGAGGAACAGGGGCAACCCGATGGTGCCGACGGCGCCCCACGTAGCCGTCCGCGGCAGTGATAGTTCTCCAAGCGACCGGCTGCGCTCGGCGAGCATGAGAACGACGGCAAAGAGTACCCCACTGACTGCTCCCCAACCGACCCACGTGATGAGGAACCGAATAAACCAAGCGGGAGGACAATAGAGGCACTCGGGAGAGGCGCCGCGTAAAAGCGGAACGAGAAAACCCAGAGGAAGCCAGGCAAGGGCCCAGATCAGCGCAGTTCCGAGAACACCCCGAAGTCGACGAAGCACGAGTGCCCTCGCTGGCGGCCTAACGGGGTGCGCCTAAGCTGCGGCGCCGAGTCTGAATGATCACAATTGGAATTCTACGCTACGTTCAGCTCGCGAACGTCCGCCGCGCGAGCACAGTACCGACGACCAAGATTGCCACATCAAGATAAATGGGCCCCAGATGACCAATCGTCGCGATGCCGTACACATAGTGCAGCGGCAAGGCCAAAGCCACGCCAGTCACCGGTGCGAGAAAAGCCGTCCACAGAGCCCACCGCTGACCCGTGCGAATGCCGCGCCACGCAAGCGCGATCACCGCTACACCCAGCGCAATCATAAGTGCAGCTACGGCGACTTGAAGGTGACTGATGTAATTGTAGAGGTGCGGGCTGAAGGCGCGAATGTGCTCGGGTGTCCCCCCGACATGTTCTGGCGTGAGCCCGAGTTCGATGAAGCCGGTGAAATCCCGGATGAGGAACATGATTCCGTAGCCGACGAGCCCGATGCCAGCCAGTGTCACGAGATTGGGGCCGAGGCGTGCCGAAGACACGGAAGCAGACATGGTGACGGCTCCTCTGTTACGGTGCAGAACCATGATGTCTGGTGAAGCGAAAAGGGGTCCGCTCGCTGTTAGACGGCACGGCTATCAAAACGACGCGCCGATGCGGACGACAAGCAAGAAGCCGCGATTGTGCACGCCGCCCAGATGCGGGGGGAGCGGCAACGCGTTCTGCCGCACCGCCACGCGTATCCTACTGCCGATTAGAGCACCCAACCCCGCCCCGACCACTCCACCCGCCACCGCAAGACCGACGCATTCACCTGAGCTTAGGGCGTCTTGATTGGCCGAGCGATTGCACGGGGCCGTCGAACCGCCGCTGCGCGTTACGACAACGGTGACGGTCGCTCCGACAATGAAGCCGACGACCGCACCCTCACGGGCGCGAGTGCGCCGCGGGTGCAGTGCTTGTTCCGGACCAACGGCGACGGGCCGCGACGGCTCTGGTAACTCTTGAGCGTACAGGCTTGGAGATGCTGCGACGCAATTGAGTAGGAAATGAATGGCAAGCCTGCGCATTCTCACTCCAGATGTGGGGTGCGGTGCGGCTTCAGCGTTCGTTAGGCCGCCGCGAGCGCATTGATCGTGACATAATACCCGTCCGGATCTCGGTGTTAGACCGCCGGCGGTCCGTGCTTGATGAAGCGCCGCTCATCCGTTTGGTACCCGAGTCCCTTGTAGAAATCGTGCGCCTCCGATCGGTGGTCCCCGCTCGTGACCTCGACCCGTCGGCAATCGTGCCGCCACGCGAACACTTCAGCCGCCGCTACAAGCGCACGGCCTACTCCCCGGCGCTGATGATCCTTACGCACGGCCAAGGCCGTCACCCGGGCCAAGTTTCCTGGAGCGTGGAATAGGGGGAGCAGGTGAACGCTTACCACACCTACAAGCCCGGCGTCAGGCTCAATGGCGACGAGCACCCCGTCCGCCGCGCTCGCAGTAAGGGTCGACAACTTGGAGGTTACAAGTGACGCCGGCGTCTCGTACCCGAGTTCGGCGAGGCAACCAGCGATCGCGTTGGCGTCCCCAGATTCTGCGCGCCGGATTGTGACGTTCATCCTCTACCGTAATCGGAAGGGGACGGGTCTAACGGT
>WNFU01002743.1_pt1 | contig 28421 bp, 41 predicted proteins | sample 5400121 | NCBI WGS metagenome assembly WNFU01 (sample SAMN13153360, study PRJNA577476) | soil metagenome | isolation source: 100 cm soil or saprolite under grassland replicate 1 | place: USA:California | collected 2016-06-15 | reverse complement strand
GCGATCATTCTTTCGAGCCGGCCGCCTTTTAGCTTTCTTCCTTCGCGAAACATCCGAGCGCCGCCGCCTTCGGTGACGAGCACGGCGGATTTATCGACGGCTGAGCTTGAATTCGCATAAGCTCTACGTATATCACCGAGTTTTTTCTCCTGCGGGAGTTGAAAAGTATCCTCCGCGGAAACCGGATGGCCCAGAAGATATTCAAGAATGTCAGCCATGAGCACGTAGTGATTGAACTCCTGCGTGAGCTGTTCGAGAAGCGAGTGATATCGGTGCCGCCCGATGGTCTTGTCGATCTCAGGAAAACTCGCTACTAGATTGTTCAGTTCCGTCTGCAGCCCGGTGAGCCTTGAGCCAAAAAATATGATCCTCCCGCGTCGGTTTGCTCTTGAAAAATCGCCGAACGATCGTAGCTTCAGTTTCCCAATAGGGTAGCGCTGTCCCTATAAGCTCTTGTTCGACGTTTTTCATGCCGCGCTATTCTCCTTATCAAGCGACGGGGGAACTCAAAAGCAAATTCTCACGCCGGTCCAGCCGGTCTGGAGGAAGCGATCACTTTGGGGTTAGGGTTCATTGGGGTTAGGGGTCACCGCTGCTGCTTGATTGCGAAGACGTTGCCTTTTACCGTCGCATTTTACCGGCGCGTTTTCCATGAAGATAAACGATAAAGACCAAAAGTTGAGTTGTAAAAGTCTGACCGCACTGCAACACTGACATGTCGAGGAGGCTGCGGCGACAAACGCATGATCGTTCATCTCATAGACGGCACGTACGAGCTGTTCCGCCACTTCTACGGCCTTCGCCGCTTCAACAAGGGCGACGATCGGCCGTTCGGCGCCGTGATCGGCGTCCTGCATACGGTGTTGCAGATGATCGAGACCGGAGCAACTCACGTCGGTGTGGCAACCGATCACGTCATCGAGTCCTTCCGCAATCGTATCTGGTCCGGCTACAAGACCGGGGATGGCATCGAGCCCGCACTCCTCGCGCAATTCCACCCTCTCGAAGAAGCTCTCGCCGCTATGGGTGTGGCTCTGTGGCCCATGACCGAGCTGGAAGCTGACGACGCGCTTGCCTCCGCGGCGCAGATCGCAACCGAAAGCGATGGTGTAGAGAAAGTCTGCATCTGGACACCCGACAAGGACCTGGCGCAATGCGTCCGCGGCAACCGCGTCGTGCAGGTTGACCGCAGAAGTCAGAAGATCCGCGATGCAGAAAGAGTTCGCGACAAGTTCGGGGTGGAGCCCATCTTGATTCCCGATTTCCTCGCTCTCGTCGGCGACACCGCGGACGGATATCCAGGTATTCCGGGGATCGGTCCGATCACCGCGGCACGTCTCCTGAACCGACACGGCATCATAGAGGGCTTTCCACCGGCGGTACTGGGAGACAGCCGCGAGCTGGCGCTACTCTTCAAGGATCTGGCAACGCTCAGAAGTGATGCGCGTCTGTTCCGCGATGTGGACGAGCTGCGATGGCGCGGCCCCACCGAGGCATTCACCGCGTGTGCGGAGCACCTGGGAGAAGTTCGCCTACTGGAGCGTAGCCTCAAGGCACAAAAAATAACTCAAATGACTCATCTGCCGTAGATAAAAAACTCAACGTACTATGGAGGATATCAATGCGATACGTCGATGGTTTGTCTTGCCCGTCCCCAAAAAAACTGCAGGCCTACCGCCGCATCGCAGAAGGCGGGCAGGATCTGGCGTGAACACGGCGCTCTAAAATTCCGGGAATGTGTCGGCGACCACCTCAACTTGAGGAGCGATTTGAGAAGCTTACCAAGCGGTTGCTTGCTGTTCCCCGCAAAGAGCTTCAGGCGAAGCTCGACAAGTACAACCGAGAAAAGGCTAAGAGAAAGCTCGGCTTACACAAGATACGACACGTCCAAGTCGCCGATCTCTTCAATTGGGCGACCAACGTGGTCACGCAAGAGATTTGAGATTTGACCGCAAAAAGCGTGGTCCTTGAAAATTAGACTACCGATATAGGTCTCTTCTTCAAAATCGATTACCAAAAAACATTTATTAGACATCAAACTATTGGAGTGTACGTACTTCAAAACTCCGACTTCTCCCATGAGAGTCCTGACGCTACGATTTCTTGCGAGCGTCCACACCGGAGGCCAGTTCCGTACACCCCGGTAGCTCATCAGCGGATGGTCGCGGAGATTCACAAGGTCGAATAGATAAGAATCACCCGCAGCTGTCAACAGGAATAGATAATGTCAGAAAAGCGACAATTAGGGCCAGCAACAAAGTTTAGTACGATGGTCAGTCAAGTATATTATTACCTTTGTCTTTGGCCATAATAGTGTGAACAAGCTAAAATGACTCACCTGTCTCGTCAAAAAAAATCAAAAGGAGCCTATTAACCCGCCGCGGAGATAATTCCGGAGACACAATACTAATTTTTCCTCGCTATTGCCTAAAGCGCTCATCTTTTGAGACAAAGCTGGTCGGTAACGGCTCGCCCGTTCAGCATAACGTGGCGTCGGAGCAGCTTCGCATTGATCTTGCCATTGCGAAACGGTTCTTGAGTTCGGGGGCTTTTAAACAAATCACGCGGTAAACGATCGCTTAGCCATATACCGATCGATCAGGATCGGGGGTCTGAGTGTTGACTTGCCCACCTCACCAACGAACTCCCAGGTTTCCGAAATTCCGGAAACGTGGAAACGGGCACCGTTGTCTCTCACTCACGGCCTACCCCGGAGGCGACCTTCACGAAGCGGGATAGCGAACGCAGCGGGCCATCCAGCGACCTTGGGGTGCTCAGACGAGCCCGACTATGCCCGCCAGTGCCCCAGCGGCGAGCAGCCACAGCGGATTCCATGGGAGTGCGCAGGACCAACACTACCGTGACCAGCGTGAGCAGGTAACCGCGCCAGTCATGGTCCACTGCGCGCATCAATATCCACCCGCTCGCGAGCATTAGCCCGATCGTGATCGGCGTCAAGCCGCGGCGGATGGCGAGAGCGAGCGCGCTGTTGGGATGGCGCGCGTGCAGGTGTCCGACCAGCAGCGTGAGGGTGCCGGCTGGCACGAGCAGTGGGAGCGTGGTCGCGGCCGCACCCGCCCACCCCGCCACACCCGCCAACCTATGAGGGTGACGAACATGGCGTTGGGGCCGGGGGCCACCTGCGCCAGTGCGTAGAGCTCGGCAAACTGAGCGCTCGTCATCCAATGGTGTACCTCGACCACGTAGCGGTGAATGTCCGGCAGCACCGTCGGGGCACCGCCGATCGCCAGGAACGAGAGCACCAGGAACTGCAGAAACAGCGCACCGAGGTCGGGGCGGTCCATCAGTCCTTGCCTTTCCATGCCGCAGCGACGGCCAACGGCGCGAGGGAGCCCATGACCACCAGCAGCGGCCAATGCAACACGCTGACGCCCACAAAGGCCAAAATGCTGAACAGCCACGCGCGCCATTGCCGCGGCAGCAACGTCCCCATCTTCATGACGGTGGCGAGCAGCAGTCCCACTGCTACGGGCAACATGCCCGCGAGCGCCCGCTGCACCGGTGGCAGGGCGCCGTAGCGCTGCTGCAACGCGCCCAGCGCGATTACCACCAAGCATGGCCAGCCCAGGAACCCTGCGGCTGCGGACGCCGCGCCCGCCCAGCCAGCAAAGCGATACCCAACCATCACCGTCAGATTGAGGACGTTCGGCCCGGGCAGGAGCTGTCCCAACGACAAAAGTTCCACGAACTCCTGCTCCGTGAGCCAGCGCTTTCGCTCGACCAGCACGCGTCGCGCCCAAAACGGCACACCGCCGAAGCCGGAGAGACTGATCCGAGAGAACGTAAGGAACAGAGCCCACGCGCTAACGTGCGGCCCGTGCGATTCTGCTTGCTTCATGGTTTCTCGTTGTTGAGGTCAGGAATTTCTCTTTGCTGTTTTCAGATTGAACGGCGATCTTAGAGGATCGATTCTTCAATCTTGCAAGACAAAACGTATCACCGCGCGGGTCACTCGTTCGAGGGGGAAAGCAAAAGAGTCAGACGTCTACGACGCGACTATCTTAGTTGATTTGTTAAAGCTGCCCCGGCGCGCCTTTGCGGTGAATCGTACGACTCCGATGCGGCGCGCCTGTGATTCGTGGTGAGCGCTTGCGTTTCGTTCGGCACTCGATTCAAATCGGCATTTGAAGCCACGGAGGGAGATTCACTAGGCAGCCATGCGTAAACGGATCCTCGGCGGTGTTGTGTTGGCTTTGAGTGGCGCTCTGCTTCTCACTGTGCTGAACCTTAACTTCTTGGTTCGGCGCAACAAAGACTATTTGATCGGGCAGGCGGGGCAGGCGTTGGGGCGCAAGATTACCGTGGACGAGATCGGCGTCACACTCTGGCCCGTCGGCGCTCGCTTGGTAAACTTTGCCCTGGCCGACGATCCGGCCTTTTCCGCCGACGCCTTTCTGCGCGCTAAGGATCTGCGAGTAGACCTTCGGCTTCTGCCCCTTTTGGTCGGCCGGTTTCGGCTCAAGAGAATGGTGATTGAGTCACCGCTCATCACCATCGTTTCGCGAGCCACGCCGACAATGAGAAAAACGATCGGGCTCGCACGGATAGGGGCAAAGAGGCATCGTCCGAGAAGCAAGACGGAACGCTGTTTTTGGTCGCGTCGTTGAATGTGTCCGATGGCACGCTGCGTTATCGCGACCTCAAGAACGGCGGCGAGCTAACGGCGACGCAGATCAACCTGAAAGTGAACGACTTCGAATGGGAGGAGCCCTTTGACATTCAGCTGGAGGCTGCGGTCATGGCCGCCGAACACAACCTAAAGTTCAAAGGCCGGGTCGGCCCTATCGCCGGAAATCGTGACTATCGCGACGTCCCCCTCGATGGTGACATCCGCGCCGATGCCCTCGATCTGGGCAAGGTCAACACCGCCCTGCCGCAGTTCAGAAAGGCTTTGCCGGAAGCGCTGCGGTTTGACGGCGTCTACACCATCAAGGACCTCAAGTTCAAAGGCACGCTCAATAATTTATCGCTCAAGGGCGCCGTCTCCGGCACGGATGCGTCCTTTCGGTTTGAATAGGCAGGCTTCTTACTAGCGCTCATTGGCGTCAGGAAAAGGTTTGCGTGCCCTTTAATTCCGCCCTTCAATTTTGCACACAATCGATAGAAAGCCAAAAAAATTCAGCGAGGATGTCCTGGAAGCGCTTGCTCATTCGTCGTATCAATGAAGCGCAACAAAACCGTTAATAATATCGTCAATAATAAGGAGAAAATTATGAGCACACCGGCAAAGTCAGAATACATCTTGTTGTTCCGCGGCACGGATTGGCACAAGGGCCTGTCCCCGGAAGAGATCCAGGAGGTTGTGAAACAAATGTACGCCTGGCTTGACCGCTTGACCGCGGAAGGCAAGGCCAAAGCGGGCAAACCCCTCTTTCCAGAGGGCAAAATTGTTTCACAAAAGAAAGGTCGTTCCGTCGCGGACGGCCCGTTTGCCGAATCCAAAGAAGCGATCGGTGGCTTTTTCTTGCTCGAGGTGGGTAGCCTTGAAGAGGCTGCAGAAATCGCCAAAGATTTTCCAGGCTTGAACTACGGCTCGACGGTGGAAGTTAGGCCGGTAGCGCCTGAATGTCCGCTGGCGCTGAGCCCGAGCGAAAAGATTGCCGCGCAGCCCGCGCGCGCGAGTGCGTAAGCTTTCAACTCTGCAAGCGGCTACGAGTAGATAGGCGGCTCTCAGTTGAACTCGGTGCGCCAGTAGTTAGCTGCTTGAAGGAGATCAACATGGCAGCGATATATCACCAAGTATGGATAAACGCTCCATTAGCGACGGTATACCAAGCGATTTCCACCTTGGAAGGAATCGTTAGCTGGTGGGGCCCACATAAATCAACCAAAACAGATACTGGTCTCGTAGTGGAGCACGACCCAGGTCCAGCGCACGGCGTGGTGAGATTCAAGGTGCTCGATACGGTCCAGGATAAGCGGGTTGAATGGGAGTTCATCAGTACGCATCCCAACACCAGCCCGGCTTCGGCTTGGACCGGTACGCATGTCATTTGGGAGATTTCACAAAGAGATAACGTCGTCGCTCTATCCGGCTTTGGAAAGGATGGGGATCGCATCGCAATTCTCGATTTCCGCCACTCCGGCTGGGACCAAAACAGTGAGTATTTAGGATTTTGCAGCTTCGCGTGGGCCATGGTGCTGCAAAAGCTCAAGCAGGTGTGTGAATCGAAGTAGCGGCGCAGCTAACAAGGCTCGACGCCGACAGATGGATCGCTTAGTTGAAGGTCCATTTGGATATAAGAGGAAACCATGACAACCGAAACCACCAAAACACAGGACGAAGCCAAGATTCGAAAACTCGTCGATAATTGGGCAAAGGCGTTGCGCGCCAAAGATGTCGACGGGCTTATGTCCAACTACGCGCCAGATATGCTGTTGTTCGACCTTGCGCCCCCGCTGCAATATAAGGGAGTAGATGCGTATAGAAAAAGCTGGGAGGAGTGGCTGCCCACGTTTCGAGGTCCGGTTGGCTACGAGATTCGTGACCTAAGCATCACCGCGGGCGACGACGTAGCGTTCTGCCACAGTCTCAATCGAATCAGCGGAACGAGGGCCAACGGCGAAAAAACCGATACCTGGGTGCGCGCGACTGTTTGCTACCACAAGATTGACGGCACGTGGATGGTCACCCATGAACATTTCTCGGTGCCGTTCTACATGGATGGCAGCTTCAAAGCGGCGGTGGACCTCAAACCGTAGCACTTCCTTGACAATGACACGTTCCGAAATTACCAGTGCAGCTCCACCACCTGGGGAAGTGACCCAGGTGGTGGAGCATTTTTTCCGTCACGAAGCGGGAAAGATGATCTCGACGCTAACGAGAATTTTCGGCATCGAAAACCTCAACCGCGCCGAAGACGTCGTGCAGGAAACCTTGGCTAAGGCGTTGCAGACCTGGCCCTACTACGGCATTCCGAAAAATCCTTCCGCCTGGATCACGCAGGTGGCGAAAAATCTCGCGCTCGATCTGATCCGGCGCGACAAAGTCTTCCGCAACAAAGAAAGTGAGATCGCCCATTTGATGGAGCAGGTCTCCGCAGATTCCAATGGCGCCGTTGCCGAGTCAGGGGAGAATGGCATCACGGATGACCGTTTGCGCATGATGTTCACATGTTGCCATCCGCTCATTCCGCAGGAGATGCAGGTCGCGCTCGCGCTCAAAACTCTTTGCGGTTTCAGTCCCGCGGAAATCGCCCGAGCCTTTCTTACGTCGGAAGCGGCGATCGCCAAGCGGTTAACGCGGGCCAAACAAAGAATCCGCGAGGCGCGCATTGCGTTCGAAATCCCGGCCGGGGAAGAATTGACCCGACGCTTGGACGGCGTGCTGCAATCGCTCTACCTGCTTTTCAACGAAGGTTACAAAGCTTCGGGCGGGGAGCACTTGATCCGGGCCGAACTTTGTCATGAAGCGATTCGCCTGACGGCGTTGCTGGCCGAACACCTTGCCGGCAATCAGCCGCGTTCGCACGCGCTGCTCGCACTAATGTTGCTAAACGGCTCGCGCTTGCCGGCGCGCGTCGACTGTGACGGCAACATTCTTCGCCTCGAGGAGCAGAACCGGTCATCGTGGGACCAGCCGATGATCGCGCGCGGGTTATTTCATCTTGTGCAGTCGACCAACGGGGACGAAGCCAGCGAGTATCATCTTCAAGCCGCCATCGCCGCCTGCCACTGCGCGGCGCAGGATTACGAATCCACGGACTGGCCGCGCATCCTGTCGCTCTACGACCGATTGATCGAAATGGACGATTCCCCCATCGTCGCCCTGAATCGAGCCGTCGCCGTCGCCAACGTTCACGGGTCGAGAGCAGGCATCGAAGCGGTAGAGGCCATTCACGACCGCCAGCAGCTAGATTGTTATTATCTGCTCTACGCGGTGCTGGGCGAGTTCGAGGCGGATTTAGACCATCGCCAGGCTGCGATGAAGCATTTTCGTAAAGCGCTTGAATTGGCCACGATGAAATCGGAACAGATCTTCCTGTCAAAAAAACTCCAGGAGCTCGGCGACCCAAGGGAGTCCGCTGATTCCACGCGGCGCGCTCGGTCGGTATGACCCGCTCCATCTAACGCCATCATTTCGGCAGCTGCCGATAACTCGGCACGCAACTTTCAACGCGTCATCCCACGATCACAATAAAAGGTTGTTAAAATGCTTCTGTAAGAAGCATTTACCGGTTTCTTCCGCGCATCGACAGTGCTTGGCACAACCCTTGTTACATTACGGATAATCGAAGACCACAGCATCGGTCGAATCGTCACGAAGCTTTAACAAGGAGGAAACATGTCTCTGCCACTCGAAGAAAAAACAGCGCTGGTTACCGGAGGCTCGCGCGGCATCGGTCGGGCGATCGCCGAACGTCTGGCCGCCGATGGTGCAGCAATCGTCATCAATTATGCCCGCAACGAACAACTGGCGCATGAGGTCGTCAAAGCGATCTCGGCGAAAGGCGGCAAGGCCATAGGGATTCAGGCCGACGTTTCGAAACCCGCGGAGTTGCAGCGATTGTTCAGCGAAGCCGAGAAAGCGATAGGAGGGCTCGACATCGTAATCGCCAATGCCGGTGTCCATATTGTAAAACCGCTGATCGAAAACACCGAGGCGGATTACGATTACGTTTTCGACATCAATACGAGAGGGGTCTTTTTCACGTTGCAGGAGGCCGGCCGCCGGGTGCGCGACGGCGGTCGCATTGTCGTCGTTTCGACCGGCGGTACGAAAATGCATTTTGCCAACATGTCGCTTTATCTCGGAAGTAAAGGAGCCATTGAGCAATTCGCTCGCTCACTATCCCGCGAATTGGGTCCACGCAATGTTACCGTCAACGTTCTGTCTCCAGGATTTACGGATACGGATATGCTCCCCGAGGAGTATCGCGCTTACGGCGCCAGCCTGTCGCCTTTCAATCGCGTAGGCACCGCGAAGGACGTGGCCGACGCGGCTGCCTTTCTGGCGAGCCATGCAGCGCGCTGGGTGACCGGAGAAAATCTGCAAGCCGGCGGCGGCGTGGTCTGAGAGGAACGTTGCTGTTGGCGGATTTCTAAAACGACAAACTTGCAAAGAAGGGACGAAATCCTATGAAATTTTCACTGGTGCCGTTGTTGCTCACTGGACAAAGCATCTCTGCGAAAGCTCGCCAGGCCCTGCGCGAGAACCGTTTGAAAGACGCCGCCGAAATCATCATGGAGCAGTACGGTTTGAGCTGTGTTGAAGTCACCCATCTGCTGGACTTCTCCATGTGTGAGCAGTGAGAGAATACAGCAAAAGTGAGGTTCCGTGTCTGTGGACGTGGCCGGTCTAATAATCCCGCAGCTTAGTAAAAGTAGAAATGTATCGTTTTGGCTGCTGCAAATTCTCAGTGCCGCGACGTTCTTCATGTCGGGGTTTGTAAAACTGTCTGGCAACGATGAAAGAGTGCAAGGGAAGGAAGTATGATCTCATTATCAACGCCACAACTTGGACCCATCGGGATCTGGACGTCTCAACTCGACTATCAGCCTGCTGCTAGGGCACAAGAAGCTGCCGCGGAGCTCGAACAGCTCGGCTTCCGAGCGATCTGGTTGCCCGAAGCTACGGGGCGCGAAGCGCTGCCCCATGCAAGCTTGCTACTGGCGGGGACGCGCCGAATCGTCGTCGCTACCGGCATCGCCAACATCTACGTCCGCGATCCGGTGGCGATGGCCGCCGCACAGAATACGCTAGCCGAAGCCTACCCGGATCGTTTCGTCCTAGGCCTCGGTGTGAGTCACGCTCCGCTGGTCGAGCAGTTTAGAGGTCACCGTTACGAAAAACCCGTGCCTACCATGCGCGCCTATCTGGATGCCATGGACGCGGCGCCCTATCATGCAGTTCCTCCTGCCGCTAAACCGTTCAGAGTTCTCGCGGCCCTTGGACCCAAAATGTTGCAACTCGCCGCCGCGCGAGCCGACGGCGCGCATCCCTACTTCGTGACGCCGGAACACACGGCGCGTGCTCGTGAGATTTTAGGCGCCCATCGACGCTTGGCGGTGGAGCAGGCCGTCGTGCTGGAAACCGGTTCGGTCCAGGCGCGAGAGATCGCGCGATCGTATATGTCCATGTATCTCACCCTCACCAACTATGTGAACAACTTACGCGCTCTGGGCTTCGGCGATGAGGACCTCAAAGATGGCGGCAGTAATCGGCTGGTGGACGCCATCGTCGCCTGGGGCGACATGAGCGCGATCATCGATCGGGTTCGCGCGCACCATTCCGCCGGCGCCGACCATGTCTGCATCCAAGTACTGACGGCCGATCCGCGAGCGCTTCCACTGCGACAATGGCGTGAGCTTGCGTCAGCGCTTCCGAGTGCTGGCGCCTAGCGGCTGTCGAAGAGGGAAACAAAAAGATTACGAACAGAGAGAATATTTTTCAAAGTTTCACAATTTAAAGCAGGGGAGATTCTCAATGGAAACAATGAAGCAAAGACGTTTAGGTAAAAATGGACCGTTGGTTTCGGCTATCGGTCTTGGCTGCATGGGCATGTCGTACGCGTATGGGCACGGTAACGATGCGGAATCAATTGCGACGATTCACCGCGCCCTCGAGCTCGGCATCAACTTTCTCGATACCGCGGATATCTATGGCGCAGGCGTAAACGAAGAGCTGGTCGGTCGCGCCATTCGTGGCACTCGAGACCGATTCGTGCTTGCCACGAAGTTTGGTTTTGTCCAGACTGAAGACACACAAATACGCGGAGTGAGTGGGCGCCCGGAATATGTGCGCGCGGCGTGTGACGCTAGCTTGAAGCGACTCGGCGTCGACACGATCGATCTCTACTATCAACACCGCGTCGATCCTGAGGTGCCGATCGAAGAAACCGTTGGCGCCATGGCGGACTTGGTCCACGTCGGCAAAGTTCGTTACTTGGGTCTGTCCGAAGCTTCGCCGGAAACTATCCGCCGCGCCTACGCTGTTCATCCGATCGCTGCCTTGCAAACTGAATACTCGCTCTGGAGCCGCGAGCCAGAAGAGGAGATATTATCGGCGGTGCGTGAACTAGGGATCGCATTCGTCGCCTATAGTCCGTTGGGACGCGGTTTTCTTACCGGAGAGATCAAGCGGGAGGAAGATTTGGCGGCAGATGATTGGCGCCGCACCAACCCACGATTCCAGGGAGAGAATTTTCGCCGCAATCTAGAATTGGTCAGACGGGTCGAGACGATCGCGAAGGAAAAAGGCTGCACCGCTTCGCAACTGGCGCTCGCTTGGGTGCTGGCGCAAGGCGATGACATCATTCCGATTCCTGGAACGAAGCGGCGCAGCTATTTGGAGCAGAACGCCGCGGCCGTAGAAATACGGCTTACCTCGAAAGAGTTAAAACGCGTCGAAGAGATCGCGCCGCGCGGCGTTGCAAGTGGCGGACGTTACCCTGAAGAGATGATGGGATTTGTGAATCTCTAATGGTGAAAGCCCACATTTTAGTCAGCTGCCAAAATATCGGCAGCATTTTCTATAGAATCATACAGTACACACGGCTGCCAATAGGATATCGTAAGCGGAAGACCCCATTAGATAGTCGAACGGGGACGGGCTGTTCGGTAAAGATCGTGCCGGTGCTGGAAGGAGGATGATCGTGAAACCCACAGAAGGTCGATGTCTTTGTGGCGCGGTTCGCTATCGCGCATCCGGGCCGGCGTACGGGATTACCCATTGCCACTGCAAAACTTGCAGGCGGGCGAGCGGCGCGCCATTTGTCACGTGGGCCGGATTTGATGCCGATAAATTCACGTTCGTTACCGGCCAGCCGGCCTCATACGCATCGTCGACAAACGTCATTCGCACGTTCTGCGGTCAATGTGGAACCGCCTTGACCTATCAGCGCGCCGACTTGTCCGGCTCGATCGACGTAACGCTCGGAAGTCTGGATGATCCGGAAGCGCTGAAGCCACAGGATCATACCTGGACCGAGAGCCAGCTTTCGTGGATTTCGTTGGCGGATCGACTTCCCAGATACGCTCGTGAGAGAAAGCTCGAATAAAATCACCGCGCCCGTCGAACGCACTTATCTTCATTATTCATGGCCGCAGAAACCATGGGAATTAACATTGAGATTAAGGCAAAAGCTCATGAGCCGGACAGGCTTCGCCAAGTCCTCGCAAATCTCGGCCAAAGCACTTGTGAGGTAATTTTTCAGGAAGATGTATTCTTTCACACGCCGAAGGGACGATTGAAACTGCGCATTCTCGCTCGCGATCGCGGCAAACTCATTTATTACGAGCGCGATAATATCGCTGCTCCGAAACAGTCGAACTATCTTATCGTGCCTTCCGATCCGACTTCCCTGAAAATCTTGCTTTCCACCACGCTGGGAGTGCGCGGAGTCGTAAAAAAGCAGCGACTTCTTTACAGGATCGGCAATTCGCGCGTTCATCTGGACGATGTTGATCGGCTCGGTTTCTTTGTCGAGCTTGAAGTTGTCTTGAACGAAAGGCAAGCGTCTGAAGACGGGAAGTTTGTGGCGGAAGAGATCATGAAGCAGTTGGGTATTTGCGAAACCGATTGGGTAGCATGCGCCTACATTGATCTCTTAGAACGCCGCACGAAGTAATTTTTTCAGCGCGCCTGCAGCTGACGGTCAGTACCGTGGCCAATGATCGTCCTTCGCGCCGCGCCCATATTTCGGCGCCCGCCGACAAATCGGCGGAGCTCTCACTGCCTTTTGTCTCCACACGTCAATAAAATTCTCCAAATAGCGGCCGCGCGGTGCTTATCACGGATTTTTCGATCGCATCTGAGGCTGGCACAATCCTTGTACTAAGAAAAAGATAAGAAGCGCTTACTATCGAAGAGCTTCATCCAACAAGGAGGAGTTATGGCTTTTTTACTTCAAGGGAAAAATGCCCTGGTGACAGGAAGCTCGCGTGGCATCGGCCGCGCCATCGCTGAACGTCTCGCCGCCGGTGGAGCCGCTGTCGTCGTCACTCATAGTCCCCAGCAGGCGCGAGAGGTGGTTGATGGGATCAAGGCGAGAGACGGCAAGGCCTTAGCGATCCAAGCCGACGTTTCGAAGCCAGCTGAAGTCAGGCGACTGTTCGATGAAACTGAAAAGCAGGTGGGGCCGCTCGACATCGTCGTGGCCAACGCTGGAGTGTATCTGTCCAAACCGCTTGTCGAAAATACCGAGGCGGATTGCGACCACGTGTTCAATATCAACACTAGAGGGGTATTTTTTACGCTGCAAAAGCCGCCCGTCGCGTGCGCGACGGCGGTCGAATCATCGCTGTTTCTACCGGAGGTACGAAGATGTCATTCGCTAATGCCGCGCTTTACCTTGGAAGCAAAGCGGCCGTGGAGCAATTCGTCCGAGCCCTCTCGCGCGAAATGGGTCCGCGCAACATAACCGTTAACATACTTTCTCCGGGATTTACCGACACCGATATGCTCAACAGTGAAGAAGTGCGCGCTTTGGGTGCGAGTCTATCGCCTTTCAACCGCATAGGCACGCCGCAGGAAGTGGCCGACGTCTCGGCATTTCTTGCAAGCGACGCGGCACGCTGGGTGACCGGACATAATCTCCAGGCGGGTGGTGGGGTAGCGTAAGGTACGGAATGCCAATGGCTCAATTGCCGCTTGTGCTCATCCCGGCATACTTCGTTTTTTTGTTTGTCATGCTCCATTGAGCAGATACCTCGTTGGTTGTCAGCTGCGGATCTTAAGGTAAAAATTCTTGAGAGGAAAAATAGCATGTCACAACGAATCGATTACACAAAAGTTGCGCCCGGTGCGCTGCGGGCTATGTATGGTCTGGAAAAATATCTGGCCGAAAGCAGCATCGAGCCGTCGCTCCGAGAATTGATCAAGCTGCGCGCCTTACAAATCAACGGCTGTGCTTATTGCATCGATATGCATGCCAAAGACGCGCGGGCAGCCGGCGAAAGCGAACAGCGGCTCTACGGCTTGGTGGCTTGGCGAGAAGCGCCATATTACACCGAGCGCGAGCGCGCCGCTCTCGCGTGGACCGAAGCGCTAACCCTGATCGCCGGGAATCATGTTACGGACGAGTTGTACGAACAGGCGCGACGACAGTTTGGCGAACAGGAGTTGGTCGATCTTACGCTCGCGGTGGTCACTATCAACGCTTGGAATCGTATCGCTATCAGTTTTCGTCAGGAGCCCGGGACGTACCAGCCGGCGGTACGTAGATAAGCCGAAGTCGATGAAACGAAGAAAACAGGGTGAACTAATGCAGAAAAATAGAGGCAGAGTCGTCTCCATCAATGTCGGCCAAGCCCGTGAGTTTGAATACCATGGCCGCCCCGCCAAAAGCGCCATCTGGAAAGCACCCGTCGCCGGTCCTCTTGCCGCCCGCGGCGTAAATCTTGCAGGCGACGAGCAGGCGGATCGCAAAGCACATGGAGGCGCAGATAAGGCTATCTATGCTTACGCGGTGGAAGACTTGAGTTGGTGGCGAGAAGAGATGGGTCGGCCGGTTGAGTAACGGCGGGTCTGGCGAAACCTCACTACGGAGGGGATCGACGTCAACGCTGCGCTCGTTGGCGAGCGCTGGGAAATTGGTACCGCCGCTTTTGAGGTATCCGAACCGCGGGTGCCTTGCTGGCGACTTGGAGTTCGGATGAACGACAGTATGTTTTCTCGTCGCTTTACCGAGGCGCTACGTACCGGCGCCTACCTGCGAATCATTGTCGAGGGAAGTCTTAGCGCCGGAGATGAGATCCGCGTGGTCGAAAGACCCAATCATGATCTAACCATTCGAGATGTATTTCGCATCTACACCCGTGATCGGAAATGAGGTCGAGCGATTAGTTACCATTCCTCGGATGTCCGAAAACTGGAGGATTTCGGCGGAACGCTTGCTTCAGAAGGAAGCGGCACTGAAAACGTCGGCTCGCGCTTCGGAATAGCGGCCTGCCTGCCCGTGCCAGCATCGGCTAGATGCGCCGACTTCGATGAATTTTTAGACCAACTTTCATGGCCAACGGGCTTAGGCAAAGCTCGCGCGCCAGGTCTTGTTTGCACACCTATGGCGGTTTCACAATTCGCACAGACCCGACATTCTAAAGCCGTCAGCCTTTCGACCTGGCGTCCGTTGCAGCTACCGCTCTTTCTCGCGCTCCGGATCGCTTCGCTGACTTCAAACATCGGCACCTGGATGCACGAAGCCGGAGCCGCGTGGCTGATGACCTTGTTGACTCCATCGCCCGTCATGGTGGCGTTGATGCAGACCGCGACGACCCTGCCGATCTTTGTTCGGGCTCTACCCGCGGGCGCGTTGGCCGATGGGGTGGACCGCCGCCGGATGCTGATGCTAGCGCAAACTTGGATGTTCGTGGCCGCGGCTGCGCTCGGTGTGCTTGCAGTCGCCAACGTGATGACGCCTTGGTTGTTGCTCAGTTTGACGTTCGTGCTAAGCGCCGGCGCGGCGCTGAATGCGCCGGCATGGCAAGCGACCGTGTCGGCGCTGGTGCCGCGCGCTGATCTTCCGTCGGCAGTGGCGCTGACGGGAATGGGCTTGAACTTAGCGCGCGCGGTCGGTCCGGCGCTTGGTGGCATTGTTGTCGCTGCGGTGGGAGCATGGGCCGTCTTTCTCCTGAACGCAGTTTCGTTCGCGAGCGTGATTGCCGTGCTCTACGCTTGGCGTCCGCCAAAATCCAACAAATCGGTTCCGTCGGAACCGGTGCTGAACTCCATCCGTGCTGGCATCCACTACGCGCGGCACGCGCCCGCGCTCCGAGCGGTGCTGGTTCGTACCGGCTTATTCGTGCCGCTCGCGAGCGCGCTATGGGCGTTGCTTCCGGTTCTCGTTCGGCATGAAATGGGGATCGATTCCGTTGGCTGGGATCTTGCCCGTGACGGAGTATGCCGAGATATCGGTGGCGCTCTCGTGCGCCTGCTCTTTAGTCTAGCTGCCATTCGTCGATATCCGTTAAATGGGGTCGAAGGACTGGACTTGACTCCATCAGCCATTGGCCGGAACCAGCGCTGCTTAGCAAACCTCGCCCAGAGGACGGGCCAGTACTGGTGACGGTTGAGTACCTCATCGACCCGCAACAGGCGCGGGATTTTACCTTGGCTATGCAGCCCGTGCAGGAGCAATGTCTGCGCGACGGCGCACTACGCTCAGGTCTGTATTCTGATCCTGCCGACCCGAGCCGTTACATCGAAACGTTCGTCGTCGAATCCTGAGCCGACCATTTGCGACAAAACGAGCGCGTGACAGTCAGCGATCGCGTTGCTGAAAATTGTGCCAGGGCGTTCCACATTGGTGACACGCCGCCGGCCACGTCTCACTATATCGATGCTCGCAGCTCCGCTGCGCCCGCCGAAAACGGAACCCACTAGCTTAAAAAAACCGACCAAGTCTGACCGGATTCGCGCGTAGAGGCGCTTCTGGTTTTGACACCCGTGATGGGATGCTCCCATTTCTTTATCGCGCAATGGGCGAAAAGAATCGGACCCGGTCGTCGCGATAAAGCCACCATTTCGGCGCGCGCCGATCCGTCGGCACTGCCACTTTGTCACGTGATGAACCACACCGGTCTCCTTGAGCAAGGAAGCCATGGATACTAAATCGTTTTTTTGGGTTTTCCAATATCCATGCGGCTTGGCACATCGATTGCCCTATCGAGAGAAGGAGAACCCTTGGTGAATGTCATGAAGATCGAGATTCCAATTCTGACTGCTTTGCTGCTTCTGGGAACCGAGTTGATGACTCGTGTGGGGATTCAAGGTTTCGAGCAAGCGCTTGTTTCGACGGCTATCGAGTGGTCCGTTGGCAGATTCAAGGCGGCAAGAGAAATTCTTCGCTGATCCCCCGGAGTTAGCTCTAAGGGCAAATGAAGAGGGAGGGGAGAACGTCGGTGATATCTACAAATCGAGGATGGCTTTACCCCGCGGCGATGGCAGTGGAGATGCCGATTGGGCTCAATCATCTGGATACCGATTTCTGCTGGTGTGATCCCATTGTTGAAATCGACGACAACGGCAAGGAGATCGTGCTTCATCGGCAGGTGACGTGGAACTGAGAAACAAACAAACTGAAGAGGGAAACGCGATGTCATTCAAGAATAAGATTTATCTGGCCGTGATAATTGTTTTGGGGTTTATCGGCGAATTGGTCTTTCTCGTTCACATAGCGACGGCATCCGTGCAAGCAGCCGAAGGTGCTTCAGAGTCAATCATCACTTCGCCGGCTCTCGGATTGACGCGAAGTTCATTGAATCGGATTTCACTTACCCCGGTAGTTGCTGGCAATGAGACCGTGGGCGCGGTGGTTGTTTACGATGATCCGTCCACGCCAAGGCCGGCGGATTATATTGAATTGTATGACAATGACGGCGACTTGGTGGCCGTCGGGTGGTTCGATCGATTCGGTATCCAGCGAATGGCGTTGGATCGCGCGCTGGTCGAGGGGAGTGAGGAGCTTCAGGGGGTTTTTGTGACCGTCGTGAATGGCGAGTCCATATAGAGTTTTTATCTGTTGATCATGTTGAAGATCACAACTCATGCGGACGCAGGGCGAATCACACTCGAGCTTGAAGGGCGAGTCGCGGGACCCTGGGTCGAGGAATTGAAAGCCTGCTGGCAGCGCGCCGCTGTTGGAAACCGGCAGGTCGGCGTTCTTTTGAAAGAAGTGACGTTCATCGATGAAGCAGGGAGAAAGCTCCTGGCCGATATGTATCGGCAACGAGCGACACTTGCGGGCGCAGGATGCATGACAAAAGCGGTTATTGAGGAGATCATACGGGGAGAAAATTTATGACGACACATATCGAAGAAGTAAACGACGGCAATTTCGCGAAGATCGTGCTGGGATCCACTTGACTTGTTTTAGTGGATGTTTGGGCCCAATGGTGCGGCCCATGCCGAGCGCTTGCGCCGGTCGTGGAATCGGTCGCCAAGCAGTATGCAGGGAGCGCGCAGGTCGTGAAACTCAATGTCGATGGCAATCCCTCTGTCGTCGAAAAATTTCAGATTGAGGCGATACCGACCTTGATTGTGTTCCAAAACGGCGAAGAAAAGGACCGCATGATTGGCGCGGTAAGCCAAGCGGAAATCGCGCAGAGGCTCGACACCCGCTTGGCCGCCGCAGCGACCTAGGAGGTAGAACCATGGCAAGAGAATGGGCCAGCTCCGCGTACACGCGAGACGAAGCCGGTCTCACGACCGACGAGAAAATCGCCTCGCTTTTTCAGCCGGACACATTGCTCGCCGCGCAGTATTTCGACAATCTACGCGGAAAGTCTCTGTTAGAGCCGGAAAAAAGGCTCATGTTGGCAATCCTGGAAGACGCGATCAGTCGCTATCAGGAGAATATGTTTTCCCAAGACAAGCGCGGCAAGAGGCATTTTCAGGAAGTGCAAGAGTGGATCGCCGATACCGACAGCGATTGGATTTTTTCGTTTGAAAATGTCTGTGAATCGTTGGGGCTTAACCCCGCTTATGTGCGCCAGGGATTGCTCCGGTGGAAGGAGAAGGGTCGACAGATGCCCTCTCATCGCGGAACTTGGGAAGGAAAAGAACTCGCTGTATAAACGACCTCGGGACAATTATGTGCACGAAAACGTACTGATTAACTGGAGGAGTAGGGACAATGGATTCGTGGGAATTGATCTTTCGACAAAGCAGAGCAAACGACGCTGACTACGACGGCGATCGGCTTGCGGTACAAAATTGGGATTGGCCGCGGCAAACCTGGTTTCAAGAGCGCCTGCGCTCTTTCCGCGGTGACAAGCGGAGATATTCCAAAGAGGTGACCGAAGTGAATTGGCAGCAGATCCGCTAGCAAGGGAACGATATGAAGATCGCGGAAATAGATTGGCAAGTTTTCTGGAACGCCTTGAGCCAGCAAGATTGCGCTGGCCGAGATCGTTGGCTCCGGCGGTGGGCGTTCGCGGACGACGGCGCGCGGTTGTCAAGAGATGTTTGAGAAGTGAAAAGGCCCCGTCTCGGAGCTTTTAATCCTTTCCCGCTCCCCCGCCGCTCGCAACTTCTCCGGTACGCCAATCCCCAGCGATGAAAATCTTAGTTGTTAAGGTATTGCCGTGGTGACATAATCCAAATTTACAAGAGAAGTGGGGAGCTTCGCGCTCACTTATCGGCTGGATGGTGGTATGCGATGGGATTGGCAGAGGGGCTAAGCTACACGATGCACTTGGAGGTTTACCTCCAAGCAGCAGTGGTGCGGGGTGTCTTGGCGACGAGCCAAGAGCGCTTGAGCAACTTTTTGATCGTTCGGCAGGGTGAAGAGGTATTTTCGATAAAAGACGCGACATTGGAAAGCTTCAACCGAAAGCCCGTTTCCGTTGGCGCGGATGAATATCTGATCTATATGCAAGAAGTATTTCTCATTGCCGACTTGGGCTCCGAAGGCGGCACGCGACAATCGGGCATCGACAGTTTGTATGTCAAGAAGGATAGAAGCAAAGCTTTGTTCAGCGTGGGCCCGTACTTGCTCCAGGGAAACGTTCACTTGGCGCCGGGAAGTCCGCTCCATGGTCTGCTGATGGAAAAAAGTCAGTTTATCCCGGTGACAGAAGCGATGCTGGTGGATCGACAAGATGTCGGACCGCGCACTTATTTGGTAAATCGCGCCAAGATCGGATTTATGACCGCGATCGGGGACGGCCTAATCGAATTCTGAGAAGCCGGGCATGCAGGAGTGGGCTTGAGGATTTCAGGTTTGCGCGCAAAAACCTTGCTGATCGTCGTGGCGAATTTCTTTTATGAATATTCCGACGGAGATTAATCATTTCAAATCGCGCGGCGTCGTGCGCATCACTTGGGACGATGATCACGTGGGTGAGTACGCTCAGCAGTATTTGCGCGGATATTGCCCTTGCGCGCTTTGCCAAGGCCATGGCGCCCAACGGCGCTTTATCGATGTTCCCGGCGCCACACTAGAGGAGATCCGCGGCGTCGGCAATTACGCGATCGAGCTGCGGTGGAATGATGGTCATAGCACCGGTATTTACACCTTCGATTATCTTAGATCCCTGTGTCCCTGTAGTAGTTGTATGGCAGAGCGAACGCACAGCGAATAGAACCGAGCAATAATTTTCAGGCTTTCATCGCATTATATCTTCATACCTTCGTCGGTGGCCCACCTGATAATTTTCATCAGGACGGATCGGGCGCCAAATTCAAGCCCTCCGTCGCTTGACATACCGTCGGGTAATTTTTACTCTCCCTTTTCGTCGGAAGAAAGCTGATAGTGGTGTTTGTCCCGATTCTGCGAGAGTGGCGGAACTGGCAGACGCACTAGACTTAGGATCTAGCGGGCAACCGTGGGGGTTCGAGTCCCCCCTCTCGCACCATCGAGAATGCTGACGAAAGGTTGAGCAAATTTTTGCTAGAGAGGTTGGCCGTGAAAGCCTTGCTCGCTTGTCCTAACCAGATCGCAAGTTGAATTATCCGTCCCGCATCGGCAAGCGAATAGCGCCACTGGTAAGTTGCAGTTATGAAAATCGACATCGACGAATTGGGCCCAGTGCAGCGGAAGGTTCGCGTCGAACTTCCGGCGGAAACGGTTGCCAGTGAGTTTTCCCGTGCCTATAAGAATCTCGGCCAGCGAGTTCGCGTAAAAGGGTTTCGCACCGGCAAGATTCCCCGAACTGTTTTGCAGAGCATCTACGGTGCGGAGGTGAAAGGGGAAGTCAAATCTCATCTTGTCGAGGAGTCCTTGGGAGAAGTCATCAAGGAACGCGGTTTACAGATTGTATCGCGGCCGGAAGTGGAAGCTAACGAACTCGACGAAGACGGCGCGTTTTCTTTTTCTGCTGTGTTCGAAATCAAGCCCGAGATCGAGGTCGGGAATTATCTCGGCCTCGAGGTCGAGCGCGTGAGACTCTCTGTCAGTGACGCTCAGGTCGAGGAGGCGCTACGTCGCTTGCAGGAAAGCCACGCGCGTTTAGAACCGGTCGAGGACCGTGACCTCGTACAGAAAGGCGACTTTGCGATACTCGACTTCGAGGGCTCTATCGCCGGTAAGCCATTTTCTGGCAGCAAGGGCGAAAATTATCTTCTCGAAGTCGGCGCTGGACGTGCGTTACCACAATTCGAAGATGCGGTGGTTGGACTAAAAACGGCCGAGCGGCAAACCGTACAGGTGAACTACCCGGAAGATTATCCCAATAAGGACATTGCGGGGAAACCGGTCGATTTTTTGATCGTGGTACGCGAAATCAAACAAAAGGTTTTGCCGCCGTTGGACGACGAATTCGCCAAAGATCACGGTGAGTGCGCTTCGCTGGACGAACTTAGATCACGAATTCGCACGCGGCTGGAAAGTGAACTCAAGCATTACCAAAGCGAGGATCTCAAAGAAAAACTTGTGAGCCGTCTGCTTGAAGCGCATTCATTTACAACCCCGGTATCGATGATCGAGCGACAGACTAGATATTTGATGGAGCGCTATCAGAATGAACTTGCGGGCCAAGCTGGCGCCGATGCCAACGTCGCGCCACGGATGGAAGAGGCCCGCAAGACACTCAAAACCCGAGCGGCGCGCCAGGTTCAAGCAACGTTGCTGGTCGAGAAGATTTCTCAGCTCGAAAATATTGATGTTACGGACAAGGATGTCCAGGCCCGGGTAGACAACTTGGCGCGAGCGGCCGGTGATCGCGCTAAAACCGTGCGAGAGATCTATTCGCGGTCGGATAGTCGGGACGAATTACGCGCCCAGCTGGTGTTTAATCGAACTCTCGAATTTTTGCTTGAGCGGGCGAAGATAAAAGAAGTCGATCCACCCGTCTCTAAGGTTGATGAGCAAGCCGAAAAAAGATAGAATACAAAATGTGAATAAGGGGTTTAGCTTCACATGAATTTCATCCCCATTGTCGTCGAGCAAACGGGCCGTGGTGAACGAGCTTATGATATCTATTCGCGTCTCCTTAAAGATCGAATCGTGTTTCTCGGATCGGTCGTAACCGACGACGTCGCTAACCTCATTACCGCGCAATTCCTTTTTCTCGAATCCGAAGATCCAGAACGTGATATTTTCTTTTACATCAACAGCCCTGGCGGTTCCGTAACTGCCGGCCTAGCGATCTATGATACGATGCAGTACGTCCGGCCGCAGATTTCAACGGTATGCGTCGGACAAGCCGCGAGCATGGCTGCCGTACTGTTGTCGGCCGGCACAAGGGCTAAGCGGTTTGCCCTGCCTCACTCACGCATTATGATTCACCAACCTTTGGGCGGTTTCCAAGGCCAAGCTGCTGACATTGACATCCAAGCTCGTGAAATTCTTCGCATGCGTGAAGAGTTAAACAATATCTTAATGAAGCACACTGGACAAAGTTTGAAGAAGATAGAAAAAGATACCGACCGCGATATGTTTATGAGCGGCAAGCAAGCCCAGGAGTACGGGTTGGTTGACGAAGTCATAGCGTCTCGGCCCGATTCGGGTGTCAAGAAGTAGTTGTTGAACGGGGGTGCCATGGCAAAGCACGGTGAACACGGATCAGGCAATCTTGTCTGCTCCTTCTGCGGGAAGAGTCAAGACGAGGTTCGTAAGTTGATCGCCGGTCCGACCGTTTACATCTGTGATGAATGCATCGATCTCTGCAACGATATCATTGCTGAAGAATGCGACCACGATGAGAATATTAGCTCTTCGTCCAATGTGCCGAAACCCGCTGAAATCAAACGGGTTCTTGATCAATACGTAATCGGCCAAGAGCGCGCGAAGAAGATCTTGGCGGTGGCGGTTCATAATCACTACAAGCGCATCGATAGCCAAATGGTAACGGGCGACGTGGAGCTGCAAAAAAGCAATATTTTACTGCTCGGCCCCACTGGATCCGGAAAAACCCTTCTAGCTCAAACGCTGGCCCGTTTCCTGCAAGTACCCTTTACCATCGCCGACGCCACTAGCTTGACGGAAGCGGGGTATGTAGGAGAAGACGTTGAGAACATAATTCTAAATCTCCTGCAGGCAGCCGATTACGACGTTGAAAAGGCGCAGCGTGGCATCGTCTATATAGATGAGATCGATAAGATCTCGCGCAAATCGGACAATCCGTCGATTACGCGAGACGTGTCAGGAGAAGGCGTACAGCAGGCGCTTTTAAAGATAATCGAAGGAACCATGGCGAGCGTACCACCAAAAGGGGGACGAAAACATCCGCAACAAGAATTTCTCCAGGTAGACACCACCAATATTCTGTTCATCTGTGGTGGTGCTTTTGTCGGGTTGGATGACATCATTCGCAAACGCACAGGTCGTAAGCGGATGGGCTTTGGTGGCCAATTAGAAGATAAGGATGGGCGGCGGTCGACCGATTTGCTGCACGATGTTCAAACGGAGGATCTGTTAAAATTCGGGCTGATCCCCGAGTTCATCGGGCGCTTGCCGGTTATCGCAACGCTGGACGAGTTGGATGACTCCGCCCTAGTACGGATTCTTAAGGAACCAAAAAATGCTCTAACCAAGCAATATTCGAAACTATTCGAAATGGAGTCCGTGCATCTCAAGTTTACCGAAGAGGCGCTTCGAGCCATTGCTCGCGACGCTATGAAAAGGAAATCTGGTGCGCGGGGACTCCGAGCGATCATGGAAAATATCATGTTAGAGATCATGTACGACATGCCCTCGCAGCCGAACATTAAAGAAGTGGTGATATCCGAGGACGTGGTGGAAAGACATGAACCTCCGATCGTCGTATACACCAAAGCCGCAGAGAGCGCTTAGGAGGGGGAATCGTTATGCTATTTCGGAATGATAAGAAAGACGATAAAGAACCAACGTTAGGACCCACGCGGGTGCCTCTGCTCCCTCTCAGGGACATTATCGTGTTTCCCCATATGGTGGTGCCGCTTTTTGTCGGTCGGCAACGGTCTATTAAGGCCCTAGAAGACGCCACCCAGAAGCAAAGCCTTATATTTCTATCCTCGCAAAAGGATGCCAAGACAAATGACCCGAGTGAGGACGACATATACAAGATCGGTACTCTGGGCTCGGTAGTCCAGATGCTTAAGCTTCCCGATGGTACGGTCAAAGTTTTAATCGAAGGCAAAAAGAGGGCGAGAGTCGCGAGATTCGCCTCAAATTCTGATTTTTTCCTGGTGGAAGTGGAAGAAGCTCCAGAAGTTGTCGAACGAAACACCGAAGTCGAAGCGCTCGTCCGCGAAGTTCACACTACGTTTGAAAATTACGTAAAGCTGAAGAAAAAGATCCCCCCTGAAATGGTCATGTCGGTGTCCTCCATCGACGATCCAGGGCGACTGGGAGATACGATCGTCGCCCATCTTGGTATCAAACTGGAAGACCGGCAAAACCTGCTGGAAACGTTCAACGCGGCAGAACGGCTGGAAAAAGTGCTCGGCCACATGCGCGCGGAAATCGAAATTCTCGAAGTTGAACGGCGGATTCGCTCGCGTGTCAAAAAACAGATGGAGCGCTCGCAAAAAGAATATTATCTGAACGAACAGATGCGAGCGATTCAAAAAGAGCTGGGCGAAAAAGACGAGTTCAAGAATGAGATTCAAGAAATCGAAGACAAACTCAAGCAAAAAAAACTCTCTGCCGAAGCCAAAGACAAGGTTGAGAAGGAGCTTAAAAAACTCAAGATGATGTCGCCCATGTCGGCGGAAGCCACCGTGGTCAGAAATTACATCGATTGGATTGTCAGCCTGCCCTGGAATGAATTCACGGACGACAAGCTCGACATCAATGAGGCTGAGCGCGTCTTGGAGGACGATCACTACGGTTTAGAAAAAGTGAAAGAGCGCATCCTCGAATACCTCGCGGTTCAAAGCTTGGTCGGAAAAATCAAAGGTCCGATCCTTTGTTTGGTCGGCCCTCCCGGCGTCGGTAAGACTTCATTGGGTCGATCGATTGCACGAGCGACGGGAAGAAAATTCATCCGAGTTTCGCTTGGAGGAGTTAGAGACGAGGCCGAAATCCGTGGTCACCGGCGCACCTATATCGGCGCTCTGCCGGGAAAAATTATTCAGTCGATGAAAAAGGCGGGTTCAAGCAATCCGGTGTTCTTGATGGATGAGATCGATAAAATGTCTACGGATTTTCGTGGCGATCCGTCCTCGGCGCTGCTCGAGGTTTTGGACCCGGAACAAAATACCGGGTTTAACGATCATTATCTTGATCTCGATTACGATCTTTCCAAGGTCATGTTTATCACGACGGCAAATACCCTGGATCGAATTCCGCGTCCCCTGCAGGACCGGATGGAAATCATCCGGATTGCCGGCTACACCGAGTTGGAAAAGCTGAGTATCGCCAAGAAATACCTAATGGAGAAACAGAAAGAAGCAAACGGTCTGACGAAGGAAAACTTGGATTTCACGGATAACGCGATTCTCGGTGTGATTCGTCACTATACCAAGGAAGCGGGTGTGCGTAATCTCGAACGCGAGATCGCCTCTATTTGCCGTAAAGTTGCCGTAGAGGTGGTGCGCAAAGATCGCAACGCCCACATTCAAATTGGCTCGAAGAGCCTGCACAAATATCTCGGTGCGATCAAATTTCGTTACGGAAAGGCAGAAGCCGAAGTCAAGATTGGGGTTACGACCGGTTTGGCCTGGACGGAGCTGGGCGGAGAGCTCTTGGCGACCGAGGTGACGATCATGCCGGGCAAAGGCCAGCTGATCATTACCGGAAAGCTCGGCGATGTGATGCAAGAGTCCGCCCAGGCGGCGATGAGTTATGTTCGCTCCCGCGCTGCCGAGTTGGGCTTGGAGAAGGATTTTTATCAGAAGCTCGACGTGCATATTCATGTACCGGAGGGCGCCATTCCGAAGGACGGTCCATCGGCGGGCATCACCATGGCGACTTCTCTGGTTTCCGCACTGATGAAGATTCCAGTTCATAATGATCTGGCCATGACCGGGGAAATTACGTTGCGGGGAACCGTTCTGCCGATCGGCGGACTGAAGGAAAAGGTCTTGGCCGCCCACCGTGCCGGAATCAAAAAGGTCCTGATTCCCGCGGATAACGAAAAAGACATCGAGGAAATTCCTGCGACAGTTCTCAAGACGGTTGAACTGGAACTGGTTGCCCACATGGATCAGGTCCTAAAAAAGGCCCTTGTGGTTAACGATCCAGACAACCTATTTCGCAATGTTGCCGTCGAGGCCCAATCTAAAGACGAAAGGCCACCATTTACAGAAAAGGTCGACGACGTTCCCGCTTCTGAAATTCTGCCCCAATAGTTCCCCAGCTCAACGTTAGAATGCCGGGTGGTTTGACACCCGGCATTCGTGCTGTTATAAAATTGCATTCGATTGTGCCGAAGCATCGCGTAGGCTCGCGGGAAAGCACAACCGCGCTCGTCTGGCATATCATCAATCAACTGCCCAGAGTTAGTTTGGACGAGTATTGAATTTTACTAGAACCTAGTTGTGGCGGCCAATGACGAGTGACAACGTGATAAACATTTCGTCGTTTAGGCTCGTTCGCAGTGTAACCCCGGCGAGACACAAATAAGAGGACAAAAAGCAAAAAAAAAGACCAAATTGATAGCTCCTTCTGGGCCGCGAAATTCAAGGTATGGAAAATGGTGCTTTTCGAGCTAGGCGTTTTTACAATTTTCAGCACGGGGCAAGCCAGAAGCGTCTCGAAATATCCTCGGGCACATCTTGATCGGCTGTTTCGAGTGGAAGGGCGGTTAGCTCAGCGGGAGAGCATCGGCCTTACAAGCCGGGGGTCACAGGTTCAAATCCTGTACCGCCCACCAGAAGGCGCGACGAGGAAGCTAATATCGGGGTCGTAGTTCAGTTGGTTAGAACGCCGGCCTGTCACGCCGGAGGTCGCGAGTTCGAGTCTCGTCGGCCCCGCCATCCTCGCGCCATGGGTAGAGCTTTTTTGATTGGAGAACGGGGCTATGAATAAGCATGAAGCGCTGTCCCAGAGGCGCTGGTACGTTGTCGATGCGCAAGGAAAAATACTCGGGCGGTTAGCCACTGAAATCGCCAAAGTCTTGCGGGGAAAGAATAAGCCGATTTTTACGCCGAATCAGGACGCAGGAGACTTCGTCATCGTCGTTAACGCGCGCGGCATCAAGCTCACGGGCACGAAATTAGAGAAGAAAATTTATTATCGGCACACTGAATATCCCGGCGGCATCAGGGAGAGAACCGCGGCGGAAATGTTGGAAGAAAAGCCAGAGCAACTCGTGAAACTCGCCGTAAAGGGAATGTTGCCGAAGAATCGTTTGAGCCGCAAATTGGTGACTAAGCTCAAGATATATGCGGGTCCAGAACACCCACATGAAGCACAAAAGCCGGAACCTCTGGCAATCATAGCATAGGGAGTACGATGATGGCGGAAAAAGTATTTGCGGCAACGGGACGTCGGAAAACTTCAGTGGCGCGGGTCTTTCTTAGGCCGGGAAAAGGCAAAATCACGATCAACAATAAAACCTTGCAAGATTACTTTGGTCGTGAAACGGCTCGGATGATCGTGCTCCAACCCTTCGATGTGACCCAGACAGGGGGAAACTTTGATATCGACGTGAATGTTGCCGGCGGTGGAAACTCGGGGCAGGCCGGTGCCATCCGCCATGGGATTACCCGTGCCTTGATGCAGCTAAGTCCGGATTTTCGTTCCCCGCTAAAGAAGGCCGGTTTCGTCACTCGCGATCCACGCGCAGTAGAGCGCAAAAAATATGGCCGGCACAAGGCGCGTAAGCGTCCACAATACTCCAAGCGATAATGTCGTACAGGGGTAGTCGCCAATGTCCGGAATCCACTCACGCAGGGCTTGATTTTGTTTTCGACGGCAGTTTTCTTGCGGTTGCATCGAGAAGCCAAACCCAAGCTCGTGTACTTAAAAGAGCGACCCATCTGCCAACACCGCTGGGGTCCGTCCTTCATTACACCTGCGCTGATCAGGCAAAAGAAATCGAGTTTTCTCCTTTCTTTTTCAATTTGGACAGGCGCTTATTGACCGATATCGATGATGCTGGCATGCATCGGTCACGTAAGAATGCTTTGCCGCAAGTTTATAAAAATCTCATTTGTCGGTCGTAAATCGAACGTGCCGCCCCGATGATTTGGGGTACCGCCGTGTCGATTACACTTCGGTCGTAAAAAAGAAAAATCCGATCATCGCAAAAATAGCATTGGGCGTCCACGCCGATATCCACGACGGTAAAGCTCCGCCATGTCCGAGAGACACGCAGAAGGCGGTGAGTACCCAGTACCCAAAGCCGATGACCATCGCAACACCGAAACTCAACGAAATGCTGCCGCTCATCTGTCGCTTCAGAGCGAACGGGATCGCGAGCAGGACCATCAAGGGAGAAATGAACGGCAATGCTAATTTTATCTGCAGGTCCACTTCGTAGGAAGTCGTGTCAATTCCCTTGCTTTTCATATCTGCGATCTGTTTTTGCAAATCAAAGAAGGTAAATTCCTCGGCATCACGAGCCAATAGTTTTAGATCTTCCGGCGTCTCGGT
>WNFU01005888.1_pt1 | contig 28440 bp, 20 predicted proteins | sample 5400121 | NCBI WGS metagenome assembly WNFU01 (sample SAMN13153360, study PRJNA577476) | soil metagenome | isolation source: 100 cm soil or saprolite under grassland replicate 1 | place: USA:California | collected 2016-06-15 | reverse complement strand
ATCTCCCGCGGCGACGCCCGGCGCACGATCCTGATCTGCTGGGCCTCCGGGGGGAGCCCGATGTCCTGCGCCGTCGCCTGGATGCGGCGCCGGATGGTGCCGTCGTCCAGGGCGGAGGCGAGCTGCGCCTGGGTCCGCATGTCGTCGACCAACCGGTAGTAGCGGAAGAACACCTCGCCGATGTGCACGCCGTAATAGAGCGCGGCCACGAACACGAGCAGCGAGAACAGGCAGCCCATCGAGCTCGCACCGCGGCGGCCGAGCCGGACGAGACCGCGCGTCACCATTGCGATTGGGCCCCGTCGACGAGATCGTTCACCAGCTTCTGCAGCGCGATCTTCCGCCCCTCCGTTTCCTGCGGCGGCTGGTACTCGCCCACCTCGGTGAGCCCCTGCTTCTGCCACAGCGTCTTCCCCTCGCGCTGGTCGAGGATCTCGACGTCGATCGTGATCTGGACCTGGCGCCGGGTCACGTCGGTGCGGCCCTGCCCCGGCTGGAACGAGATCGGCACGTCGGGGTCGTAGCGGACCACGCGGCCGCGCACCACCGCGTCCGCCGTGTTCTCGCCGGCGGGGCGCAGCCCCAGGCGACCCTGGAACGCCTCCAGCACGGCGTCGTTCACCTCCTTGGTCAGCGCCGGCTCCGGCGTCTGGTTGTCGAACGGCAAAATAGCGACGGTCTTGATGTTCGGCAGGCCGCCGCCGGCGAAGCCGTAGAGGCACCCCGCGAGCGCGAGGGTGAGCGTGCTAGCGGCGACCGCGCCAGATGGCGGGATCGAACGCGGCCGCCGTGTCGATGGCAACGATCGTGAGCTCAAAACGGGCCGGGCCCTCCGGAAAGTCGATGCGGGCACTGGCCGGCATCTGGTGAACGTCGAACTGGGTGCGGCTGCGGGCGACGGTCTTCCCCCCCCGCCGCCACTCGGCCTCGAGCACGCGCGCGCTGCCGGTCGTTTCCCGGTAATCGAGCGTGTCCTCCCCCTGGACGAACCGCCACACCCGGGCTGCGCTGTCCCCGGCGCCGGCGCCGCGCGCGCCAAACACGGCGGCGTCGGCCGCCGGCGGCCGGACGATCCCGAGCCCCGCCCAGAGCATCCGCACCGCCGGCACCAGCGAACGGAAGTTCTTCTCCGGGTCCGCCCACACCGCCGAGTCGCCCACCACCGCCGCCGCCCCCGCGCCGAATCCGAGCGGCCCGACGTAGTCGAACCGCAGCGAATCGGGCGGCGCGATCCGCGCCTGGCCACGCCCGCCCCAGCGCTTCTGCTGGTCCTGGTATTTCCACCGGAATCGGATGGCGTTCCGGCGGACGGGGAGGGTCGCCGCCGCCCACGCGACCGCGCTGTCCCGGTCCGCCGGCGCGAGCGGCACGGGGATGAGCGGCGCGGGCCGGCCGGGACACGCGGCCAGGAGCGCCCAGGCGCCAATGTAGGAGAGCGCTCTGCGGCGGTCAAGCAGAACCCGTTGGTGCCTCAATAGTTAAACCCGAAGAAGAAGTCCACGAACCGCGTCGTCCGACTCCCCGACGGGAGGGAGTAGCCGGCGATGCTGCCCGAGTGAAACCGGTAGCCCAGGTCGAGGCGCAGCACGAGGGGTTGGCCGAGCGGCATCCGCAGCCCGAGCCCCCTGCTGCCGAGAGTGCCGCGCTCCAGCGACGCTGCGGTCCAGGCCCGGCCGGCGTCGTAGAAGAACGCGCCCTGCATGCCGGGAAACCGGAGTTCGCCGAACGGGAAGCCGATGGACAGGAAATCGGTGATCGGGAAGCGCCACTCGGCGTTGACGAGCCAGACGCGGGTGCCGGCGACGTAGCCGTAGCGCGGATAGCCGCGCAGCCCCCACGAGCCGCCGATGTTGGCCGGACGAGGGCGCTCGCCGCCCGCGTAGTAGCCGAGCAGGCGCACGGCGAGCGCGCTGCGCAGCGACGTGCGGAAGTAGCGGCGGTAGTCGGCCGCGAGGACCCAGGAGTCGAAGCGCCCATGGCTCATGTCGTTGACGAGTCCGCCGGTGAGGTTCACCCGCCCGCCGTCGATCGGCCCGGTGGTGAGCCACAGGGTGTTGTCCTCCACGTAGCTCAGGTAGTTCGACGCGAGCCAGCCCACGCGGTGGAAATCCGTGGGGTCGCCGCTCCCCAAGAGGACGTCCGGCCGCGTCAGGTCGAAGCGGTCCGAGTGCTCGACGCGGTACTCCGCCTCGATCCGGCGGAAGCGGGACAGGGGGTAGCGCAGCTGGGCGAACGCGCCCGCCGACGTCTCGTCGAACAGGGCCGAGAAGTCGCCCTCGTAGAACAGGCCGCGCAACCGGAACGCGCCCACCCCCCAGTTGACGCGGCGCGCCTGGTTCAGGTAGAAGACGGACCCGTTGAAGTTGTCGATCAGGTTTCCCAGCCCGCTCCCCTGAAAGGAGGAGAGCGTCACGAACAGCTGGTGATCGCCGAGCAGGTCGCTGAGAAGGAACACGGCGCCCTGGGCGGAGCCGACCCCGGGCGCGACCACGGCGTCGCCGGCGACGAAATCGAAGGTGAACTTGCGCTCGTACGGCGCGGCCTCGGCCCGCGCGTACTGCGGGTTCCCCAGCTCTTCCCAGGTCCAGTCGGCCGCCGCGCGCTCCGCCGCGAGGGTCACGGGCGGCGCGGCGCTGTCGGGCACCGGGTGCTGCACGTAGATGTTGTAACTCAGGTCGGCGAACCCGCCGAACACGAGCCCGTGCTCGCGGTCGATCCACGTCGGGTCGAACGCGCCGTCCAGGCTGTTCGTCTGGCGGCGCCCCGCGCCGCTCGAATCCACGGCGTAGATCTGGAACGTGCCGTCGCGGTCCGATGTGAAGAAGATCCTGCCGTTCGCCGCCCAGCGCGGCTGGTCGTCGCGCCAGTCCCCGTAGGTGAGGAAAGCGACGGCGCCCGTCGCGAGGTCGAGCTTGAAGAGGTTGCGCGCCCCGCGGGCGCCGAACGGCGTCCGGTCGGACGAGAAGACAACGGTGCGGCCGTCGGGGCTCATCGTCGGATCGAGGTCCTGAAAGCGGTCGGACGTCAGGCGCTCGAGCCGCCCGTCGCGGAGCCACAGCCGGTACAGATCCGAATAGCCCGACACGGCGAGGCCCGAGAACACGACGCTGCCGCCGTCCGGCGCCCACGCCGGCGACAGGATCGAGACGAGATCGGGGAACTGGTAGCGCCCGATCACCTTCCGCTGGGGGAGGCTCCAGAAGAAGAGCGCGTCGCGATCCTCGTAGCGGCTCGAGAACGCCACGATCCGCTCCGCCGACACGTCGAGCCGCGACTCGAAGAAGTGGAACGATTCGAACTCGGCGCTGCGCTCGCCCTTCACCACGGCGCGCGGCCGGCCGCCCGAGAACGGCCGGGCGTAGATGTTGGTGTAGCCCGTGGACGGCGAGAAGTAGAGCACGCCGCGCGCGCTGTCGGGCGCGTCCGCCGCGCCGTACACCGTCGGCTTGATCGCGAGGCGGGTGAGGACACGGGCCGTGATGGCGAGCGGCTCGCCGCCGCTGACCGCGGGGAAGTAGCGCTGCCGCATCCAATACTGCCACTCGTCGGAGAGCTGGTCGAGCGTCTTGCCGTACACGCCGCGCAGCGCGTCGTCGAACGTCCCGTACTTCCACAGGTCGCGGTACGTCTGGCCGATGCGCCACTCCCCGTAGGCCGCGGCGAGGAACCGGTGGATCGTGCCGCCCAGCGGATAGATGATCCCGCCGCCGGCGAACGCCAGGTCGCGCACGGCGGGCAGGCGGCCCGACACAGTGAGGTCGCGCAGGATCATCTCATCGCGCGTGTCCTCGCCCGCCGAGAAGTATTCCGCGAGGCCCTCGCTCCACCACAACGGGAGCTCCGCGTGGCGCATCCGGGGATAGCGCGTGAACACCTCGGTGGCGAGGCTCAGCTGGAACACGTGCACCAGCTCGTGGCGCAGGGTGTGGCGGAATTCGGCGTAACTCCCCGTGAACGGGAGCGCCACCCGCCGCTTGAGGAACTCGGTGACGCCGAGCAGCCCTTCGGGGGGCACGAACGGCAGCACGTTGGTCTGCTCGAAGTCCGAATGAGAGGCGTAGATGATGAGCGGGATGCGGCGATGCGGGTGGTGATCGAAGCGCCGCTCCAGCACGTCGTAGCTCTCCTCCGAGTAAGCGAGGGCGACGCGCGCGAGCTCCTGCTCCTCCGGATAGTAGTACAGATCGACGTGCGGCCCGCGCAGCACGTGCCAGTCGAAGGCGCGGTACTGGATCTTGTTCTGGCCGAAGTAGCCGAACTGGGCCGCCGCGGCGCCGGGCACCAGGGTCAGGAGCGCCGTTCCCCAGGCTAAAGCCTGGGCTCGGCCCAACACTGCCCTTAAGGGCAGCGCCGTGCCGAGCGCACGCTTCAGCGTGTGAATCGGGACGCAGCGTCTCATCTCACCGATGGATGCTCCGGATGCGGTCGCCCTGCGCGATCGCGCCGAGCACGTCCAGCCCCGAGGCGACCCAGCCGAAGACCGGGTAGGTGCCGTCGAGGTGCGGTTGGGCCGAGTGGGTGATGAAGAACTGGCTGCCGCCCGTGTCGGGGCCGGAGAGCGCCATGCCCATAGTACCCGTCTCGTAGCGCACCGGATTCACCTCGTCGCGCAGCACGACGCCCCCCCCCGGCCCGCCCCACCCGTCGCCCCGGGGATCGCCGTCCTGCACCACGAAGTTCGGCACAACCCGGTGCCAGCGCGACCCGTCGAAGTACCGCCGGTCCACCAGCGCCAGGAACGCCGCGACCGTGAGCGGCGCCTCGAGCGGCAGGAGGCCCACGACCAGGGTGCCGCGGTCGGTCTCGACGGTCACCTGCGGGGCGGGCTGGCCGCGCAACACCGGCAGCATGTAGCGGCGCGCCACGTCGCGGTAGTCCTCGGGGGTGCGGCCGGTGGCGATCGGCGCCGCCGGCCCCCAGCTCTCGGCGGCGTCGGGCAGCCGCTCGGCGGCGAGCCGGCGCACCAGGTAGTCGTCCGCCCGCGGGACCTGGCCCACGAACCGCGTCGCCACGGCGAGCCTGCCGTCCGCGCTCCCCCGGGCGATCGCCCCCAGGGCCGCGACGGCGGAGAGCCGGGCGTCGTCGAACGGATCGCCGGCGGCGCGCGTGTACGCCTGCGTCAGCCGGTCCACGTCGGCCACGTCGGGATGGCGCGCGAGGAGGTCGGCGGCGACGCTCCGCACGGCGGCGTCCGCGTGGGCGAGCAGCTCGCGCGCGCGGGCGACGAGCGTCGTGTCGCTCTCGGGGACGATCCGTTGCAGCGCCTGGAGCCCCTGCGCCACCACGCGGGCGTCGGGATCGGCGAGCAGCGCCTCGAGCCCGGCGCGGTCGCGCGCGGCGCCGAGCGCCTCGGCGGCCACGCTGCGCCAGCGCCAGTCGCCGTCGCGCGCGAGGGGCGCGGCGGCCGCCGCCCCCGCCGCGCTGTCGGCCTGCGCGAGCGCGATCACCGCCTGGCGCCGCAGCGCGAACACCGCGCTGGTGAGGCCCCCGCCCGCCTGCAGCGCTTCGACGGCGCGCGCGCCGCCGAGCGCGCCCAGCGTCGTCTCGGCTTGGACCGCGACGTTCACGTTCGCGTCGGCGGCGAGGGGAGCCGCGAGGCCGGCGAACGCGGCCGCCCCACCCCCGGCGTCCCGGTAGGTGGCGAGGGCACGGAGCGCGTTGATCCGGATGCCAGGATCGCGATCCGCGAGCAGGGGGCGGATCCGGCCCACGACGCCCCCCGGGTCGAGTTTCGCGCTGTCGGTGAGCGCCCGGCTCACGCCGCGCACGGCGACCGCGCGCACGGCCGGATCGCCGTCCTGCAGGGCGTTGAGGAGGACGGTCACGCCGCGCGCCAGGCGCAGCCGGGCGAGCGAGTACAGGGCGTGCCAGCGCGCCACCGGGTCGGGATCCTGTGCATAGCCGATGAGCGCGGGGACAGGGGCCCGGGCGCCGAGCCGCCACGCCTCGAGCAGCGCCGCCCGCTGCACGGGCGACGTCGCGACCCCGGCGGTGGGGCCCAGCCCGAGCAGCTCGCGCACGGCCCGTGCGCCCTCGTCTCCGCCGATGTTCGCGAGCGCCGTGACCGCCTCGGTCTGCGCCGGCCCCTGCGCTCCGGCGGGGACCGACCGTACCAGCGTGAGCAGCCGCTGCACCGCGCCCGGCTCCCTCAGGAGCCCGAGGGCGAACGCAGCCGCCGCCTGCACCGTCGCGTTCGAATCGGCGAGTGCCTCGACCAGGAGGTCGGCCGCCGCCGGGTCCCCGATGCGCCCGGCGGCGAGGGCTGCCTGCCGCCGCACGGCGGGGAGCGGGTCCTGAAGGGCCTCGCGGAACAACGGCGGGTCGAAGGCGCGGGCGTCGGCGGCCGCGAGCAGCCGCGCCAGCTCGCTCACCAGCGCTTCGTCCTGCTGCTGCGCCGCGGCGGGAGCCGGGCGCACCAGGAGCGGCGCCGCGAGCAGCAGGGCGGCGGCCCTACAGGCGTACCGGATCGGGAGTCGGCTTGAGCAGGTCGAACACATGCTCGGGCATTTTCGTCAGGGTGTGCCGGTGCGTGAGCGACACGAGGGACGTCTCACCGGTCGCGAGCAGCTCGCCGGTGTCGGCCCGGTCCACCGCGTACCCGAAGGTCACGCGGCGCGAGACGAGCTCGCGTACCCAGCAGCGCACCCGCACCAGGTCGTCGTAGCGGGCGGCGGCGCGGTAGCGCACGCTCACCTCCGAGACGGCGAGGTAGACGCCCTGCTGCTCCAGCTCCCGGTACGTGACGCCCGTTTCGCGCATCAGCTCGGTGCGCGCGCGGTCGAACCAGATCAGGTAGTTGGCGTGGTAGACCACGCCCATCTGGTCGGTTTCCGAATAGTTGACGCGGAGCGTTATCGCGCTGATCACGCCGGGGCAAAATCCACGCGGGCCGGCGAAAAGTCAAATACGACAGGCGCTTGCGGGCCCCTCCCGCGGTTCCTAGCTTGGGGCCGTGCCTCCCCCCGTGGCGCGCGTGCTCGTCGTCGCCGATGCGCATCTCGGCCAGGTCCCGCCGGCCACCGAGGCCGCCTTCCACCGCTTCCTCGACGCCGTCCCCGACCTGGGCGACGCCCTGCTGATCAACGGCGACCTGTTCGACTTCTGGTTCGAGTACGGCGCGGTCATCCCGCGCCGCCACTTCGGCACCGTCGCCAAGCTACAGGCGCTGCGGGCGCGCGGCGTGCCGATCACGTTCGTCGGCGGGAACCACGACCGCTGGGGCGGCGACTTCCTCGCCAAGGATCTGGGGATCGCCTTCTACGGCGGCGAGGCCGAGACCGACGTGGCGGGCCGGCGCGCCTTCGTCGCCCACGGCGACGGCCTGACCGAGCAGCACTGGCGCGCGAAGGTGATGCACCGGGTCACGCGCCACCCCGTTACGATCCGGTTGTTCCGGGCGCTGCATCCCGATCTCGGCTTCTGGATCGCGCACAAGCTGTCGGGCAAGCTCGCCGACAACACGCGCGACCGCGCCGTCCTGGATCGCGCCGCCCGCGCCCAGGCCCAGTTCGCCAAGGATCTGCTGACCCGGCGCCCCGACCTGAACCTCGTGATCCTGGCGCATACCCACCGTCCTGCCTACGAGCAACTGCCCGACGGGCGAGCGTACCTCAATCCTGGGGCCTTCCTCGATGGATTCAGGTATGCGGTCGTTACGGCGAAAGACGTCGAGCTGAAGACGTTTCACGCGTGACGTCGCACGTGATACGTATTGCGTGAAACGCTCTTTGCTTCAGCCTAAGGGCACCACCTCCACGCTCTGGATCGTCTCGCCGAGAAACCGCGCCCCCACCCGGCGGAAGTGCGGCTCGTCGTCCGACACGACGAAGCGATGTGTCGGATCGCTCGCGGGCGGGGCGGCGAGGTCGCGCTGCCCGATCTCGCGTTCCACCGCCCGCGCGGTCTCCTCGGCGCTGTCGATCAGCGCGACGCCGGGCCCCATTACGCGGGCGAGCAGCGGCTTCAGAAGCGGGTAGTGCGTGCACCCCAGCACCAGCACGTCGATGCCCGCCCGCTTGAGCGGCTCGAGATACTCGTGCGCGACCAGCTCGGTGGCGGGATGATCGAACCATCCTTCTTCGACGAGCGGCACGAAGAGCGGGCAGGCACGCGCGTACACCGTGGCGTCGGGACGGAGCGCCTTGATAGCGCGCTCGTAGGCGCCGCTCGCGATCGTGCCGGCCGTCCCGATCACGCCGATCTTGCCGGACGCGCTCGCCTGCACCGCCGCGCGGGCGCCCGGCTCGATCACGCCCACGACGGGCACCGGCGCGTGCGCCTTGAGGTGATCGAGCGCGTGTGCCGTGCTGGTGTTGCAGGCGACGACCACCGCCTTCACGCCGCGGTGCAGGAGATAGGCGAGGATCTCGGCGCTGTAGCGACGCACCGTCTCGGGGGACTTCGGACCGTAGGGGACGCGCGCGGTGTCGCCGAAGTAGATGACCGACTCGCGCGGCAAACGCTCGAACAGGGCGCGCGCCACGGTGAGCCCGCCGATCCCGGAGTCGAAGACGCCCAGCGGAGCCGGATTCATGGGCCGAAGGGGCGCGGCACCGGCACCGTGACCCCGACGCCGCCCGGGAACGCCTGGATCTTCAAGTCCCGGGGAAAGTCCTGGAGATGCGCCGAGACGAACGCCTCGGCACCGGAGAACAGGTGGTTGAAGATCCACAGGACGAGCCAATCTTGCACTTCCTGGCGTTTCGCCCCGACGTTCGCAGCGCCCGTCTCCTTGAGGTAGTGCACCTCCGATTGCGCCTTCAGCGTCATCATGATGGTGACGCCTTCCCACGCCGCGAACACCGCGCCGGTGACGGGTCGCCCGGTCTCGGCCTGGCCCCACCCGGGGAGCAAGAGCGAGCGCCAGAATGCGCCCATCGGGTCGATGCGGCGCACGGTGTCGGTGGGGACGACGAGCGCTCCGGTCGTCACGAGGGGAGCGGGGGTGGTGTCGGGGATTTGGGCGGAAAGTTGGAAGGTTGGAAAGACGGAAAGGAGCGCCGCGGCGAGCAATGCGGCACCCTCCCCCGTTCCAACCTTCCAACTTTCCGTCCGACTCACCGCGCCACCAGCACGTTCAGCCGTCCCGGTTCCACGCGCACGGTACACTCGTCGGTCCCGGGCTCGCGCAGCTCGCCGTCCAGGTGCAAGAGCAGCGGCGCCTCGAGCGAGCGGATCGTGACCTCCCGGGTTTGGAACAGGGTGACCTCCCGCATGCGGGTGTGCGTACCGCGCATCACGCGGGGCACCGCCAGGAGAAACCGCGGCAACGAGACCCGGCGGACGAGGCACACGTCCAGCCGGCCGTCGCCCGGCTCCGCGCCGGGAGCGAATTTATAGCTGCCGCCCGCCGTCGTGCCATTGCACACCTCCACCATCATCATGTACCCGGTCTCCGCGAACCCGGCCGCGCGCACCTCGAACAACGGCGGCCGAAAGCTCGCGAACGCGTGAAACACGGGTAGCAGGTAGGACAAGAACCCCTTGAGCCCCGGCATCCCGTTCCGCACCCGCACCACCTCCGGCCCGAACCCGAACCCCGTGCTGTTGACGAAGTACTCGCCGAGCACGCAGCCGACGTCGAACGCCGCCGGGTGCGCCGTCACGAGCCGGCGCACCGCGCGCACCGGCGCGTGACGGTACACGCCCACGAGCTTCGCGAAGTCGTTCCCCGTGCCGGTCGGCACGACGCCGAGTAGGGGCGGAGCATGCTGCGCCCCTACGTCGCGCAGCAGCCCGTTCGCGACCTCGTGCACGGTGCCGTCGCCGCCGACGGCCACGACCCGGTTCGCCCCCTCGCGCGCCGCGCGCGCGGCGAGCTCGACGCCGTGGCCGGGACCCTCGGTCCGCTCGACGTGGACCGCCCAGCCGTGGCGCTGGAACTCGCGCGCGATGGGATCGAGCGCGCGGCCCGCCGCGCCGCCCGCCGCGGCGGGATTGAGGATGACGTGGGCGTGGATCAAGAGCGGCAGGGGCGGTAGGGACGGCAAAGGCGGTAAGGTGATGACCTTGTCGCGTTTTTCGGCACCTGGTCGCACACTACGGATTGTCGGTCCCGAGGCCGCCCCTCATATGCTGTCACCCATGGCTCCCTATGAACGTTTGGCAGCGTGGCGATTGTCGTATCAACTCGTGCTCGGCGTCTACGACGCAACGGACGGATTCCCGAAGCATGAGCTCTATGGCCTTACCTCCCAAACCCGTCGTGCCGCCTTCTCGGTCGTGGCGAACATCGCCGAGGGGTCGGCCAAGCGGGGTGCGGCCGAGTTCCGGCGATATCTGGATGTCGCACTCGGCTCCATCACCGAGCTGGAGGTCGCTCTCCGCCTCGCGCGGGATCGCCAATACCTAACAGTCGAATCTTGGACTGCGCTTGAACGTCTTCGTAATCACGCTGGCGCGGTACTCTGGCGACCCTATCGAGCGATCAGCCGGCGCGGACAGCGGGAGCCCTAAATTCTTCTGCCGCCCTTGCCGCCGTGCCGCCCTTGCCGCCTACTCGCGCGCCTTCAGGTATCCCTTCGCCAGCAGCAGCTCCGCATTGAGGATCGCCGCGCCCGCGGCCCCCCGGATGGTGTTGTGGCTCAGCGCGACGAAGCGATGGCCCAACACCGCGTCCCGCGCGATGCGTCCCACGGTGACGCTCATCCCCCGCCCCGCGTCGCGGTCGAGGCGCGGCTGCGGGCGGTCAGGCTCGTCGCGCACGAGGATGGGACGCTCGGGCGCCGTATGCAGCCGCAGCTGCTGCGGGAGCGCGGTGAACGAAGCGAACGCCTCGCGCAGCTCGGCCGGCTCGGCGGCGCGGCCCAGCTTCACGCGCACGGCCGCCAGGTGGCCGTCCACGACGTTGACCCGGTGACACTGCGCGCCCACGGCGAATCCCGCCGGCTCCACCCGGCCGCCGTTCAGCCGGCCGAGGATCTTGCGCGTCTCGCGCTCGATCTTCTCCTCTTCGTCGGCGATGAACGGGACGACGTTGTCGGTGATGTCGAGCGAGGCCACGCCGGGATAGCCCGCGCCGGAGAGGGCCTGGAGCGTCGTCACGCTCACGGCCTCCACGCCGAAGCGCGCCGCGAGCGGCGCCAGGGCGAGCGCGATCATGACGGTCGAGCAGTTGGGATTGGTGACGATGCAACCGGGGCCCGCCCCGGCGCACGCGTCGAGCACGGCAAGATGCTCGGGATTCACCTCGGGGACGAGGAGCGGCACCTGGTCGTCCATGCGGTGCGACGACGAGTTGCTGATCACCGGGTAGCCGGCGCGCGCGAACCGCGTCTCAAGCGGTCCCGCCACGTCACCCGGAAGGCTCGAGAACACGAGGTCGCAGTCGAGGGGCGGCTCGGGGTCGCGGACGAGCATCTCGCGCGCGGCGGCGGGCATATCTCCCGCGAGACGCCAGGCGCACGCCTCGGCGTAGGGCTTCCCGCGCGAGCGGTCCGACGCGGCGAGCGCGGTCACCGCGAAGTGCGGATGGCCTTCGAGCAGCTGGAGGAAGCGCTGGCCCACCATCCCGGTCGCGCCGAGGATCCCCACCCGGATTTTCGCCATCCCCCGTTCCTCCTTGACGGTCCCGGACGCCCGCGGTATGTATCAACATAACAAGGGAAGCGTTCGTGGTGATTTGCCGCGTATTGCCGCCACGTTAAACAAAGTGCTAAAATGCGCCCCGCCCGCGGCCGTCGTTCGCGGGCGTTTCTGTTTCCGGGAGACGTGGGACCCCTGATGCGAGCGAGCGTAACCGTCCGGGTACCGGGCTCGACGTCCAATCTGGGCGCCGGGTTCGACTGCGTCGGCGTGGCCGTCGGCCGTTGGATCCGGGTCACCGCCAGGCCGGGAACCGACGCCACGCACGGGCCCGTGACGATCGAGCGCCGGGGCACGCTCGCCGCCGTGGACGCGCCGCCCGACCGCGACCTGCTGTACCGCGGCTTCGTCGCCGCCTGCCGGGCCGCCGGCCGCGCGGTGCCGGGCCACCTGGCGCTCAGCGCCGAGTCCGACATCCCCGTGTCCCGCGGGCTGGGCTCCTCGGCCGCCGCGACGGTGGCGGGCGCCGCCGCGGCCGCCGTGCTGCTCGAGCTGGACCTCGTCCCGAACGCGCTCGCCGCCCTGTGCACGGAGGTCGAGGGCCACCCGGACAACGTGGCCCCGGCCGTCTACGGGGGCGCGACGCTCGCGCTGCAAGGGCCGGAGGGGCTCACGGTCACGCCGCTCGCCGTGCACGCGTCGCTGGCGCTGGTGTTCGCGATCCCCGACTTCACCCTGGAGACGAAGCAGGCGCGGGCGGTGCTGCCGCGGACGGTGCCCCACGCCCACGCCGTGGTCGCCGCCGGGAAGAGCGCGGCGCTGGTCCATGGGCTCGCCCACGCCGATCCCATCCTGCTGAGCGCGGGACTCGACGACGTGCTGCACGTTCCTTACCGCCGCTCGCTCGTGCCGGGCTTCGACGAGGTGACCGCGGCGGCTCGCCAGGCGGGGGCGTACGGCGCGACGCTCTCGGGCTCGGGTCCGACGCTCGTGGCCATCGCGCCCGCGCGCAGCGCCGCCGCCGTGGCGGACGCGATGGTAGGTGCGTGTCGCCGTCGAGAGCTTTTCGCTGGCGCACCCCGCCGGCGGCTACGAAGCCGTGTGAAGCGCTCCTCCCGCGCTCCGCACGTCCACAAGTTCGGCGGCGCGTCGCTCGCGGACGCCGCCGGCGTGCGGCACGCCGTCGGGATCGTGCTCGCGCACCGCTCCGTTCCGCAGGTCGTGGTGGTGTCGGCGATGGGCGGCGTGACGGATACGTTGCTCGAGGCCGCTGCCCGGGCGGCGCGCGGGGATACGAGTCACGTCAAGCACGCCGCCGCGAAGCTGCGCGCCGGGCACGCGGAAACCGCGCGCGCTCTGCTCGGACCCGGTGGCAAGCTCGACGAGCTGCTGGGGACGATCGACGCCGCGTTCGCGGAGCTGGCCCAGGTCGCCGAGGGACTCGGCGTGCTGCGCGAGCTGACGCCGCGCACCACCGACTATCTCGTCGCCCGGGGGGAGCGCTTGTCGGCGCAGCTGTTCGCGGCCGCGCTCGACGCCGCCGGCTGTCCCGTCGCGTACGTGGACGCCGTCGAGGTCGTGAAGACCGACGGGACGTTCGGGAACGCGTCCCCCGACCTGGCGCTGACCGAGCGCGGCGCCCGGCAGACGCTCGCTCCCCTGCTCGCGCGCGGCGTGGTCCCGGTCGTGCCGGGCTTCCTCGGTGCCGCGCCGGACGGCCAGGTCGCCACGCTGGGCCGGGGCGGCTCGGACTTGAGCGCCACCGTGCTGGCGCGCGTGCTCGGGGCGCGCGAGGTGTCGCTCTGGAAGGACGTGCCCGGCCTCCTCACGGCGGACCCGCGCATCGTGCCGGACGCGCGCGTGGTGCCGCAGGTGCACGTGCGCGAGGCGGCCGAGCTCGCCTACTACGGCGCCAAGGTGCTGCATCCGCGCGCGCTCGTGCCGTTGATCAAGCGGAACGTCGCGATCCGCATCCGCCCGTTCGCCGATCCCGCCTCGCTCGGCACCGAGATCTCGCGCCGCCGCACCCTCGACCAGTATCCCGTGAAGGCGCTGTCGGCCATCCCGCGCCAGGCGCTCCTCACGGTGACGGGCAGCGGGATGCTGGGCGTCCCCGGCATCGCGGCCCGCACGTTCGCCGCGGTGCATCAGGAGGGCATCTCCGTGTCGCTCATCAGTCAGGCCTCGTCCGAGCACTCGATCTGCTTCAGCGTCCCCGAGGAGAGCGCCGAGCGGGCGCGACGGAGCCTGGAGGAGACGTTCCGCCGCGAGATCGCGCGTCAGGAGATCGACGGCGTGGAGGTGCGCACCGGCGCGGCGACGGTCGTGGTGGTGGGACTCGGGATGGCGGGCACACCGGGGATCGCATCGCGCGTGTTCTCGGCGCTCGCCGAGGCGGGGATCAACGTGATCGCGATCGCGCAGGGGTCCTCGGAACTGAACCTGTCGCTGGTGGTGGACGGCAAGGACGCGGCGCGCGCGCTGCGGGCGGTGCACGCCGCGTTCCAGCTCTCGAAGATCGGCGGCGGCGACGTGGCGCATCCGGAGCGCACCGACGTCGTGCTGCTCGGGTTCGGGCAGATCGGGCGGGCGCTCGCGCCGATGATCGCGAAGGTGAAGCAGGACATGCTGAAGCTCCGCATCGTGGGGCTCATCGACCGCAGCGGCTTCGTGTTCGACGCGGACGGCCTGTCGCCCCGGAAGCTCGCCACGCTCGGCGCCGCCAAGGCCAAGGGGACGCCCCTCGCGCGGGCGCCGGGCGGCCGGCGGGCGGGAGGTGGAGCCGCGGAGGCCGTGGCGTTCGTCGCCCGCCACGCCCTCTCGAACCCGATCCTCGTGGACCTCACGGCCGCCGACACGAGCGGCACGCTCAAGACCGCCCTGGCCGCCGGGATGCACGTCGTGCTCGCGAACAAGCGCCCCGTGACGGCCGACAAGCGGACGTTCGACGAGCTCACCGCCGCGGCGCAGGCGCACGGCCGCCGGCTGCTGCACGAGGCCACCGTCGGCGCGGGCCTCCCGATCATCGACACCTATCACAAGCTCGTGGAGTCGGGCGACCGGGTGTCCAAGATCGAGGGCTGCCCCTCGGGCACGCTGGGCTACCTGTTCGGCGAGCTGGGCCGCGGCCAGCGTTTCTCGGAGGCGTTGCGCGGCGCGATCGCCAAGGGCTACCCCGAGCCGGACCCGCGCGAGGATCTCTCGGGGATGGACGTGGCGCGCAAGGCGCTGATCCTCGGGCGGCTGCTTGGCTTCCCCGGTGAGCTCGCGGACATCGCGGTCGAGTCGCTCGTGCCCGAGGGGGCGGAGCAGCTGGCGCTCGACGACTTTTTGGCGCGGCTCGAGCAGTACGACGAGCCGTGGGCCCGGCGCGTCGCCGCGGCCCGCGGGCGCGGTGGCGTGCTCCGCTACCGGGCGATCGTGACGCCGCGCGCCATCCGCGTGGGGCTCGTGGTGGTGGACGCGTCGAGCCCGATGGCGGCGCTCAACGGGACCGACAACCAGTTTATCTTCACGACCATGCGCTACAAGAAGAACCCGCTCGTGATCACCGGGCCCGGCGCTGGCCCGGCGGTGACGGCCGGCGGCATCCTGAACGATGTGCTGAAACTCGCGAGCGCATGAGCGCCACCCGGCAGCTCTGCGCGAGCTGCGGCGGCGAGCGCCCCGAGACCGATCCCCACCCGCGCTGCCCCGATTGCGGCGGCCTGCTCGAGATCCGCCACCCGCCCCCCGCCGCGGGCGGGGGGGGGAGCGCGCTGCGCGCGCTGTTCGACGCCCGCTGGGGGGTGCGGCGCGGGCCGCTGGCCTCGGGCGTGTGGCGCTACACCGAGGCCGTCCTGCCGACGGCGGGCGAGCACATCCTTTCGTATCCCGAAGGCAACACGCCCCTCGTCGCGAGCGCGCCGGTCGCGGCCTGGGCGGAAGCGCGCGGGCTGCTGCTCAAGCACGAGGGCCAGAATCCCACCGGCTCGTTCAAGGATCGGGGGATGACCGTGGGCGTGACGCAGGCGCGCCGGGTGCGGGCGCGCGCCGTGGCATGCGCGTCCACCGGCAACACCGGCGCGGCGCTCGCGGCGTACGCGGCGCTCGCGGGGCTGCCGGCGCTGGTGCTCGTGCCCAAGGGGCAGGTCGCCCTGGGCAAGCTGGCGCAGGCGCTCGCCTACGGCGCGCGCACGCTGCTCGTGCGCGGCAACTTCGACCAGTGCCTCGAGCTGGCCGACGCGGCCAGCGCGCGGCTCGGCGTGTACCTCCTGAACTCGGTCAACCCGTTCCGGCTCGAGGGCCAGAAGACGATCGTGCTGGAGACGCTGCAGCAGCTCGCCTGGGAGCCGCCCGACTGGATCGTCGTGCCGGCGGGCAACCTCGGCAACACGGCCGCGTTCGGGAAAGCGCTCGTGGAGGCGCGGGAATGGGGGATCATCGACCGGCTGCCGCGCCTGGCCGCGATTCAGGCCGACGGGGCGGCGCCGTTCGCGCTGAGCTTCCGGGAAGGCTTCGCCCGCCGTCACCGGGTGGAGCCGCACACTGTGGCCACGGCGATCAACATCGGCCACCCGGCGTCCTACGACCGCGCCGCGCGCGCGATCCGCGACACGGAGGGGGTGGTCACGACCGTGAGCGACGCCGAGATTCTCGAAGCCAAGGCCGTCGTGGACGGCGCGGGCATCGGGTGCGAGCCGGCGAGCGCCGCGGCGGTGGCTGGCGTGCGCCGCCTCGTCCGCGAGGGGACGATCGGCGCTGGCACGCGCGTCGTCGCGATCCTCACGGGGCACGTCCTGAAGGATCCGGGCATCGTCACGCACTACCACCAGGAGCTCGAGCCGCCGCCGGCGCGCGCCAACCGTCCGGTCGAGATTGACCCGCGGCTCGAGGACGTCGAGAGGGTGATGAACGCATGAGCACGCTCAGGAGCCGGACGATCACCGCGGGCGTCGAGCGCACGCCCAACCGCGCCATGCTGCGCGCCGTGGGGTTCCAGGACCAGGATTTCGCGAAGCCGATCATCGCGATCGCGAACGCGCACTCCACCATCACGCCGTGCAACGCGCGGCTCAACGACCTGGCGGTCCGGGCGGAGGCGGCGGTCCGGGCGGCAGGGGCGATGCCGCAGACGTTCGGCACGATCACGGTGAGCGACGGGATCTCGATGGGCACGGAGGGAATGAAGTACTCTCTCGTGTCGCGCGAGGTGATCGCCGACTCCATCGAGACGGTGTGCAACGCCCAGTGCGTCGACGGCGTGCTCGCGGTGGGTGGCTGTGACAAGAACATGCCGGGGGCGCTGATCGCGATCGCCCGGATGAACATCCCGGCGGTGTTCGTGTACGGCGGCACCATCAAGCCGGGCGAGTACCGCGGGCAGGCGCTCACGGTGGTGAGCGCCTTCGAGGCGGTAGGCCAGTACAGCGCCCGCAAGCTCTCGGCGGCGGACCTGCTCGAGGTGGAGCGCCGCGCCTGCCCCGGCGCCGGGGCGTGCGGCGGCATGTTCACGGCGAACACGATGTCGTCCGCCATCGAGGCCATGGGGATGAGCCTGCCGTATTCCTCCACCATGGCGGCGGAAGACGCGGAAAAGGCCGAGAGCGCCGCCCGCTCAGGCGAAGTGCTGGTGGAGGCGGTGCGCGCGGACCGGCGCCCGCGCGCGATCCTCACCCGCCTAGCGTTCGAGAACGCGATCGCCGTGGTGATGGCGCTGGGCGGTTCCACCAACGCCGTGCTGCACCTGCTCGCGATCGCGCGCGCCGCCGGGGTCCCCCTCGCGCTCGACGACTTCGAGGCGATCCGGCAGCGGGTGCCGGTGCTGTGCGACCTCAAGCCGTCCGGCCGCTTCGTCACGACCGACCTGCACGCGGCGGGCGGCGTGCCGCAGGTGATGAAGATCCTGCTCGCGCACGGGCGCCTCCACGGCGACGCGCCGACCGTGTCGGGGGAGACCGTGGCGGAGGTGCTGCGCGACGTCCCCGACGAGCCGCGTGCCCGCCAGGAGGTGATCCGGCCGTGGAGCCGGCCGCTCTACCCCGAGGGCCACCTCGCAATCCTGCGCGGCAACCTGGCCGCCGAGGGCGCGGTCGCGAAGGTCACGGGGATCAAGCAGCGCACGCTGACCGGCCCCGCCCGGGTGTTCGATTGCGAGGAGGATTCGCTCGCGGCGATCCTCGCGGGCCGGATCAAGCCGGGCGACGTGGTCGTGATCCGCTACGAGGGCCCGAAGGGCGGCCCCGGGATGCGCGAGATGCTCGCGCCCACCTCGGCGATCATCGGCGCCGGGCTCGGCGACTCCGTGGGACTGATCACCGACGGGCGCTTCTCCGGAGGCACGTACGGCCTGGTGGTGGGGCACGTGGCGCCCGAGGCGGCGGTCGGCGGGACGATCGCGCTGGTGCGGGACGGCGACCCGATCACGATCGACGCGGAGCGGCGGCTGCTGCGGCTCGAGCTGGCCGACGCCGAGATCGCGCGGCGGCGCCAGGCGTGGAAGCCGCCCCAGCCGAAGTACACGGCGGGCGTGCTGGCGAAGTACGCGAAGCTGGTGTCGAGCGCGAGCGTCGGGGCGGTGACGGACCTCTAGCGCACCAGCGACAACGGGCGCCGCGTGGGGGACCCCACCAGCGCGGCGATCCAGCTCCCCATCTCACGCGTCCCGATCATGCGGTCGCTCGGGCGGGCGATGTCGCGCGTCCGCGCGCCCTGGGCCAGCGCGCCGGCGATCGCTCCCTCCACCGCCGCCGCGGGCTCGAGGAGGCCGAGGCCGTAGCGCAGCAGCAGCGCCGCGGAGGCGATCGCGCCGATCGGGTTCGCCACGTCCTTCCCGGCGAGCCCCGGCGCCGACCCGTGGATCGGCTCGAACAGGCCGGGTCCGTCGCCGAGCGAGGCGGACGGCAACAGCCCGAGCGAGCCCGCGAGCACCGCGGCTTCGTCGCTCAGGATGTCGCCGAACAAATTCTCCGTGAGGAGGACGTCGATGGACGCCGGGTCGGCGACGAGGCGCATCGCCGCGTAGTCCACGTACGCGTGCTCGAGCACGACGTCGGGATACTCCCGCCCCACGCGCGTCACGGTCTCACGCCACAGCTGCGACGTCTCGAGCACGTTCGCCTTGTCCACCGACAGCACCCGGCACCGCCGGGTGCGCGCCGCCGCGAACGCCACCCGGGCGACGCGCTCGACCTCCGCGTCGGTGTAGCGGAGCGTGTTGAGCGCCGCGCCGTCCTGCTTCCCGCGCGGCTCCCCGTAATACAGGCCCCCGGTCAGCTCGCGCACGATGAGCAGATCGACGCCGGCCAGGTGCTCCGGCTTCAGGGGGGAGCAGAACGTGAGCGCCTCGTTCACCGCCACGGGCCGGAGGTTCGCGTACACGCCGAGCAGCGCGCGCAGCGCGAGCAGCCCGGTCTCGGGCCGCAGGTGGCGCGGGGCGTGGTCCAGGGACGGGTCGCCCACGGCGCCGAGCAGCACGGCATCGGCGTTCACGACGGCGGCGCGCGTGTCGCCCGGGAGCGGATCGCCGGCCGCGCCGACGGCCGCCGCCCCCACGGCGTAGTGGCTCATGACGAACCGCGTGCCGAAGTGCTCGGCGGCGGCCTGCAGCACGCGGACCGCCTCGGCGGTCACCTCCGGCCCGATCCCGTCACCCGGGAGCACCGCGACGCGGTATTCCCTCATCCGCGGCTGCGCTCGTACGCCGTGATCCGTTCGTCCTCGAGCAGCGTGCGGTCGATTTCGTCCAGGCCGCGCACCAGCATCTGGCAGCGGTAGGGGTCCATCGCGAACCCGGCGTGGAAGCCGTACTCGTCCGCGACGGTCTGCGCCTCGAGATCCACCATCAGGTCGTAGCGGCCGCCGGCGCGCGCGTGGCGCGCGAACAGCTCGCGCATCTCCCCCGCCGCGAGGCGGACGGGCAGCAGCCCGTTCTGGCAGCAGTTGGCGTAGAAGATGTCGGCGAACGCCTCGGCGAGCACCGCGCGGAAGCCGTACTCGGCGAGCGCCCACACCGCGTGCTCGCGCGACGAGCCGCACCCGAAGTTCGCGCCCGCGAGCAGGATGGTGGCGCCCGCGGCCGCGGGATGGTTCAGCTCGAACGCGGGATCGGCCGAGCCGTCGGCCCGGTACCGCCAGTCGTGGAACAGGACCGCCCCGAAGCCGGTGCGCTCCACCCGCTTCAGGAACTGCTTGGGCACGATCTGGTCCGTGTCCACGTTGACGCGCGGCAGCGCGGCGACGCGACCGCCGTGGCGCGTGAAGGGCGTCATGCCCATGTCCGCACGTCCACCAGCCGTCCGGCGATCCCCGCCGCCGCGGCCATCGCGGGGCTCATCAGGTGCGTGCGCCCGCCGCGTCCCTGGCGGCCCTCGAAATTGCGGTTCGACGTCGCGGCGCAGCGCTCCCCGCTCGCCAGCACGTCCGGGTTCATGCCGAGGCACATGGAACAGCCCGCGTTGCGCCACTCGAACCCCGCCTCGCGGAACACGCGGTCCAGCCCTTCCGCCTCCGCCTGCGCCTTCACTTGCTGGGAACCCGGCACGACCAACGCGCGGACGCCGGACGCGACCGTTCGACCCCGCACCACCCTGGCCGCACTCCTCAGATCTTCGATTCGTGCGTTGGTGCAAGAGCCGAGAAACACCCGATCGATCGGCAGACCCTCGAGCGGCGTGCCGGGCCTTAAGTCCATGTACGCGAGGGCGCGCTCCGCCGCCCGCCGCTCGGCTTCGGTCGCGAAGCCGGCGGGGTCGGGAACGCGTCCCGTGATGTCCACCACCATCCCTGGGTTCGTCCCCCAGGTCACCTGGGGGGCGATGGTCGAGGTGTCGAGCGCCACGCGGGCGTCGAACCGGGCGCCCTCGTCCGTGTGCAGCGCGCGCCAGCGCTCGACCGCCCGGGCGAAGCACTCCCCTTCCGGGGCGCGGGGCCGGCCCGCGAGGAACGCGTACGTCGTCTCATCGGGCGCGATCATGCCCGCCCGTGCCCCGGCCTCGATCGACATGTTGCACACCGTCATCCGGCCCTCCATCGAGAGCCGCCAGACGGCCTCGCCGGTGTACTCGATCACGTGTCCCGTCGCGCCCGCCGTTCCGATGCGCCCGATCAGCGCGAGGATCATGTCCTTCGCCGTGACGCCGGGCGCGAGCGCGCCGTCGAAGCGCACCTCCATCATCTTCGGGCGGGCGAGCACCAGACATTGCGTGGCGAGCACGTGCTCGACCTCGCTCGTCCCGATCCCGAACGCGAGGGCGCCGAACGCGCCGTGGGTCGAGGTGTGGGAGTCTCCGCACACGATCAGCATCCCGGGCTGCGTGAGGCCCAGCTCGGGCCCGATGACGTGCACGATCCCCTGGCGCGGCGACGCGAGGTCGAACAGCTCGATGTCGAACTCGCGCGTGTTCACGGACAGCGCCTCCACCTGGCGCGCCGCGATCGGGTCGGCGAGCGGGAGCGTCCGGTCGTCGGTGGGGACGTTGTGGTCCGCCGTCGCCACCGTCAGGTCGGGGCGCCGCACCCGCCGGCCCGCGAGCCGGAGTCCTTCGAACGCCTGGGGCGACGTCACCTCGTGGACGAGGTGCAGGTCCACGTACAGCAGCTCCGGGCCTTCCGGGAGCCGGTGGACGACGTGCGCGTCCCAGACCTTCTCGAACAGTGTTCGAGGTTTCATGCCCGCAGGGGCTCGGGCTTCGGGGTTCGGGACTCGGGGGGCCTTTCCGAGCCCCGAGCCCCGAGCCCCGAACCCCGGCCTTCTTCCGACCACGGCATCATGGCGCGCAACTTGGCACCGACCTGCTCGATCAGGTGCTCGTTCTGCTCCTTGCGGAGCCGCTGGAAGTTGGGCCCGCCCTGCTTGCTCTCGTCGATCCACTCGCGTGCGAACGCCCCGCTCTGGATGTCGGCGAGGATCTGCTGCATGCGGGCGCGCACGGCGGGGGTGATCAGCGTCGGCCCGCGCGTGTAGTCGCCGTACTCCGCGGTGTCCGAGATCGAGTAGCGCATGAACTTCATGCCGCCGCGATACATCAGGTCCACGATCAGCTTCAGCTCGTGCAGGCACTCGAAGTAGGCGAGCTCCGGGGCGTAGCCCGCGGCGACGAGCGTCTCGAATCCCGCCGTGACGAGCGACGTGACTCCGCCGCACAGCACGACCTGCTCGCCGAACAGGTCGCTCTCGGTCTCCTCGCGGAACGTGGTCGGGAGCACGCCGGCGCGGGTGCAGCCGATCCCCGCCGCGTAGGCGAGGGCGTCGGCGAGCGCGTGACCGCTCGCGTCCTGCTGCACGGCGACCAGCGCCGGCACTCCCCGCCCCGCCTGGAACTCGCTCCGCACCAGGTGGCCGGGCGACTTGGGCGCGACCATCGACACGTCCACGCCGGCCGGCGGGACGATCTCCTTGAAGTGGACGTTGAAGCCGTGGGCGAACATCAGCGTCTTGCCGGGCCCCAGGGCGCCGGCGACGCTCTCGTCGTACACCGCGCGGCCGTGCTGGTCCGGCACCAGCATCATGATCACGTCGGCGGCGCGCGCGGCGTCCGCGACGGGGCGCAGGTCGAGCCCTTCGGCCGCCGCGCGCGTCCACGACCCGCTCTTGGGCCGCAGCCCGACGATCACCGTCACGCCGCTCTCGCGCAGGTTGAGGGCGTGGGCGTGCCCTTGGCTGCCGTATCCGATGACAGCGACGGTCCGCCGCCGCAGGCGGCCGAGGTCGGCGTCGCCGTCGTAATAGACCCGCAGTGGCGTTCCTGGCATTGGGCTCTCTTCAGGCTGGAGGTTCACTGGGCCGACGCCAGGGGCGGCAGGGCCACGGCGCCGCTCCGCACCATCTCGAGGATGCCGAAGCCCTCGAGGGCCCGCACGGACGCGAGCACGAACGACCCGGTGCCCGCGAGCTGCACGGTCGCCTGGTCGGCCGACTCGTCCACGACCGTGGCCTTGAACCTGTCGCACACGTCGAGCAGCTCCGCGTAGCGCTCGTGGGTGACCCGCACTTTGACGAGCGCCAGCTCGCGCGTGACGCCGTCGTCCACGGCGAAGCGCGTGGCGCTCCGGACGCCGGACAGCTTGTGAAGCTTCCGCATGGTCATCTCCGCTGTGACTTCGTCGGTATCCACGATCACCGTGAGCCGCGCCTGCCCCGGCGCATCCCCGGGCCCCACGGCGATGCTCGCGATCGGCAGGTTGCGCCGCCGCAGCTCCCCGACGGCCCGGTTCAAGGCGACGAGCTCCTCGTCCAGCAGCAGGCACAGCGCGTGCGCCATCGGGGGGCCGGCGGCTCAGTCGCCCGCGGCGGCCGCCGGCTCCGCCTCGATGGGCTCGGAGAGCGTGGCGCCGGGCGGGATCATCGGGAACACGTTCGCTTCCTGCTCGATCACGAACTCCACGAGCGCGGGGCCCGGCTCGGCGGCCACGCGCGCGAGCACCGGCTCCAGCTCGCCGGCCCGCTCGACCCGCCAGCCCGGAATCCCGTACGCCTCCGCGAGCTTGACGTAGTCCGGGCTCCAGATCGGCGTCGCCGAGTAGCGGCCGCCGTGGAAGAACTGCTGCCATTGCCGGACCATCCCGAGGTAGCCGTTGTTGAAGACGGCGAGCTTCACCGGGATCCGCTCCTGCACCATCGTCGCGATCTCCTGCATGTTCATCTGAAACCCGCCGTCCCCGGAGATCGCCCACACCTCCTCGTCCGGCCGCGCGAGCTTGACGCCCATCGCCGCGGGCACGGCGAAGCCCATCGTGCCGAGGCCGCCGGACGTGATGTGCGTGTTGGGACGGTGGTAGGGGTACAGCTTCGCCACCCACATCTGGTGCTGGCCCACGTCGGTCACGATGGTGCAGCGGTCGCGTGCGGCGTCGTGGATCGCGGCCACGATGTTCTCGGGCGAGAGGTCGCCGCGGTAGCATTCCTCTCGGCTCCGCGCCCACCCCTGAATCTCCGCGTGCCAGGCGTCGCAGCGGCGCCGCGCGACGGCTGCGACGAGCCGCGCCGTCAGCTCGCGCGCGTCGCCCACGAGCGCCACCTCCACCGGCACGTTCTTGCCGACTTCCGAGGCGTCGAGATCGATGTGCACGATCCGGGCGCGCGGCGCGAATCCCTTGGTGTTCCCGGTCACGCGGTCGTCGAACCGCAGGCCGATGCCGACGATCAGGTCGGCGTGCTGGATCGCGCGGTTCACGTGCACCTCGCCGTGCATCCCCGGCATCCCGAGATGCAGCGGGTGCGATTCGGGGAAGGCGCTGATGCCGAGCAGCGTAGTGATCACCGGAATCCCGGTCTTCTCGGCGAGTCGCCGCACCTCGCCGTAGGCGCCGCTCAGGATCACGCCGTGCCCGACCATGAGGAGCGGGCGCTCGGCCGCCGCAACGAGGCCGGCGGCCTGCTGGACGCGCTCATCCGTCGGTGTCAGGTGCCGGGTGTCAGGTGTCAGGTGCCGGGTATTCCCTGACGCCCGACCCCCGGCACCCGACACCTTGTACTCGGTCTTCTGATTCTGCACGTCCTTGGGGACGTCGATCAGCACGGGACCGGGCCGGCCCGCGGTCGCGATCGCTACGCCCTCACGCACGCGGTCGGCCAGCTCCGACACGTCGCGGACCAGCCAGCTGTGCTTGGTGATCGGCAGCGTGATCCCCACGACGTCCGTCTCCTGGAACGCGTCGCGGCCGATCATGGGACGCGGCACCTGCCCCGTGATCGCGAGGACGGGCGACGAGTCCATGTGCGCCGTGGCGAGGCCGGTGACCAGGTTCGTGGCGCCGGGGCCCGAGGTGGCGACGCACACACCGATCCGCCCGCACGCGCGGGCGTAGCCGTCGGCGGCGTGCGCCGCCGCCTGCTCGTGCCGCACCAGGATGTGGCGCAGCCCGGGAGCGTCGGGGAGCGCGTGGTAGAACGGCATGATCGCGCCGCCCGGGTAGCCCCAGAGCGTGTCCACGCCCTCTTCGAGCAGCACCCGGCAGAGGATCTGCGCGCCCGACAGGAGCTCGCCCACGGTCACACCCCCCAGAGGTAGACGGAGTTGAGCGAATCGGACTCGAGCCGGTCGGCGAAGTGCGCTTTGTTGAGCGCGTTCGCCAGCGCCCGGGCGCACGCGTCGACGATGTCGGTCGAGGCGCCGTGCCCGGAGAGGGACTTGCCGTTCACGCGCGCCTGGAGCGACACCTGCCCCAGGCTGTCCCGCCCCGGGGTGACCGACTGCACCGCCAGGTTCGCCACTTCGATCGGCTGGCCCACGATCTCGCTCACCGCCGCGAACGTCGCCGCAATCGGACCGTCGCCCGTGGCGTGCGCGTGGCGCTCGCCGGTCCAGGGGCCGGTCATGCGGACGTCGGCTGCGCCCCCGTCGGTGCCGCACACCACGCGCAGGTGGGTGATCTGGAACAGCTCGGGCGCGTCGTGGAAGCCGTCGTGCAGGAGCGCGAGCAGGTCCTCGTCCAGGATCTCGCGCTTCTTGTCGGCGAGCGCGACGAACTTGTGGTACACGCGCTCCAGCGCGCCCTCGCCCAGCTCGTAGCCCAACTCGTGGTAGCGGCGCTCCAGGGCGTGGCGCCCCGAGTGCTTGCCGAGCACCAGCGTCGAACGGGGGACGCCCACCGTCTCGGGCCGCATGATCTCGTAGGTCAGCCCGTTCTGCATCACGCCGTGCTGGTGGATCCCCGCCTCGTGGGCGAACGCGTTGCGCCCCACGATTGCCTTGTTGGGCTGCGGGAACACGCCCGTGACGTGCGACAGCAGCCGGCTCGTCCGGTACAGCTCGCGCGTGTCCACGTTGCAGCGGAACTCAGCGACGTGCGGTCGCACGCGGCTCGCCATCACGATCTCCTCGAGAGCGGCGTTCCCCGCCCGCTCGCCGATGCCGTTCACCGTGCACTCCACCTGCCCCGCGCCCGCGGCGATGGCCGCGAGCGAGTTCGCGACGGCGAGGCCGAGGTCGTCGTGGCAGTGGGCGGAGAGCGTCACGCGGTCCGCGCCCGGCACGCGCTCGCGCACCGCGCGGAACATCCGCTCGTACTCCACCGGCAGGACGTACCCGACGGTGTCCGGGAGGTTGACCGTCGTCGCGCCTTCCGCGATCGCCGCCTCCACCACCCGGCACAGGTACTCGAGATCGGTGCGGCTCGCGTCCTCCGCCGAGAACTCGACGTCGTCGGTGTAGCGGCGCGCGCGCCGCACGGCGGCGCGGGCCCGCTCGAGACAGTCATCGCGCCCGATCTTGAGCTTGTGCTGCAGGTGGATGTCGGACGTCGAGATGAAGACGTGGATCCGGCCCCGCTCGGCGCCGCGCAGCGACTCGCCGGCGAGATCGATGTCCTTCTCGGTGCAGCGCGCCAGCGCGGCCAGCACCGGCCGCCGCAGCTCGGCCGCGATCTCCTGGACGCCGCGGTAATCGCCCTCGGACGCGGCGGGGAATCCGGCCTCGATGACGTCGACCTTGAGCGCGTCGAGCTGCCGCGCCACCTGCAGCTTCTCCTCGGGCGTCATCGTGTTGCCCGGTGCCTGCTCGCCGTCGCGCAGCGTGGTGTCGAAGATGACGACGTCTCGAACCATGGGTTCGTCTCCCCCCGTTTCCCGCCGTGAAAACGATAAAACGCCGCGGATCGTCGGGGATCCGCGGCGTTTGCTTGCGCTTACTGCTTCGTTCAGCCTGGCAAGTCGTTTCGTTGAGTGGCCAACGCGCCGCGATCCCCGGGTCGTCCAATAAGCAGCAGGACCAGGAGCAGCAGGAGAACCAAGACCGGCAGCGCGAACAGCGCGTTCATGAGGGTGAGGCTACGCTCCGGGCGCCCGACTGTCAACCCGGCCCCGGGGTGGGCGCCGCCCCACCCGTTCGGGTGGGCGGCGGGGGGCTCAGTGCCCTCCGTGACCCGCCATCATCATCGCCGGAGCCATGCCGCCGGATCGGATGGTGGCGAGGAGATCCTGCTGATAGAGGACGTCGCTCGTGTCCACAGCCGGCCACACCGCGCCGTGATCGGGGACGAACAGCCCGGCCACCGCGCCCATCCCCCCGTCGCGGATGACGCGGCCGGTGGGATTCTCGTACACGGCGGTGAGGCGGTAGCGGTGGGTCGGGACGATGCGGAGCCCGAGGCGGCGCCAGTTGTAGAAGCGCGCCAGCGGGAAGGTGAGGACCCGCGGGCCGTCGGTGATCGGTTGGCCGTGCCACAGCACGGCGCCGGTCGTGACGTCCTTCAGCTCGAGGCTCACGCCATAGTCGTGCAGGTGCCCGCCGAGGCCGAGGAGGGTCCCGCCGATGGCGGGGCTGCCCTCCCAGGAGCGGACGGTGCGGCCGGGCGATAAGTCGAACGCCTTGCTCCCCGTGGGCGGCCGGCCGAGCGGGTACTCGACGTCGATGGCCCAGGGGTAGGTGCGGTACAACGGCCAGGGGCGCCCCGCCGGCACATAGCGCAGCACCAGCCGGACGCGCGCGCCGTGATAGGCCTGCGGGGACGAGTTTGCGAGCATGGCGCCCGCGATGAGGCGCTGGCCGCGCTCCAGCGGCAACCCGAAGAGCAGTCGAGGGACGTCGATCTTCGGCGTTTCCCTGCTCGCGGCGAGGAGGTGCAGCCCGATCGGCAGGAACAGCTCACGGTGGTACGGGTCGCTCAGGTTGAAGTGGTGCAGCATCTCGTGCGGCAGCGCCCGCCCGGCTGCGTCCACGACTTCGACGTGCGAGCTGTACAACGCGACGCTCAGCGGCACGAGCACCTGACAGAGCGGCAGGCCGAGCATCGCCTCCCGGCCGCCGGCCGCCGCCGGGAGGTCGACCGCGGGAAGCTCGATCACGAGGTGGTGCGCGACGGGGTCCACGAGCACCGTCGCACGCGGCAGGGATTCGAGGCCTGGCCAGCCGAGAGCGGCCACGAGGACGGTGAGGACGACGGTGAAGGGCATGGGTCTCCAAGGTGCCGGGCGTCGACGGCGCACGATCGCCGACGGCCGGTGAAGATAGGGGATTCCGGCGATTTTCGCGAAGCCGGCTCGCGTGGAAGGTGCGGGAAGTGCTGGGCTAGTCGGCGGGCGCGGGCGCTGGAAGGTGCGGGAAGTGCTGGGCTAGTCGGCGGGCGCGGGCGCCGGGGACGGCGCCGCCGCGGGCGCGCGCCGGCGCGACAAACCTCCCAGCCGCCGCTGCAGGGCGTCGAGGTAGGTGTAGATGACGGGCGTCACGTACAGCGTGATGAACTGCGAGAAGGCGAGCCCGCCCACGACGGCGATGCCGAGCGGCCGCCGGGACTCGGAGCCCGCGCCGACGCCCAGGGCAATCGGGAGGGTCCCCATCAGCGCCGCCATCGTCGTCATCATGATCGGCCGGAAGCGGATACTGCAGGCGTGCAGGATCGCCTCCGTCGGCGACTTTCCTTCGGTGCGCTGCGCCTCGAGCGCGAAGTCGATCATCATAATCCCGTTCTTCTTCACGAGGCCGACCAGCATGATGATCCCCACGAACGCGTAGACGCTCAGCTCAACGCGGAACAGCAGCAGCGTGGCAAGCGCCCCGAACCCCGCGAACGGCAGGGCAGATAGAATCGTGAGGGGGTGAATGAAGCTCTCGTACAGGATGCCGAGCACCAGGTAGATCACGACCACCGCCAGCACCAGGAGGAACAGCAGCCCCGTCTGGCTCGACTGGAACGCCTTGGCGGTCCCACTGAAGCCGGTCGTGATGCTCGAGGGCAGCGTCGCGCGCGCCGCCCGCTCCACGTCGGCGACGGCGGACCCGAGCGAGACGCCCGGCGCCAGGTCGAAGGAGATGGTGACGGCGGGCAGCTGCCCGGCGTGGTTCACGCTGAGGGGGCCCACACTCGGGGTCACCTTCGCGATCGAGGCGAGCGGCACCAGCGATCCGGTGCGCGAGCGGACATACAGCAGGGTGAGCGTCGAGAGGTCGCGCTGGAACTGGGGCAGGAGCTCCAGCACGACCCAGTACTGGTTGGTGGGTG
>WNFU01001974.1_pt1 | contig 28441 bp, 24 predicted proteins | sample 5400121 | NCBI WGS metagenome assembly WNFU01 (sample SAMN13153360, study PRJNA577476) | soil metagenome | isolation source: 100 cm soil or saprolite under grassland replicate 1 | place: USA:California | collected 2016-06-15 | reverse complement strand
GCGGCAATCAGGTGCAGGACCTTTTCTCCCCGGACTTCGATTGCACCGGAAAAACCAATGTCTATTTGTCATTTCACAGCATTTACCAGCAGAACCAGGACAGCCTGGGCGCGGTGGAATACTCCACGGACCAGGGAGCAACCTGGCAGCCCGCCCTTTACATGCTCCAATGCTGCATCGACGGACAGGATGCGGTCGCTGACGTTCACCGGTTCCCAGATGGAACGATCGATGCCGTCACCACGCTGCAGACCTTCGTGGATGGCGGGGCGGCTTGGGGCACCAACTACGGTTTCTTTATTGGAGCGCCCATCACGCAGGCGTTGGCTCCCTTTATCAGTCCGCGCGTGAATGATGACAACCGGGAATCCATCCGCGTCGAAGTCCTTCGCCTTGCCGGGGCGGATGGCCAGCCCAAGGTGAGATTGCGCTTCATCCAGACGGGCACGGCGAGCTGGTGGTTCGGCATCGACAACGTGGGGCTTTACACCATCAACACGCCGGTCATCAAGACGCAACCGCAATCGCAAACGATCGATGCCGGGACGCCCGTGACGTTCAGCGTCGAGGCCCAGGGAAATCCTCCGTTGAGTTACCAATGGAAATTCAATGGAACCAACATCGCCGGCGCCACAACCAACACTTATACCATTGCCAGCGTTTCCCCGACCAATGCGGGCCAGTACAAAGTCGTCGTGTCGAATTCGGACGGGCCGACGCCCAGCAACCCTGCCCAATTGACCGTGGTGACATTTCCAGTGCTTCTCTCCCTGCCGTTGTCTCAGGTCGTCGATCCGAACGCAACGGTGACCTTTAGCGGTTCGGCGCGAGGCGGACAGCCGCTGTCTTCTCGATGGCTTTTCAACGGAACGCCCATTTCCGGAGCGACCACCAATGTTTATACCTTGAGCGGGGTGCAAATCACGAACAGCGGCCCCTATCAGCTCGTGTTCAGCAATTCATACGGGGCCATTACAACCGCGGTGGCCAGGCTGGTCGTTTTCAGCGGGTCGATCACCCAGGAACTGGTCGCGCATCTCAAGTTCGACAATAACTACGACGATTCCTCCGGGCATAACAATAATGGCACGGCGGTTGGCGCGCCGGGTTTTGCCGCCGGAAAGATCGGCGCCGGTGCGCTGCGTTACACCTCTGCCCGAGAGGGGTCCAGTTTCAATTATGTCACGCTGGGAACGCCGCCCGATTTGAATTTTGGCGGCACGAATGATTTTTCCGTTTCCTTGTGGGCGAAGCTGACGGCGAATTCATGGGTCGGCGATCCACCCTTTGTGGCCAACAAGGATTGGACCAGCGGCGGGAATACAGGCTGGGTGCTGGCCACGGACGGGGATGCGCACTTCCAATGGAACTATCGTGAGATCAGTCCCAATGCCCGAAAAGACTACGATGGTCCCGCGGGATTGTTCGGCGACGGCAATTGGCATCATCTCGTGGTCGTGTACGTCAGAGGCGGCAATGCGCTGACCTACGTCGATGGAACCCGCGTGGACACGCGGTCGATTGTCACCGCGACCAATCTGGCAACGACGGTGGATAGCGGTCTTCCGACCAATATCGGTCAGGATGGAAAAGGCACCTACACCGACGGCAACAATGTGGGGATCACCAACGCGTTGGCGGATGACGTGGGCATCTGGCGGCGCGCATTGACCCCGAACGAGGCGGCGAGCGTCTATGCCCAGGGACTGGCGGACCAGGATCTGTCAACCGCCGGCGGAGCGCCGTCGAGTCTGGGTCAAATCACTGTTTCGGCCTCAACCACCACCCTCAACTTCAATTGGACCGGGGGGGTCGGGATCAAACTCCAAAAAGCCTCCAGCCTGACCAATCCGAACTGGCAGGACGTGTCGGGTTCGGAGGGAAGCAGCAGCGCCAGTGAACCGATCGGTCCCGGCGACGCCTTTTATCGGTTGATCAAACCCTGAATCAACCAGGTGCCCTCTTCCACAACATGAAGGAGAGCCGGGCTTGGGCTGACGGGTGCTTCCTGGCGCGGCCCAAGCCCGTATTGTCGCGATCCGGGTGAATTTCAGTCCAGCCGTGAAGACGGGATCGGAAAACAAAGACCGCGGATCGGCGCTCCCCGCCGCGCGCGACAAATTGCTGTTCACTCCCGGCCCGCTGACCACCAGCCTGTCGGTCAAACAGGCGATGTTGCACGACGCCGGCTCATGGCATTTCGAGTTCAACGCCCGGGTCAAGTGGGTCCGCGAGAAGATTCTTGAAATCGCCGGGCTGTCCGGGGAATCCGGCTGGGAGACCATCCCCCTGCAAGGCAGCGGCACGTTCGGCGTCGAGGCCGTCTTCGCCACCTGCGTGCCGCCAACCGGCAAGGTGGCGGTGCTGGCCAACGGCGCCTACGGCGAGCGCATGGTCCTGATGCTGCAACACCTGAAAATCAACCACCTCGTCCTCCACACTTCGGAAAGTGTGCCCAACGACCCCGCCGCGTTGGACCAGGCTCTGGCAGCGGACCAATCCCTCACGCACGTGGCCGCCGTTCACTGCGAGACCACCACCGGCCTGCTCAACCCGATCCGCGAAATCGGCGAAGTCGTGAAACGACATGGTCGCAGCTACATTGTTGATGCGATGAGCAGCTTTGCGGCGATCCCAATTGATTTCACGGCCGCTGGAATTGACTATCTCATCTCGTCGCCGAACAAGTGCCTTGAAGGGGTGCCGGGATTTTCCTTCGTCATCTGTCGTCGCAATTCCCTGCTGGCGTGCCACGGCTTTGCCCGCAGCCTCAGCCTCAACCTGCTCGACCAGCTCAAAGGGTTCGAAAAAAACGGTCAGTTCCGTTACACGCCGCCCACCCATCCGATCCTCGCCTTCGAGCGGGCGTTGCAGGAATTCGACCAGGAAGGCGGTGTCACCGGACGCGGCGCGCGGTATCGCCGAAACCACGAAACGCTCGCGACGGGGATGAAGCGCCTTGGGTTCCGGCCTTATCTCGCTCCTGCCGTCCAGAGCTGCATCATCACGTCGTTTTATTATCCGGATGACCCAAATTTTTCCTTCGACGTTTTTTATCGGAAGCTGAGCGACAGAGGCTTCATCCTTTATCCGGGAAAGATCAGCCAGGCCAACACCTTTCGCATCGGTTCCATCGGACGGATTTTCCCAAGTGATATCGAGGCGCTTGTTCAGGCGATTGGAAGCGTGCTGGAAGAAATGGGAGTTAAAATGCCATGAGGTTCACCTGGCTTGAATTTGCAGATGCGAAAATCAGAGTCAGTGACCTTGGCCGAAACCGGAGGCTTGGAACGATCCGAGGCGTTGACCACTCCGAGCGTTCCACCAAGATCGTGCTTTTCCATGAGACGTCTGACATCGTGTTCATTTCCTGACCCATGAGCGGCCTTCCCAAACCGATCGAAGCGCTCGACCACCTCTGCTCCGAAGGCGATTTGAATCTTTCGCCGCATCGCCGCGCCTGGGCCGACGGCAACCTTGCGGCGGAAACTCAGCGAATGCTCGATGACGATGCGAAATATTTCCTTCATCAATCGCTCTCCACGCCCTGCCTTAACGCGCTGAAATCGTGTCAGGGGGCATGGATTGAAGATGTTCAAGGCCGTCGCTACCTCGATTTCCACGGCAACAATGTTCACCAGGTCGGCTTCCGCCACCCGCGAGTCATCGCCGCGATCAAAGAACAACTCGACACGCTCGCTTTCTGCCCGCGTCGCTACACCTGCGCGCCGGCCATCGCGCTGGCCAAACGACTCGTCGAGCTGGCGCCGGGCAACCTCAAGCGCGTCCTGTTTGCTCCCGGTGGCACCTCAGCCGTCGGCATGGCGCTGAAGCTTGCCCGCGTCGCCACCGGACGGTTCAAGTTCATCTCGATGTGGGATTCATTTCACGGCGCGTCGCTCGACGCGATTTCCGTCGGCGGCGAAGCCGTTTTCCGGAGCGGCATCGGCCCGCTGTTGCCGGGCTGCGAACACGTGCCGCCGCCGGACCCTTGTCATTGCCCGTTTCGTTGCGGCGCGGCCTGCAATCTCGCCTGCGCCGACTACCTCGAATACGTCCTCGAAAAGGAACGCGACGTGGCGGCGGTCATCGGCGAGACGGTCCGTTGCACGCCCTTTATTCCGCCGCCGGACTATTGGAAACGAATCCGCGCCGCCTGCGACAAACACGGCGCGTTGCTTATTCTGGACGAAATTCCCATCGGCCTCGGTCGCACCGGGCGCATGTTCGCCTGCGAACATTTCGGCGTTGCCCCGGACCTGCTCGTGCTCGGCAAAGGGCTGGGCGGCGGCGTGTTTCCCCTCGCCGCCCTCATCGCCCGCGAGGACCTCAACGTCGCCGCGGACCAGGCGCTGGGCCATTATACCCACGAAAAAAATCCCGTCGCGTGCGCTGCCGGACTCGCGACCCTCCAGGTTATCGAAGAAGAAAAACTGGTGGACCGTTCCCGGGCGCTGGGCGATTACGCGCTCGATCGCATCCGCGCCATGGCCACACGCCACCCGCTCATTGGCGACGCGCGCGGTCTGGGATTGCTGATGGGCATTGAACTGCTCAAAGACCGGAACACGCCGGTCCGCGCAACCGACCAAGCCGAGCAGGTCATGTATGGCGCGCTGCGCCGCGGTCTGAACTTCAAGATCACGATGGGCAATATCCTGACGCTCACGCCCGCGCTGACCATTTCGCAGTCCGAACTCGACCAGGCGTTGGATATCATTGACGACTGCCTCAGCGAAGTTGAAGCCGCCTCCCCGCCGGCCGGAGGCGGTTAGTGTGCCCGAGCTATGTCCTCAATCAGCACCCAGTTTTTTTCCGTAAACGGCCGCGCCTACCGTCCGCCGGCCCGGCCGGTCGTTGTGATTTGTCTCGACGGCTCGGCCGACGAATACCTCGACACCGCACTGGCGCATGGCCGGATGCCGAATCTGCAGCACATGGCCGTGGGCGGCTACCGGGGATTGGCGCGCGGCGCGATGCCTTCCTTCACCAATGTCAACAACGCTTCCATCGTCACGGGTGTGCCGCCCTCCGTCCACGGAATCGGGGGAAACTTCTTTTACAATCCCGCAACGGGCCGGGAAGAGATGATGAACTCGGCCAAATACCTTCGCGCGGAAACGATCTTCCCCGCCGCCGCGCGTGCCGGACGAAAGGCCGTCGTGGTCACTGCGAAAGAGAAATTGCGGGAAATCTTCGCCAGCGGACTGATCGAGCAAGGCGGCGTCGCCTTTTCGTCCGAAAAAGCCGGCCAGGCGGAGCTGAAAACGCACGGGATTGACCGGGTGGAAAAAGTTGTCGGCAGTCCCACCCCGCCCATCTACAGCGCCGATGCCAGCCTCTTTGTCCTCCGGGCGGGCGTGGCACTGCTTCAAAACGGGATGGCCGATTTCCTTTACCTTTCCACCACCGACTATGTGCAGCACAAATATGCGCCCGGCGCGCCGGAGGCGGTGGAGTTTTACGCCGCCATCGATCGGGAGCTTGGCCGCGTCCTGGAGTTGGGCGCCGTCGTGGGCATCACGGCCGACCATGGCATGAACGCAAAACAAAAGCCGGACGGGTCGCCGAATGTCATTTATCTCGAAAGCGAGCTGAGCGGGAAATTCGGCAGCGGTTTTCGCGTGATCCTGCCCATCACCGACCCGTACGTCGTCCACCACGGCGCGCTCGGCTCCTTCGCCGTCGTCCATCTGCCCGCGCCGGGCGCCGGATCGGAAACGGAGGGGAACAGTCCGAACGAACCTCTGCTCGCCTCCAGGGAGGGGTCGGGGAGGGGTCGGCGTGCCGGTGGCACAGCCAGAGATCGGGAAGGAGTTCGGGGTGAGGGCGGTCTGCTTCTCGATGCCGCGCGCGACTGGCTGTTGGAGCGGCCCGGCGTCACTGAGGTTTACGATCGCGACACCGCCGCGCGCAAATTGGAACTGCCCGCCGACCGCCTGGGCGAACTCGTGGTTCTCTCGGGTCGCGATGTGGTCCTCGGGCGCACGCCGGAATATCACGATTTGAGCGCGCTGGAAAACGGCCTGCGCTCCCACGGCGGGCGTTATGAAGAGATGGTGCCGTTGATTCTCTCCGAACCGCTCAAACCCGAATACGCCGCCCGAGCCGCCGGTGATCCGCGAAACTTCGACATCTTTGATTTCACCGTCAATGGAACCCGAGCCAAATGACGAATGCCAAAATCCGAATGACGAAAGAAATCCGAAGCCCGAATGACGAACGGCGCCTGGACAGGGCGTGGACTATTTCGTCATCCGGATTCTGTCATTCTTTCGGATTTGGGTATTCGTCATCGGTCATTTTCTGCGGGTTTCGTCATTCGTGCTTCGTCATTCCTTCGGATTTCGTCATTCGTCATTCGTCATTCCGGAAATGAACCTTGCCTGTTACGTCGCGGGGAAGCCGATTGCGCCCGGCCAACAGCTCGTCGTCAAAAGTCCTTACACCGGCCGGCCCGCGGGAACCGTCGCGCTGGCAGGACGCGAACACGCGGACGCGGCCATCGTCGCGGCGTCCGGTTGGCGGGAGAAGCTCACCCGGTTCCAACGTTCCCAAATTCTTGAGAAATCCCGGCAGTTGCTGGAAGCACGCCACGAAGAATTCGCCCGGCTCATCACCGGCGAATCCGGGCTCTGCATTCGCGAAACGCGTTATGAAGTCGGGCGCGCCCTGGACGTGCTGCGCTTTGCCGCCCTCGAGGCGCTGCGTGACGACGGCCAAATCTTTTCCTGCGACCTTTCGCCGCAAGGGAAGGCGCGAAAAATTTTCACGCTTCGTGAACCGCTGGGGTGCGCCGTCTGCATTACGCCGTTCAATCATCCCCTCAATCAGGTCGCCCACAAACTCGCGCCCGCCATCGTCGCGGGCACACCGGTCGTTCTCAAACCTTCGGAGAAGGCGCCGCTGACCGCCATCAAGTTCGTCGAACTCCTCTATCAAGCCGGCTTGCCCGGCCCGATGTTGAGCGTTCTGCTCGGTCCGACGACTGAAATCGCGGAGCCGCTCGTGCAGGACCCGCGCGTGGAGCTTGTTTCCTTCACCGGCAGCGTCGCCGTGGGCAAACGGATCGCCGCTACGGCGGGCTATAAACGACTGGTGCTCGAACTCGGCGGCAACGACCCGCTCATCGTGCTGGACGACGCCGATCTCGAGCTGGCGGCGACGCTGGCGGCCGAAGGCAGCTTTCGCAACGCCGGCCAGCGCTGCACCGCCGTCAAGCGCATCCTCGTCCAGGAAACCGTCGCCGAAGATTTCACGCGCCGCCTCGTTGAGAAGACCCGGGAATACGTTTGCGGCGATCCGATGGACGAAACCACGCGCGTCGGCACGGTCATCGACGAACCGGCTGCGATTTACCTGGAAACGGTCGTGCAGGAAGCCGTCGCCGCCGGGGCGCGAGTGCTGGTTGGCGGAGAGCGGCGCGGCGCCCAATTTCAACCGACCGTCCTCGCGCAGGTCCCGCGCGATTGCCGCATGATCGCCTGTGAAAGCTTCGGTCCCCTGGCGCCGGTCATCACGGTGAGGGACCTCGACGAGGCCATCGCGCTGGCCAATTCCACTCCCTACGGCCTCAGCTCCGGTGTCGTCACCCGCAGCCTGGACAAGGCCGTCACGGCCGTAAAACTACTCCGGTGCGGCGCGGTGAACGTCAACGAAGTCCCCGGTTTCCGCATCGAAAATTCTCCCTTCGGCGGCATCAAAGACAGCGGCCTCGGCATCAAAGAAGGCGTCATTGAAGCGATCAAGTGTTTCAGTTACGTGAAGACGTTTTCTTTCCCCTGGTAACGGTCCACCGCGGCGGTAAACCCGGCACGCCGAATCCGCTTGTCGAGGCGCGGCCGGGCGTTAAGATTGTCGGCCAGACTCCGCGCGAGGGGCGTTTCGCATGGTTGGGAATTCGATGATACCTCTGCAGGATTCAACCCGGTGATTTTGAACCGGGTGGCACCGAACGATATCCAATCTTGTAGTAGGAACGCTTAATGCTAGAGTTAAATCGTGATGCCCGCAACGAATGAAGTTCGCAAACCGCTTCGCATGGTTACTTGTGCTGGCTGTGGGGCAAAGGTTTTCATCTCAGGCGACCTGCCGCCGCTGACCACAACGCCCTGCACGAAATGCAGTCATCCGGTCATGATGCCGATGCGGTTGCGGCAGTTCGAGCTGCGCGATGCCATTGCCTCCGGCGGGATGGGTACCGTCTATCGCGCCTTTGACCTGATGCTCGAACGCGAAGTCGCGGTGAAACTGATGCGCAAGGAACTGGTGGAGGATGCCAAATCGCTGGAGAGCTTCTATCGTGAAGCCCGCGCTTGCGCGGCTTTGAACCATACCAACATCATTCACATCTACACCTTCGACGAGTTCGAGGGCCAGCTCTATCTGGTCATGGAACTGGCGGACCGCGGCAGTTTGGATCACAAAATCGAGCAACAAGGCCGGCTGACCGAGCTGCAGGTGCTCGATATTGGCAGCAAAGTCGCCGACGCCCTCCACACCGCGCTCAAACACAGTCTGCTGCATCGGGACATCAAGCCCGGAAACATCCTGTTCAACGCCGAGGGCGAACCCAAGCTGGTGGATTTCGGCCTGGCGCGCAGCACCGAAGCCGACACGGAATACGACACGGCGGTTTGGGGGACGCCCTACTACATCGCGCCCGAAAAGGTGAAACGGGAGCGCGAAGATTTCCTGTCGGACATGTACAGCCTGGCCGGCACGCTCTATCACGCGCTGACCGGCCATGTGCCGTTTGAAGCGCCCACGGTGGAAGAAGTCGTCGCCGCGCACATCCACACGCCGTTGACTCCGCCCAATCAGGTTGTTCCCGAAATCACTCAACCCACCAGTGACGCGCTGGTCATCGCGATGGCGAAAAGTCCCGCGGAACGCTATCGCTCCTACGACGACTTTCGCATGGCGCTGGAAACCGCGCGCAGCGAGTTGCTGATCGCCCAGCTTCGGGCAAAAAAGGAAACCGGTTCGGTCGGCCGCAGTTGGTGGCGGCGGTAGGCCGCCGCGGCGGTCAGTGGGCGGGTGACCGGCGGTTTCACGTTATCGAGCCCGGGTGAGGGGAACATGCCGAACATCCGGGGCGAAATGCCGAGATGGCTGCAAATTAATTCCCTTCAATCGCTTTCCGCCTTCAGGCTTTTGCTTGTAAACCGACGCGTCGTGTGCGGGCCGATTCAATGCCCAGAAGATCGCGTTGACGACAAGCCGTCTGAATGACGGATTTTCAAAATCTTTCGGATGCCCCAGCGACGTGTAAAAAACCCGCGCCCCCTTGTAGCGGTGGGTCCAGGCGACCGGTTCGGGCGGCTGGTTCGTCACGCTGCCCGTCAGCAACACGGTGGACGAGGGCGGCAGCGGCGCGTTGCGATAGAGCGATCCCCCGGCAATAAACTCTTTCCCGACTCCTTTCAGGATGGGGTCTTCCGAAGCCTCCGAAACCGTTTTTATTGTGGCGACCAGTTTGTCGTCGTAGTGCATGTGATAATTGCCGCCCAACACATCAGGGTCCCACTCTTTCCAGTTCTCGAACGCATGGCTGGCCGTGCGCAGGCCGATGAGCGGTCTGCCTGAGTTCACATAGTTCCTGATTCTACCCAATTGCTCTTCCGGCAACGTCATGCGGCGAATGAAAAGAATGACCAGGTCGGCCGTGTCCAGCGCGTCGAGACCGGGAATTTCTTCGCCCCGGGTTCGCTCCAGATAGACGCAGTGGAAAGCGTAATTCGTCTCCAAATACCGTTTGAAAACCGGGAGTGTTTCGGCGGATTTGTATTCGTATTCGCCGGAAATCAAAACGATCGTCGGCGACCGCGCGGATTCGGCGGCGCCCACAGGTCGAGTTGCCAGAAACAGGAGCGTTAGAACGCCTGCCAGGCCGGGAGAGAATTTTTTCATGTCTTTCCCGAAGTCATAAAATTGAAACCGGTCGCCGTCGAGCCTTGATTCTGTTTCGCCGACGGCCTCCCGAAAAAATCCGCATATGCGAAAAATTTCCGCATGCCCCTCCGCGTGTCCGCCGAACGGGAAAACGCCGAATCCGCCTTGTCTTCCCCAACACGGCCTGTTATACGCCTGCGCAACGTCGCCTGAATCAGCGCCTCGCTTCCATGCCGGGGCGCGGGAGCAATTTATGAAGGTCACAAGAAAATGGTTTGTTCTGAAACTGACGCTTGGCGCGCTGATCATGGTCGCCGCGCCTTCTCTGCGAGCGGAAAACTGGCCTCAATGGCGCGGTCCGTTCTTCAACGGCTCGACCACTGAGAAGGGGCTTCCGACGAGTTTTTCAAAATCCGAAAACGTGAAATGGATGGTGGACCTGCCCGGACCTTCCGCTGCCACGCCGATTGTCTGGAACGACCGCGTCTTTGTCAGCTCCGTGGATGGAAAGGCGGGCACGCTCCAGGCCGTTTGCTTCGATCGGACCACAGGCAAAATCCTCTGGAATCACGAGACCGGTGTGGGGACCCAACTCGACGACCGCAGCAATTACGCGTCGCCTTCGCCGGTCACCGACGGCAAGCTGGCCTGGTTCTTCTACGGCAATGGCGAATTGGTGGCGTTCGACTTTGACGGCAAGAAGGTTTGGGCGCGAAATATCCAGAAGGATTACGGCCAATTCGCGTTTCAATGGACGTTTTCCAGCACGCCAACCCTGTTCGAGGGACGCCTTTACCTGCAGGTACTGCAGCGTGACGTGCCGGTGCAAGGCCGGGGACGATCCGGCGGCCCGATTGATTCGTTCCTGCTGGCGCTCGATCCGCAAACGGGAAACGAACTTTGGAAGGTTGTTCGTCCCAATGACGCGCGCGAAGAATCGAAGGAATCCTACGCCACACCCATTCCCTTTACGTTTCAGAACCGAACGGAAATTCTCATCGCCGGCGGCGACTGCATCACCGGGCATGACCCGGCCAACGGCAGGGAGATCTGGCGCTGGGGCACCTGGAACCCGGGCAGAATCACGCACTGGCGCCTGGTCCCCTCGCCGGTCGCCGGTGGCGGCGTCGCGCTCGCTTGCGGGCCCAAGGGCGCGCCGGTGTGCGCCGTCAAAGCGGGCGGCAAGGGCGCCCTGGACGATTCAGGCCTGGCGTGGAAAGGACCCGAACGCGAAATTTCCTCCGACGTGAGCACGCCGTTGTTTTATCAGGACCGGTTCTATGTTTTGAACAGCGACCGGAAGACCCTCTCCCGAGTTGTTCCGGACAGCGGCAAGATCGAATGGACCGGCGAACCGGGCAGCCCGGCAAAAATCGAATCGTCACCGAGCGGCGCGGACGGCAAGATATATTTCATGAGCCAGCGCGGAGACGCCTACGTGGTGGAGGCGGGCGAACAATTCAAGTTGCTCCATACCGCGGCGATGGGCGACGACGGAGACCGCGACCTGCGCTCGAGCATCGCCATCGCGCAAGGCTGCCTGTTCATCCGGACCGGGACGAAGCTTTATTGTGTTGGAAACAAGTGACCCTGGTTGGCCGGCTCAAATGCGCCGATTCAGCTCAACCACGAATGGGCACAGCGCGACGACCACCACCAAAAATTTGCGCAGGCTGCGAAAAGTTTCAGGCATGGCGTTGCCGTACAAAATCTCGACGTTGCTTTACTGCTTCAACGATCGCGACGAAGTGTTGTTGTTGGAGCGGCGGAAGGAGCCCAATCTCGGTTTGTGGAGCCCGTGCGGCGGCAAATTGAAAACGGACACCGGCGAGTCGCCTTACGCCTGCGCCTGCCGCGAAGCGCACGAGGAGATCGGCCTGAAGATTTCACCGATGGATTTGCATCTGACCGGCCTCCTCAGCGAGCACGGCTACCAGGGCCAGGCCCATTGGCTGATGTTTTTATTCGAGGTGAAAAAAAGACTGGCGAAGCTGCCGCCGCCGCATCGCGAAGGACGGTTCGAGTTTTTTTCCGCCGCCGCATTGAAGCAATTGGCACTGCCGCAAACCGACCACGAACAAATCTGGCCGCTGTTTTGGAAGCATCGCGGCGGTTTCTTCGCGGCGCACTGCCATTGTCATCCCGCCGGCCGGCACGACTGGACGCTCGAGGAATCCTTGGTTCTGTGATCAACAACCAACAACCAACGACTGACCACTGACAGCCCGCAACCATCAAGCACCCTGAAATGCCGGACGAACCGATCATCGATTTGCAAAGCGACCATTACTTCATGGGCGAAGCATTGCGGCAGGCCCGCCGCGCCCTGGAGGCCGAGGAGGTTCCGGTCGGCGCGGTGGTGGTGCGCGAAGGGCGGATCATTGCCCGCGCCTTTAATCAGGTGGAATTGCTGAAGGACGCCACGGCGCATGCGGAGATGCTGGCGTTGACCCAGGCCGAACAGGTCGTCGGCGACTGGCGGTTGAGCGATTGCACACTCTACGTGACCAAGGAGCCGTGTCCGATGTGCGCCGGCGCGATCGTTCACGTCCGGCTGGCTCGGATCGTTTACGGCGCAAGCGACCCCAAAGGCGGCGCTGCGGGCGGCGCTCTGAATCTCCTGCAGCTTCCCTCCCTCAACCATCGCTGCGAAATCACCTGCGGAGTGCGCGAAGCCGAGTGCGGCTCGTTGTTACGTAGTTTTTTTGCCGAGCAACGTGAGCGCGCGAAAGAGGGAACCCAAAATCCGGGATTCGCGGAGTAAGGCTCGCTCTCTCACCTGTCTCTCCGGTTCCGAGGACTCCTGCGCTTAATCGCAATCAACTGACGGCGATCAGCGAGACGCGTTCGTTCTTTTCGTTCCGCGCGATGCCCATGGCGCGCGGGTCCAACACCGGCTTGCCGTCCACCAGAAAGTGGTAGTGATGATGGCCGTGGTTCAGTGGAATCTGCAGGTGCCAGGACCCATCCGGCTGCCGTTGCATGGGATGGGCATGGGGACGCCAATCATTAAAGTCACCGACCACGACCACTGCCTGCGCCTCGGGTGCAAGGCAGAAGAAGTTGATCGGCTTGGCCATGTTTCTGGCTGAATAACGGGTATTAGAGCTGTGCGACTGACTCGAACGCATGGTGTGCAACGTTTGCATCTGATTCAACATACCCGTCGGGAAAACGTCTTCAACGGGTTGCCGCGATAAGGAACCAAAACTCCTCGAGCGGCGCAAGTGGGAACCGCCGAAAATCGAAATTTTTTCCCCAACAATTTGTTGACAAGGGTCGGGCGAAAACGGGGAAATTCCAGAACGGACAACCGAGCCGTCGGACGCCGGACGGGATCATACGGCGTCAGCCCTGATTCGGGGGCGGCATTTGCTTCACGTGCAGCGGAATACTCGCTTCCTGCCGGCCGTCAATCGCGAGATCAATGGCGTACTGGCCGGGTTTCTCGAACTTCAACTGCTGGATGTTGATGATGAAATTGCGCGCCACGAAGTTCGCGTCCGGCGGCAAGGCGACCTCCACCGGCATGTCGATGCTCCGCATCACAAACCGGCCGTCTTCGTCCACAAAATTCATCTTCACCTTGTGCGAGCCTTCTTCCACTTTACTGAAAATGATCCGCAGCGCCACCGAACATTGCGGATGCACGGCCGGCAGTTGCTGCGTCACGATGGTGTCGAATGTGCCCAGCAGATTCAGCTTCCCGCCGTAATCGGTCGCGGCGTCGCACAAGGCGGCAATTTGAACGTTCATAAGGTCCCGAGTTCTTTGTGTCGTCACTTTGCCAAAACCGGCCTTTGACGAACAGCAAAATACCGATTGACTCGCGCGGTGAAAGCGGCTACCAGTTGTCCTCGTGGATCGTCGTCTGAACCTTCAACTGCTGGTGGACACGCTGCTGCTGCGTGGCGCGGCAGTTGGGTTCTAGTCGGATTACAGGATTTCCCGGACCCCACTGCCAACCGGCAGTGGGGTTTTTGCTTTTGAGTCTTGGTCTCTCTTGCTCCTGCTGGCCTGCCTGCCAGGGGGAGAGTAAGATCAGGATTAAGATTAAGAGTAAGAAGAAAGACAAAGCCATGCTCAGAGATCCGTCCCTCAAGTATCGGCCGTTCCCGCCGGTCAACCTGCCCGACCGGCAATGGCCGACCCGCGCCCTCACGCGCGCGCCGATCTGGTGCAGCGTGGACCTACGTGATGGCAACCAGGCCCTGGCGGTGCCCATGAACGTCAGCCAGAAACTCGAACTCTTTCAAACGCTGGTGAAATGCGGCCTCAAGGAGATCGAAGTCGGCTTCCCGTCGGCGTCGAATACGGAGTTCTCCTTCAACCGCCGGCTCATTGAAGAAAACCGCGCCCCGGCCGACGTCTGGCTCCAGGTGCTGGTCCAGGCGCGCGAGGATTTGATCGAGCGCACGGTCGAGTCATTGGCCGGCGCGAAGAAGGCCATCATTCATCTCTACAACTCCACCTCGGCCGCCCAGCGCCGCGTGGTGTTCGGCATGTCGAAGAAGGAGATCATCCAGGTGGCCGTGCGCGGCGCAACGTGGATCAAGGACCGCCTCCCGCGGCTTAAAGGAACCGAAATCATGCTCCAATATTCGCCCGAAAGCTTCAGCGCGACCGAAGTCGAGTTCGCCCGGGAAGTCTCCGAGGCGGTCATGGACGTGTGGCGGCCCACGCCGCAACGGAAGATGATATTGAACCTGCCCGATACGGTGGAGATCGCGATGCCGAACGTTTACGCCGACCAGATCGAGTGGATGTGCCGGAACATCAAGGACCGTGACTCGCTCATCATCAGCCTGCACACGCACAACGACCGTTGCACGGGCGTGGCGGCGACGGAGCTGGGTCTGCTTGCCGGCGCGGACCGCGTGGAAGGCACGCTCTTCGGAAACGGCGAGCGCACGGGCAACCTCGACATCGTCACCGTGGCGTTGAACCTCTACATGCACGGCATCGATCCCAAGCTGGATTTCACCGACCTCAACGCGGTCCTCGAGGTTTACGAACGATGCACCGGCATGACCGTGCCGCCCCGCCAGCCCTACGCCGGCGAACTCGTCTTCACCGCGTTCAGCGGCTCGCACCAGGACGCCATTCGCAAGGGCCTTCAGGAATGGGACAAAGGGGGTCGCGCCCACTGGGACGTGCCGTATCTGACCATTGACCCGACCGACATCAGCCGCGAATACCGCGAGGTGATCCGGGTCAACAGCCAGTCGGGCAAGGGCGGCGTGGCCTATCTGCTCGAAAGCGAGTTCGGCATCGAACTGCCGAAGGAAATGCAGCGTGAGTTTGGCCCCATCGCCAACGAAGAAGTGGACCGCCTCGGCCGCGAAGTCAGCGGCGCCGAGCTCAAAGCGATGTTCTGGCGCGAATACATCGAGCGCACCGCGCCGTGGCAACTGGAGCGGTTTGAAACCGAGAGCCGCAATGGGATCGTGCGCTGCCGCGCGCGATTGTTGCGCGACGGCCGGCCGGTCGAGTTCTCCGGCGAAGGCAACGGCCCGCTGGCGGCGCTCGTCCACGGGTTCACCACCGCCGGCGTGCCGCGCTTCGAGATCACGCAGTACAGCGAACACGCTCTGAGCGCCGGCGAAGAGGCCGCCGCCATTGCCTACATCCAGCTCAAACACAACGACGGCCGCTTTCGCTGGGGCGCCGGTGTGGACACCAATATCGAACTGGCGTCGGTCAAAGCCGTGCTCAGCGCGCTGAACCGGTCGTAGCGACAGGCGTCCCGTCCTGCCTCGAGGCCGGGCCTCCAGCCCGGCGATATCGCTCAGCATCGAACGCGCGGAAGTCAGCGACCTCCGGCAGAACCGGCGGTTTCCTGGAAAGACTATGAATAATGGCCGGCTTTACCGGAGTCTGATCGACCGACGATGAAAGCACTTCGAATTCTCCTCCCGTCGCTCTGCGGGCTTTCTTTGCTCGGGTCGCTGCAACTGCAAGCCGCGGCGGACCCCGCCATCCCGGACGATGCCCGCTGGTGGAAGGGCAACCTCCACACGCATTCACTCTGGAGCGACGGCGATGACTACCCGGAGATGATCGTGGACTGGTATAAACAGCACGACTACCAGTTCCTGGCGCTTTCAGATCACAACATCCTGCTCCAGGGCGACAAGTGGATTGATGCGACGAACAACAAGGGCGGCGGTGTTGCGCTGGAAAAATATCTGAAGCGGTTCGGCACTAATTGGGTTCAGTTGCGCCAGGCGAAAGGGAAGCAGCAACTGCGACTTAAGACATTGAAAGAGTTTCGCGGGCACTTCGAGGAACCGGGCCGCTTTCTCCTGATCCATAGCGAGGAGATCACCGACACCTACAAACTCAAGCCGGTCCACCTGAACGCCACCAACCTGCGCGATTTCATCAAGCCGCGGGGCGGCACGAGCGTGCTCGATGTGATTCAAAACGATGTGGATGCCGTGTTGGAACAGCATCGCCGCACCGGCCAGCCGATGTTTCCGCATCTCAACCATCCTAACTTCGGCTGGGCCGTGACGGCCGAGGATTTGATGCGCGTTAAAGGCGAGCGGTTTTTTGAGGTCTATAACGGGCACCCGGCTGTTCACAATGAGGGCGACGCAACCCACGCCGGCACGGACCGGGTCTGGGATATCATCCTGACGATGCGCCTGGCCGAGCTCGGTTTGGGCCCGCTCTACGGCCTGGCGAACGACGACGCGCACAACTACCACAAACGATCTTCGGCCCACAGCAATCCCGGCCGCGGCTGGGTGATGGTCCGGGCGCCGCGGCTCGCGACGACGGACCTCATCGCTGCAATGGAAGCGGGTGAATTTTACGCTTCATCCGGCGTGCGTTTGCGGGACGTGCGTCGCGGCAAGGACTGTTACCGGATCGGGATCGAGGCTGAGGAAGGCGTGAGTTACACGACGCAATTCATCGGCACGCGCGGAGGGTCCGACCGGTCGAGCGAACCGATTCTCGACGGCAAAGGCGAACCGTTGCCGGTGACCCGCCGCTACAGCAAAGATATTGGCGCGGTGCTGGCCGAAGTCGAAGGCACGACACCGAGCTATACATTGAAAGGCGACGAAATTTATGTGCGCGCCCGAATCGATTCCTCGAAGCTCAAATCGAATCCCTGCGTCAAGGGCGAATTCGAGCGGGCATGGACCCAGCCGCTGGTCATTGGGGCCAAATGACAGTGAGACTTGGCCCGTTGGATGTTCGATGTTGGATGTTTTTTCAGCGATTTCACTTCGGCTGCGCCGAGCTGGCGCCCAACGTAGGGCAGGCGAGACACCTGCCCTATCCCGCCCATCACAACAACGCTCCGGCTTCGGCATCGACGAACAGGTAGCTGGCCGGATGCCGGCGAAGTAATGACGCGGGCACGTCGGCGGTGATCTCCTCCTTCATCGCACGGCGGATGATTTCGGCCTTCCTTGCGCCGTTGGCGAGCAGCCAGACTTCCCTGGAGCCGAGCAATTGCGCCAGCCCAACCCCGACGCCCCAGGTCGGCAGATGGGAATGTTGGAGATAGCCGGCCGATGCGGCAATCGTCGGCGCATGCATTTCCACCCGACGCGTCGTGCTGTCGGGTGATGAACCGGGTTCGTTGAGACCAAGATGGCCGTTCAGTCCGATACCCAGGAGAGTGAGATCGAAACCGCTACCGATCCGTTTGTCGTAATCACGACAGATTCCGTCGAGGTCCGGCTCGTCGGTGTGGATAAAGTGGAAGCGTTCTTTCGGCAGGTCGATGAGGTCGATCAAATATCGGCGCAACAGGTTGACACATTTGCCTGCGTCGTCCGCGCCGAGTCCGCCGTAATCATCCAACGCAAAGATTTCGGCGTCGCGAAACGAGACTTGGCCGGCCTGGACCGACTGCGCCATGGTCGCGTAGATTTTGATCGGCGTATTGCCGGACGGCAGGCAGATGCGGAGGCGCGGGTCGGTGCGCAGTCGGTCCCGCCAAAAGCTGACGATGCCGTTGATCCAGGCGATTTCGGAATCGAAGCGGAGAAAGTTCATGATTAAGATTGGGAATTCAGGTGCCCAGCCACAAATCGATCGGCTTCCTGACCTTCGGATGGAACGGCAGCGACACTTTCTGTCCGGTCCGCGCGGAGTGATACGCGGCGTTCATGATCTCGAGCACCGCGCGGCCGTCTTCTCCGGTCACAACCGGTTCTTTGTCTTCGGGGACGCATTCAATGAAATGTTTCAGTTCCTGCGGATAGCCCTGATTGAACGCCTCCTCGAAAATGGTGAAAGTCCAGCCTTTGGTTGGACCGGCCTTTTCCATGGCGTAGCCGTAGCCATTCTCGCTGTAGGTCAGCGCCGAGTTACCGAGGAACAGGTCGGCATAAATCACGCCGGCGTCGCCATAGACTTCAACGCGGTCATCCATACCGCCGTGTTTGGCCCAACTGTTTTCCGCCACGCCAATCGCGCCGCCCTCGAACTCCACAATGCAAAGCGAATTCACTTCGCCGCGCGTGCGTTTCTCGTGAATCAACCCGCCCTGCATGTGCGCGTAAACGCTCAGGACTTTCGGCCGGCCACCGAGCATCCAGCGGAACCACGCGACGCCGTGGCAGCCCATGTCCATCAACGCGCCGCCGCCCGACTGGTTCACGTCGTAAAACCAGTCGCTGTGCGGGCCTGAATGTTTCTCGCACTGGCGCATCTGGAAAATCCTTCCGACGGCGCCCTCGTTAACCAGTTTGCGTACACGCTCGTATTTCGGAGCGAAGCAAAGCTCCTCCGCATACATCAACTTTCGGTTGGCGGTTTTGCACGCCGCGATCATCTCGTCCGCTTCCTCCAGATTCATCGCGAACGGTTTTTCGATGATGACATGTTTGCCGGCGTTGGCTGCCGCGAGCACGGCGCGGTGGTGCAGAAAGTTTGGGATGCAGACGTCCACCACGTCGCAGCCGGACTCCGTGATGGCCTTGTCGAGGTCGCTGAACCGGAGGGCGATTTGATGTTTCTTCGCGAATGCTTCGGCGCGTTCAGGTTTGCGGGTGAAGACGGCGACGACTTCGACATCGGGCACGAAGCGATGATAGGATGCGATATGGATATCGGCGATGAATCCCGCGCCGAGCAGGGCGACTTTGGTTTTGCTCATAGTCACGACTCGGCTCCGCCGGTGCGCCAGCGTTTGGAATGCGGAGGCGTGACTATGAAGAAATGCCGACGGTTATTTTGCGCCCTGATCGATCCAGGCGCGGATCAAGCCAATCTGTTCTTTGGTCAACTGGGGATATTTGTCGCGTTTTTCCGTGGGTGGCATCTCCATCTCCTCGACGAGGTCCGACATGAAAGCGACCATCGGGCTCTTGGCGCTGTTGCCGGGGATAATGGCCGCATCACCGCTTTCACCGCCTTTGATGGCCGTGGCGAGACTGTCGATGCGGAATTTGCCCTTCGGCTTGTCGCCACTGTGACATTTCACGCAGGACTTTTCGAAGATCGGCTTGATGTCCTTCTCGTAGGTCAGGCCTTGTTTATCGGCCGCGGGCGGCAGTTTGGCGGCGTCCCATTCCGCCTTTTTCTTCTCCTTTTCGGCGGCGCTCAGAGTGGCGGTCAACAGACAAAGCCCGGCCGCGGTGACGGTTTTAAGGTGGTTCGCGTATTGCCGGCAGCAGGAGTTCACGATTCGATTTTTCATGGCGGGCATTTCAGCCAAAGACGGCAACGACGTCAAAAAGATTCAGTGAAATTCCGGCCGCGGCGCGGGTCCGGTGGAGGGCTTTGAAGCCAGCCGCCTGCACCTGCCGAGGTTTCGTTCAGGGTTCAAGGTTCGATGTTCGATATTCGTTTTCAACGGATTCCGGCTCGGACGGCCTGGTTCACCGCGGGTCTAAACAATCCTCCGTTTACTGCTTCAGTGATCCTCTGGTTTCGGCGATGCACCAAAGCGCCCGTCGGGTGCGGATGAAAATGTCACCGTCGGAAACGGCCAGGGAGGCATTGTCGGGTTCACCGAGTGAATTGGTGGCGAGCAGCTCAAATTTCGGGCTCGCTCTGAGCACAAAGGCGTCGCCGGAATGGTTGATGACGTAGAGGTGGTCGCCCGTCAAGACCGGGGAAGACCAGGACGAATTGTCCGGGCCCTTGCCCGCGAGCCGTTCTTCCCAGAGCAATTGGCCGGTTTTCAGTTCGTAACATTCGGCCACGCCCGGATCATTCAAAATATAGATGTGACCGTCGTGAACGACGCCGGAACCGATGCGTTGTTTGGTTTTCGGATGATGCCAGAGCCGGTGGGTCCCCGTGACATCGCCGGCGCCGCCCGCTGTCACCGCGAGCGCGCTGCCCATAAATCCGCCCATCGCCACCACGATGCCCTCGGCGTAAAGGGGTGAGGTGTAAACCAGCGGGTTCAACCCGCCGCACGTCCAGAGTTCCCGGCCGGTTTTGGGGTCGTAGGCCGCCACCCGCCCGGGCCAGCTCATGATGAGTTCCTCCCGGCCGTTCACGCGGGCGATGATCGGCGTGCTCCACGAGCCGACCCAGTTTGGTTTTTCGCCCGGCTTCTCCTCGCCGGAATTGCCGCCCGGTTCGTTCGCTTGCCAAACCGTCTGGCCGGTCGCTTTGTTGGCGGCGATCAGAAAGGTGCGTTCCCCCGGTCCAAAATTCAGGAAGCAGAGGTCGCCGTGAACGACGGGTGAGGCGCCATTGCCCCAGATGTGCGCCTGCCGGCCGAGGTCGCGATGCCAAAGTTCGCGGCCGCTGAAATCGTAGCAATAAAGCCCGGCGGAAGCGAACGAGGCGATCACGCGCCCGCCATCCGTCACCGGCGAAGCGGAGCAAAGCGGATTGGTTTCGTGAGTCACTTCCTTCCCGGCCCAGGTCACGCCGGTTTGCCAGAGTAATTGGCCGTCGGCGCGGTTGAAGCACATGACCGTACGCCGATTCTCCTTCTCGATGGCCTGGGTGATAAAGACCCGGTTGCTCCAGACGATGGGAGTCGAGTTGCCTCGGTCGGGCAACGCCGAGCGCCAGCGAACGTTTTCGTTCGTGCTCCAATGGAGCGGCAGATTTCTATCCGCGGAGACGCCGGTTCCTTCAGGTCCGCGCCATTGCGGCCAGTTGTCCGCAAGCGCCGCGGGTGAAACCAACGGCGCGATGGGCAACCAGCAGAACCAGCAGCGCGCGAAGAGGGGAGCTTTTGGGGAAGACTTCATGACCTCAGCCTAACCGGTCGTGCCTGATCTTGAAGCGAATTATTTCAGACTTGCACGCGCGACGGAACTCCCGGGCCGGGCAACTCGCGCCGGCGGCGACGAGTGAGTCGTCCGGACTCATTCCGCCGGCAGATTTATTTGGTCTGATAACCAAACAATTGCCGCTCCTTGATGATATGCGCGACTTGCGGCGGCACCATGATTTCCCACGCGGAATCGCCCGCCTGGATATTCGCCAGCACCTCGCTCGAGTAGATCGGCAGAAAGGCGTCGTTATAGTCCTGGATGCTTTGGATGAGGTGATTTTCCAGCAGGTGGGAGTAGAGGTGGCGGAGATGCGGCGCGACGCGCAGGTTGCCCGCGGTGATGATCGAGCCGGTCGCCGGGTCCTGATACGGATAAATGTAGAGCCGCAAATCGTTTTTGAACAAACGGCCGAAGGACTCGAGAATGCCGCCTTCGAGGTCGGTGTAATACTTTTCCTCGAACAGTTCCCGCAGACTCGGTACGCCCATGGCGATGCCGATCATTTTCTTGGTGGAACGGGAAAGATAGGAGGCCAGCCGGAAATAGCGCGCATAATTGGAAATAAGCACCGTTTTGCCGAGCGACCCGAGGAGATCGACCCGGTCCAGAAAATCCTTGTGGTCGATCACGCCGCCGTCACCGGTGAGGTTGCGCAATGTCATTTCCATGAGCACGACGATTTCTTCGCCCTGTGCCTGAGGTTCCTGGACGAACTGAGCCTGGGCGCAATTGAGCATGTCGATCGTGACTTTGGTGACGGGCCGAAACCTGCCGCGCTCGACGAGGATCGGCTTTTTGTAAAGCACTTCGGCGGCCTGCACCACTTCGCCGTCGGCCGTGAACATCGCCGAATCGGTCAGGCCCTGCGTGACCAGTTGCAGGCTCATCAACCGATTGTCCAGGTCCTTGAACGACGGCCCGGTGAGCTTGATCATGTCCACTTCGATCCGGTCGCGCGAGAGGTTGTCCATCAAACTGCCGATGACGGTTTCCGGGTCGGAGTGGTAGCAACAGGCCGCATAAATCAGGTTGACGCCAATGACGCCCAGCGCTTCCTGCTCCTGAACGTTTTCTTTGTCCAGCATCCGCACGTGAATGATGATTTCCGACGGCCCGGCTTTCGGCGCGGTTTGGAACCGCACACCCATCCAGCCGTGCGCTTCGTCCTGCCGGGAATAACTGCGGGCCGCCACCGTGTTGGCGAAAACAAAGAACCTCGTGCTGTCGCCGCGCCGGGCGCCAAGCCGCTCCAGCAGCAGGGTGTATTCGTGTTCGAGCATCGACTGCAAACGCTGCCGGCTGACGTAACGTTCGCACGGGCCGTAGATGGCGTCGCTGACGGCCATGTCATAGGCGGAAATCGTCTTGGCAATGGTCCCCGACGCGCCGCCGACGCGGAAAAACCAGCGCGCCACTTCCTGGCCCGCGCCGATTTCCGCGAAGGCGCCGTATTTGCCCGGGTCCAGATTGATCTGGAGCGCTTTTTGGTCGGTGCCCGGAGACTCGCGTTTCATATCAGCCGAATTATTCACGGAGTTCGGATTCAGACGAGGCCGAAAAATTTCGCGAGCCCCGACCGGCTCTCGCGGTTCATCGCCGCCCAAGTCATGAGACGGACTTCCCGACGCCGCTTACGCAGCGCAACGCAGAGAAGAAATCGCCGTGAATCTTTGCGTTCTCTGCGTTGGAAAAGTTTGGGCGGCCTGCGGAGATTTTATCAGAGAGCAGGGAGTTGCAGGTCAACGTCCGGCGCCATTCAGTTTCCAAATTATTACAGTGCAGGCCCCAACCAGGCTCTGATCGTCGGAATTCTTTACAATTGCGGCCTTAGGATACCATCTCCTTCCAATATTGTGAGTTAAGGAGAACGTTAGCCCCGAAAATCACCTCCAGGCGTCGGCGTACTTTACGGGAATGGTCATGACTTCATCATGACTTCATTTGGGTCGCAATCGATGTTGTCATATAACATGTTTAAGCGCAGTAGCTTGAATATTCGGTATTGCAGAGTCGGTTTCGCGGCACATGAGCTGCTAGCTCGTAATTGCCCATTCTTCCGGGTGGGCGATGTAGATCAAACAAGGGCTCCGGAAGGAAGGGGGTAATCACAACAAAACAAGGACATAAGAGTATGGCTAATGGTGTAGTTCAAATCACAGACCCGTCAATCCAGGTACGAGATGTCTCCACAAGAAAAATCGGCAGATTTATCAGCCGGGTTGCCTTTGTGGCGACATTGTCCGCAGCCATGCCTGCGGCGGGCGCTATCATGGCGGAACCGTTCTCAGACCTGCCGGACGCGGGCACATTGACCCCGACGGCAACCGTCGAGGGCTTCTATAACAACAAGCTGCTTGCGTTCGAGCGAGTAACCGTCGGTCCCGGCGCCACCCACATAACGTGGCGGATCACTCCCATTGATGCCATCGACCATTTCGGTGACCTCATAAATCGTTCCCTGCTCGTTCCCAGCGGCGCCGTCACATTGGCCCGCGAGAACGGCGCGATCGAATCTCGCCTCAAAGAGATCGCGACGACGTCGGGAACAACGGTTGCTTCGGCGTCCTGTGGCACAAAGTCCGTTCCCGACGGCGGTTCATCCGTGGCGCTGATGACCATCGGTCTCGGGATTCTGGCCACGCTGAAAAGGATTTTCCTTTCCTGATTGCCGGAATGCCGGGACTTAACACCGGACTCGCCGACCTGCCGACAGCCTGCCGGGATCTGTTCCGGCAGGCCGTTTTTAAGGGTTCGCCGCGCGCCGCGAAATGCCCCAGCCCGAGCGATTGATCCACTTTTGCAAGACCGGAACGAACGGGCTGGTGCGGTCGCCGGCGCAAAGCCCGGTGCGGTAAACATCGCTGCCGGAGTAATTCCACCAGTTCCAGCCGATGCCGAACCGCTCGAAGAACGCGAGGTAATCGTTGAGCCACGCTTCGCCGTCCTCGTCGGGTTGGATCATCGAAATGCCAAACTCACCGCAATGAATCGGCGCGTGGTTGCGAATCGAGAAAAGAATCGCCTCCAGCCAGGGCGCAACCTGCGTGCGTTCCGTGGTGGAGCGGTAGCCCGGATAATATTCGTCGTAGGCGTAACCCCGGTGTTTGCCGTAGTGGTGGAAGCTGTAGAGCGCTTTGGCGTCTTTCACCGGTGTCATCCAGGAACACCATTCCGGCTGCGCCCAGCCATCGGCGGATTCCCACACGATCAGATGCTTTTTGTCCACCGAACGGACGACCGCGGTCAACTCCGCCATCAGCTCGTTCCAATGATCGGGATTCAGGTAGGCGGGTTCGTTGAAAAAGTCATAGGAAACGGCCCACTCCGGTTGATCGGCGTAGCGGGCGGCGATTTGCTTCCAGAGTTCAAAAACGTTTGTCTTCGTCTCCGGATGCGCGCGCCAGTAGCGTGTGCTGTTGCGGACCGCGCCGGCAGTGTCGCTTTGCGGCGCGTCTTCGTTGAAAAACCAGCAGAGCATCATCTGCAAGCCGGCGCGATTGCATTTGTCCACGAGCTCATCAAGCCGTTGCCAGGTCGCTTGGTTGCCTTCGCGGAGCGGTCCGCCGAGGTACTCCACCAACGGCAGGTCCCAGTCGGCGTGAAAGGCGAACGCGTAACGACAATGATCGAAGCCCCATTGACCCAACCGGCGGAACATTTCGTCTTCGCTCACGCCACCCCGCGCATTGAATGCCGGCTTTGCTTTGCCGAACAGTTCGCCGACGCCTTTCATCACGTTCGATCGGTCCACGGCGCGGGCGCGGTATTGCACTGTTTCCTCATTCTCCACCACGCGGTAGGGCGCATGGCCGGAGTGGTAAATCGTCGTCTTCGTGCCGCCGATCTGCAGGTGGGGATGACGGTGCTGCAAACCGTAACTGAACAGCATCGGCACCGGGGCGGCGGTCAGCGGCGCCAGGTCGCCAAAACCGCCGGTGTCGAAATAATGGTACCGGATTGTGTGGCGGCGCAGGAGCGGATCCACCGTCGCCAGAACCCGATCAAACCAGGTGCCTTCACTGGCCGCGACCGGGTAGCGCCGCAGCATCCGCGCCCAGAAACGACAGTCGGTTTCGTTCAGACGCGTTCCGACCGGCAGGGACAGCATCACGGCGCGGACCGGACCGCGGTCGAACGACAGGACCAGTCCTTTGGCCGCCTGCGCGTTCGTTTGCCAGGTGAGGGAGACGGGCTGGCGCTCGAGCGCGATCAACGCATCGGCATCAGATCCCTGAAGTCTGATCCAGTTTTCCGAAAGAATCTGTCCGTTCAACCGCATCTGGCCGTCGTGATCGAGTGCGAGCCTTTGAATTCCCTTGCGCGTGGCGAAGGTGACGTTGGTCGGCGGCGCGTAACCGCGCGCTTCCCAACCCCACAGCTCGAAGGTCGGCTCGTCCGTGGCCACCACCACCGCGGGCGAGAGCGCACCGGCGAAAAATGTAAAATGCGCTCCGGCGTTTGCCGGCGGCCAGGCATATTCCCTGACGTAAGACAGCGGGCCCGGCGTTTCAACCAGTTCCGGCGCGTCGCCCTCGAGGTAGAGCGCCAGCGGACCGCTTGTGATGCCGCCGAAATTGTCGTGGTTATAGACCTGCACGGCGATGAGGTTCTCCTGGCCGAAACGGATCAGCTCGCCCGGCACCTGGCGGTTCACAGGCGGATTCGGTTCGCCCTTTCCGAGCGGATTACCATTGATGAAAATCCGCGCCCAGTCCTGGACTTGGCCTGTGGACAAAAAAATTTTCTTTCCTTTCCAGGCTGCCGGGACCAACACGGTCTTGCGATACCAGGCAAACCCGTTGTAAGGCTTGTCGCCGAATCGGGCATCGGCCGGATGGTAGGGCGCGTCGCCGGGGCTTTCCGGATTATCTTCCCGGACGCCCTGCCGCTCCCACGGTTCCGGCGCAAAGAGTCTCTTCCAGCCGGCGGTGTCCGGTTGTGTCGTGTGCCAGCCCAGTTGCACGCCTTCGTTGTTCGGGTCGGTGTGAAACTGCCAGCGGCCGGTCAGATCGAGATACCCCGACGCCGACGGCGCGATCACGAACGGCCACCGGGCCGGATCGTTGCCCATCAATTCCGCCACATTCAGCCAGGCAAACCGATCTTCCGGAAATTCATCCGGGGCGTCGGTGAACGACACGCCGGGTAACGCGAATCGTGGACGCAGGGCTGACAGAACTTCCCGCGCCGTCGCGACATGCTTCTGCACGCCGGCCCAGTCGTTGAAGCTCGCCTCGTAGCGCGCGATCACCATCCGCCGCCACGCTTCATCCAGACTGTCTTTGACGCCTTGGGCCGCCTGCGCGGACAGCGTCAGCATGGCGGCGCACGCGGTGAAATGCTGGATTTGCCGTTCGACTTCTTCCACCTTGCGAGCGGCGGCAATGGCCAATTCCGCCGGCGCAAGCAGCGTCCCCGCTTTGTCCGCCAGCGTGATCGCGTTGGTGAACCTTCCCTCTTTTTGGGCCGGAATCGCCTGTTCCTGGAGAATCTTTTCCGCCTCGGAAACGGGCATCGCGGAGAAACGCTCCGCGCGACGCCACAATGTATCCGGCGAAAAACTCAAAATCTCTTCGGCCGGCCGGAAGCGGCGCAGAAAAAAAATGGATTGGTCGCGCAGCCGTTGAATGCGCGCGAGGGTCTTGCTGATGGCGGTTTTGCCGCGTTCTTCGTCATTGTAACGGAGCAGCAGCCCGTTGTGCGCAACATGAAACGCCCCGAACGATTCGCCCGGACGATAGGGTTTTGCCGCCGACGCCAGTCGTGTCCCCGGGGCGACCGGCACATTCCAGTCGCAGCCCGACGCGAACGGATAACGGCGGCCCCGATCGTCCACCAGTTCGCCTTCGGCCACGATGCGGCCCGGCCCGAACTGCAGTTTGACTTCCCGCGCGCCGCGAACGAACGGCGTCAGGTCGGCGTTGTAAACCAGCCCGCGGTCCACCTCTTTCATCACTGACGCGCCGTTGACCGCAAGTTCAACGCCCTGGTTGCCCCACGCCACCACCCAGCCGCCGGTGGCATTACTTTGCAGCGTGAACGTTGGCGCATAGCCGTCCACTTCCCCCGCTTTCCAGTCGTCCTTCAAATACCATTTGTCGTGCGGCTGCTCCCACCAGTCGGCGAAGGCACTGTTGCCCATCAGGACTGCGGTGAACAGAACCGGGAAAACAAACAGACGGCGAGTCCGATTCGGTTGGTGGCTCATTCTGGTGCGATCCTAGATAGCAACGGACGGGTCGCACGACCATAATTTTCCGGGATCAGCCGGGGCAAAGAGCCGGATGGGTACGGAATTTGTTATACCTATAACAAAAAATGTTCCACTTATTCATAGGTGGCGGAAAGCGGTTCGCCAGGCGCGCGGTCTCCCGAATTCAATTGAATCGTTGCGGCCAAGTCCGATCGGGCCGAGGGTGAGTTCAAGAAATGGTAGCCGCCGACGTAAGGAGGCGGATTTTGGCACGAAAAACACTTCCACCTCGTAACCTCGGTGGCTACGGCTCTTGCGACGATTCTTGAACTGACCCTGGATCGGGCCCAACGGAAAATCAGGCATTGACACATCTTTTGGTTTTTGGTGTCATCACCCTCCCTTTTTGGAAATGCCATGTACGCTGTAGTGGAAACGGGTGGAAAGCAGTACCGGGTGACTCCGGGCGACACGCTGGAAATTGAACGACTGGCGGTTGAGGCGGGTCACCCCTTCACATTCGAGCGCGTTTTGCTTGTCAACCATGACGGCAAAGTGACGGTCGGCTCGCCGACGGTGCCGCAGGCCAGCGTGGTGGCCGATGTGATGGAACACAAGCGCGGGCCAAAGAAAATCGCTTTCAAGATGAAACGGCGCAAGGGCTACCACAAGACCATCGGGCACCGCCAGGAATTGACGGTCGTCAAAATTAAAGAAATCAAAGCCTAAGTTTTATGGCACACAAGAAAGGCGGCGGCAGCGTCCGCAACGGACGGGACAGCGTCAGCAAAAGGCTCGGGGTGAAACGGTTTGGCGGCGAACTCGTCACCGCGGGCAGCATCCTCGTCCGTCAGCGGGGCACGAAATTCATCGCCGGCAGGAATGTCGGTACGGGACGCGACTGGACATTGTTCGCTCTGGTGGACGGCAAGGTGCATTTCGACAAGGACAGCAAACGGATCAACGTGCTGCCGGCAGCCATTGCGTCCGGCAATTAGTTGCTTCCGGGAATTTTCTCATGGCGAGGTCATCGGCCTCGCCTTTTTTGTTAGCCGAACCGGCCTGTGATAAAGTTGGCGACGGACTGAAAACAAAATGGGGTGTTGGGGTGATGGGAACGAAGGCAGCGTCCCACCGCCCC
>WNFU01010037.1_pt1 | contig 28468 bp, 22 predicted proteins | sample 5400121 | NCBI WGS metagenome assembly WNFU01 (sample SAMN13153360, study PRJNA577476) | soil metagenome | isolation source: 100 cm soil or saprolite under grassland replicate 1 | place: USA:California | collected 2016-06-15 | reverse complement strand
GTACGGTGGCGAGCGCCACCGAGAGCCTGTTTGCGAGCCTGGCGGGATCCTGCTCGGGCCAGAGCGCTTCCATCAGCAGGTCGCGCGGTGTCGCGCGTCCGCGTCGGGCGACCAGGATCTTGAGCAGGGTGCGGGCCTTCTTCGACTGCCAGGCCGTGGCCGCTATCGGAACGCCGTCCCGGAACAGGCGGAACGCGCCCAGCGAGCGGATAGCGAGGCCACTCTGCTCTTCGCGGGCCGTGGGCCCGCTGTAGGCGAGCCGCCGCGCCAGGCGCTGCACCCGTTCGTGCACCGGCTGGAATGCGACCGCGACGACCGCGGTGGCGACCGCGGCGAGCACGACGTTCGAGCCCGTGCCCCGGCCAACCGCGGCGCCGACGCCGACCAGCACCGCCAGGTAGACGCAGGTGACGAACCCGGCCAGGCCGGCAACGAATACCGTCCGGTCAATGACGACATCGATCTCGTAGAGTCGGAAGCGAAGTACTGCGATCCCGACCGCAATTGGTAGTGCTGCGAGCGGCAGCACATAGAAGAGCGGGTAGACGGAGCTCGGGACTCCAAGCACCTCGAGGAGCAGGCCGAATGCAAAGCTCACCGCAACAAGGGCGGCAGCGTAAGCCAGCCATTGCAGCTGCCGTCTTTCCGCGCCTCCGGCAGCCCGGAAGCGAAGCAGGAAGGAAAGCAGCGCTGCTCCGACCAGCAGCGGGCCGCCCAGCGCGTCGCCGACCGTCCCGAGCGCTGAGAGGACGCCGCCCGCTCCTTCGATCCCGAGCGGGTTGCTGACACTCGAGAGCGATCCGCCGAGGGAGCCCGGCGCGAAGGCCTCCGAGGCGAACGCGGCCGCGCCGAACAGGAGACCGAGTGCAACAAGCGGCCGCCAGCGCGGCGAGCGCAAGCGCCCGCTCGGGAAGAGCAGAAAGACGAACGCCGCCGTGACGAGGATCGGGATCCAGATCGAGTTCCCCGCCCAGGCCACGACCCGCCCGGCTGGGAGCGATCCAGGACGGGCGAAGAGGGCGTAGTTGACGTAGCCGATACTGAAGCCGACGAACTCGAACAGCAGTCCCTCGCAGAGCAAAAGCCAGCCGATCGGATTTCGAGGGCGGCGAGAGGCGACGAGCGCGCCAACAACGGCGTAGCTCAGGAACGCGGCGAAGAGCACCCGGTCGGTCGTGGCAAAACGCGGGCCGTCCTGCGAGGCGTCGAGAAGACTCAGGACAGTGCCGGCCACGTAGAGCGCCAGCGCAAACGCGCCGAGCGACCAGGCGAGCTGACTCGCGGCCCGACCCCTCATAGGCGGATTGTGCTCCTCCACCCGTTCGAGCGCGAGCGCTTAGCGGCGCCCTTTAAGACCACCCAAACCCAGGCCAGCAGGCTCTAAGCGTCCCCAACCCGGAGGTGAGAGCGATGAGCCAGCTGGACGAAACCACTTGCGACAGGAGACTGCTTCGCGTTGGTGCGGGCACGGCGGTTGTGGGCGTCACCTTCGCCCTTGTCCAGACGGCGATCGACCCGTCCATGCCGGACGATCCGGCGCAAGCGATCCGCAAGGCGTCCGAGACGAACACGCTCGCCTTCTCGCGGTTGCTCGACGCGGCCGCCTTCCTGCTCCTGCTCGTCGCCGTCGCCGTCGCCACTCGAGCTCTCTCAGCCGGGCGCGGCGCCGCCTGGGCCCGCCTCGGGCTCGTCTTCTTCGCCGTCTCCGCCGGGGCCGGCGCAATCGCCACGATGATCGTCGGCGCCCTCGCCGACGTCGGCGACGCCTGGGCCACCGCGCCGGCAGTACGGAGGCCAGGATACGTTGCCGCCTACGACGCGCTCGACAATGTGAGCGGCGGTGTCTTCGCGGTGTCCTGGGCGGCACTCGGCGTCTTCGCGCTGCTCTACGCCGTCGCGATCGCGAAGAGCCGGATTTTCCCGCGCCCGCTCGCGTGGGTCTCGGCTACAAGCGGCCTTGCCAACATCACCGCCGTCATCGTCGGCGTCGGACTCCAGCGAGATGGGGCCTTCCTCTTCCTCCTCCTCGGTCTCCTCCTCTCCTACGTCGTGATCCTCAGCCTCAGCGTCAAGCTCTGGCGGCTCACCTACCTCAAGCCCACAACCGCGCTCACCGAGCCGGCGTCACTTCCGCGGTGAGCAGTCTCGCAGCTCCGCCAGGCTTCCAGTGACTCTGCTTCGTTGCCCGATCCGACACCACTCCGGCTACACGCGTACTACACAGGCTCTACCGGGTGGCAGCCGGTCGTAGCCGGTCACAGCCCAGCCGAACTCAACGAAATCCCTGCTTCAACCGGTAATTCACTGTGGCAGCCGGCTGTGCCGGTCGAGCCCGTACCGGCCTGTCACGCCGGAGATCGCGGGTTCGAGTCCCGTCGCTCCCGTCAATCCTCCGCAAAATCCCTGCAAATCTGGCATGTTGCGTTGCCCACTAAGGCGTGGGTGAGCGCCGACCCCTTTTATCCCGCACACATCCCGCACGCGACTCCCCGCAAGGAGCGGCTCGTAGCCGGTGATTCCCGCAACCCGGACTACCGGTCTACTGGCCGGTCATCTGCCGGCAGTCGGGTTGGAAGGTCCGCATTTGCAGGGATCTTCGCCCTCTCGGGAAGCGCTCCCGCTTTCATCCCGCTCGTGTCGATTCGACGGAGCACCTCCCTGCCACGGAGGGCCGCTCGATGGATCGGCTTAGACGGACCGCGAGATCCGGACTCTTACTGAGCCGACCGGGTCGGGCACGATCCTCGGCACCTCTTGCTCATCGGCACATCTGTGCGCGGCGCACGGGGGGGCGGGCCGAGGCCCGTCTAGTCGCATTACGAAGAAGCGGACGCTACGACTGCTCCTCGAACGCGGCGCGCTCCCGCGACGTTTGCCTTCCGCTCGTAGAGCGCGAGGGCTGCGTGGAGCGCCTCGAGCTCACGTGTCGTGTCGCCGGCGAGCCGATAAGCGAACGCCGCATCCTCGAGGGTCTCGCCTCGGAAAGTCAGCCAGTCCGTGTCATCCGCGATGGCGCGGGCCTCGTCCAACAAGCCGACGGTCTCGTCGTGTCGACGTTCGTGAGCCGCGACGAGCGCGAGCGCGCGCCGCCAGAGAGTCCCCGAGAGAAGGTCCCTCGGCTCGCTCCCACTTCGCGACTCTTCGCCAAGACGCCGTGCCTCACCGACGTCGCCACGGAGAGCGAGCACACAGGCGAGCTCACCGGCGAGTACCGGCAGTTCGCCACGCACATTCTCCGCCCGGCTCAGCTCGTAGTCGGTACGGAGCAGTTCGGCTGCTCGATCGAGATTCCCCGAAACACGCTCGGCGAGAGCAGCCTGCCCCATGCCGACCATCAAGCTCAGAAGGAGACCGCGTTGACGGCGATCGTCGAGTGAGCGTTGATAGAGGGCTCGAGACTCGTCGTTCCTACCTAGCTGAGCCAGAAGCCACGCACGCGCATCGCACACGACGAACGCACGCTGCACATCCAGGGAGATTTCCATTCCCTCACAGTACGCAAGGGCATCATCGACCGGCATCGGGCCTATAGCCGCGCACTGAGCCGCCATTCCTCGGCAGGCCGCTTCGCACTCGAAATCGCCGGAGCGCCCAGCGAACTCCACACCCCGCTCGGCTCGTGCGAGCCCACGTTCAGCACGCCCCGTGTCACGAAGCATGTGGGCTTGGTGAAGCGATGCGAGTGCGAGCCCGGCGTCATCGCTGAGCGCCTCGAAGACTTGCTCCGCGCTCTCGGCGACCTCGAGGTGCTCCACCAAGGAGCCTCGCTCAGCGAAGACGTCGAGGTACGAGAGGAGGATGCGCGCACGCTCCTCGAGGCCGCGCTCATCGGCCGCCTCTGAAAGGCGCTTGCTCGCCTGCAGCGTCGACGCCGCCTGGCGAAGCTCGCCGATCCTGATCAGTGCGGAGCCGTACTCGAGCAGCGATTCGGCTCGCTCACGAGGCTCGCGTGGCAGGATCGCTGCCGCACGCTCGAGCGTCGAGCCAAGCACGCGCCTGGGATCATCGAGCGTCCGATCGTGGACGAGAATCGCCCGCTGAAGCTCTCTGAGAACGACGCCAGGCTCAATCCCGAGGCTTCCGACGAATGCATCATCGGCACGTCGGTACGACGTCAAGGCATCCGCCTGCCTTCCTGCGCGGTAGAGCGCGAGCATCAGCTGAAACCACAGGCGCTCACGCAGCGGGTGCTGAGCGACGAGCTGCTCGAGCTCCGGGACGAGAGTCGTGTGCTCGCCGAGCTCGAGGTCCGCCTCGATCCGGTCCTCGAGCGCGCTAGATCTCTCGTCGTCGAGACGGGCGATCTCGGCTTGCGCCGACGGGTAGCCGGAGAGATCCCCGAACGCGGTTCCGCGCCACAGTGCAAGCGCCTGCCGGAACGTCGCCGCACGTTCGAGCGTCGGCAAGCGCCTTGCCTCGCCGGACAGGCGCCGGAAGCGCTCGACGTCGATTGCCTCCGGCTCAGCATGGAGCGAATACCCGGTCGGGGTTCGAAGGAGCGCCTCGGAGCCAAGGAGCTTGCGGAGCGCGTGAATGAGGTTTTGGAACGATGCACGCGCGGTCCTGGGCGCCCGGCCCTTCCAGAGGGCATCGATCAGCTCGTCCTGCGCGATCGACACATTGGGGCGAAGAAGCAACAAGGAAAGCAGCGTGCGCTGCTTCGGTGCCGTAACAGGAATCGGCGCGCCGTCTCGCAGGACCTGGAGCGGCCCCAGGGCCCGGAACTCCAGCTCTGACATCCGAGGGACGTTACCCGTCTCCGTTAGAGCTTCATTAGAGGCTGGCGCTATCTTCGGCCCGGTGCAGAGGAGCTTCCGCGTGTTCGGAGCGCTCGCCGGGCTCACAACCCTGCTCGCGGCGGGCGCCTCGACGTCCACTGCCGGATCGCAAGCGGCGGCCGGCACACTCAACCTGAGTGCGGCGCTGAACCTCGCCTCGATTCTTGGCGCGTGCCCGCCGGGAGTGTCCGCGAGCGCGTGCGCAGCACGCACCAGCACGGGCCCGTTCCCCGGACTGGGACAGGTGACTGGGACGTACACGTTCCTCGCGGACATCGGGCCGCCCTCGTGTGCCAACGGCTTCGGTAAGACGCGTGCCTACCCGATTCGATTCGCGGTTGCGTCCAAGGGGGAGATCCTGTTCGAGCTCGCCGCGGGGGTGCAGTGCGTGAATGAAGAATCGGATTTTGCTGTGCGGGCACAGACGCAGACCTTCACGGTCTCCGGCGGCACCGGAATCTACGCAGGTGCATCGGGCAGCGGCACCGTCACGCGTTCTCTCGGAACGACGAGCACCGGCGCCGCCGGGAAAGAGACGTGGACTGGCACGCTCACCGTGCCGGGCCTCGACTTTGACCTCACGCGGCCGACGCTCACCGCAGCGGTCAGCAAGACGGTGAAGGTCAAGAAGGGTGCGAAGACGGCTCGGGTCGTCTTCCAGGTCACAGCGCAGGACGACCGGGATGGCGCACTGCCTGCCACGTGCGCTCCGAGGTCTGGCAGTCGTTTCGAGATCGGCAGGACACGCGTGACGTGCTCGGCGACCGACGGCAGCGCGAACACGGGAAGCGCGTCATTCACCGTCACCGTCAGGCCGAGGAAGTGACCCGCAGGGCGCCGCCCGCGGGCCAGAACGGCGGCTTTGCCGCCGACGAATCGGATGGAAGGGAGAAGAAATGAGGCGGGTACTCCTAGTCGTTCTGATTAGCACCGCGGCGTGCTTGGTGGCTTGGGCTCCAGCCTCAGCGGCCACCTCCGTCGTGCTCGACGGTTCCTACAAGTTGGCGATCACCAAGCCGGAGTGGACGGGGACGCGGTGTCCCGCCGGCACAGGAGACGAGTGCGGCGTCTTCCAGATGGTCGGCCTCGGGCTCGCCGACTACGCGTATGTCTACGGCCCCACGTTCGAGCCAACAGGGAAGAAGGGCTGCTTCTACGTCGACGGCACGTTCACGGTCACGTTGCAGTCCGACGGCAGCACGGTCTCCGGGCTGTTGACCGGCGTCTTCTGCGGGCCAGGGAACTCGCACCAACAGGCGGGGTCACCGTCGTACGGCAACCCGCAGAGTGAGACCGACACGATCGAGTTCACCGAAGGGACAGGACAGTTCGCGGGGCTGCAGGGCACGGTGGCGTTCACCGAGTTCACCGCCGGTGCCTACTTCGAAGGAAGCCTCAAGGGCACACTAACCGGCTGATCGAGGCCGGCCCCGCTGCCTGTGGTAAGGAGGGGTCGACTAACGGTTCACTGCCACCGGCAGGGACCGTATCGCGTCGTCGAGACTGCCCTTGAGTGGGCTGAAGTACAAGACGGACGCACTCATCCCGCAGACATCCCGCTAGTTTGCGATTAAGGCAACGCACCATCCCGCGTACATCCCGCGGAAGGTCGGCGGAAACCCCCGCTGGCACCCGCCGATCCCCGCAAGAGGCGAGGCGGAAAGTCCCGCTCATGGCGGAAATCCCCGCCGATTCCCGGCGATCCCGGAGACACCAAGACCGGCCTGTCACGCCGGAGGTCGCGGGTTCGAGTCCCGTCGCTCCCGTCTTTCGCCCACGTAATCCCTGTAAATCGCCATGTTCTGTTGTCCGCAAAGGCGCGGACGACCGCCGGTCTCTTCTCATCCTGCGCTCATCCCGCGCGCGAAATGCGCTCATCCCGACCGGGAATCCCCGCACGACGCCGGTCGTCGCCGGTGATTCCCGCAAGCGGCACGACCGGCCAAGCCGACCGGAGGTCGTCTCGGAGTCGGGATGCAGAAGAGCCGTGCTTGCAGGCCTTTCGTCCCCACAGGCAACGGTCTCGTGGCCGTCCCGCGAGGATCCCGCGGGCACCCCGAGCATGAAGCCGAACTGCCCGGATAGGCCGGAATCCCTCGGAATCAAGCTTCGCCTGCGAGGCTCCGCCGTCGTGGATTTGTCACTTCCCCGCGAGAAGCGCACCGTCACCGCACCGCCGACCGGTGGCTTCCGGCACTGGTCAGGCACGGACGGCGACGACTTCGAGGTAGTCAGCGGTGACGACCGCCGCACGTTCGCCCGCGCGGTTGTACTTTTCGGCGACCGCCTTCAGCTCGTCCGCGAACGCCTCCTTCCGCTCTCCGCCCACCCGCTCAAACGCCGCGATCGTGGGCCCGAAGTAGCAGCGGAAGAACTCGACGAAATGTTCAGGCGACCGGAACCGCTGCGTACTTACGCATCGCTCGACGCGAAGGTCGGAGATCCCGTCGCCGAACAACTGGCGAAGCCGCCCCTCCGTCCCCCAGGCGACCGGAGGCGCTAGCCCCGGCGGCGACGGGACGTACTTCGCGGTCGCCCGAAACACGTCGCCGACGAAGCCGTCCGGAACCCAGTTCGCCATCCCGATCTTGCCGCCGCGACGCGTCACCCGCACAAGCTCGCCCGCCGTCCGCTCCTGGTCGGGGGCGAATATCGCCCCGAACGTCGACAGCACCACGTCGAAGGAGCCGGATTCGAACGGCAGCTCCTGGGCGTCGCCCTCGACGAACTCGACCTCGAGGAACTCCGCGGCCGCCCGCAGGCGGCCGCGCTCGAGCAGCGCCGGCACGAAATCGACTCCGGTCACGTCCGCGAAGCACCGCGCCGCGGCGATCGCCGTGTTGCCGCTCCCGCAGGCGACGTCGAGCACACGGTCACCCGGCAGGACATCGACCGACTCGACGAGCCGATCGGCGACGACCTGAACGATCGGCGCGACGTGCGCGAAGTTCCCCTTCGACCAGATCTTCCGCTGGTTCTGGGTGATGCATGCGAAATCAACCTGCGCCTGCTCGACCACGTCAACCCATCCCGCTCGACCTCGGCGACTTCGGATTGCCGATGCAGCTGGGCCACGTGGTGGTCCTCTCAAGCACGGTCGGGGTTGAGGACGTGCCTGGTCGCCGGGTCGACGCCGGCGAAGGTGAGGAAGTCCTTCATCCGGAAGGACGATCCCGCCGACGTGAGAGTGGGTGTCCATAGGAGCTCGGATCGCTCTGCATCAGCCCGATCACGACCTCCGTGACGATGCGGCCTCCGACCCTGCCGAGCGTCAGCCCATCCGCCCGCAGCTCCGCTTCTCGGAGGACGTAGTACCAGAGCGGCGTGCTCTTCTCGAAGCCGTACGGCTTCACGTCGCCTAGCTCGTGGGGCGTCAGCCTCTCCACGTCCATCGCCCTCGCGACATCCTGGCCCGAGGGGAGGCTCCACGTCAGCTGCCGCAGCAGGTTGCGCTGGGGCAGTGACTGCGGCGTGTCGTGGCTCGCGATCGCCCCGAGCGGGAGATCGAACAGCGGCGTCGAGATCTTCGTGTCGATCTTCTTGTTCGGCTTCACCTCCGCGTCGCCGAAGTCGAAGAACGTCTGCCAGCCGATGAAGCGGCGCGGGGCGCGCGCGCCTCCGCGCAGATCGACGGGATCGGCTTGCCCCTCGGCAGCGGGGTCGAAGACCATTGCGAAGAAGGGGTCGCCGTCGTGGCCTTTGAGATTTGCGCGGTACGACGGCCGCACCATGCTGTGACCGAACCGGTACGCGGCCGCCTGGAACTCCACGGGAATGAAGCCTTCGCGCATGCGCGGCTTGTAGAAGCGGCGGCCCTTCCTCAGCACGTCGTCGACCAGCGCCTGCCCGACCACCAACGGCAGGAACTCGTGCAGGACGACCCAGTGGTAGTGCCAGGTCGTCAACTGCCGCGCCTCGTCGAAGGCCGAGTCGGCGTAGCCGTTGGCGCGCGTCCAATCGACGGCGTTGTTGTGAAAGAGGATGAACGCGCACTGGAGGCCGGCGATCATCAGGTTCTCGTCGTTGCGCGGGTCGGCGATGATCGCGGTGTTCGTGCCGTCGCTCGTCCGCGGGAGATCCTCGAAGATCCCGCCCGTGTCGATGCGCAGCTTGGCGTGATCGACCGAGTCGTACAGCTGCGGACTGGCGACGGGCCCCGCCCCGTAGACGGAGTCGAGGTCGAGCGAGGGCGTCCGCCCGTTCGGCGACACGGCCGGGTCGGTCGGAACTCCCATTGCCGAGGTCGTGTCGAACGTGATGTCGTGGTCGATGAACTGCCCCATGAAGGTCGTCCCGGCGGTGTGACTCGGGTTATTCGGGTTGTTCGCGCTCAGGCCGATATCCGTGATCAGCAGCTTCGGCCCCTTGCTCAGGTCGTCCTTCGCGTCGAGCGGACCGCCCGCCGCCCCCAGCGCGCGCAACGAGTCCTTTACGCGCTCCGTCGCAGGGGCGAAGGCGGGCAGATCCGGAAACAGTCGGCCGAAGGTCGTCGGACTCGTCGCCACGGTGGCGCTTCGCGCCGCTTGCGCGCGCGGCGCCGAGGCGCCGGCGCCCAAGAGGGCTACGGCGCCCGCTCCAACGCCCGCACGCTCGAGGAAGCCACGCCTGCTGTACCGCGAGCCACTCCTCGTCTCGTCCATGGCCGTCATCCCTGGAAGGCGTGCCTGAGGTCGTATTTCGCCACCTTCCGGCCGAGCGCGACGCCCGCCACGGTCGAGTCCCGGAAGTGGAAGCCGATCCAGACCCGCGCATCCACGATCTCGCGGTCGAGGTCGTTGGCCTTCTCGAAGCGTCGGGACGTCGTCAGCGTCGTCCCTCCGTTCGTCCCTCCCCAGATCTTGACGTCGATCTGGTTCGTCCCGAGGAGCTCTGAGAAGACCTCGGCTTCCGCTCCGGTCAGGCACCCGTGGGCCGAGGGGTATTCGGGGTGATTCGGCGTGTTCACCAGCGGCAGCCACGTCGGATCAGGGTCCGTCGCGGGGTTGCCGTCGAGGTCTGCGTTCCGGATCGCGGTGTACGGCCGCCAGAAGAGGTAGTGGTACTTCGATTCGAAGCACCCGATGAGCGCGTCGCTTCCCACGAGGTTGCCCATCGCGAGCGCGCGTGACGCATCGACTAGGTCGAAGCCGTGCTCGGTAGCAACGTCCCGGAACGCCTGGTTGTACTGGTTGATCGCGTTGCCGTGCCAGAAGTAAGCGACGGCGGTCTGGTCGGGTGAGCGGACCGTGCTGTTGAGCGCTCCGTACGCCTTGACCTCATCGAGCTGCTCGGCGTATTCCGAGCTCGAAAGCGCCGGCGGCGCATCCGCCCGGAACTGCGATGAGCTCTCGAGGATGAAGGGCTTCATGGTTGCGAGCCAGGGCGTCTGCGCCGAGGTCGCCGGCGGTACCACCTGCCACACGCCGGTCTCGAGCGGACCCAGCCCAAGGTTCGGATCGAAGGGCCCGTTTCGTCCGTCGTTCAGGCGGGAGTTCATGGCGTCGTTTGCCGCGGCTTGGCCGACTTCGATCCCGTCTGCCTTTCCCTCGTCCGGGAGTCCGGCGAGGTACGCGTCGTAGGTCGCCGTCAGCGCGGCGGTTTGCGCCGGGAAGTAGTAGACGAGCGTGGTGTAGGCCGCCGCGGCGACGGCGGCGTCGGGCGATGCGTCCTCGACGACGCTCGGATCGATCGCGAAGTCGTGGTAGGGAACGTAACGTCCGTCGATCTTCGTTACGGCGTCGTAGACGGCCGCCTGGACGTAGGACATGTAGATCAGCCCTTCCGGCTGGAATTTCGGCGGCGTTGCGCTGCGCACCGTGCTGACGGCGGTCCGATTCCAGTCGAGCACCGCCTTCGGAGAGAGGGGGGCAGCGGCGCCCGGGCTCGCTGACGCCGATGCGCCCAGGATCGCCGCCGCCACCACCGCTCCAACCACGAAACGGCTCTTCATCGGAATCTCCTCTCGATCGGCTGGTCTCGCTGCTCGGGAGGGACTGTCGCGCGGACGCCTTTGCGCGAACGTTGCTCGGCTTTGCGGAAATGGGGTCGTAAACTGGGCGGATGCGGCGAGAGCCGTGAGCGGAGCGCTCGAATTCCGAGTACTCGGACCGGTCGAGGTCGTCCTCGGCGGGGTCGCGTCCCGCATCGGCTCGCCGATCCAGCGGACGCTACTCGCGCTGCTCCTGATGCAGCCGAAGGAAGTGGTCTCGATGGACCGGATCGTCGACATGCTCTGGCCCGACAACCCGCCGGACGCCCGCCGCAAGCTCTGGTTCCACGTCTCGAAGCTCCGCGGGATCCTCCAGCCCGGCGGGGCGGAAGCTGCCCCAAGCGCGATCCTGGCGAAGCGGCCGACGGGCTACGTGCTTCGGATCGAGCCCGACCAGCTCGATGCGGGTCGCTTCGAGCGCCTCACGCGCTCGGCGCGATCTGCGCTCGGTGACGATCCCGCCCGGACGGCCGAGCTGCTCCGGCAGGCCCTTGGCCTTTGGCGAGGCGAACCGTTCGAGGACGTCCTCCACGAGGACGCCGTCTCGCCCGAGGTCAGGCGCTTGCAGGAGCTTCGCCTCGCTGCGCTGGAGGATCGTCTCGAGGCCGACCTCGCGCTCGGGCGAGCCGGCGAGCTGATCCCCGAGCTCCAGGAGTTGATCGCGGAGCATCCCTTCCGCGAGAACCTCCGCGCCAAGCTCATGCTCGCGCTCTACCGCGCGGGCAGGCAGGCGGACGCGCTCGCCGCCTACCGTCAAGTGCGGCGGACGCTCGTCGAGGAGCTCGGGATCGAACCGAGCGACGAGCTGGGCGCGCTTCACAGCCGGATCCTCGAGCACGACCCCGCCCTCGCCGGCACGCGACCTCCTCCTCCTACTCGCAGGGGCGGGCCGCGGGAGGAGCGGAAGGTCGTCACGGTCTTCGTCGCTGAGCTGCTCGACTTCGCGGCCATTGCGGAACCGCTCGACCCGGAAGACGCCCGCGCGTTTCTCTCGCCTTACCGGGCCCGGATCCGGTCTGAGCTGGAGCGCTTCGGCGGGACGGTCGAGAAGTTCATCGGCGACGCGGTCATGGCGCTCTTCGGCGTCCCGGCCGCGCACGAGGACGACCCCGAGCGGGCCGTCCGTGCCGCGTTGGCAATCCGCGGCTGGCTGACCGAGCAGGGTGAGGGGATGCAGGCGCGCATCGCCGTCGCGACCGGCGACGCACTCGTCGCGCTGGACGCCCTAGCCTCGGAGCGGGAGCCGATCGCCGTCGGGGAGGTCGTCAAAACCGCGGACCGGCTGCGGCACGCCGCACCGGTGAACGGCGTGCTCGTCGACGACCAGACGTTGCGAAGGACGAAGGGCGCGATCGAGTACCGAGAAGCGGCGGCGATCGCCGCGGAGGGTAAGAGGGCGCGGGTCGACGCCTGGGAGGCGATCCGGCCCCTCGCACGGCCCGGCGACGACCCCTCGCGCCATCGCACGCCGTTCGTCGGTCGTGACCGGGAGCTCGCCGCGTTACAAGAGCGACTTGACTCGGTTCGGTCGCAAAGCCTGCCGCAGCTCGTGACGATCCTGGGCATTCCCGGCATCGGCAAATCACGGCTCGTCTCGGAGTTGCAGTATGCGGTCGCCGCGACCGAGAAGCCTGTGACGTGGCGTCAGGGCCGCTCGCTCCCCTACGGCGACGGCGTCAGCTTCTGGGCGCTCGAGGAGATGGTGAAGGCGGAGACCGGCATCCTGGAGGGGGACTCGGCCCAAGCGGTCGAGCGCAAGATCGGGAAGACCGTGCGCCGGATCGTCGAGGATCCTGCCGAAGCCCGCCGGCTCGCGACGTATCTGGGCGTTCTTGTCGGCCTCGGCGGTGGCGAGGCCAGCGCCGCCGACCTTCGGGCCGAGACATTCGCGGCCTGGCGACACTTCCTCGAGGCGCTCGCAGACGAGAGCCCGCTCGTGCTCGTCTTCGAGGACTTGCATTGGGCAGACGACGCGTTGCTCGACTTCGTCGACGAGCTGCTCGACCGCGTCCGCGACGTGCCGCTCCTGGTCGTCGCGACGGCGCGGCCGGAGCTCCTCGAGCGCCGCCGCGGCTGGGCGGGGCAAGCCGAGCGCGCTCACGATCTCGCTACCGCCTCTGTCCGAGAGCGAGACCACGCGATTGGTCGCCGCGATGCTGAAGGAGCCGGTTGTCGCGTGCGAGGCGCACGAGGCGCTGCTCGCTCGCATCGGCGGCAACCCGCTCTACGCGGAGCAGTTCTGTCGGATGCTGGTCGAGCACGGCCGGCTCGAGGAGCTGCCGGAGACCCTCCACGGGATTCTTGCGGCGCGGCTCGATGCGTTGGCCGACGTCGAGAAAGAGCTCCTGCAGGACGCCGCGGTCGTCGGCAAGGTCTTCTGGCTCGGCGCGCTCGAGGCGATCGGCGGCATCTCGCGCCGCGACGCCGACGAGCTTCTGCAGATGCTCGTGCGCAGGGAGTTCGTTCAGCGGGCGCGCCGATCGTCGCTCGCAGGCGACACCGAATACGCATTCCGCCACGACCTGCTCCGCGACGTCGCCTACGACGAGATTCCACGCGCAGGCAGGGCCGAGCGCCATCGCCGCGCGGCTGAATGGATCTATTCGCTCGGCCGCCCAGAGGACTACGGCGAGCTGCTGGCCCATCACTATCTCGCCGCGCTCGACTGCACGAGCGCTACGGCCGAGGACGTCACGATCCTCGTGGAGCGGACGGCACAGGCGCTCCACCACGCCGGCCTCCGAGCAATCAGGCTGTCCGCGAACGAGCGCGCGGTCGACTACTTCTCCCGCGCGATCGCCCTCATGGCGCGATTCCCAGAAGGCGAGGAGCGCAGCCGGACGGAGGCCGAGCTGCAGATGCAGCTGGGCGTCGCCCTCTTCGCGCTGCGCGGGTTGGGCGCACCCGAGGCAGAGCAAGCGTACAAGCGGGCGACCGAGCTGATGATGGACACTGCGCCCGCGGCCGAGCAGTTCCCGGCCCATTTCGGTCTCTCCCTCTACCACGGCCATCGCGGGGACTTCGACCGGTCGCTGCGCCTCGTCGAGAGGCTGGGCGAGCTGGCCGCCGACGGCGACGATTCGATGAAGCTGCAGGCGGCCCACGCCCGGTGGATGAACTCGTTGTTCAGCGGGCGGATCGAGGACGCCATCGCCGCGGCCGAGGAGGGGCGCGCCATCTACCGTCCCGAGTCCCACCACCCGCTTTCCTTCGTCTACGGGAACCACGATGCCGGCGTCTGCGCGCTGACGCTTCAAGCGCTGGCGTTGGCGCTGCGAGGCGAGTCAGCCAGGGCGGTGCGTCAGATGCACGAGGCGATCGCCCTGAGCGAGCCGCTGGGGCACGCGGCGACCATTGCCGAGCCGCTGACTCTGCTGCCCTGGGCTCTTCAGATCAACGGCGACGCCGAGGGCGCCCTCCTCGCATCCGAGCGGGCGCTCGCGCTCGAAGACGACGTCGTCCAGCCTCAGTTCTTCGGCATCGCCCGCACGATGCGCGGTTGGGCGCTCTCGTGCTTGCGGCGCGAGGAAGAGGGCGTCGCAGAGCTGGAGAGGGCGCTCGCGGACGAGCTGCGCGCCAGCAACATCTGGGCAGCCGTGGTCGGCACGCTCCTCGCCGAGGTCCACCTGCGCCGAGGGCGACGGGACGCGGCTCGAGACGCACTCGACCACATGGTGTCGCTCACCCGGTCGATGCCAAGGTACTTCTACGAGCCCGAGCTCCTCCGCGTCGAGGCCGAGTGGCTGCGTTCATCGGGACAAGAAGGTCATGCGAGACGGCTCCTGCTCCGTTCGATCAAGACCGCCAGGGAGCACGGGTCGTGGGCTCTGGCAGTCCGCGCTGCGCTCGCGCTCGCACGCCCACCAGCGGCGGGTGACCAGGCGGATCTGAGGTTGCTCGCCGACCTGTACGAGCGCCTTCCTTCGGACAATGACACCGACTATGGGCGGGAAGCGAAAGCCCTTCTCGGAGCAGGCGTCGCCACCACCGTCCCGTAGCCGCTGTCCGACCTGTCGACGAGGCCGCTCGCGGCGATGGCAAAGCACGGCCCTCCCGAGGATTCATCCGGTCTTCCGGCCCTCTGCGGTCCATTCGCGGCAAGCCAACGGGGGATCCCGCGCACATCCCGCTCTGTTTGCCACATGGGAAACTGCTCATCCCGCGCTCATCCCGCACGAGGCTCCCAGAGGGCCCCGCCTACCCCCGCGAATCCCCGCAACGACAGGCGCTGAAAGCCCTGCTCCTGCGGCGAATGCCCGCCTATCCCCGCTCAGCCCGGAAGCACCATGACCGGCCTGTCACGCCGGAGGTCGCGGGTTCGAGTCCCGTCGCTCCCGTAAACTCCCTGCAAATCGGTCTTTTTTGTTGCCGACTCAGGCGCAAACGACCGCCGGCTTCCTTTCATCCCGCGCTCATCCCGCACCAGAAATCGCCGGCCAGAGCCGCCTGGAGCCGCTAATCCCCGCACGGGGGATGGCCGGCCAACTCGCCGGGCGTCTTGCGGCGGCCGGATGCAGACCCTCCTGCTTTCCAGCGGTTTCGTCCAACGAGCAAAGAGGGTAGCGCTTGCTTCCCGCGCCGATCCGGCGCGGGGTGTATGAGACACGGGTCCGGGTCGCCACCTAGTTTCTGTATTACAATAACCCTGTGTGGAGATTCATCCGGCAGCGCGCAGGCACGGCATCCTTGATGAAGACATCGTTTACGCAGTCGAGAATGCGCTTGCGGGCTACGCGCTCGAGGAGCGAGAGGACGAACCGCAGCGGACGCTGCTCCTCGGGCCAGATCGGAGTGCGAACCTGCTCGAGCTCGTCGTCGTCGAACTCGACGACGGTGGGCGGCTGGCGATCCACGCGATGCGGATGCGCCCGAAGTACATCCCTCTCCTTCCTCGTCAGTCATGAGCCGTAAGCGTCGTCCGAAGAGCACCGGCGTTCCCACGAGTGGCGGCGTTCCCGTCACGGAGAAGCTGATTGAGGAGCTTGCAGCCGAAGCGGAGCGCGGTTACGAGCCGGAGAAGCTTCGGAAGAGAGGGCGTCCGCCCCTCGGCGTTGGGCCATCCGAGATCGTCCCCGTCCGGCTCGACCAAGAGCTGCGGCGGGCTCTCGAGGAACGCGCCGCGGACGAGGAAACGACGCAGAGCGACCTCGTCCGCCGCGCCCTGCGCACGTTTCTCGCAGCCGAACGGGATCGCGAAGGAAACGACCCGACCGAAGCCGGCAACGAGGAGCCCGAGCCCACCGTTGCGGCGCCCGGGGACCCGATCGCGGCGCTCCGACGTGGTAGCGACCTGCACGAGACGGCGTCTGAGCCCGAAGCGATGACGGACATGAGCGGCTTCGAGGCGTTGGTGTCGGCGCCGGACGCCGTCGTACTCGACCCGCGACAGCGTGAGATCCGCGAGCTCTTGAAGCTGATCGGCCCCGAGCCGATGGACTTCTTCACTGACGCGTGCCGGATCGTCGACGGCGCCGCCGGCGTGTCGATGCAGACGCATCTTGCGGCGCACTCGCTTCGCGAGATCGAGGGGCGGCTGCACGAGGTGTTCGAGCCGATGCTTACCCGCGAGGCGAAGGCCAAGACTGTCGAGGCTGGGAAGAGCGAGGAGTCGCACCAGGCGAAGATCGAGGCCGCGGCGGAGATCCTCGGTCTCGACGAGCCGACGCTCGAGCTGTGGCTCGAGTACGCCCTCCCGCTTCACAAGCTCGCGCACCGCGCGGGGCTCGCCGGTCCGCGCGACGTCGCGGAGTTCCGCGATCACTTCGCCAAGGGGCAGAGCGTCCTGCTCGCGGTATTGCGACGTCTGCAGACCATCTACATCGAGGCACGGCCGCTCGTCCACGAGCTCGCGGGCGTCCGTATCCCAACGATGGGCCACATGAAGCGCCTGCGGAACCGCGTTCCGCACAGCACGGTGATGCTTGGCGAGTTCTTCTCGACGGCGCGGCTCGACTGGTTCCCGCTCCTGCGCGAAGAGGGCTACTTCGAGAATCCGCCGCCGCTCGAGGTCGACGAGGAGGGACGCATTGCCTTCGCCGAGTGGCCTCCGGCGCGTTTTCTCATTCGTGCCGCGACCGTCGACGAGCTGCAGGACGACGTCGTCGAGATCCTGAACGCGCTCGACACCGACAACCCCGAGGCGCGCGATGCAACCGTCGAGGCGGCGCTGGCGATGGCGCCCGCGCGCGCCGCACGGCTCGCGGCAAGGATCGCAGCCTACGTCGGCGGATCGGATACCTGGTGGACGCCCCGCCACTCGGAAGAGCTCGTGACCCACCTCGTCGAGGGCGGCGAGGTTGCGGCCGCGCTGGAGATCACTAAGCCTCTTCTCCCGGCCGCTCCGCGAACCGCGGATTGGCGGCTGCGTCATGCGTTTACCGATCTTGTGCCGAAGCTCTTCCCGGCGGTCGGTCTCGATGGGCTCGCGCTGCTGCGCGATCTTCTTGCGGAGGAGCTGACTGCGGAGGGACGCACCTCTGCGAACGACCTGTCGACGATCTGGCGCGAGTCGATCGTTGGCGGACCGGACATGCGCCGCCGCGACCTGCTCGCGACGGCGTTGAATGACGCGGCCGAGGCGCTGGTCGCGAGCGGTACTGTGAGGCTTCGCGAGGTCGTCGAAACGCTCGCGAGCGACGAGCGCGCGATCTTCAGCCGCATCGCGCTGCACCTGATCGCGAACCATCCGGAGCCGGATGTCGCGGCGGAATGGCTCGGAAACGAGGACGTGGTCCGCAACTTCAACCTCGAACGCGAGTACGCCGAACTCGCGCAGCGCGCCTTCGCCGGGCTCGATCCTCAAGTGAAGGAGCAGATCTTCGGCTGGATCGAGCATGGTCCGACGTGGCGGCCTCGCGACCTGCCCGAGGATGAGTTCGAGGAGTACGACGCTCAGTGGCGTCTTCGCGAGCTTCGGCGGCTCCCAGAGCGGCCGCAGGAATGGCAGCAACGGTTCGACGAGCTCGTCGCTCGCTTCGGCGAACCGGCCGACCCGCTTACGCCACGGATGGGTCGCGCCGTTTGGTCGGGGACGCGGTCGCCGAGGTCGAAGGAGGAGCTTCTCGAGCTAAACGATGACGAGCTGATCGCCTTCCTCCGAACGTGGGCGCCGGACGGGGACTGGTTCGGTCCGTCGGTCGAAGGGCTCGCCAACCAGCTCCGCGACGCCGCGGTCGCCGAACCGGAGCGGTTCTCACGCCTCCTCCCGGAGCTTGCGGATGACGAGGCGACGTACGCACGGAACGTCGTCTACGCACTTCAGCAGGTCGCGCGAGACGGCGGCGCGCTCGAATGGCAGCCGATCCTCGACTTCGCACGTCGGATCCTGGGCCTGCCGGCCCGCCTTGAAGGGCGTGATCCCGCAGGCGACGAAGTCGATCCCGGCTGGGAGTGGTCGCGACTCGAGGTCGCGCGCCTGATCAGCTCGGGCGTCGGCCGGAAGTCGATCCCAGAGGAGTTCCGCGACGAGGTGTCGCAGGTGATCGCCGCGCTCGCTGAAGACGACGACCCAGCCGTCGAGACGGAGGACGAGCGCGAGCGTGAAGGGACGCAGCCTGAGATCCTGTCGCTGAACTCGGTGCGGGCGTGCGCGATCGAAGCCGCAATCCGGTTCGCAGCGTGGTCAGCCGACGACGAGGGTGGCATGGCCGAGCCGCCGACGCTCCCGGAGAACGTCCGGGAGGTCCTCGACCGGCATCTCGACCCGGAGCGCGAGCGCGGTCATCCCTGACGACCCGGGTCAGGCGAGGCATCGCGACACGGCATGGCGCGCGTTCATCGACGCGAACCGCTTCTGGCCGACCAGCTGGGAAGTGCTCGCGCCGCAGTACCGGCGCGCCGTCGAAGGGCTTGCCGACGAGCGCTTTGAAGAGGAAGACGTGTCGCTCCTCGACCCGACGGGTGCCCTGCTCGGACACCTGCTGAGCGCGTACCTGAACGACTTGATCGAGCTCTCCGACGACTCACTACTCGGCGTGTTCTTCGAGACGGTGCCGCTGCGTCTGAGACGGACGTTCCTCGAGATGATTGGCACCGACCTCTCCGGCGAGCACGACGTGTCAGAGCGTGTTCAGAAGAAGCTGCAGCAGCTGTGGGAGTGGCGGGCCGAAAAGGTGTTCGCTGAGGACAACGTGACCGAACTCGCAGGCTTCGACTGGTGGTTCGGCTCCGGCAAGATGCCGCGCGAGTGGTCCGTCGAGCAGCTCCTGCGGGTGCTCGAAGCCGGAGGCGGGGTGACCTTCGACTACGTCTTGACGCAGCGCCTGCCCGATCTCGCAGCGAGGGATCTCCCGTCCGCCGTCCGGATCATGGCAGCGCTCGTCGAGCACGCATACACCCCGCACATGGTGCTTTCTGCCCGCGAGCCCTTCCAGACGGTTCTGGCTGCTGCGCTGACGTCGGGCGATGGCGAACTTGCCGCGACGGCCCGGGCGACGATCAGCCGACTGTACGCCGAGCGGCACACCGAGTTCAACGACCTACTCGACGACTAGTCGCAACGGACGTTACTGGCGGAGCGGACGCGACGTGGTCGTCGGTGCGCGCGCGAGCGGACGTGGCACGCCCGGAGTAGGCGGCGGCCGCTAGTCCGGCGGCGGAGGTACCTGCGTCGCGCTGAATCGGATCTGAAAGCTGGCCGTCTGTGTGCGGAGACCGCGTCCGCGAGCGAGGACGACGACGCGGTACCGCCTCGTCTCGATGAGCGCGGACGTCGGACGCCCGCGCTCATCCTTCAGTTGTGCTTTCTACTGTCATGTAACTAGTGACCACGGACGATCAGCACGAGCCAACCAAGCGCGATGACAAAGCAGGTCAGAACCATCACTTCAGCCATTTGCATCTCCGCGGGGTTGTCGCGGGCCCGCTAACGCGGCGCCCGGCGACCCCTTCCGCCAGGCGTACTGCCCTCGACCTTTATGGGCGCGAAGTGGCGGCGTTTATAGGGTCACGCTGTCGCGAAAGCCGCATCACGGACGCCGACTGCGCGGCAAGTCCGAGCCGGCGCGACAGAGCTGTCAGGGACGTCGCACGTTCAGCGAGAAGACCTGCAGGTAGATGCCATGCTGATCCTCGAGCTCGCGAGCGCGATCCACGAGAGCATGCATCGTCTCGCTGCGGTCGCGACCACGGCAGCGCTCGCCCTCGAACCAGACGACGAGGTAGATGCCGTACCTGTTCCCTGTCCCGAGCAGGTAGTCGTCGACGAGCTGCGTCTCGAGCGCGGTCTCGACGTCGGGGTTCCAGCAGCCCTTCACCTCGATGATCGTCGTCAGCGTCTCAGCGGCGGCGTCCCGATGGGGGACAACCGCGTTCACGTGCACGTCGGTCCGCTGCCCAAGCGCAGCGCTGGCCGGATGCGTGACCTGGACCTCGCGGTGGAAGATGACCCCGCGCTCGCCACCGAGTTTCTCCGTCAACCGCCTCTGGAGCCAACTGGACACTTCGGGCTCGAAGACGGGTACCAGACTGTCCTCCCGTCGATGCCACAGTTCCGCCGCGCCCGAGAGCTCCGAGTCAAGATCGCGCTGCACGAGTTCGAGCCCCTCGAAGACCGCCTCGAGCAGCTGATCGCCGGTCGCGACGTACCTGCGCGACCGCTCGGCCGCCAGCGCGACGATCTCGTCCGGCGACGGCGGTAGCCATGTCGCGGCGACGGTGCGCGCCTCCCCTTGTTCGATGACGCGGGCAAGCCATTCGAGGTCGGGTAGCTCGGCGCGCACGCGCTCGAGCTGCGTCTGGGCCTCTTCGGTTCCGGCATCGCGGAGGCGGGCGAGCAGCGAGTCGCGCCAGCTGCCGACGTCGTGACCCGTCCAACTGTCGTCGTCCCAGTCGAACTCCCGCGCCGCGAACAGAAATAGATCGGCCGTCAGGTCTTCCGGGAGGTCCGGGATCCGTCGCCGCGTCGGCCCACGGTCAGCCAGCCACTCGATCACCGCCCGCCCGAACGCCGCTTCGCCGACGATGGCCTCCACCACTCTCGCGAGCACCGCACGGTCGCTCGTCCGAACCAGCAGCAACGCCGCCGCCGCAACTGCGAGCGTGTTCGCGCCGTCGGCGCGCTGCTCGACCAGCTCAAGCGCGAGCGGCACAGCATCCGGCGAGCGCTCGAGAAGCGCCTCGAGGACGGCGACCAAAGTGTCTCGAAGCTCACGACCGCGTCGGCGCTGCCGCCTGCGAGGGCGACGCAGCCCTCGCCCGTTTCGAGATCGGCTCGCACCAACCCGACAGCCGCACCCGCCGTCCGCCGTCGCGCCTCAGCGAGCGCCGCCTGGTCCACATCGACCCCAACGACGACGTCGGCCACGGCGGCCAACTCCGCAGACCCATACCCGATCCCGCATGCGGCATCTACGACCGACCGCGCGCCGAGAGCGCTCAGAAGGTCAGCCGCGAACAGATAGCAGCCGAGGTGCTCAGCCTTGATCCAGAGATGCGGGTCGCGCGCGTCAAACGGATCGACGGCGCCCGAGTCAGACGAACGGTGATCTCTGTCAGGTCACGGACCGGAGTATCGCCGAGGCTGACTGCGCCCACAAGCGCTGCCACTCCCCTTGCACCACGCGGATCAGCGCGTCCGGCTCCGATCCGTGCCGAGTTCAGCCCGGTCCCCCGAGCCCGCACGACCCGTCGGTCATGCTCGCCGCTTGTCGAGAGCGACTGCGATCGTGCAGCCCATCACCAGAAAGGCGACGCAGTTCGGGACGATCAAGGGAAGATCGCCGTTCGCGACGCCGTACGCAACCCACAGGCTGAAGCCGACCAGGACGACCGCGAAGTAGCCGATCGAGACTCCCTCCGAGGAGCCTCGCCGGACGAACTCCCTGATCTGCAGAATCGGAGCGAGAGCCATGACGAGTGCCCACGAGGCTGCGGCGACTCCGAGCGCGGTAGAAACCATCGAACCCTCCTTCGAGATGGAGTCGCCCTCGATCAGCGGCCACGCTCGTCCTGCGGAAGCGGGAGAGGAGCGCTCGCGCAGCCGCAAGCAGCCTAACAGCGTTGAACGCTATCCCTGTGGGCGATCGGAGCAGCGGGTCGCTTACGCGAAGATCTGGCCAGGCTTGGTCATGTGCTCGTTCGAGACCCAGACGCACACGCTGCGCAGCAGGTTCTCCTGCAGTGCCCGCATCCGGATCCGCGGCTGTCGGTCCTCGTGGTGAGCAGCCCAGGCGATCGCGGCCTGAACGAGCGGCGCGAGGCCGTCCGACAGCGCTCCCCAGGGATCCCCGATCAGCGCCTCCGCTCCGCCCGCGGCGAGCTCGTTGGCGTACGCGGCGATCAGGTCGCTCGCTAGCTCGCTCCGAGCACCGGCGTTCACGCCCTCGGTGAGAAACCGGGCGAGGTCTACGGCCGCCGGTCCGATCACCGCGCCAGACCAGTCGAGGAGCACGGCCGTGCCGTCGAGGCGAAAGAGAACGTTGTCCAGGTGGGCGTCGCCGTGAATCCAGCATGCAGCGCTCCGTCGCAGCGACTCGATCGCTCGCTCCACCGTGCGAGGCAGCCCATGCAGGCGGTCGACGAGCGGAGGGGCGAGGACCTCGGGAAAGCGGGCGGCCGCCGCCGAGAGGCGAGTCTCCCACACGTAAGCTGTCGTCACGTTGGCCTCCCAGCGCGGTGCGTCGTTGGCGTGCTCCTCGCCGGTCGCGGTTCGCGAGACGGCATGGACCCGAGCGAGCGACCGCACGGCGGCGAGCGCCTGCTGATCTGTACATCCCGCGAGAACGTCGCCTTGCTCGGCCGGCGCGACGTCCCCGAGCAGGAGCACTCCCGTGTCGCTTTCCGGGTCGACGAGTCCGCCGAGGAGAGCTGGGACGGATCCAGTGGCGCGCAACCCGACCGCACGGTGAAAGCACAATGCCCGCTCGACCGCCTTCGCGCCTTCTCGCTTGACCACGAACGAGACGAGCCCGTCGCCTTTCGAGGCCGCATGTACGCGGTAGACCTGACCGCCGCTCAACCCGTAGTCCGCGCCGATCCGAGCAACAGATCGAACCCGAAGTGATCCGTGCGGCCACTCCGGCGACGCCGCCGCCACAGCGTTCAGCAAGTCCGAGCTCGGCTCCCAGTCTCGTGAGGGCACGCTCACCGGGACGGGACGGTACTCCTCCGCGCCCGTTCCGCCAGAACCTGCGCCGCGACCTAGACTGTAGGTGCGCGTTGGTGCTCGCTCAGCGGGGGAGTGCGAGGCACTCCCGGATCTGCTGCATGCGGATCACCAAGTGGCTACGCACCGGGACGCGCGCCTCGCCTGTTCTCTCCATGCCGGCGAGCCAGGCGCATGCTGCCGCATGGCGGGCTGCCATCAAGACCGGAAAGTACGGCTCGACCTCAGGTGGCAGCTCGCGCACGCTGCGGTAGCCCTCGAGAAAGAAACGACGAAGTCTTACGTAGTTCGGGAAGTCGGCGAGGTTGCCAAGCAAGGGGCAGAGGTCGTAGACGGCGTAGCCCCAGCCGAGGTCGTCGAAGTCGAGCACGCCGAACTCCCAGCTGTTGCCTCTTCGCGAGAAGAGGCAGTTGCCGAGGATGAAGTCGGCGTGGATCACGTGCTGACGCGAGCCCGAGCGATCGAGCTCGGCGAAGATGGCGCGCGTGCGTTCCTCGACCTGACGCACGAGCATCCAGTCTTCGGGGGGGAGGAGCCGGCCGAGACGGCCAGGACGAAAGGGCGACGTGGCCGTGAACATCGCGTCCGCATCCCAGCGGGGAAGCTCGAATCCAGCCGGTGGATCGAAGGCTCGGGCGACAGAGTGGATCCGGCCGAGAGCTTCCCCGAGCCGAAATGTGTGCCCGGGGCCGAGCCCGCGTGTGGGACGCAGCACGCGGCCGTCGATCCAGGTCAAGAGATCGCAATGGCGCCGGATCACCCGGCCGCGCACAGTCAAAGCTGCCTCGACGAGCAGATCGCCGTCGAGGGCGACGACCGGCCGCGGCACGTTCACACCGGTCCCATGAAGCTCGCTGTCGAGCACCCGGAGGAACTGCAGTTCCGACCTCGTCTGCGCGGGTGTCCGGAAGCCTGGCCGGTGAACGCGCAAGACAAGCTTCCCCCCGCCGTCGATCGGCGCGACCGAGAACACCGCGTTGTTGATGAACCGGATCGGCGTCAACTCGGCATCTCCCCGCCCGTAGAGACCGAGCGCGTGGCGGGCGAGCCGTGTTAGATCCGACTCGTTGACTCTCCCCGCCGAGGGAAGGGCGCGTTCAGCCACGCGTGCTCGTGTGTGCGGCCATCGGCGCTCGGGGAGCATCTCGGCGCAGCTCCACCGTCCCGCCTTTGCGGCGTGCGCCGATTGATGCGAGCAGCGCCGTCGAGGCGAGATTCGTGTCGTCGACCTCCGCGCTCACCTCGTCCACACCCCGCTCGTGCAGGACGGCGAACACGTGAGCGAGTAAGGCGCGCGCGAGTCCGCGGCGCCGGTGTGCCGGGAGTACGGCGATCAGTCCGAGCCGTGGTGCTCCGGGGTTGTTCCAGACGCGGGCGAGTCCGATGTAATCACCGCCTCCTCGCTCGACCGCGACCAGATAGGTCGCGGGGTCGAAGTAGTTCGGATCGAACGTCTCCTGGCGGAAAGCAGCCTCTTCCCAGCGCCAGCCGTCCGTGCCGGGGACGTCCTGGCGCAACGCGTCATCGAGCTCGCGGAGCCCGCGCTCATTGACCTGGTCCGCTGGGACGAGGTCGATCCCAGGAACCGCCGCGACTTCGAGGGACGTCGTCGCGTGGTCGGTCGGGATCGCGTAGACGCTCTCTCGCCGGTGGACGACGAAGCCGAGCTGCCGGTAAAGGCGTAGCGCGGTCTTCTCGTTCTCGTCGACGTTCACACGGAGGACGACCCCGAGTTCCCCGTCCACCGCAGCGAGCAGCGCCGGCTCGACCCCCTGAAAGACATGACTCGAAGGACGCGAAGCACCGGGCGTCAGGTCGCACGATCAGCTTCAGATCACCGGCCTCCCGGCCGTCGATTAGCGCTCGCCATGGAAGTTACGGTCCGGCCCTCTCGACCCGCAGGCTAGAAGTCACGGCAGCGACAGTAACGAGTCAAGTCCCACGACATGACTGCCGCGATCCGCTCAGCCGCCCCTCGTAAGATCGCGCCGGTGAGTGATCACCCCCGGCATGTGGTGGCAGTTACAGGGTTCGTCACCGATGCGGACGAGCGCGTGCTGCTCGTGCGGGTCGCGAGTAGAGGCTGGGAGATGCCCGGCGGCCAGGTCGAGACCGGTGAGACTCTCCTTGGAGCGCTTGGCCGCGAAGTGGAGGAAGAGTCAGGCTGTCGTGTCGACGTCGAAGGGCTTATCGGCGTCTACTCGAAGCTGACGCCTCCGGAGATGGTCTTGCATCTCTTCCGTTGCCGGCACGTTGACGGCGACGCGCGGCATTGCTTGAGCAGCTGCTTTGAGCCACCACGTGAACTTGCGCGACTGAATCGCTCAGTTGGCCGCTTACGATCGGCATGACATGCAGGAGGCGGCGGAGCATCTGCGGGCGCTCGCGAGGCAGATCGTCGAGGAGGCTGTCGAACGCCTTCCGGTAAGTGCGGCTCTGCTCACTGGCTCGGCGGCTCGCGGGGACGCCGACTTCTACTCCGACATCGATCTGCTCCTCTACGTCGACGAGATCCCGCCCGAGGAGCTCGTGGGAGAGATCCGGGAGGCGGTCGGCGGGACGCGCCCGGTTCGGAAGGGTGATCCGACCGACCACTTCTGTGGCGAGGAGTTCGACCTGCAGGGAGTGCGAACTGAGGTGTCCTTCGTCGCGCTCGCCTGGGCCGACTCGCGTCTCGAGGAGCTGGTGACCGAGATCGACCAGTTCGACTCGTCGCTCCAGAAGGTGCTCTCCGGCCTGCTCGATGGGCTGGCGCTGTACGGGGAGGACCTCCTCGAGCGCAGGCGGGCACGCGTGCGCGCCTACCCGGAGCCGTTGCGGCAGGCGATGGTCGAGCGGCACTGGAACTTCTTCCCGCTCTGGTACTACGGCGAGGCGATGGCGGCGCGCGACGCCGAGCTCTGGCGGCTCGAGATGCTGCTCGAGGCCGCCTTCAATCTGCTTGCCGTGCTCGCCGCCCTCAACCGCCTCTACTTCACCCGCTTCGAGCTGAAGAAGATGCGAGCGCTGATCGCGAAGATGGAGCTCGCGCCGCCCAGGCTCGCTGATCGGCTGGAGTCGCTCTACCGGCTCGCGCCCGACCAAGCCGCCGCGGAGCTCGGGCGGATCGTCGAGGAGACGCGGACACTCGTCGCCTCCGAGCTGCCGGATCTCGAACTGCCGCTCCGCTTCCCGCCCGGAACTCGCCAGCAAGCATGGACGATCGAACCGAACGCAGCCGGTGACCCACGCCACTGACATCCAGATTCGGCTCGTCGGGCGGCACGAACAGGCCGAGCTCAGACGCGTTCGCCTGAGCGCCCTTGCCTACTCGCCACACCTGGCGGATCACCTCGCTAACGACGCCGCCGCTCCTCCAGCGTTCTGGCGCGGGCGCGCAGAGCGTGCCTCCTCGGCGAAGACGATGGCTACGTTCGTCGCCGTCGAGGAGAACGGGTTCGTCGGCATCGTCGATGGTTTCTTGGCCCAAGACGGACGCACGGTCGAGATTGGCGGGATGTGGGTGCACCCCGAGAAGCGTCGGACCGGGATCGGCGGTGAACTTCTCTCGGTGATACTCGGCTGGGCGCGGGAGCGAGGAGCGACTCGGGCGGGCCTCTGGGCAGAGCCTCGAATACGCCCGCCCGGCTCCTCTACGAGCGCCACGGCTTCGAGCGGGCCGAAACCTCAGACGCTGGATTGCGACTGGAGACGTCGCTCTAGCCACAGACCAGCATGAAGCGAGCGGTCGACACCGGAAGCGCCAGCGGGGCCCGCCGCGGCGAAGCCCGCGACGATGACGTCTGGGGAGCCGTGCTAGCCGATGCGCTCGCGGGGAAGCCCGCGTTCGAGATTGTCGAGCGCGACGACGGACTCGTCATGGCCTTCGATGCGCGGTACCTTCTCGCGCCGTTCTCGAAGTGGGACGACCCGGACGAGCGGCGAGCGATGCGGTTCGTGCGCGGGCGTGTCCTCGACGTCGGTTGTGGCGGTGGGCGGGCCTGCCTCCATCTTCAGGGGCGGGGACTCGAGGTCGTCGGCATCGACTCGTCGCCAGGCGCGATCGAGTGTTGCCGACGGCGTGGTGTCCGAGATGCTCGTGTGCTCGGTCTCGATGCCATCGACGCGTCGCTCGGATCCTTCGACACGATCGTCTTCCTCGGTCAGAACTTCGGGATGTTGGGCTCGCGCGGACGAGCTCGCCGGGCCCTGTCCCGGCTTGCGAGCGTGACGACGCCTCGCGGCCGCATCGTGGCCGAGACATTCGACCCGCACGCCGTCGACGATCCGGTTCAGCAGCGCTACCTCGACCGAAACCGCCGCCGTAGGCGCATGCCCGGACAACTGCGCGTGCGCATCCGCTACCGCGAGCTGTCGACGCCGTGGCTCGACTGGCTCCAAGTCTCGCCGCGAGAACTGGCCGAGATGCTCGATGGAACCGGCTGGCGGCTATCGCGGACGCTCGGCGACAGCCCCAGCTATATCGCGATCATCGACCGGGCGTAGCCGCCAGCACAAAGACCGTCCCTCCCTCGCGCCCGCACTCTCTGGCGGTCCGGTCAACGGCAGCATCCCGCGCACATCCCGCATCGTTCGCTATTACGGCAACGCCGCATCCCGCGCTCATCCCGCAGGAGGCCGCCGGAAGCTCCCGCCGGTACCCGCGAATCCCCGCAACGGCAGGTCGAAAGAGCCTGCTCACGGGGCAAATCCCCGCCTATCCCCGCTCAGGCCGCAAGCGCCACGACCGGCCTGTCACGCCGGAGGTCGCGGGTTCGAGTCCCGTCGCTCCCGCTAAATACCTGCAAATAGGCATATTTTGTTGCCTGTTGAGGCGCAAAGACCGCCGGCCTCCACCGATCCCGCGCACCAATAGCCGGCGACTGCTGCTTCTTCCCGGCAATTCCCGCAGGGTGGATGACCGGCCGGTGTGACCGGCGGTCGAGCCGATTCGCAGCGCGCATCGAGACTGGCGCCGCAGCCGTTCACGTCTGACGGTTGCTTGGCCTGTGCGACGCGCGTAGGGTTCGCAAACTCGATCTCCCTGCAAATCCACAAGATTGGCGCGGATGACCGAATTTACGCACCCTACGCGCGAGCGTCAGCCGGCCGTCGCCGCAACCCAACTCCAACACGCGCTTGTCGCGGAAGTTAGCCAGTCGGCGCAACGCGGCGAGGTGTGCACCCTCCGGGTCGAGCACGCTGTGCACGGGCGTCTGCGGACTCACGCGTTCGGCTTATATTTGTCGAAGCGCCCGACGAGGATCTCGTCCTCTAGCCCGATCAAACGAAGGCTGTCTTCGAAGAGTTTGGCGGCCATGAGATCTGCCGAGATCTCTCGTCCTTCCCGCGCTACAGCCGGATCGACCTGGTCGATCTCAACAGCGGTCAGATTCGACGGTTAACGCAGAGCTAGTCGCCACGGCCCCGCCCTTAAATTGCTCCTCGCCGACGCTCGATCGTGCCTCCCCCTTTTCAGCGGACTGAGTTGACGGGAACCGTCGTCGTGTCACGAGAGCATGTCGTCGCACTTCGGCACGTCGCGGAGGGCCTCCGCCAATACGGACTCGGCCGCGTCGGGGAAGACGAACACCGGACGAGCACCGATGCCTTCTCGAACCCTTTCCATCCAATCTTGGG
>WNFU01007933.1_pt1 | contig 28469 bp, 22 predicted proteins | sample 5400121 | NCBI WGS metagenome assembly WNFU01 (sample SAMN13153360, study PRJNA577476) | soil metagenome | isolation source: 100 cm soil or saprolite under grassland replicate 1 | place: USA:California | collected 2016-06-15 | reverse complement strand
CCGGCGAGACGACCAAGGTGCTGCGCGTGCAGATCCTCGACTGCCCGATCGTCGAGCCGCTCGAATCGTTCACGCTCGACCTCAGCACAGCCACCAACGCCACGATCGCCCGAGCAAGCGTCCGCGTGATGATCATCGATGACGGTGGCACCCTGACCAGCATTGCGGTGACGCCGGCCAACCCCTCAATCGCGGCCGGGGCAAACCAGCAGTTCAGCGCCACAGGCACCTTCTCGGACGCAGAGACTGCCGACCTGACGACGTTCGTGACTTGGGCGACAGCGAGCCCCGTGGTGGCCACGATCAGTCCCAACGGGCTGGCGCACGGCGTGAGCGCGGGCACGAGCACGATCAGTGCGACGCTCGGAACGGCAAGCGGCAACACGGTGCTGACGGTCGGACCGGCAACTCTCGCGAGCATCACGGTCACACCAGCGAACCCGACGATCGCAAAGGGCACCGATCGCCAGTTCACGGCGACGGGCACCTACTCGGATGCGTCGACTGCAGATCTGACGTCGTCGGTGACCTGGGCCTCGGCGAGCCCGGCGGTGGCCACGATCAGCGCCGGTGGCCTTGCACATGCGGCCAGTGCCGGCACGAGCACGATCAGTGGGACACTCGGGGCGGTGAGCGGCAACACGCTGTTGACGGTCACCGCAGCTGCGCTGCTCAGCATCGCGGTCACACCAGCGAACCCGACGGTCGCCGCGGACGCGAACCGGCAGCTCGCAGCAACGGGCACCTACGCGGATGCTTCGACTGCGGATCTGACCACCTCGGTGACCTGGACTTCGGCAAGCCCGGCAGTCGCCACGATCAGCGCCGACGGGCTCGCGCATGCGGTAGGCCAAGGCACGAGCACCATCACCGCGACGCTCGGAGCAGTCAGCGGCACCACCGCCCTCACGGTGACGCTGAACTCGCAATCGATCTCGTTCGGGCCACTGACGAACAAGACATACGGCGATCCCGACTTCACCGTCAGCGCCACCGCAAGCTCGGGTCTGAGCGTTACCTTTGCCGCCACCGGGAGCTGCAACGTCAGCGGCTCGACGGTGCACTTGACCGGCGCCGGTGCGTGCACGGTGACCGCGTCCCAGGCGGGCAACGCGAGCTACAGCGCCGCGCCCCCCGTCTCGCAAACCTTCTCGATCGCGAAAGCGAGCCAAACGATCTCGTTCGCGCCGCTGACCAGCAAGACATACGGCGACACAGACTTTACGGTCAGCGCCACCGCGTCCTCGGGCCTGGCGGTTTCTTTCGCCGCGAGCGGCAGCTGCACCGTCTCGACCGCGTCGGTTCACCTCACGGGTGCCGGTTCCTGCACCTTGACCGCCTCCCAGGCCGGCAACGCGAACTACAACGCCGCACTCTCCGTCTCGCAGACCTTCTCGATCGCGCCTCTGAAGCCGCCCACGAGATGCACCGTGCCGAAAGTGGTCGGGAAGCAGCTCGCAGCGGCCAAATTGGCGATCAAGCGAAGCCACTGCCGGGTGGGCAGCGTGCGCTACGTCAACTCGCGCAAGATCAAGAAGGGCATCGTCATCTCCCAAAGCCGCCGGCCGGGCAAGGTGCTGCCGCTCAACTCGAAGATCAACCTCGTCGTCAGTCGCGGCCCCAAACGCTGAACGCTCGCGACAGGGAGCCGCTAACAATCGCCCCTTTCACACATCGACGTAGCGCCAGCGATTCGTTGTCCACTAAGCCAACGAAACGCGCGTACGGTGTGCGTACAGGCTTGTCTCCGTACGGTGCTTCTTGTTTCAGTTCGTTGCAACGGTGATTGACGGCAGTTGCAGCACGTTTCAGCCTTGCGCAGTTCGTTTCAGCTTGTCGGGCCGGACTTTTGATCCCAAGGTCGCAGGTTCGATTCCTGCCCGGCCCATCGGATTTGCAGGGAAACCTGGAAGCGAGCTGGGCTGAGGACGAGCATCGAACAGCTGCTCCAGCCTCGCGTCGGCTCAGGCCATCGCCATCAACTGCGCGGTGTCGTCACGCCACTCTGGGCGAATCTGGCGGTGCCGCAAACCGGGGCAAGGCGGGATTTGGACGCCGGTAGTGACTACTTGCGGTCGCCCGGGCAGTGATCCACGTCCCCCTCCGCGTACCGTTCATGGATGGGTTCGCGGGCGAGTTCGTCCCATAGGTTTGCGAGGAAGCGGGCGACCGTTGCGCACCGTGCTTGGATGCCGGCGAGCGTGAATGCGCCGGCGCCAAAGACGCGAGCGCCCGAGGGGGCCTTGTAGTAGGTCATATCGGCCGCGTGGCGCGCATTGAAGATGTGCGGGATCGTCGCAAGGACACGGAGCGACTTCGGTGAGGCTCGCGCTTCGTGGTCGGCCTCGATTCCGAACTTGGCGAACTGGCCCCCGTCCTTGAGGCCCGTGCCGTCAAAGAGCCACGGAGCGAGAGTGACGCCGCGGACACGGTACGCCCTCGCGCCGAACTTGTCCTGGTTCCAGGTGAAGTACTGCACCCCCACCAGTGCGGCCTCCGGTCGACCCAGGTCGCGCCAGAGCCCTATGCGGGTGATGCGATTGCCGTCGCGGTCGACGCGCCAGTAGAAGTTGTTGGAGGAGAGGAAGGCGAGGTCGCCGCCGAGGTCGCGGTAGCGCTGCACGGCGTCGTATTCGGCCTCCGTCACGTATTCGTGGTGACCGGGGTAAATGATCAGCCGGTAGAGCTGCGCCAGCCGGTCCCCCGAGACGGTTTCGATGTCCTCCTGCGCAAGCATGTCGACGCGCCGACCCGTGTGGGCGAGCCAGCGCAGAAAGCCCAGGTCGTACCGGCGGAAGTGTCGAGGCACGCCGCGGTCGAGGTACGGGCGCAGAAGGTCGACCGTCCTGAAGTTGCCGTTGTAGTACCACGTATCCGGTTTTCCATCTGCGTCGGCGTCGCGAAAGTTGTACGCCTGCCAGGTGTACGTCGGCAAGACGACGGCTACGGGTTGGGCTCCGAGTCGACTCGGGCGCACGATGAAGGGTGCGAAGCCGACTTTCCGCCCCGAAGTCATGCGTGCCGTATAGAAGCCGCTCTCCCAGCGGCCGACGCGGATGTGGACGGAGCGATGCTCACCTCTGACGAGAAAAGGAGGTCGGATGGGGACGCCCTCAATCGTCTCGTTTCCGACAGTCAGCTGCTCCTCCGGCCCAACGTGGAGCAGCTCGATGCGCACGTGCCCGTAGCGGCGCCACAGGTTGAGGACGGCGATCTCGCCCGGCCGGTAGCTTCGGCGCGCAAACGCGGCGACGACGGCGCGTGCGTCCGACGAGCGCGGTGGCGTCCCGCCGGACGCGTCGCCTTCGAGCGAGGGCGGGAGGTAGGTGAAGTTACGGATGAAGAGCTTCTGGGTCTTGGCCTCCCGGCCGTCGTCGAGTTCGAGGATGTACGGGCCGTCCGGGAGTTTGGTCGTGTCCCAGGCTCGGATCAGGACGCGCCGCGTCGACTGCCGCCATTTGGTCGCGCCGCGAATGCGCCACCGAACCGCGTCAGCCGAGGCGACAAGTGCGACTTGGCCACTCAGCGCCTGCATGGCCGGTCGAATCCCTTCCCGCTCCGCGTGGACAACCGGCGCACGCGGTGCCGCCGTCTCGGAACGAACGAAAGCTTCCCGTGCGAAGAAAGCCGCCAGGACCACGATCGCGGCAGCGCAGACCGCGACAACCCTGCGCATCGCTAGCAGTAGCTGCGTGGGATGAGAATTGCCGTGCAGAGCTCCGGCTCCGGCGGCCGCGCCCCGAACGCGCTCCGCAGGTCGTCCGTAAACCACATGTGCATCATCTCGACCCGTCCGATATGCAGGTGAGTGCCGTGTACTGAATCGGCCCGTGGAGGCAAGCTTCGGGGAGCCACTGTGCTCCCGGCGGAGGGAACGTGCAGTCGACTAGCTTCGCGCCGGCGAGGGCCGCGGGCGGCGCGCCGGCGGCGGCGAGCAACACGACCGCCAGTGAGCCGGCGACCGTGGCGCCGCCGAGCGCAAAGATTCTCTTCACGGCAACCTGTGGACGCCCGTCGAAGTTTGAGCACGGGAGGCCACGGAGCTCGACGAGATCTGGCGGCGCGTGACTGCCTCCTCCTGGGATTTGTGCCGTATGTCGCACGAGTATCGCGCACTGTCGGATATCACACAAGGTCTGCGACAGCTACAAACCCGCTCCGCGGGCGAGCGTGCTCTTACCCGCGTCATCGTCATGGCGGGTTGCGCCGTCGACAAAGCCAACGAACGGTGCGTACGGCGGGTCAACAGGCTTGTCTCCCAGAGCCTGCAGTTTTGCTTCAGTGCGTTGCACGGATGATCCCCGTCGCAGGCCGGATTCCTGCCCGACCCACAAGGGACCAAATGCAGTGGGGGAGCCATGAGGTTCCCCCACTCCGTTTGACCGCGATCGCCCGCGCTTCCGAGGTCCGCGCTTTACGGCTGCGCAAGGCGCGTCCAGAGGTTCTCGACGACCTGCTGCGCTTGCGCGTGCCAGACCGCCGCGCCAAGGCTGAACGCTCCGGCGGCGAAGACCTTCGCCCCCTTCGAGGTCTCGTAGTAGGTCATCTCCGCGGTCTTGCCGGGACCGAAGACGTTCGGGATCGTGGCAAGAACCTTGATCCCGCGCGGCGACGCGGCAGCTCGCGCGTCGATCTCGATGCCGCCGGTGGAGAAGTGGTCACCGTTGTGGAGCTCGGTGCCTTCGAAGACCCAGGTCGCCGATTCCGGCGCCTGCAGGATGTACGGCTTCGGGCTGTACTTCATCTGGTTCCAGCCGATGTACTGAACGCCGATCAACGACGCTTCAGGCCGCCCCGCCTCGCGCCACGGGCCCACGCGGTGCATGACGTCGCCGCGAATGTCGATGCGGCAGAAGAAGTCGTTCGCCGCGAGGAACATCAGGTTGCCGCCCCTGTCGCGGAAGTCGGTCACGACGTCGTACTCGTGCGTCGTCACGTACTCGTGATGTCCCTCGAAGATGATCAGGTCGTACGCCCGCGCGAGCGTTGCTCCGTCGGGCACCGTCTTCAGCTCGCGGTCCGACAGGTAATCGACCTCACGATTGTTGGCGATCAGCCAGCGGAGAAGCGGTTCCTCGTAGCTGCGGTAATGGCGCGGCGTGCCGCGGTTCTGAAACGGCCGTGCGAGGCGCGCCGTCTGATGACCCCAGTTGCCGTACCAGGTGTCCGGCTTGCCGTCATGGTCATCGTCGCGAGTGTTGTACGCCTGCCACGTTTGCGTCGGGAACACGATCGCGACGCGGTGCTCGCCGAGCCGGCGCGGCCGCAGGACGAACGGTGCGTACCCGACACGGCCGTCGGAGGCGACGAGCTGCGCGAAGTAGAAGCCGCTCGGCCAATGCCCGATCCGGACCTTCGCCTCACGGCCGGGCCGCACAGCGCCGAGGCGACGCAGCCCCGTCACGGCATCACCGGCCATCGTGTCGTTGCCGCGCACGCCCTTGGTCTCCGTGCCGGTGTGGAAGATCTGGAGCGAGACGCCTCGCGCCGTGGAGAAGATGGCGAGTCGAGCGACGTCTCCTGGGCGGTAGCTCTCGAGCCGGAACGCTGCTTGCACGGTCGGCCTGTCCGACGGCCTTTCCCCTAGATCGATGCCCAGAAGGTCGTCATCGTCGTCGACCTCGGCGCGGAGCGCTGCGTGCTGGTCGACCCCGTGGCGGAGTGCGGAAGCGGATGTCGCTGCGGTGGCGATGAGTGTGCAGGCGACGAAGGCGAGTGCAATATGGCGAGCCCTTGCGTTCATGGCGAACCTCCCGGTCGGGCGCCGCCTGCCGGCGGCGCGTCGTGGCTTGGTGCACCTGACGCTCGGCGGAGGCCCCAATCGCCCCGCAACGGGCCGCTAACGGCTCGCCAACGGCGGCTATGCGCCGCGGCGATTCAGTGTCAGAACCAGTAGGTGCTCGCCTTCCGTGGCCTGGGCCCGCTCGAGGTCCCGGGCGAAAGCGGCCGCTCACTCTCGGCGCCAAAAAAGCAGCCGGCGCATCGAGCCCAGCCGCGAGCTACAGCGGCTCTACGAGTCGATCTTCGTCAGGTGGCGGCCGATCGAATGCGCGCGGGGCGTGTTACTTCGGCACCATCGCGTACAGCTTCGAATAGCCCACGAGGTACAGGCGGCGGTTGTCGGCGGCGACGGGCGTGTACTGGCCGTCACGCCAGAACCAGCGCAACGTGCCGCTTCGCGCGTCAAGCGCGTACGTGCGTCCCGTCGCGGTCGAGAAGTAGACGAGCCCGTCGATGAGAGTGGGTGCGCCGGGGACCCATCCGTTCGCCCGAAAGCTCCACAGGACGCGGCCCGTGGCGGCGTCGAAGCAGTACAGATGCCTGTCGTGGGACCCGGCGTAGACGCGGTTCCTCCAGACCGCCGGCGACGAGTACGCGTACCCGCCGGTGGAGTACGACCAGCGAATGCGGCCGCTCGTTGCGCCGTACGAGTAGACCTTGCCGTCCGTGTTGGCGACGTAGACACGACCGTAAGCAACCGCCGGCGTCGCGTAGAAGGCTCCGAGGCCGCCGAGCCGCTGCTGAGCGGACGACCGCCACAGCAGACGGCCGGTGAGCGCGTCGAGCGCGTACAGGTGTCCGTCGTAGGAGCCGACGTAGAGCCGCCGGCCGGACACGGCGACGCCGGCCTTGACCTCGCCGTCTGTCTCGAATCTCCACCTCGTATGTCCCGTGCGTGCATCGAGCGCGTAGATCGTCCCGCGCCAGTCTCCGACGTACACGAGCCCGTGCACGATCGCGGGTGACGACTCGCTTGCCCCGATCGTCCGTTCCCAGCGCACCTTGCCGCTGCGCGCGTCGAGCGCGACGACCGTTCCGGTGACACTCTGGCGGCCGCTCTGCGGGTCGCACGGCTTCGGGTTCATGAATACGTGGTAGACGGTTCGACCATCTACGGCAGCCGACGCGGCCGAGCAGCGTTCGGTCCGGTACCGCCACTTGACCTTTCCGGTGCGCACGTCGAGCGCGAAGAGCCCGCCGCGGATGCTGGCGATGTACGCCCGGCCGTACGCGACGACGGGCGGGAACTCGAGCAGCGACCCTTCTCGCCAGGTCCACGCGACGCGATACGGAGGTCGCAGCGCGAACACGCCGGGCGCCTTCGTCCGCGCTGCGTCGTAGCCGAAGGTGGGCCACACGATCTTCTGCGCGCTGTGCGCCTTCGCCGCCGTCGTCGTGTGCTCACGGGTCGTGACGAACTCGACAGTCGACGAGCCTTCGATGTTGCGGGACTCATGGCGCTTTTCGAGCACGTAGCCGACGCCGGCTCCCGCGAGCAGCACGACGCCGAGAGCGACACCGATCAGCACCCGCCTCAGCACGTCAGGGCTGGGCGAGCCGGGCCCAGAGGTTCTCGACGATGCGCTGCATCGGCCGGTTCCAGATCGAGGCCGCGACGCTGAACGCTCCGGCGGCGAAGACCTTCGCTCCTCCTGGAGTTCGGTAGTACGTCATCTCTGCGGTCATTCCCGACCCGAACACGTCCGGGATCACTGCGAGGACCTTCACGTTGCGCGGCGAGGCGGCTGCGCGCGCGTCGATCTCGATTCCTCCGGCAGCGAAACGGTCGCCGTCGTGCAGGCCCGTGCCGCGGAACACCCATGGCATGGATGAAGACCCTCGGACGACGTATGGCCGGCTGTCGTAGCGCTCGAGGTTCCAGCCGATGTATTGCACTCCCACGAGCTGCGCCTCCGGACGGCCGGCGTCCCGCCAGCGGCCGACGCGGGTCATCACGTCCCCGTCGATGTCGACACGGTAGAAGAAGTTGTTCGCAGCGAGAAACATCAGGTTGCCGCCCCGATTGCGGAAGTCGGTGACGATGTCGTACTCGTGGGCGGTGACGTACTCGTGATGCCCGGGAAAGACGATCAGGTCATACGCATGCGCGAGTGCCGCCCCCGAGGAGACGAGGTTCAGGCCCCGGTCGGAGAAATAGTCGACGTTCCGGCCGGTTGCGCTGAGCCAGCGCAGGAACGGCTGGTCGTACCAGCGGTAGTGGCGCGGAGTGCCGCGGTTCTCATACGGCCGCGCGAGCCGCGCCGTGTTGGTCGTCGGGTCGCCGTACCACGTGTCCGGCGTACCGTCGTCGTCATCGTCGCGGAAGTTGTAGGCCTGCCAGGTCAGCGTCGACAGCACAACGGCGACACGATGCTCGCCGAGGCGGCGCGGCTGCAAGACGAACGGCGCATAGCCGGCACGGCCTCCTGCGGCGGTGAGCCGCGCGAAGTACAGGCCGCTGGGCCAGTTGCCGAGCTCGATCGAGAGCTCGCGGCCGGGCCGCACACTGCCGATCGGTCGACTCGCCCTCACGGTGTGACCCACCATGACGTCTTTACGGACAATCCGGACCGTCTCGGTTCCCGCATGCACGATCTCGAGCGAGACATCTGCCGCCGAGGAGAAGAAACGGAGCCGAGCCGTCTCGCCCGGCCGGTAGCCCTCGAGCCGGAAAGCCGCTTCGACCGTGGGCCTGTTCGACGCCTGTTCCGCAGCGTCGAGTCCGACCAGGTCGTCGTCGTCGTCGGACACGATGCTCGTGTCCTTCGTAGGGACAGCGGACGAGCTGCCGCCGCTGAATTGCACCGCCGCGAGCACGAGCAAACCGATTGCGAGCACCGAGAGCGTGCTTTGGATATGCGGGAGGCGGTGCATGACCGCCACGCTCGAGCGGACGCCAAACCGCGGGACAACGCGCCGCTAATGAATGGCTAATCGAGCTTCAGTTTCGAACGGGTGCGGCTAGCGACGTAGCCGCGCGAGGCGTGTCTGCGCGAGCGCGACGAGTTGCCGGTCGCCTGCGCAGAGCTGACAGTCGTACGTTCGAACACTGCCGTCGGACCCGCCGGTGGCGATGTGCCATCCCGCCGGCGAGAACGCAACCGCAGTCAGAAGCGGCTCGAGCGGCCGGAGCAGGAAGAGGTTTCGACCGTTGCTCATCTCCCACACGCCGGCAGTCGGGCCGGCCGTGACGAGCCAGCGGTTGTCGGCGCTGAACGACGCGCCGTTCACGTCCGCGGCTTGTGCCAGCGGGGGAAACAGCTGCTTGCCGCTTGAGGCAAGCCAGACGCGCGAGTCGTTGTCGGAGCTCGTCGTCACGACCAGGCGACTGTCCGGGCTGAACGATGCCGACGTGATCAGCCGTCCGTGGTGACCGCGGAGCACGGGTCCGGGCGCCCCCGTGGCCGTGTCCCAGATTCGCGCCGTCTTGTCCAGGCTCGCGGTGACGAGCCTGCGTCCGTCCGGACTGAAGGACGCCGCGACGATTTTCCGGTCGTGACCGGCAAGCTTGTGGAGGAGCGTCCCGTCGTCGACCCGCCACAGGCGAGCGACTTTGTCGGCGCCGGCGGTGACGAGCATTTTGCTGTCCGGGCTGAAGGCGACGACCGCGATCGGACGCTGCGTAGCCAATGTCCAGCGCGGGCGACCGGTCGCGAGCTCCCACAGGCGGACCACGCCGTCCGCGTCCGCGGTCGCTACGACGCGTCCGTCGGGACTGAGATCCGCGGCGGCGACCGAAGCCCGGTGACGGAAGGTGCCAACCGGATTCCAGTCCGATGTCCGCCATACACGCACGATCCCGGCTGCGCTCGAGCCAAGGAGAAGGGAACCGTCGCGGCTGAAGACGACCCGCGTCGCGGGTGCACCGATCGCAAACCTCTTGACCAACCCACCCGCGAAACGCCAGATCCGGACACCGCCCTCTTTACCCGCGCTCGCGAAGATCCCGCCGTCGGGACTGAACGCGAGCGAGGTGATCGTGCCCCGATGACGGCCGACCAACGCGAGCGGTGGGTCCGGCAACGGATCCCAGAGTCGTGCGGTGCCATCGAGGCTGGCCGACACGATCGTCATACCGTCAGGGCTGAACACCGCGTCGGACACGTCGTCCTGATGCCCGATCAGCGTGGCCAGGATGGTTCCCGACTTAGCTTTGAAGACCGAGCCCCGACCGTCGGCGCTTGCGGTTACGACGGTGCGGCCAACCGGACTGAAATGCGCACGCAAGACGCTGTTCTTGTGGTTGCTGAGAGGGGTTATCAGATCGCCGGTATTGGCGTCCCAGACGCGCCCGGTCTGATCCGTGCTCGCGGTCACGATCCGGTTACCGCTGGGGCTGAACTCGGCGTCGAGAATCGCACCGGTGTGGCCCGACAGCTCGAGGTACAGCGTGCCGGTTCGCGCGTGCCAGACTCGCGCAACCCCGCCGATGCCTCCCGTGACGACGCGATCGCCCGAAGGGGCGAAGTGCGCAGTCGTCACGGGATCCGGCTGGACGAGTCCCGACATGAGCCGGCCGCTCCGAACGTCGAAGACACGCGCGACTCGATCGCGCGCAGCAGCGTCGAGCACTGTGACGAGCAACTCTCCGTCGCCGCTGAACGACGCAGACGCAACCGCATGTGGATGTTTCAGCCGGTGCAGAAGGCGGCCGGTCCGGATGTCCCAGATCCGCGCGCTTCCGTCGGCGCTCGTGGTCGCAATCACGCTGCCGTCCGGCGAGAAGGTCGCGCTCGTGACCGGGCCGGAGTGCTCCAGCGCGCGTAGTCGCATGCCCGTCTTCGCGTTCCAGATCCGTGCGCTGCCGTCGCTGCCGGCCGTCACGATCAGGGAGCCGTCGGGGCTGAAGGACGCTGTTGCGAGCGGCGCGCCGTGGTGAAGCGAGTGGACCAGTCGGCCGGTGTCCGTGCGGAAGAGACGTGCCTCGCCTCCTCCGTCTGCTGTGATCACCAGCTTCCCGTCGGGACTGAACCCGGCCTCGGCGACGGGTCCAGCGCCCGGCAGAACGGCCTGCACGCGCAAGGCGCGGAGGATTGTCCTCAGCACGTCCTCGGTGTCGCGAGACTGCTCGAGGCCGTTCGCCTGCAGCACCAGGCGAAGGCTTCGCTCTGGATCGACGGGCAGCTGCAAGCTCGCCAGCGCGGCGAGCTCACGCGCACGTGCGTGTCGCGCCTCGCTCCGGGCGTTGCTCCGCTGCGTCAGTGCGTATACCGAGATCACCGCGAGGATCGCGAGTGCGACCCCGGCCGCGATCGCGAACGCCAGGGTGCGCCGGTGCCGCTGCTCGGCGGCTTCGCGCTCGGTTTCGAGCCGACGGTCCGCCTCGTGCCGTGTCCGCCACGCGAGCACGGCATCGGCGAGCACGTCATGGAAGATCTCGTACCGCGGGCCGCCGGCACCGTCCCCGCCGACGCGGACGATTCGCTGGTCGGCCAGGCGGCCGAGCACCCGTCCGGCACCCGCCTCGTCCACGCCCGCATAGCCCGCGAGATCCCCGACGTGGTGCGAGATCTTCGTCCCGGACGGTGTGACGAGATGGTTGTACATCGCCGCCGCGGCGTCCTTCTCGTTCGGCGACAGCTCGGACATCGCCCGCTCGAGGTGGTCTTGAACCACTCGCGCGGCACCGCCGAGCTCGCGCAACGTGTCGAGACGCAAGCGACGGCTGCCCCGGCTGGTCTCCACATTCCACAGGCGCTCGAGCACGAGTTGCAGGTACGGCGCCTCGATTCGCCCCTCGTCCACCTCGTCCTCGACACCCCCGCGCCCGGAGCGGCCGAGATCGACGCGGCCGGCAGCCACCTCGCTGAGAACTGCGTCGACGAGCTCCGGCTCGATTTCCACCTGGCGATCTGCTGGAGAGAGCCGGTTGTACTCTCGAATGGGACCGACGATCGCGGCTTCGCCTTGTCGCCGGTCGAGCCGGTCGAGCCGAAGAGTGTTCGCGAACAGATTCGGAATCCGCCCTTTGAAAGCGTCGAGCTGGGCGAGCGAGTCCTCGCGTATGCCGAGAAGGAAGTTTGCGCGCAGGCCGCGCCGCCGGAGCGCCTCAGGCAAGTCCTCCATCAGCGTGCCCGCCCCGCTCTCACCCTCGTGGTAGAGGAAGTACTCCTCGAACTGATCGAGCACGAGGTAGATGTTGCTGTCGAGTCGCGCCGCCAAGGCTCCGAGCGCATCCGCGAGCGAGCCGGTCCGCCGGAGGGACTCGAGCGGAGGATCGGTGACCGGTAGCGCCGCCTCGGTCGCGTCGAGCAGGGAGGCGACGGGATCGCTTCCCCAGGACGAGGCCACTACCACGATGGCTTCGGGCTCCTGTCGAAGTCGCTGTGCGAGACCCGCGCGGAGCAGCGACGTCTTGCCGACGCCGCTGGGACCGTAGAGCACCGTGAGGCGGTTCGCCATGAGGTTCGCGGCGAGGCCCTTGAAGGGCGTGGGCGGCGCGGAAACCTGCAGCCGGCTCATGTTTGAGCCTCCGGGAGGTCGAGCCCTGCGTACTGCGCCAATGTCGCAACGCACCGCTCGAGCGGGACCTCGAGCACGTCGACATCGCGTCGACGCCAGAATTCCCGCTCGAGGGGCTTGGCCTCCGGCTGGACCGCCCAGGAGCGGTAACTGAGCGGCTGATCCCCCCACAGCCGGTTCAGGAGCAGACGCAGGTTCCAGTCGGCCATTCGGTAACCGAGGAACAAGAAGTGGCTGCGCCGGAGCTTCGCGGCGAGCGCGACCGGGACGACGCTGGCGACCTCTGACTGCGCCAGGTACTCGATGTAGTCGTCTTCGGTGACGACGAAGCTCTCCCAAGCCCTCTCGAGCCGTGGGTCGACTTGCCCGTGGAGCTTCAGGATGATCGTGCGCTGCTCGACCGAGAGCTCCGTTGCGTATTCGTTCGGAACTTCGATCAGCGTTCCGCTCCCGTCGGGACGAACGTGGCAGAATTTGCCGCGGTTCCTTCCGGCGGCGAGGTAGGCGACGACGTCGAACTCCTCGCCGGCCTCCAGGAAGGCGCGCTCGAGCGCCAGGTCGTAGCTCGTCGAGACGATCAGCTGATGCGGGACGTTACGCTCGCGCAGCAGAGGTGGCAGAGCGGCAAGGAAGCGGTGCACTTGCGTCGGCGGAAGGTCCTGCCGTGACAGCAGGGCGTGCATCTCGTCGTACAACGGACCTGAGCCCTTCATCATCGCCACGTATTGCGCGACGCGAGGCAGCGCCGCTCCGTCCGACACCGGGTACTCGAACCGTTCGACGAGATGGGCTGCGAGCTCGGCAACGTCCGTGCCCAGCACCGGCACAAGCCGCCCGCCGAGCATGGCCGCGGCGAGATCCTTAAAGCGGTCTTGGGCGGCGGGCGCCGCGCCTCCGAGGTCCAGCTCCGCATCCTGCCGAAGGATCGCGCCGTGCAGCTCGGCCTGACGGCCCGATCGATAGAGCGCGAGCATCAACTGACGGCGAAGACCCTCGCGGAGTGGGTGCTCCTCGACAAGTGATTCGAGCTCGCCGACGAGCTCGGCGTGCGCTCCGACCGCGAGCTCGGCCTCGATCCGCTCCTCGATCGCTGCAAGGTGTAGCTCCTCGAGCCGCCCGATCTCCGGCTGCGCAAAGGCCTCAAGGGCGAAATCGGCGAGCGGTGGTCCCTGCCAGAGCGTCAGCGCCTGGCGGAGCTTCGCCGCGCGTTCCTGCACCGGCGACCGCTTGGCCGCGTCGACGAGCATCCTGAAGCGCTCGAGATCCAGCTGCTCCGGCGCGATGCGGAGCAGGTAACCGGGCGGCCGCGTCACGAGGATGTCTGCCCCGAGCGCCTTCCGTAAGTGCGAAACGAAGTTCTGCAGCGACGTCGGCGCCGTCTTTGGCGGGCGCTCACCCCAGAGCGCGTCGACGATGCGATCGATCGAGACGACGCGACCAGCGTCGAGGAGCAGGAGCGCGAGCAGCGCGCGCTGCTTCTGGCCGCCGAGGGCAATCGGCCGTCCGTCATCGAGGACCTCGAGCGGACCGAGGATCCGGAACTCGAGCACGTGCCGTTTCTAGCACCTTCTAACCCGCTGCAAAGCACCCATAGCTACTCGTTGTTTGCTATCCAGCGAACGCGCTGCGCGTACCGTGCGCGTACAGGCTCGTCTCCGCACGATGCAGTTCGCTGCAGTTCGTTGCAACGATGATTGACCACAATTGCAGCACGTTTCAAGCTCGCGCAGTTCGTTTCAGCTTGTCGAGCCGGACTTTTAATCCCGAGGTCGCAGGTTCGATCCCTGCCCGGCCCACCAGATTTGCAGGGAAACGTGAAGCGCGACCCCTGAACAGGGGCTTCTGGGCGTACTAGATGCCTACAGAGGATCTTCCGCTCGGCACTGACTGTTGCGGCTTCTTGCAGTTTGTTGCAGCCAGTGCAATGGGACCGAAAATCCCATGCTTCCGGTCGATTGCGGCAGCCGCGTTGCGCGCCCGCCTGCCTGGCTTCGCTTCTCCTTATTACTTGCACCGCAGCGGTCCACACGCATCAAACCCGGCCGGCTCAAGAGCCGACTATTCCGGGGAAGCGGCTAGATTCGTTCGCCCCCAAGATCCGGCGGGTTGAGATCGGGTTCTTCAGGAAGCGTGTCCGGCTCTGGCGCTGTGATGCCGGGCTCTTCATCCGGCGCGGTGTCCGGCTGGGCCGGCTCTGGCTCGCGCTCTTCGCCTTCGCGTTCCGGATCGAGCACCTCTGAGCTCATCGGAACCTCCTTCGATTTTGAGATGAGCCGCGTCCTACCCAGTTCGCACCTAAAGAACGCGACATCACCGTATCTTGGCGAGCAGCCGTGGCTCGGCTTCGCTCTTGCCATACTGCGCGACGTGATCAACCTCTCGGGGTCCGTCTACATGTAAGACCCAAGCAGGTTGGTTCTGCCCCCTCTCATACGGGCCTCTCATAGCCAGCCTCGTCGATCGGCGGACGGTGGCGTGATCGTCGAGCACCTCGCCGCCGCGCCGCGTTTTGAGTGGAGGTCGACCTCCACCGACACGACACCTGGGACGGCACTAACCGCGGTGAGAAGCGCGACACGGCAGCTGGCATCGGCTTGGTGTCCACCCGCTCCTCGCCAGCAGCGGGCTCTAATTCCCGCTCAACAGTGACGCGCTTTACGCATCCCGCTTGCGGTGACGCTGATTGGACTGCTCGCAGAAGCGCTCCTTACCCTGCAGCTACGTGCTCATCCGACGCGAGAGCCACCCGACGAACACTCCGATTACCAGCCCGGCTTCAGGCGCGATCGGAACATCGGTCGTGAGGCTGACAAGGATGCCGAGCGCCAGCCCGATCGCCGCGCCGGCAACCAGAAACAACCACGGTCCCCGACCGCCCTTCGTGATTCCGACGCCCATGCCGACCATCCTCGTGGCCGCAGGATCACGTGGTCAAGGGCCGTCGAAGGGGTCGGCAGGCGCTCGCGCCCGGCCGAGCCCGCAACGCAGGCTGGGTGGCGCAACGCGGGGAATCGTTCCAGGCTAGACGGTGCCCGGTTGCGCCTCGGCCTCTAAAGCCACGGCGGCGGGATTCAACCCCGCCAGGCAAGATTGGGGAAGCGCGGCGCAGCCCAGCCATGCGACTTGCGGTCGAACCGCGACGACGAGGATCGCGCCGAAAACCACCGCTACGCCATCGACGAAGACAGCGCCGCCGGGGCCGATCACCGCCGTCATGCCGGCGGTCAAGAGCGCTCCGAACGGGAGCATGCCGACAAACGCTGCCGCCCAGATCGCAAGCGCCCGCGCTCGGATCTCGTCGCTGCTCATCGCCTGTACCACCACCGTCGACAACCCGACAAAGACGACGCCGGCAAAGCCGCCCACGAAGGCCAATGCAAGCGACAGCCACGCGTTCGTCGAAGCGCCGATGCCGGCGACGGCCGCGCCGCTGACGACGAAGCCGACCAGCAGCGGCTCGCCCTTATTCGGCCGGCTGGAGAGGCGTAACAGCGCGATCGAACCGAGCAGCGAACCCAAACCGATTGCTGCCATGATCGCTCCCAACGTTCCCGCCCCCGCATGCAGGTTGTAGCGGACGAGCGCCGGGATCATGAAAGCCACCGGCGGCGAGCCGAACAGGCCGGCGACGAGCATCAGCACCATCATCGCCGCCAGGCTGCGCTGACCGAACACATACCGGAAACCCTCGCTGATCGCGCCGCCGCCCCTGACTGCAGCACTCCGGACGGCACCCGAACTCGGCAACAGCGCGAGCGTCCCGAGCACGGCGACAAAGCTCGCGGCGTTGACACCGAACACCCAAGTCGGCCCCGCCGCGGCGAGCAAAAAACCCGCGATCGCCGGCCCGACGAACCGCGCGACCTGCAGCGACAGGCTATTGATCGCCACCGCGCTCTCGAGATCCCCCCTCGGCACGGTCGCCGCGAGCATCGCCTGAAAAGGGGCGAAGCTGAGCGTCCCGAGGATCCCGCCGAGAACCGCGAGCACAGCGAGCAGCCCGATCGTCAACGTCCCGGTCGCCCAGGTGACAGCGAGCGCCACCGCGAGCGCCATGTTCAACGACTGGAAGATCAGCAACAACTTGCGACGGTCGTAGCGGTCCGCCAGTGCCCCTGCGGGCAACGCGAAGACGAGATTCGGGATCGTGTTCAAGAAGCCGATCAAGCCCAGGGTCGCAGCTGAACCGCCGAGCAAGAGCACGACGTAGCCATACGCCGCGGCCTCGACCCAATTGCCGATCAGCGAGAGCAACACACCGGCCGAGTAGCGGCGGAAAAGCGGATGGCGCAACGCCGCAAGAACCGCTGCTGAACGGACCGCGGTGTCCTCCTCCCCGGACACCGGCTCCGCCTCGAGCCCTTCGCCGGTGAGCGCAGCGACTCCGCCACGCACCGCGTAGGTCTCGAACCCTCGGTCCCTCAGCCAGTGCGCCACACGGACGCTAGTCGCCTCGCGCAGTCACCCACACGCGAGCACGATCGGCGTGTCACGCGAAAACTCGTCGAGCCGCTGCGGGATCTTGTCCGGGGGAATCCGCAGCGCACCCTCCAGCGTCACGGCCGGATCGTCCCTCCGCCTGACATCAACGAGCAACGCGCCCTTCGCGACAAGCTCGCGCGCCCTCGCCGCATCGACGCGGGCGGACGAGCCCCGGATCGCCGAGGGCACGTGAAACCGCCGCGTCGGCGCCCGGCCCTGCTTCAAGCACCCACCCATAGGCCGACGTTACCTCCGCACACCGGCGTGTACGACTTCGGCGCCGCCTCCTTGCAGCTCGTGCGGTTCGCCGCAGCTCGTGCAGTGGGACCGAACATCCATGCTTCCGTCGATTGAACTCCCGGCCGCCTCGCGTCCACTTGTCCTTATTACTTGCGTCTCTGCACCCCGCGAGCCACTCGTCGAGTCATCGCTCATCCTCAGGGTGACGCAGGAGTTGCACGACAAGCCGCGGAGCCGCTTACGTTGAATACGGACCGCGCACGGCCAACCAGCTACCTCACGGCGTGAGTGGGCGGGGCGGCAACGGCGGTCGGGATCTGACCTCGATTCCGTGAGCGACCGACCGCGCGCTTGCCGGCGCAAATCGAGAACGGCAGCGCGCGAATGGAATCGGCGAGCGCGGCGATCCCTCGAACGTGCGAGCCTTGTCCTCCAGGGTCGCGGGCCCAGCGGCGATTACCGGCTCACGGACCGGGTACGCGAAGGCGATGCGGAGCGTCGTCGCGGTCGCAGTCGCCCTCGCGGTCCTGCGAGCAGGTGGCGAGGGCATCCCTTGGCGTACGGCGCGTCCGGCCGACTCGCTGGCGAAGCCGAGCGCCGTCTCGGAGACGTGGGATCTGCGGGCGGTCGCTCCGAACGGTCGGCGCGCGATCGTCGTCCGTTTTTGGACGAAGGACAATCCGTACTACATCGAATGGCTCTGGTATGAGCGTGGGCGCGGCGTTGCGAGCTACACGGAGCGTGTTGAGCTGGCACAGCATGCGGGCGCGGGCGTGAGCATGAAGGAACCGTTCGGGCATGGATCGATCCGGCGCGACGGTCAGCACTGGCTGCTCGATGCATACGGATCGATGAGCAGCTCGCGCGCGCACCTCGTGCTCCGTGCAATCCGTTCGGGGGTGACCGTTGGCCCGCTGCCCGCCTCCGCTGGTCGCGCGTCATGGCTGAGCGTCGTCGCAACGGGGCTGGTCGACGGCGTCGTCGAGACGCAGAGCGGCACGATGCGCCTGCATGGCTGGTACGGGGCGCACCTGCACGAATGGGCGACGTACCAACACTACGAGACGCAGGCCTACGTCCGCGAAGATCTGGCGCTGGTCTGGCGAAGCGTGGGCGACATTCACCTCGTCTGGGGGCTCGAGCCCTTCCGCACACCGGCCCAGACGACCACACCGAACGACTCGATCTGGCGCGGGATCAGCGCCCGGCTCGGCGCGCACGCGTCCGTGTGCGCGGCGCGCGTTCGCCGCGGAGGCCTGCAACGGGGAGCATTGACCTACGCGCAGCCGACGACGACCTTGGCGACCCGCTGCGGCCGCTCGACGCTTGCCGTGCACCATCCCGACGGCAAGATCGGCGGCACCGCTTGGATCTTCGGTCAGACCTTCACCGGCCTGGCCACGTCGAGCGCGGGCGGCGTCGGCTTCCTCGAGCAGACGATCCCGGACAGTTAGGGATTGATCTGAAACCGACGGGCTTTGATGTCGGGCGATGCTGAGTGTTCCACGTCCGGCTCGGGGAGGCGCCGGTCGCGGGCCAACCAGAAGCACCACCGCGCGAGCAACGGCCTGACGCTGGAAGCCGAGTTGGGGGCTCGTTCAACGTCGCCGACAAGACGGCGACGGGGCGGGTTCTTACGCGGTCATGGCCGGAGCAACCTGACCGGCGGCGGCAGCGACCTCGCTTTCTTGTTCTCGCCAAGCCGGATCGCGCCGCGTCACGTGCGGATGTGCGGCATTTGCGGACACCGCATGTCAAAGCAGAGGCGTGGGGAAGAACGGATGTCGCAACCTCGTGACTTGCATCGCTGAAGAAGATGGAGCGCCGACGCTGCCGATGGCTCGAGTCAGCCATGATGTCTGCATGGACATTGCGGCTGCGATCATTCTCGTTCTCTTGGTGCTCGTGCCCGCGGTGGTCGTCATCGCCTTGTTTGTCTGGGCCGCGCGTAAGGATGGGCAGGCGGACAGGGCTGTGCAGGCGCGGCTCGGCATTCGCCGCCGCACACGGCTTGGACGCTAAGTGGAAAGCGATCCGCTCGATGCTGTAGAGCGGTTCGAGGGGCACGCGCAGGATGCGCTCGACTCGCTGCCGTCGGAGCTGCGTGCACGCATGTCGAATGTGGAGATCGTGGTCGAAGACGAACCGCCACCCGGTCAGCGGCTGCTCGGCCTCTATCAGGGCGTGCCGCTAACGCGACGAAGCAGTTACTACGGCGGCGTGCTGCCGGACAAGATCACGATCTACCGCGGGCCGCTCATGCGGCTCTACGGACACGACGCGGAGCTGCTTCGCCGTGGAGTGAGACGCGTCGTCCTCCACGAGGTCGCGTATCACTTCGGAATAAGCGATGAGCGTCTGATCGAAATCGATCGTTACTGAAAACCCGTTGACGAAGAAAGGAAGGGTGCGGTCCGACTGAGATGCGTATGTTGATGACGGCCCGGCCACTCAAGCGACATACGGGACACTGGCTGCGCGAGCGTGCTCTCATTCGCCATTTGTCGCAGCCGCGCTCTCACACGCAGTGCTCGCGCTTCGTTGTCCCCGGAGCCAACGAGTGAGCGTACCAGGCTCGTCTCCGTAAGGTCGCTGATGGCGTTCGGAAGGCGCGGCCTACGGGCCCACGCCCTGGGGGTGGACGTCGGGCATCCTCTCGTCGCTGGTCGCAGGCCGCTCACACAAGCACAACGTTCTGACGCGTGTAGCCGAAGTTGAATGTCTTGTCGCATGCGAGCGATTGATCGAGACGATGCATCTGCAATATCTCATCCGGAAACTCTCGCCGCAGTCTCGACATCTGCCGTCTGACTCCTCCACGAGACGGTCCATCAACGCATCCTTCTTGGCCTCGTCCACCTGCCTGCGGTCGATCGACCAGTCCCATGCCATCGGAATATCGAATGCGCTAGCCACACCCGCCGAGATAACACCAAGCGTTCACTAATACGTTGGCGGCAACGATCTCCGCAACAACAACGAGCACGACAGCAATCGTGAATCGACGCTTGTCGCCCCCGAGCTTCGCGCTGATGAAGCCTCCGCCGAGAGCGATCGCAATCACCAAAGCGGAATACGCGATCTTCACCCAGCCCGGAGCATCTGATCGGACCTCACCGCCGACTTGCATCAGCGCGAACAACCCGCCGACGCCCAGAGCAACCATGAGCCGTTGCCGCAACGTCAAACCTGCTGCGCCTTGCTGCCGGGTCTGCTCTCGACGGCCGCGCATCGTGAGTTAAAACAACCGCGACTGCCGCCGACCCAGCCACCAGCCGTGCCCAAAGCGGTTCGTGCACGTCAACCCGGTCGACCGGCTCACGCACCTGAAGTAGCGAGGCCGCGTCCACGTCTGTCCATAGCGAAGGACGCGGCCTGGGACGGGCTGGTAGAAACCCCGGTTCGACAGATGGACGCTCTCCTGCGCATGCCCGAAGCGTCCCATGTCAAGCGTCAGCCCATCCGAAGACCGCCAACAGATGAGACGAAGCGGGCCTTCGCCCTCCGAGACGCCACAGTAGGCGGCTCTACCTGGCGTCACGAAGTCAGCCACCGCCGACGCGGAACCCGCCCAGACGAAGAAGGCAGCAGCAACCACGCTGACGACTAGAAGGCCCGTCAGTCGAGCGGGAGCCACGATCAAATGTTCTTAGGAAACGGTGCCGTCACTGTGCAGCCGCAAGCCGCTCGGCAAATCCTCCGGTCTTGGCGGCGGCATTTTCTTGAGGGCTCGCTTCAGAACCTCTAGCTCGAACGTCAAAGACGTGAGCACGACGATCGCGGCCCCGGTCGCGATGGCGAACTCGACTCCGATACGGCTCGCGAGCCATGCGGCTAGCGCGCTGCTCAGGACGCCGAACCCGATCGTGCGAGCCTGCCGCCTCGACATGTGGCGAGCGTACCCGGCCACCGTCGCCGGTAATCGACGCGCGTAGTCTTTCAGGCGGGTACCTCCCCGCCTGACGCGTGCTTCGAAGCATCGCCAGGAGCAGCGGCCTAGCTCGCCCTTTCGACCAACAGCGTGAACCACCAAACGGGGATCAACACGACTCCGACGGGCAGCATGATCAATAGCCGACGGGGCGCTGATCGCCCGCGAGTCTGACGAGTCCAATCATCCCAAGGCCCGAAGGCAGCAAGGGTCAACGCACGCGTTAGTTCCTGAATTACGACGGAGCCTGTCGGGGGAACGCCCCTTTGCTCGGGTTCGCCCGCTCGTGTTCGGCGGGTAGTCACCTCGATGGCGATCGAGCACCGATTGTCTGGACAGGCAACGTGGTGCGCGTACGGTGGGCGTACAGACATGTCTCCGCACGGTGCATTTAGCTGCAGTTCGTTGCAACCATGATCGACGCCAGTTGCAGCTGCCGTTTCTAGCACCTTCGAACCCGCTGCAAAAGCTCTCCAGCCGCTCGTTGTTTGCTATTCAGCGAACGCGCTGCGTGTACCGTGCGCGTATAGGCTTGTCTCCGGAAGGTGCAGTCTGCTTCAGTTCGTAGCATCCTCCAGGGCGCGATTCGCAGCGCGTTTCGCTCGGCGCAGCTCGTTTCAGCTGTGCCGGGCGGGTTCAGCTTCGGGCTATGTACGCAGGGAGTCCCTTCCGTAGCGCGCGTTGCACGATCTTCAGCGCCGACGACCGACGGCGCAAGCCGATGACCGCGACTTCGTGCGTGTGCTGCTCGTTCTCGATCACGGCGCATCGAAAGCCTTTCCGGCGGACAGTCCGGACCAGTGCCACCGCCCGCGACCAGATCTTCCGCCGGCCGAAGACCGCCTCCCAGTCGCCACTTGTCTTGCCGGCATGCGGCCGCACCACGGGGCAACCCCGCGGGGGCTTGATGAACTGCGTCTGTGCTGCAGTCGCTTCTGATGCGAGCACGGCCACCGTACAAATCAACACGGCGAAGAGGATCCGCACGTCGAGAGTTTCCTACGTGGCAGTGCCCGTGTCTAGACCAATCGCTCTGGTCGCCGAGTCACGAATGAGGACTCGGGTGCGCGAGCGTGCTCACACCCGACACGACCGACCTGGGCCGCACACGCGTCGTTCACGCGATCGGTTGCCTGTACAGCCAACGCGTTGCGCGTACGGTGGGCGTACGGGTTTGTCTCTGCAGGGTGCTGTTTGCTGCAGTTCGTTGCAACCATGATCGACGCCAGTTGCAGCACGTTTCAGTCTTGCGCAACTCGTTGCAGCTAGCCGAGCCGGACTTTTAATCCCAAGGTCGCAGGTTCGATTCCTGCCCGGCCCACTTTTTTCGGACGATGCGCAACCTCGGGTGTGTGATGGCGATAGACGGGAGGATCTCGGCCGGGCCAATGACGCGCACCTTCTCAATGCAGGAGCGAGGTGACGGAGAGGTGACTACTGCGAAGCAGTGGGCAACGCGCCGATCTGCCGGAGCAGCGCAATCCCGTCCCAGTTGCCCCAGCCCTCAGCGAACAATGCTTGCTGGTCGAAGCGATCGATCGAGATCCCGCTGACCTCGATGTGTCGGCGCGTTGCGGGCACTCCCATCAGGGTGCCTTCGTGGGTGCCGTCCACCTCGTGGTCACCGTTGAGCCCTCCGCGTATTGGTCTCGATCTCGACATGCAGATCCGGGATCGCGGCGCGGAAGGTTTCGACGAACCGGCGGGCTCCGTCGAGACCGCTAGCGCCCGTCTGTGCGGCAGCATCATGATCCTGGTACCGGGCGAGAACAGTTCATCGATTACCGACAGGTCGCCCCGATTCCAGCCGCGGTCGTAGAACTCTTGGACGGCCGCCTTCAGCTTCTCGCTCATCTCGCCGATCCCTCGGTGGACAGGAAGCCCACCCTAACCGAGACCCAGCCGCTCGACGCGCACCCTTACCTGGTTTGCGCAATGTTCGGTTCCGCCCATTCGATTTGCAGCGGAATTTCGCGGAGCGAGGTCGGATCACGCCCGCTTTGCGCGTACAGATGACTTACAGCTGAGCGCTTGCTCGCCGCAGCTTGGTGGAGTTTCCTTCCATTCGTTGCAGCTAGTGCAAGGGCATTGCGAATCCCATTGCGCGGCGGCCGCGTCACCCCTAGACGGCGCTGGCGACGAGAAAGCGCCAGCGGTCGATTACTGCGTCGCGTGGCTGATCACGCTAGTCCGGCTGGGAGGACTCGTCTAGGTGCAGGCCTCAGACGGGTTTTGTGGGTCAATCACAGTGGCAAACGCTGAATGCCGGTCAGGTCGAAGCGTCGCGTTGGCCGCGGGTTCTGAACGTCGTGGTCGTCGCTTCTGGGCGAGAACAGACCGGCATCTGGAAGTCCGTCAAACAAGGGGGCTCCACGATGAGAGTTGGCAAGCGCACACGAGGCCGGCGGCAGCGAGGCCTCGGGTGGAGGTGGGTCGCGCTCGCAGGATCGGTGTTGGCCCTGAGCGCGCTGGTCGCCGGTGGGGCGGTCGCGGCGGGAGGCGGGGGTCATCCGAGCCGGCCCGCAAATCCAGGCATCGAGGCCAAGGTGCACGCCTTGCTCGCCCAGATGACACTCGACGAGAAGCTGAAGCAGCTTCAGCTCATGGCCGACTGGCAGATCAACGACGTCGAAGCGGAGAAAGGCGTCGGCGCGGTCTTCAGCCTCACCAATCCGGAGAGGATCAACCACTTCCAGCACGTCGCGGTAGAGCAGTCGCGGCTGCACATCCCGCTGCTGTTCGCCTTCGACACGATCCACGGCTTCCGGACGATCTTCCCGATCCCGCTGGCCGAGGCGAGCAGCTTCGACCCCGACGTGGCGACGGCGGACTTCACGTTCGCGGCGCGCGAGACGGCGGCGACCGGCCTCAAGCAGATCTACAGCCCGATGGTCGACATCTCGCACGAGCCGCGGTGGGGCCGGATCAGCGAGGGCGCGGGCGAGGACCCGTACCTCGGGTCGGTGATGGCGGCCGCGCGCGTGCAGGCAGCGCAGGGCTCCGATTACAGCGCCGCGGACAAGGTCGTCACGAGCCCGAAGCACTTCGCAGCGTATGGACAACCCGAGGGCGGGCGTGACTACAACACGACCGACATGTCCGAGCAGCGGCTGTGGAACCTCTACCTGCCGCCGTTCAAGGCGGCGTTCGACGCGGGCGCGGACACCGCGATGTGCTCGTTCAACGCGATCAACGGCGTGGCGGGATGCGGGAACCACGAGACGGAGACCGAGATCCTGAAGAAGCAGTGGCACTTCGACGGGTTCATCGAGAGCGACTACACGGCCGTCGCCGAGCTCATCAACCACGGCGTCGCCGCCGACGGTGCCGACGCGGCCAGGGTGGCGCTGAACGCCGGCACCGACATGGAGATGGTGAGCACCAACTACGTCGACTTCGGCAAGCAGCTGCTCAACGGGCACGAGATCTCGATGCATCAGATCGACGACGCGGTTCGCCGCATCCTGCGCGTGAAGTTCCGCGCAGGGCTCTTCGAGCATCCGTACGTCGACTGGCAGCAGGCGGAGTCCAAGCAGTTACTACCTGATGCAGTGGCGGCCGCGCGGAAGGCGGCGGGTCGCTCGATGGTGCTGCTCAAGAACGACGGGACGCTTCCGCTCGACCCGACCAAGTCGGTCGCCGTGATCGGCCCGCTCGGGAACAACCAGCACGACATGCTCGGTCCATGGTGGGGCGTCGGCAGGGACCAGGACGCGGTCACCGTGTTCAACGGCATCAAGGCCCAGGACCCGAGCGCGACCTTCGCCGAGGGCTGCCAGATCCTGGACAAGGATCCGCCGGATCCGCCCAACGACGAATGCGGCTCCGACGCGGGGTTCGACGCGGCGGTCGCCGCTGCTCAGACGGCCGACCAGGTTGTGCTCGCGCTCGGTGAGACACGCGGCGAGAGCGGCGAGGCCGAGTCGCGCAGCAACATCGACCTGCCCGGCAAGCAGCAGGAGCTCATCGACCGCATCAAGGCGACCGGAAAGCCGTTCGTCGTCGTGCTCTTCAACGGCCGCCCGCTGACGTTGCAGAAGGTCGACGCTGCCGCGCCCGCGATCCTCGAGGCGTGGTTCCCCGGCGTCCAGGCAGGGAACGCTGTGGCCGATGTCCTGTTCGGCAACGTCAATCCAGGCGGCAAGCTGCCCGTCACGTTCCCGCGCAACGTCGGACAGGTACCGATCTACTACAACCACGAGCCCACGGGGCGACCCTGCGATCCCACGTTCAAGTGGAACTCGCGCTACCGCGACATCCCCACGTGTGCCCCGATGTACCCGTTCGGCTACGGGCTGAGCTACACGACGTTCGACATCTCGAACCTGAGGCTCAGCTCCGACACGATGCGGCCAAACGGCAGCGTCACGGCGTGGGTGGACGTCAAGAACACCGGGAGCCGCACCGGCGACGACGTCGTGCAGCTCTACATCCACGACCCGGTCGCGACGATCTCGCAACCCGTGCGCAGGCTGCGCGGGTTCCAACGCGTCACCCTGAATCCAGGCCAGACGAAAACAGTCTCGTTCACGCTCGACCGCGACGATGTCGGCTTCTACGACAACTCCGGAAAGTTCGTCGTCGAGCCGGGCACGATCGACGTCTACGCCGGCGACAGCTCCGTCGGCGGGTTGACTGACTCCTTCACGGTCACTCCGTGAGTCGCCGCTGACCAGGCCGTCCACGAGGCCGACTCGCCCTCGCCGGGCAAGTCGGCCTCACTCGGCCTGCGCAGCGTCCTGGGATTTGACTCTTCTGGCGCGGGAAGGCAGGGTTCGCCGGTTCGATCTGCCGGCATGAACGCTCGAGAGGGGGAGCAGACTTGAGAACACGACTTCGGGCAGCCGCCGTGACCGCGACCGCCCTGGCGGCCGTGGCCGCGAGCCCGGCGTCGGCGCTACCGGACAACTTCAAGGGCCAGGCCGCCGGTGTCACCTCGCCGGCGCCGGCGCCCGCCCCAGAGCCGGCGGTCCCGACGTTCGTCAATGGCCTTTCCCAAGCCGTCTTCTCGACCAACGCCGCCGATTGGTACAGCGGCGAGGTCTGGGTTCAGGCGCCGTTCGACACCGACAGAGACGGCAGGCTCGACCGCATCCACGCCGACTTCACGGCGCCCGGGGAAGTCCTCACGGACGGCCTGAAGGTGCCGGTCATCTTCGAGGACAGCCCGTACTACGCAGGGACGGCGCCGCAATACAGCAACTGGGCCGTCGACCACGAGCTCGGCGCGCCGCCGGGGTCGCGCCCGGCGACGCCGTTCTGGGCAGCCCGGAACACAAGCCCGACGATCAGCACGAGCTACGAGTCGACGTGGGTGCCGCGCGGATTCGCGGTCGTGCACGCGGAGTCTCCCGGCACCGGCTACTCCGACGGCTGCCCGACCTCCGGCGGAACGAATGAGACGCTCGCGGCGAAGGCCGTGATCGACTGGCTCGACGGCCGCGCGCAGGCATACACGACGCGCAGCGGCGACACGCCGGTGGTGCCGACCTGGACGAGCGGCAAGGTCGGCATGATCGGAACGTCCTACAACGGGACACTCCCCGAGGCCGCCGCGACGACCGGCGTCGAGGGCCTCGAGGCGATCGTGCCGATCTCGGCGATCTCCGACTGGTACGACTACTACCGCACCAACGGGATGGTGCGCGCGCCGCACTCCTCGTCCAACCCGTCTGGCAACAACAACGGCTTCCAGGGCGAAGACCTCGACGTGCTGGCCGACGTCGTGTACTCGCGCATCGAGGAGACCAACCCGCGCACGATCTGCCAGCCGGAGATCGATTACCTGAAGGCGCACATCGATCGCGCGACGGGCAACCGCAGTGGGATGTGGCAAGAGCGCAACTACATGAAGGACGTCGAGAACGTCCACGCCGCGTCTCTGCTCGCCCATGGCAACAACGACTTCAACGTCATGACCAAGAACGCGGCGCAGTTCTACGACGCGCTCAAGAGGCAGGGCGTGCCGCACATGTTCTACTTCCACCAGGGAGGCCACGGCGGCTCGCCGCCGGACGTGCTCGTCAACTACTGGTTCACGCGTTACCTCTACGGCGTCGACAACGGCGTCGAGAACCTGCCGCGCTCGTGGGTCGTGCGCGAGACGGCGTCGTGCCCACCACGACAGACCACGGTGACCGGCGATCAATCGAACACCGCGACGCTGGTCGTGGCGGACACGAGCCCGTTCCGGATCGGCTTCACGCTCACGGTGCCGCAGACCAACGCCGACGGAACGATCACGAACACGACGCGCCTGATCAAGGACATCCCGGATTCCGCGCATCTGGTGCTTGTGTCCGCGGTGGCAACGGGGACAGGCCAGAAGGTCGCGAACGGCGCAGTCGTCTTCCTCGCCTGCGGCACCGCCAACCCGACGCCGTACGCTGAGTGGCCCGACCCCGCGTCGCGCGCGGTCACGCTGAACGTGACGCCGGGTGCCCCGGCGCGCGGCGGGCTGACGACGGCGCCGCCGGACCCGAACGCCCCGACGGAGACGCTGAACGACGACGCGTCGATCGCGGGAATCACGTCGGCGAATGCAGCCTTCTCGAACGTGCGGTTGATCTACCAGACGCCGGCCCTCGCGCAGCCGGTCCGCATCAGCGGCACGCCGACGGTCTCGCTGAAGATTGCGTTCAGCAAGTCGAAGGCGAACCTCACCGCTGCACTCGTGAGCTACCCGCCGACCGGCAACGGAACGATCCTCACACGCGGCTGGATCGATCCCGCGAACCGCAACACCGACTGGGCCGACATCCCCGTCAAGCCGGGCAGCTTCTACCGGATCGACTTCGACATGCAGCCGAAGGACGTCGTTGTCCCGGCCGGAAACCGGCTCGCGCTGATGGTCCTGTCCAGCGACCGCGACTTCACGATCCGGCCGCCGGGCGGCACGGAGCTGACGCTCGACCTGGCGGGCAGCTCGCTCGCGATCCCGGTGGTCGGCGGCTCGACGGCGTTCGCCAACGCCCTCGGGTGAGAGGCTCAGACCGCAGTCCCGGGCGCCGGCTCCGTCCGGCGCCCGGCGGTCAGGCCCGACCGCGGCCGGTGTGAGTCCCGAGGTCAGGTGGCCCCGGCTTCTCCTTAAATCTGTGTCCACCTCGGCAGCCGCGACTCCGATAGCGCCAGCGGATCCGCGGCCTCGCGCTCATGTTTGGCAGATCGACCGGCCGGTTCGGCAGAGCCGCAGGGGGACGTTGTATCGTCCGCCGCGAGGTGGTCGTCGCAGGGGCTTCCACGGGTCACGGTGGTATTCGGCGTACGCCGATCGAGTGGCGCCGGCTATGACCTCGGCAGCTGAGCGTCTCCCTCGAGCACGCCTAAGCCCGATTCTCGTCGCCGTGGCACTCCTTGGCGGTGCGCTCGTTGCGTGGATCGTGACGTTCGAGCGCATGCAAGGGATGGACGCCGGACCGGGAACCAATCTCGGTGGCTTCGGCTGGTACATCGGCATCTGGATCACGATGATGACCGCGATGATGCTGCCGTCGGTCGCTCCGATGGTGCTTGCGTTCTCGCGCATTTCCCAGGAGCGTTCGCGGCGGGGACGCAGCTACGTGCCGACATGGGT